>FWPU01004195.1_pt1 | contig 34062 bp, 32 predicted proteins | sample 2228361 | NCBI WGS metagenome assembly FWPU01 (sample SAMEA103939777, study PRJEB20133) | metagenome
GACCACTTCGTCGAGGCGTTCGACCGGGACAAGGCGGCCAAGGCGCCGTCGATGGGCGAGGTGGGGCGCGTGCTGGCGCGGCGGCGCGAGCCGTACCTCGAGGCGTTCAAAGCCTTCCTCGACGAGCGCTACGCGGTGGCCGACGGCTTCTACGACGGCGTGGCCGAGTTCGTCGCCTGGGCCAAGGAGCGCCTGCGCGACCCGGTCGCCCACGGGCGCGACCTCGACGTCGGCTACGACGAGCTCAAGCGCTTTCGCGAGCAGCTCATGTTCTCGTTCGGCGGGGCCGACAAGGGTCTGCTCTGGCAGCTCGCCGAGTCCGGCCGCGCGGGCGGAGCGAAGTGAGGGGGCCGACCGCCGTCCTCGTCCCCGGTTGGAACGGGAGCCGGAACCAGCCCATCCTGGTGCGGCTGGCGCGCGAGCTCGAGGCACGGGGCATCGCGGCCGCCCGCACACAGCTCGAGAAAGCTTCGCGCCCGAGCCCGGATTATGAAGCCGAGCTGAAGCAGCTCGAGACGGCGATTCGGCGCGCACGGCCGGCAGGCCCGCTGGCTCTGGTGGGCCGCTCGTTCGGCGGGAGGATCTGCGCGTTCTACGCCGTCGAGCGCCCTCCGTCGGCGCTGGTGCTCTTGGGCCACCCCATTCGCCCCGAGGGCGGGCGCCGCGAGCGCGACGAGGAGGCGCTACTCAAGCTCCGCTGCCCCACGCTCATCGTCCAGGGCGATGCCGACCCGCTCGGGCCGCTCGAGGTGCTCGAGCCGCTGGCGGCGCAGAACGGGCGCGTGACGCTGCACGTTCTCGAGGGCTGCGGCCATTCACTGCGCGAGGTCGAGGCGGCGCGCGTGGCGGCCGACTGGCTGGCGGAACGGCTACGCCGCGTGAAACCATTGTCGACGGCCGCCAGTTGACGCGAAACGTCATCGCTTCGTCCTTGCACGCGCGCGCACGCGGGCGGTAATCCAGCCGCGTGGACTGGATTCGAGCGAAGATTCGAGACGTCCCCGATTTCCCCCGCGAAGGGGTGATCTTCCGCGACATCACTCCGCTGCTCGCCGACGGGCGCTGCTTCGCCCAGGTGGTCGCCACCATGGCCGAGCAGTGGCGCGACAAGAACGTGCAGAAGGTGGTGGCCATCGAGTCGCGCGGGCTGATCTTCGGCGCTCCGCTGGCCTCCGCGTTGGGCGCCGGGTTCGCCTACGCCCGCAAGTTCGGAGCGCTGCCGCGCCGCGCGCACGTCGAGCCGTACACGCCCGAAGGCGACACGGTCGCGATTCACGAGGACGCAGTCGGCCCAAACGAGCGCGTGCTGGTGGTGGACGATCTGCTCGCTACCGGCGTGACCGCCGCGGCGGTGGGCCGGCTGATCGAGCGCGCGCGCGGAGAGCTGCTCGGCTACCAGTTCCTCATCGAGCTGGGGCAGCTCAACGGCGCCGACAAGCTCGGCCGCGAGCACGTGCACGCGCTGGTGCGTTACGGCTGAGCACAGCCGCTCACGAGTCGAGGGCACAGCACCGTGGAGCTCTCGGCCGGCCGCCGCGGCAAACGCTCCGCCGCGATGCTCGACAGCCAAAGCTCGCCGGCGCTCCTGCAGTAACGGAGCCGCCGACCACAATCCAAGGCCGCTCGTCTTCCTCGAAGGCGGCGTCGAAGGTGTGGTGGTTGTTGTTCTGCACCGCCCAGTGGCTGCGCGGCTGTGGCAGCTGTTGCGGCCGTGCGGCGCATTCCATTCGACTCATCGCGCCTTGCTTCGGTCGGCCATGCCGCCGACCAGCAGCGGCTCGAAGTCGAGCTCCGCAACGGAAGCGCGTACCAGTGCTTCCTCGTGCCCGAGTCGGTGTTCCGCGCGTCACTCGAGTTCCCGTCGAAGGGTTGCCTTCCTCAAGCGCGCCATTCGCAACGTGTACCCGACGCGCCGCCTATCTGCGCACGGAGAGGTCGCCGCCGATGGGCTTTCACGGCGGCGGCACTCCGCGGAGCAGGCCGCCGCCCTCGGTGGCGAGCCAGATCTCCGTTCCCGAGCTGCCTTGAATGGCGTTCACCTTCCTTTGGCTGCCCGAGTCGACCAGCCGCCAATTCGCGCCGTCGAAGCGCACGGCGTACCCGAACGCCACCGGCACCAGCGTGAAGCCCACCGCGTAGAGGTTGTCGACCGACGAGCCCCACAGGCCGGTGAGGATCTCGGGGAGGATGCCGCCCGGCGCATCGATGACGTTCAGCGCGGCCGTGTCCCAGTAGACGCCGTAGCGGGCATCGCCGAAGGCGAAGGCCTCGCCGGGGCCGGGCGACCAGACCGCGCGCCAGAAGGCGTGATTGACACCCTGCGTGGCTCTGAGCGCGAACGGCGCATTTCCGTTCTTCTCGTACAGGCCCAGGTCTCCCGCGAGCCACACGTTGCTGTCGGTGGGGCAGTGCACCGCGTACAGGTCCTGCCGGCCGGCGGGGCCCTGGGCGGCCAGCGAGCTCACCGTGCCCCTCCAGTTCATGCCGCTCGCGGAAACGGCCCAGACGGTGTCGCCGCAGAACTGAATGTCGTTCACCGGCGCGGTGATGGCCCCCGAGATGGGGAGCGCCTGCCAGAAGTTGCCGTCCCAGCGGAAGAACTGCCCGTCCTCGCCGCCGGCGATGACCTCGGTGGGGCTCTTGGCCGCCACCGACGACACCTCGCCGGCGAAGATCTGCTGCACGCCGAGATCGGTGAACTGGCCCGGGCCGGTGCGCTGCACGATGCGCCCGCGCCGGTTCTGGCACTGCACGTCGACGCACTCGTTCACCGCCGCCACCACGAAGGTTCCGGCCACCGAGACGTCGACGACGTTGCCGTAGAAGCCGCGGGAGACCTCGGAGAAGGTGCCGTTGCCGTACTGCCAGACGGCTCCGTAGTCGCCGACCGCGTAGCCGGTGGCGCCGCTGGCGAAGATCGCGCGGATGACCTGAGGCGGGCGGAGCGTGACCAGCGCCCAGCCGTCGGGCAGCACCACGCCGCCGTCGCTACCCCCGTCAGAAGGCCCGCCCACCCCGCCATCGGTCGATGGATTGCGGTCGTAGACGAAAAGGTAGCCCTGCTTCTGGGCCTTGGCCCCGATGACGATCTTCCCGTCGACGACCCCCACCGCGGTGAGCTCGGTCGTCACCGGCGCGGGCGGGAGGTTCACCGCGGTCCAGGCGCCGGTCTGGAAGTGCCACAGCTTGCCGCCTCCGACCGCCCAGGCCTCGGTGCCCTGCGCGTTCATGAGCTGCGCCGAGACGAGCAGCACCGACAGCTGCGTCTGGAACAGCGAGTTCCACGTCTTCGTGGCCGGATCGTACTTGTAGATGGAGCCGCGGTTGCCGAGCGTGACGAAGCCGCCCTGTCCGTCGCCGACCACCGACAGGAGTATCTCGAACGACGGGCTGCTCTCGCGCGCCCAGCCCGTCGAGCGGCGCACCAGCACGTCGTTGCCGTTGCCCACCGCCATGCCGTGCGTGCCGTCGAACCAGAGCGCGCGTGGCTCGATGGTGGTGAAGGTCGCCACCGCCGGACCGTTGCTCTTCATCTCGACCAAGACGCCGGTGTTGCCCGAAATGCCGACCGCCACCGCGTCGTTCGGGCCGGTGCCCGCGAGCGCGTACAGCGTCACGCCGGGGCTCGAGAAGAGCCGCGTCCACTGGTCGTTCGGGCCGCGGGCGAGCACGGTCGCGTTGGCTCCGACGAAGAAGGCCGCCGGGCCGGCGATGGCGCCGCCGTGCAGATCGTTCCCGGTGGGGAAGGGGTTCTCGTGCAGGAAGGTGAGAGGGCCTTTGGCATCGCCCATCACCCGCACCTCGGCGGTGGCCATGAGGCTCTGGGCGCGGGCGACGACCCTGGCCGGGCCGGGGCCCTTGGCGGTGAGCAGCCCCGACGGATCGATCGAGGCGACCCGCGGCGCGACCACCGACCAAGTGATGGGCACCTCGAGGTCGCGGCCGGCCGGGTCGGTGACCTTGGCGGTGAACTGACGGGTGTCGCCCACGCGCAGCACCACCTCGGCCGGCTCGATGGTGAGCTTCGAGATGGCGGCCTCGGCGGGGCTGGTGTTCCAGAACAGGCCGAGCCGGTCGGTTCTCGCCTCGACCACGGTGAATTCGGTGCGCGTCTGCACACGCGGGAGCGCCAAATAAGCGTCCTCTCCCGCCTGGCGCCGCATGTCGAACGTGCCCGGGTCGACTCCCTGCGGCACGCGGTCGGTCAGGTAGGGGATGATGATCTTCGCCGGCTCCTTGAACGTGATGCCGCTGGGCGAGAACCGGTAGCCGAGGCTGATGCGCTTGCGTCCGGGCACCTCGGGGATGCCCGAGTCGATGACGGTGACGACGATGTTGACGGTGGTGGAGAGCGCGTTCTTGGGAATCTCGATGACCGCGCCCTCGCGCACGAAGATGCCGCCCTCGGGCCCGACGGTGATGACGCCGCCGCCGTCGTTGCCGGTGTCGATGCGGGGCGGGCAGCCGATCAGCGCGACCGATAGCGCCGCCGGCAGAAGGTACGAAAAGCGCATGGGAGACGAGACCGTCCTTCGGCCCTTACCTGCACGCACAATACGGGAAGAGGCGGTGAACTCCAACGGTTGGGCGGACGGGCGGGGCAGCGGGCAGATGGCATCTGCTCGGTCGTGAGCGCTCTGCCCCCCGCCACGCCCCTCTGACCTAGTATTCGAGGTCGCCATGTTCCGCGTCGCCCTGCCGTTCCTCCTCGCCGCCGCGACCTCGGCGGCGCAGCCCGCCACGAGGGAGTCGATGGCCCTGCCCTCATTGGCCACGCTCGTCGAATCGGTCAAGGGGACGGTGGTGAACGTCGACGTCAAGGCTCGGGCGAAGGGCTCGTCGGAGGACATGGGCGACGAGCTGTTCGAGCACTTCTTCGGGCGCCCCAGGCGGCGCGACCCGATCCGCCCCGGCGCCGGCTCGGGCTTCATCATCGACAAGAAGGGGCTCATCCTCACCAACAACCACGTCGTGGAGAACGCCGTCGCCATTCGCGTCAAGCTCGACGACGGCCGAACCTTCGACGCGAAGGTGCTGGGGCGAGATCCGCTCACCGACGTGGCCCTGCTCAAGCTCTCGGGGAAGGTCGACGATCTGCCGGTGGCGAAGCTGGGCGACTCGAACGCCCTGCGCGTCGGCGACTGGGTGGTGGCCATCGGCAACCCGTTCGGCCTGGCCTCGTCGGTCTCGGTGGGCATCGTCTCGGCCAAGGCGAGGGACATCGGCGCCAGCCGCTACGACGAGTTCATCCAGACCGACGCGGCCATCAACCCGGGCAACTCGGGCGGCCCGCTGTTCAACATGTCCGGCGAGGTGGTGGGCATCAACACCGCCATCATCGGCATCGGCACCGGCATCGGTTTCGCCGTGCCCTCGAACCTGGCCAAGGCGCTCGTCCCGCAGCTCGAGAAGCACGGCGAGGTGACGCGCGGCTGGCTGGGCATCGGTATTCAGGACCTCACCGCCGAGATCGCCAAGGGGCTCAACGTGCCCGCCACGCAGGGCGCCGTCATCACCTTGGTCAACCCCGGCTCGCCTGCGCAGAAGGCGGGCCTTCAGGTCGACGATGTGGTGGTGGCGGTCGACGGCGAGAAGGTCGCCTCGGGCGGAGCGCTCAGCCGCACCATCGCCCTCAAGCGGCCCGACAGCACCGTCACGCTGTCGCTCTTCCGCCGCGACAAGCCGATGGAGCTCAAGGCGAAGCTCGGCACCCGGCCGCCGATGCCGGGCGACCCGGTGTCGGCGCCCGCGCGCGAGGCCGAACGCCCCGCGGGTCAGCAGCGCTTCGGCGTGGTGGTGCAGGACATGGACGCGCGCATGGCCCAGGCCCACGGCCTGCCTTCGTCCGGAGCGCTCGTCACCGAGGTCCAGCCGGGCACGCCCGCCGAGCGCGCAGATCTCCAGTCGGGCATGGTGATCGTCGAAGCCGACGGCAAGCCGGTGCGGAACGCCGACGAGCTGACCCGCATCCTCAAATCGGCCAAGAGCGGCAGCACGCTCTTGTTGCGCATCGTCGGCCCGGCCGGCGCGCGGGGCCTGAGGGCGCTGCAGGTGCCTTGAGGCCTGCCCACAGCAGTTGGCGAGCGGCCGGTCGAGGCCCCGATCGTCTCGACCACCGCCCCGCGCGTGCTGGTGGTGCTCGATGGCCAGCTCGCCGTGGAGCGATCGCTCGAAGTACGCAAGCCCCGCCCGGCGCGCATCGTGTTCTCCAGCGACTGAGGCGGGCGGAGAGAGCGAGCCATTTGAGAACCAAATGATGTTCTGGGCCGACCCCGGCGCGCGCGCTAACGTCTGCGCCCCACCACCTTCGTCCGGAGGTCTCCCATGCGAGCAGCCTGGTCGCTTCTCCTCTTGTCGACGGGTGCCTGCGTCACCCAGGGCACGTACGACGCACTCAAGGCCGAGCACGAGCAGACGCTGGCCACGCTGACCCAGCGCGAGAAGGAGCTCGAGGACGTGCGGTCGGCGCTCGCGCGCGAGGAGGCGCGGGCGAAGGCGCTGTCCGAGAAGATGGCCCAGCTCGAGGCGGCGCTGGGGAGCACGCAGAAGGACAAGTCGTCGCTCGAGGCGGCGATGGCGGACCTCAAGAAGCGCAAGGCCGAGGCCGAGGCGCGCATCGCCGAGTTCCGGTCGCTCCTCGACAGGTTCAAGACGCTGATCGACGCCGGCAAGCTGAAGGTGCGCATCCGCGAGGGGCGCATGGTCGTCGAGATGGCCACCGACGTGCTGTTCCCCTCGGGCTCGGCCAACCTGTCGAAGGAGGGCAAGGCGGCCATCGTCGAGGTCGCCGAGCTGCTCAAGTCGATTCCCGACCGGAAGTTCCAGATCGAGGGCCACACCGACAACGTGCCGATTCGCACCGCGCAGTACCGATCGAACTGGGAGCTCGCCGCGGCGCGGGCGCTGACGGTGCTGAGGACCATGATCGACAGCGGCATGCCAGCCGACCGCATCAGCGCCGCCTCGTTCGGAGAGAGCAAGCCGGCGCGGCCGAACGACACTCCGGAGAACAAGGCCGCCAACCGCCGCATCGAGATCGTCGTGGTGCCCGACCTGTCCAGCCTGCCCGGCTTCGACGAGCTGCAGCGCGTCGCGTCGGAGTGAGGTGCCGCCGAGCTGAACGGCTCACGATTCGGAGGGCCGCTGGCAGAGCGCTGCCAGCTCGTCTTTGAGCTGAACGGCGCGCGCGTGCGACGGCTCGAGGGCGGCGGCCCGTTCCATCGCCTGGTGCGCGGCTTCGAGCTCCCCGAGCTCGGCGAGGCAGAGCGCGAGGTTGAACCACGTCGCGAACGCCGGCCCGAAGAGCGAGAGCGACTGGCCGTACAGCTCGGCCGCCATGCGGATGCCGCCGAGCCGTTGAAACACCGTCGCCAGCTCGAACGCCAGGTCCGCCTTCTCGCCGAGCGGGAAGTAGTTGTCCCAGGTGAGGGCGAGCGCCTCGGCCAGCTCGCGGCGCGACGTCGGGGTCGCGTCGGCGGCATGCTCTCGGAGCGGGCCGGCGAGCCGGAGCGCCACATCGGGGTCGAAGCCGGAGAGCCGGAGGAGCGCCAGCCCCTGCTCGAGGGTTGGGGTCCGCCCATCGGAGAGCAGCCCGTCGACGAGCCGGTGACGATCGAGCGGTCCGAAGCGGGTCGCGGCGGCGAAGGCCCGCCGCGTGTCCGGAAGCGGCGCCTCCGGGTCGCCGGCGACGACGGCCAGCGTGCCCAGGTCCGTGGAGCCCGTGGCGCCGCGGAGAACCGTCGCGCCGGAACGCTCCCAGTGAGACGCAAGGAGGTGGAAGTCGACGAGCAGCGAAAAGCTGCCGTGGAAGACGAGCTTCGGCTCGCCGAGGCCGCGCACCGCATCGGCGTCGAACAGCCCCTTGTCCGCCGCCAGAAGCGCCCATCGGCCGCCGGCATGTCGCGACAGGGCCTCGAAGCACTCGATGGCGCCGCGCGGGTAGATGATGGAGCCATCGCCGAGCGCGCGGGCGTAATCGCGGAGGAAGTCGGGATGGCGATCTCGCTCGGCGGGTTGGAAGGCCACGTCGGGCGGAGCCAGCCGCTCGAGAATCGCCGCATCGTCGAGGTCGGGCTCGTGCTCGCGCTGAGAATGGAGCGTGATGCGTCCCTCCTCGAGCTCGCCTGCGCGCGCGCGATACAGGTCCACCGGCAGGCTGTCGAAGAAGTAGTTGGCGATGAAGATGGGCGGGTTGCAGAAGGGCCCCACCCGCTCGCCCGTCGAGACCAGACGCGGAGGCGCCCCGCTCGTCGCGTCGTGAGTCGCCAGCTCGAGCATTCCCTTCTGGAGGTACGGTGCGAGGAGCGGATGCGACGCGCACGCGCGCACGTTCTTCTCGGGCAGGTCGGTCCAGAGGTAGCGCAGGACGACGCGCTCGAGACCGTTCGGCCGCGGGAGCGCTTCGAGGCGACGGAGCATCAGCCAGGCGAGGCGGCCCGTGCCTCCGCCGAGCTCGACGAGGTAGACCGGCTGGGACGGATCGATCTCGCTTCGCGCCATGCGATCGCGGACGAGCGCGAGCGCGAGGTCGACGTACGACTGGGCGAGGGGCGGCGCATTCGTGATGCGCCAGGGGACGATGCCTTCGGTCCACGCCGTCGGCCCGCGTTGCTCGAAGAACCAGCGCTGCCACTGCCACAGCCGCGATTCGGAGAGGCGAACGTTCCGTTCGAGGAGCGCGCCGCGTGCAGCTGCGTCGGGCGGTGCCGGGGGCGACATGACGCGAGCGTACGCGGCCCAGAGCCATGCGCGCCAATGCTGCTCTCCAGGCGTGGTTGAGCCCGGCCGCCACTGGCCCGGCCGCCTCGCCGGTCAGCGAGGGGCTTCAATCGTCCGGGGAGAGCGACTGTTTCTCGGTGGATGGCCTCGAATGCCCACGAGCCGATCGCTGCCAGTGGGCTCTCCGGCTCGCCGCCGAGCACCCGACCGACGTCGTCGCCACGCCGTCGAAGGCCGATCGCGAGGGCAGGGTGTTCATCGACTGGAGTCAGAACAGCCCGGGCAAGTCGACGGTGGCCCCGTACTCGCTGCGCGCGAGCCGCGAGCCAGTGGTGTCGATGCCCCTCGCGTGGGACGAGGTCGAGCGCGCGGCCCGGGGTGGCTCCCCAGCGCAACTCGACATCGCGCCGGCGGAGGCGATCCGGCGGCTCGAGCGGACGGGTGACCTCTTCGGCCCGCTCGTCGGCGCCGAGCAGCGGTTGCCGAACGGCGCACACGAACCGGCGTGAACGCGCTCGATGCCGGCACCGAGGCGGCGACGCGAAGCCACGGAGCATCCGCACGCGCAACGGCGCTCAGCCGGACTTGCGCTTCGCGTCCTCGTCGAAGAGCTGCTCGAGCTCCTTGCGCGCCTGGGCGGCCATCTCCACCAGCTTCGAGACGTCGCCGTGGTGCTTGTACGAAGACATGAGCAGCTTCTCGTCGTGCTGGCGGAATCGGTCGATGGCTCCGCGGGCCTCGGAGTACGTCAGCCCCAGCGCCTGGAGCACGTCGGCGGTCATCTCCAGGCTGCCGGCGAACGTCTCGCGCATGACGCGGGTGATGCCGAGGTTCAGCAGCCGGTAGGCGTGCTGGCGGTTCCGGGCGCGCGCGAAGATGGCGAGGTGCGGGAAGTGGTGGAGCACGGCCTCGGCGGTGCGCACCGACGCCTCGACGTCGTCGATGGCCAGAACCAGGATCTTCGCCTTCTCGGCCCCGGCGGCGCGCAAGAGATCCAGGCGCGACGCATCTCCGTAGAACACCTTGTGGCCGAAGCGCTTGATGAAGTCGAGGTGCTCGGGGTTGACGTCCATCGCGGTGAAGGCGATGCGTTTGGCCTGCAAGACGCGCGCGACGACCTGGCCGACGCGGCCCATGCCCGCGATGATGACCGGCGGCTCGCCCTGGGCCTCGACGTCGAACGCCCGCTCGGCGCGCGGGGTCAGCCGCGGGCGGATTCCCCGCTCGTAGACGAGCAGCAACAGCGGCGTGGTGGCCATCGACAGCGTCACCACCACGACGAGCAGATCGGCCACGTGGCGCTCGGTGATGCCGAAGCTCTCGGACAGCTTGTAGAGGACGAAGGCGAACTCTCCGCCCTGCGAGAGCACCACGCCCATGCTCAGGGCCGGCTCGGCACGCCCGAAGGCGAAGCGGCCGATGGCGAAGAGGAGCAGCGCCTTCACCACCACCAACCCGAGCACGAGGCTCGCCACCGCCAGCGGGCGCTCGACGAGCAACCCGACGTTCACGCTCATGCCCACGGCGATGAAGAACAGCCCCAGCAACAGCCCCTTGAACGGCTCGATGTCCGCCTCCAGCTCGTGCCGGTACTCGGAGTCGGCGAGCAGCACGCCGGCGAGGAATGCTCCGAGCGCCATCGACAGGCCGACCTGGCTCACGAGCAGCGCGGTGCCGACGACGACCAAGAGCGCGGTGGCGGTGAACACCTCCTGGCTGTGGGCCGCCGCCACCACGCGGAAGACGGGCCGGAGCACGAGCCTTCCGACCAGCGCCAGGCCGACCAGCACGCCCACCACCTTGGCCGCCGTCAGCCACCCCGGCTCGGTCGTCGCCTGGGGCGCATCGCTCAGCGTGGGGAGAAGTGCCAGCACCGGGATGACCGCGAGGTCCTGGAACAGGAGGATGCCGAACGAGGCGCGTCCGTGCTCGGTGGCGAGCTGGTTCTTCTCCGCGAGAAGCTGCAGGGCGAAGGCGGTCGACGACAGCGACAGGCCCAGCGCCGCGATGGCCGCCGGAGCGACTCCCAGCCCGAACAGGAGCCCGAAGAGTGTCAACGCCGCGGTGGTGAGCGCGACCTGAATGCCGCCCAGGCCGAACACGGTGCGGCGCAGCTCCCAGAGGCGCTTGGGCTGAAGCTCGAGGCCGACCAGGAAGAGAAAGAGCACCACCCCCAGCTCGGCGAAGTGGAGCACGTTCTCCACGTCGCGGATCAGCTTCGCGCCGAACGGGCCGATGACGACGCCCGCGGCGAGGTAGCCGAGCACCGACCCGAGCCCCAGCCGTTTCGAGAGGGGCACCGCGACGACTGCCGCTGCGAGGAAGACGAGCGCCTGCGCGAGGAGGGACATGGGCCCGTCTTGTCACGCGGCTTGCGCTGCCGCAACGCCGGTCAGACGACCCGGTCGCGCGTGGCCTGGGCGTAGCCGCGCACCGTCTCCACCTCGTCGTGGGCCCAAACGAAGCCGGTGGTGCGCCGAAACGCCGAGGCGTCGACGACGATGGGGTACTTGAGGTGCTCGAGCGCTCCGGCGGGCAGGCTGGGGAAGCCCATTCGCCCGATGAGACGGCGCAGCAAAGGCTCGGGCAATGGAACGCGCGTGCGGCCCGCCTCGCGCACGATGACGGACAAGGGGAGCGGCTGCGGCCCGGCCACGTTGTAGATGCCGCGCAGCTTCTTCTCGAGCGAAAGCCGCACCGCCGTCACCGCGTCGTCCTCGTGCATGAACTGGAACAGCGGGTCGTAGCCGAGCACCATCGGCACGCGCCTGCCGCGGAGGAAGGTGGCCAGCGTGCCGCTCCCGGGCGTGCCCAGCGTGTAGACGACGCGGAGCACGCACGTCGTCGTCTCCGGCGCGCGCCAGATCTGCGTGGCAGCGTACAGGTCGGCCGCCACCAGGTCCGCCAGCTCGGGGAAGCGGTCCAGCGCGCGCGGGGGCTCGTCCTCCGTGTGGTACAGCGGCGAGTCCGGCGCGGCGCCGTAGTAGGTGTGCCGGCCGACGAAGACGACCTGCTTCACGCCGTACTCGATGGAGTGGTCGAACACGGCCTTGGTGCCGTCGAGGTTGATGCGCCCGCGCTCGTCGGTGCGCACCACCAGCGAGGTGACGGTGGCCATGTGCACCACCGCGTCGGGCCTCCGCCGGCGGAAGACGTCCTCCGCGGCCCGCTTGCGCAAATCGACCTGGTGCAGCTCGATGTCCCTGGGCGCGCCGACCCAGGGCCGGCTGTCCATGCCGATGACGGTGTGGCCCGAGGACGCCAGCTCGATCGCCAGCTTGCGCGCCACGCCACCCGCCGCTCCGAGCACCAGCACCTTCATGCCGCCTTCGCCGCCCTCCGGCTCGCCCGCCCGCACTCGATGAGCTCGGCGATGCGCGACTTCACCTGTTCCACGTAGCGGAAGATGACCTCGTCCTCCTCGGTACCCGTACCGGAGAAGCGCATCGGCTCGCCGTAATGCACCTCGAGCGGAGCGGGCAGCGGCACGGGCAGAAGGTACGGCGTCAGCGGAATGTACGGGACGCCGATCGCCCGCCCGAGCGCGTACAGGTTCACCACGGTGGGCACCGCCGAGCCGCCGCCCAGAAACGCGAACGGGATGATGGGCGTGCTCGTCTTCAGGGCCAGCCGCATGAAGCCGGTGCCGAAGTCCACCAGCGAGTAGCGCTCGTGGTGCAGCTTGGCGGTCCCGCGGGCCCCTTCGGGAAACACCAGGAGGAGCCGCTCGTCCTCGAGCAGCCGCTCGGCGTGCTCGGGCAGCCCGGTGATGTGGCCGCACCGGCTGGCCCACGACGAGGCCACCGGCAGCCGGTGGATGAACTTCTCGGCCATGCCCTGCGCCAGGCGCGGCGGCTCGAGCTCGAAGAAGCACGAGGCCACCACCATGGCCCCGTCGATGGCGTAGCCTCCCGAGTGGTTGCCCACCAGCATCGCCCGGCCCCGCGTCGGAATGTGCTCGACCCCGAACGACTTCACCTTGAAGTAGCGCCGGTAGAACCACCCGAGCACCGAGAAGAAGACCGTCAGGTGTCTCTTGGAGACGCCGAACGGATCCACGCCGAGCGCGTCGAACGGCAGCTCGAGGCGATTCACGCGGCTGAAGACCGGCTCGTCCACCGCGCGCACGCTACCGGGCCGGCCCGGGCCGTCAACCGCAAGCTGGTGCCGGGGCACACCGCCATCGTGCACCACGTGAACGTCTTCTACGTCAAGCCCGACGCCGTGCCGACCTTCGTCAAGAAGGACCAGGGCCCGCCGAGAACCAACCCATCGTCGACGGCGTGCGACAGGCCCCGCGCGACGTGAACTGGGGCCCGAACACCTCCGACGAGATGTGCGTCGGGGCCTCTACATCTCGCAGTGAGCTTGAGGCCCTTGACCGCGCGCCCGGGCCTGGCGGAGACGGTGACGGCGGCGGCGCAGGCGCTCGAGCGGCGATCGGCGCGCGGACGTCTCAGGCTGGTGGATGGAGGGCCGGGGAGGGCCTCGTGACCGAGCGGCGCATCTGGGAGGTGCCCGCCGACCGGCTGCGCTGGGCCGTGGGCGTGCTCCTGGGGCGCGAACAGCTCGAGGCGCTCTCGTGGTTGCTCGAGGGACACGACGAGAGCCTCACCCGCACCGAGTGCCTGATCGACTCGGCGGCGCGTCGCTGCGGTCACCGCTGCCCGTATGCGGCCACCGTGGAGGCGCTCTTGTGGAGCAGGGCCCAGAAGCTTCGTGCCCGCCTCGCGGCGTGCCCCATGGCCGAGCTGGCCGGGGAATTCGCCCGGTCGCGTCCGTCGATGGGCGGTGCCGAGCTGGCGGCGCTCCTCTGGGCGCTTTCGGCCGATGGCCGGTGCGAGCTCGAGCCGCTCGCCGAGCGCGTGCAGGGCGAGCTCTTCGGCCGCGCCATTCGCCTGTTGAGCCGGCCGGGGCCTCACGGCGCTTGACAGGCCGGGGGCCGGCCGCGGTATGAATACTGCCTGACTTTGAGAATCATTATCAAAGTCATCGAACGGAGGGAGTCATGTCGTTGCGCCACGTGCTGTGTCTCGCTGCGTCGTTCTCGTTCTTGGCCGCCTGCGGCCCGCAAGGGCAGCCCCCCGGCAACGTGGAGGTTCCGAAGCGCTACGAATTCAAGAGCCGGTTCGGCGAGGGCGACAGCGTGGCCTACACCGGCCAGACGTTCCGCCACGTGCTGATCGCCGAGCTGAAGGCCCACATCGACGGGCTGACCGCGCGCATCGACAACAGGTCCTTCGTGCCCACCGCCGGGCAGGTGACGAAGGAGCTGAGCTTCTACTTGGACTTCGACGCGCAGACCTCGGGCGACGTGGCGCTGAAGCTGGCCAGCGCCGCCCCCACGAAGCAGAAGACGTACAAGGATCTGTCGGCGAGCGGAGCCAAGCTGAAGGAGAAGCTCGCCGGGAACGATCCCACCGGCCAGCACAAGGACTGGAAGACGCAGCTCCGCGGCTGGCCCGGCCAGACCTCGGCCGAGGGCCTGGTGCAGAGCTGGTTCCAGCGCATCGAGCAGCTCGCCATCGACCGGGCCAACGGCAACATTCCGAAGGACCCGTCGGGAGCGGAGATCGGCAAGGTCTACGTCACCGCCGAGGGCCACGACCTGAAGGAGCTGGTTCAGAAGTTCCTCGATGGCGCCATCGGCTTCTCGCAGGCCACCGACAAGTACCTGGACGACGACCTGGCCGGGCAGGGGCTTCTGGCCGACAACACCCAGCCCGAGTCGGGCAAGCCCTACACCAGGCTCGAGCACTTCTGGGACGAGGGCTTCGGCTATTTCGGCGCGGCGCGGCACTACGGCGACTTCACCGACGAGGAGATCGCGGCCGCGGGCGGCCGGCCCGAGTACCAGAAGGGCTACCACGACGCCAACGGCGACGGGGCCATCGACCTGCTCGCCGAGTACAACTTCGGCCAGGCGGTCTATGCCGCCAAACGGGACCTGGGGAGCGCCGCTTCGGCGAAGACCGACCTGACCGCCGAGGCGTGGGGAGCGTTCCTCAAGGGCAGGGCGATCATCACTTCCGCCAACGGCGCGCTCACCGACGAGAAGCTCGCCGAGCTCAAGGCCCAGCGCGACCAGGCGGTGCTGGCCTGGGAGAAGGTGATCGCCGCCTCGGTGGTGCACTACCTCAACCAGGTGCTGGGCCACATGTCGAATTTCGGCACCGCCTCGTACAAGTTCGTCGACCACGCCAAGCACTGGTCCGAGATGAAGGGCCTGGCGCTGGCGTTCCAGTTCAACCCGCGCTCGAGGCTGTCGGGCGACAAGTTCGACCAGCTCCACGCCAGGCTGGGCAGTGCGCCGGTGCTGCCCAACCAGCCTCTGGCCGATGCGTACAAGCAGGCGCTCCGCGAGGCGCGCGACATGATCCGGGCCGCGTACGACTTCGCGCCGGTCAACGTCGGTGACGTCGCCGGCCAGACCGGGTGGTGATCATGCGGGGCGCACTGGCGGCGGCGATCCTGCTCGCTGCCTGCGGCAAGCGGCCCGAGCCGCCCGACTCGTTCGACCGCCGAGCGATGCTCGTGGACACCGCCGAGCGGGTCATCGTGCCCGCCTACGTCGACTTCGTCTCCGCGGCGGAGTCTCTGGCGCAATCCACCGCGAAGCTGCCCGGCACCGCGAGCGACGTGGAGAACGCGCGCGCGGCGTGGAAGCGGGCGATGGTGGTCTGGCAGCGCGCCGAGGCGTTCCAGCTCGGGCCGGCCGGAGGGTCGACCCAGTTCCGCGGCGGCCTCGAGCTGAGAGACCACCTCTACTCGTGGCCCAAGGTGAACACCTGCCGGGTGGACCAGCTCGTCGTCTCGCAGGAGTACCGAAACGAAGGCTTCTTCGAGACCGCGCAGGTCAACGCCTTCGGCCTGGCCGCGCTCGAGTACGCGCTCTTCGTCGACGGCCCGGGCAACAGCTGCCCGTCGCAGGCGACCATCAACACCGACGGCAGCTGGGCGGCGCTGTCGGCGGCCGACAAGGCGAGCCGCCGCGCCGAGTACGCCCATCGTGCGGCGCAGCACCTCGTCAAGAAGGCGAAGGAGCTGCTCGGCGCATGGGAGAGAAGCGGCGGCAACTTTCTCGCGCAGCTCCAGACGGCCGGAGAGCCCGGGTCGGTCTACCCGTCGGCGCAGGCGGCGGTGAACGATCTCTTCACCGCGCTCTTCTACGTGGACTTCAAGGTGAAGGACATGAAGCTGGGCGCTCCGGCCGGGATTCACCCCTCGTGCAATGCGCCGACGTGCCCAGAGCTTCTCGAGTCGCCCTTCGCCCGGCATTCGGCCGAGAACATCGCGGCGAACCTCTCGGGCTTCGAGGCCGTCTTCCTCGGCGGCGACGGCCTGGGCTTCGACGACCTGCTCGCCGACCGCGGAGCGAAGGAGGTCGCCGACGCGATGGTGGCCGACGCGCGCGCATCTCGGCTCGCGCTCGAGTCGCTCGGAGGGCTGGAGGCGGCGCTCTCGTCCGAGCCCGACAAGGTGCGCGCGGTGCACGCGCAGGTGAAGCAGCTCACCGACCGGATGAAGAGCCAGATGGTATCGGTGCTGAACCTGAGCGTGCCCAAAGAGGGGGCCGCGGACAATGACTGAGCGCACCTGGAGCTCGGCCCTGTTCCGGCCGGTGGACGTATCGTCGCTCGCGGCGTTTCGCGCGCTCTTGGGCGCCGTCATGTTCGTCGGCACGGTGCGCTTCGTCGCTCAGGGCTGGGTGCGGGCGCACTACGTCGAGCCGGCGCTGACGTTCCACTATTTCGGGTTCGGCTGGGTCGAGCGCCCGCCCGAGTGGGCGCTCTATGCGCTTCATGTGGCCCTGGCGGTGCTCGCGCTTCTCGTCGCCGTGGGCTTCTTGTACCGCGTCGCCATCGTCCTGTGGCTGCTCGGCTTCACCTACGTGCAGCTGCTCGACGTCACCAACTACCTGAACCACTACTACTTCGTGGTGCTCTCGAGCGCGCTGCTCGTCTTCCTCCCGGCGCACCGGGCGTTCTCGGTGGACGCGCACCTCTGGCCGTCCGTCCGCGCCGACACCATGCCCGCGTGGATGCTGTACCTGGTGCGCTTTCAGGTGGGCGTCGTCTACGTCTTCGCCGGGCTCGCCAAGCTGACCGAGGACTGGCTGATTCACGCGCAGCCTCTGGGCATCTGGATGGCCTCGCGCACCGACACGCCGGTCATCGGGCCGCTCCTCGACGAGCCGTGGACGGCGTACTTGCTGTCGTGGGCGGGCTTCCTCTTCGACACGACCATCGTGCTGTGGTTGTCGTGGCGGCGCACGCGGCCGTTCGCCTACGCGGTGGTGCTCGTCTTCCACGCCCTGACGTTCGTCTTCTTCGACATCGGGATGTTCCCGTTCATCATGGTCGTGGCGGCGACCGTCTTCTTCGCGCCCGACTGGCCCAGGCGCCTGAGCTGGCTCCGAGAGCGCGCCGCATCCGGGGGGGCCGTCTCCGCGCCGCGCTGGGGCGCCGCCGTCGCCGCGGCCTGGTGCCTCGTGCAACTCGCCGTCCCGCTGCGGAGCCACCTCTATCCGGGCGACGTCCTCTGGGCCGAAGAGGGCATGCGCTTCTCGTGGCGGGTGATGGTGCGCGAGAAGAACGGCAGCGTCACGTTCCACGTGCGCGACCGGGCCACCGGCCGCACCTGGCAGGTCAACCCGTTCGAGTACCTCACCATGCGCCAGGCCCAGGAGATGTCCGCCCAGCCCGATCTCATCCTCCAGATGGCCCACGTCGTCGCCGACGACTTCCGCTCGCGCGGGCTCGACGTCGAGGTGCGGGCCGAGGCCTGGGTGTCGCTGAACGGCCGGGCGCCGCGTCTGCTGATCGACCCCGACGTCGATCTCGCGCGCGTCGAAGACGGCCTGTTGCCGGCGAAGTGGATTCTTCCGGGGCCCGAGGAGCCGCCGCTCCCCGCGGGAGGAGCGCGGCGCGCCTCGCTCGTGGCATCGAGCCGGGAGCGGTGATGCGCGCACGGGTGGCAGGAGCGATCGCGACCCTCTGGGCCGCAACCGTGCTCGCCGAGCCGCCCGACGGCGGCGTCTCCGACGAAGCGGACGCTGCCGTGGTGACGGAGGGCGCCAGCGAGCTTCCGGATGCGGGCGTCGCCGATCCAGGGCTGGCCGTCGAGGCGACGGATGCCGGCCTCGTTCCGGCCGCTTCGGTGTCGGTGGGTGCAGATGGCGATGCGGGCTGGCCGATTCCAGGCGGCGAAGGGCCGGGGCTCGCCTCGAGCCGCGCGGATGCGGGCGCTCCCGTGCGTGAGACGGTCGTGGTGGCGCCGCCGCTCGACATCCGCCGCATCGCCGGCTCGGCCCACTCGGTGAGCGCCGAGCAGCTCGAGCGCTACGAGTACGACGACGTGCACCGGGTGCTCGCGCAGGTGCCGGGCGTCTACCTCCGCGACGAGGACGGCTACGGGCTCAGGCCGAACGTGGGGCTCCGCGGCGCCACTTCGGACCGGAGCAGCAAGGTGACGCTGATGGAGGACGGAGTGCTGTTCGCTCCGGCTCCGTACTCGGCTCCTGCGGCGTACTACTTCCCGCTGGTGACGCGGATGGACGGCGTCGAGGTCTACAAGGGCCCGGCCTCGGTGCGCTTCGGCCCGAACACCATCGGCGGAGCGGTGAATCTGCGCACGCGGCCCATCCCCACCGAGACGGCAGCAGCCATCGACGTGGCGGCCGGCACGCGGCGGTTCGGCAAGGTGCACGGCTTCTTCGGCCGGGGCGGTGAGCGGTGGGGCCTTCTGCTCGAGGGCGTTCACCTGGAGACCGGCGGCTTCAAGCGGCTCGACGGCGGCGGCGACACGGGCTTCGACAAGAACGAGCTGATGCTCAAGGCCCGCTACTCGCCGGGCGGGCACCACTTCGAGCTCAAGATGGGCTACGCCGACGAGCGCTCGAACGAGACGTACCTCGGCCTGGCCGATGACGACTTCCGGGTCGACCCGCTGCGCCGGTACGCGGCGAGCCGGCGCGATCAGATGCGGTGGACGCGCACCCAATTCTCGCTGTCTCACGCGTTCGAGCTTTCGCCGTGGTCCTTCCGCACCGTCGCGTACCGCCACGATTTTCGCCGCGCGTGGCGCAAGCTGAACCGCTTCCGCGGCGGCCCCGAGCTGTTCGATCTGCTCTCGCGCCCCGGCACCGGGCAGTCGCGGCTGTACCTCGACGTCTTGCGGGGCGAGGCCGACACCTCGGCGCCGGACGAGACGTTGATGGTCGGCACCAACGACCGCGCGTTCGTCTCGCAGGGCGTCCAGTCGGTGGCCCGTTGGAGCTCCAACGGCGGGCCGGTGGAACAGGTGCTCGAGATCGGCGGCCGCTTCCATCACGACGCCATCGAGCGCCTCCACTGGGAGGACGGCTTCCTCATGCAGCGAGCGGTGCTGGTGCCGGAGGGCGGCGAAGCGCTGGTCACCACCTGGAACCGCGGCTCGACGAGCGCCGGCGCCTTCTACGTCACCGACGAGCTGTCGATCGGGCCGTTCCTGCTCGTGCCCGGAGCGCGGGTCGAGCTCATCGAGACGCGGTACGTCGATCACCGTACGGGCAATTCGCAGCGGAGCTTCGACGTCGTGCCGCTGGGTGGGCTCGGAGCCGTCTGGCAGCTCTCGAAGCCGCTGAGCCTCATCGCCGGCGCGCACCAGGGGTTCAGCCCCGTCTCGCCGGGCCAACCCGACGGCGTGCTGCCCGAGCGCTCGGTGAGCTACGAAGGCGGAGTGCGCTGGCGCACGCGAGCCGTGCGCGCCGAGCTGGTGGGCTTCTTCAACGACTACTTCAACCTCACCGGCGAGTGCACCTTCTCGACCGGCTGCTCCGACGAGCTGCTCAATCGGCAGTTCAACGCGGGCGAGGTGAGCGTCTGGGGGCTGGAGGCGGCGGTGGGGCTGAAGCGGGCGGCGCCCTTCGGCCTGTCCTTCGAGCTCGACGCCGCCTACACCCTGACGCGTTCGGAGTTCCGCAGCTCGTTCCGCTCGGAGGCGCCGCAGTTCGGCGACGTCCGGGCCGGCGACGAGCTGCCGTACGTCCCGATGCACCAGGCGGCGGCGAGCGCCCACCTCGCGCGAAACGGGCACTCCCTGTCGCTGTCCGCCTCGTACGTGAGCGCCATGCGCGAGGTGGCCGGGCAGGGCGAGATGCTGCCGTACGAGCGTACCGACCCCCACCTGGTGCTCGATGCCGCGGCCCACGTCGAGCTTTCCGAGCGCACCGAGCTGTACCTGACCGTCACCAACGTGCTCGACGCGCGCTACGTCGCGGCGCGGCGGCCGTTCGGCGCCCGGCCGGGAGCTCCGCGCGAGCTGCAGGTGGGCCTCGAGCATCGCTTCTGAACCGGACCGGGCCGATTCGCGCGCGACGGCGTTGACCGTCGGCCGGGAATACACTTTGGTAGCCGCCGCGATTGAAGTTGTCGGCCCAGTAGCTCAGCTGGATAGAGCAGCGGTTTCCTAAACCGCAGGTCGCGTGTTCGAGTCACGCCTGGGTCATTGAACCGCTCCAGAAGCGAGCTGCCCGAGACGTTGCGGCAGGCGACCGTGCCGAAGGCCGTGCGCAAGGTGCTCGAGCGGCTCACCGAGCGCGGCTTCCGCGCCTTTTTGGTCGGCGGCTGCGTGCGCGACATGCTCCGCGGCGTCGCTCCGCAGGACTTCGACGTCGCCACCTCGGCCCGGCCCCAGGACGTACAGAAGAGCTTCGCGCGCGTCATCCCCACCGGCATCCAGCACGGCACGGTGATGGTGCTCTCGGGCGGCGAGAAGGTCGAGGTCACCACCTTCCGCACCGAGGGCGCCTACGAGGACGGGCGGCGGCCGTCGTCGGTCGAGTTTCACTCCGACGTCACCGCGGATCTCTCCCGCCGCGACTTCACCATCAACGCCATGGCGTTCGACCCGGTGAAGGGCGAGCTGGTGGACCCGTTCGGCGGCCAGCGGGACCTCGAGGACGGCGTCGTCCGCTGCGTGGGAGAACCCTCGGCCCGCTTCGCCGAAGACGGCCTGCGCCCGCTGCGCGCGGTGCGCCTTTGCGCCGCGCTGGGCTTCTCGCTCGATCTGCCCACCGAGCACGCCATTGCCCCGGCCGTGCCGGTCTTCAAGAAGGTCTCATGCGAGCGCGTGCGCGACGAGCTCCTCAAGCTGCTCGTCTCCGCGCGCCCCGCATACGGGCTCGAGCTGCTCCATCGGACGCAGCTGCTCCAGGCGTTCCTGCCCGAGCTCGAGGCCCAAGTGGGCATCAGCCAGGACGAGCGGTACGCCCACGACGTGTTCGGCCACACGCTCGCCACGGTGCAGCAGTCGCCTCCATCCGCCGAGCTCAGGCTCGCGGCGATGCTCCACGACGTGGCCAAGCCGCGCACCGCGGTGCCCAAGAATGGAGGCCACGACTTTCCCGACCACGAGTCGCTCGGCGAGACCATGGCCAGGGCCATCTGCCAGCGGCTGAAGCTGCCGAACAGGACGATCGAGCTCGTCGCGACGCTCGTGCGGCACCACCGCGTCGACCCGCTCTTCGGAGCCACCGACGCGGCGCTGAGGCGATTCGTCGCCCGGGTGGGCGAAGCCAACGTCGAGCCGCTCTTCGCCCTGGCCATCGCCAACAAGCGCGGGTACGGGCGTCACGTCGACGAGGCCGTGGCCCAGGTGCGCACGATCGACGAACGGGTGCAAAAGCTCTTGGCTCAAAGGCCGCCGCTCTCGGCCAGGCAGCTCGCGCTCGACGGCAACGCCATCATGCGCGTGCTGGGTGTCGGCCCGTCGGCCATCGTCGGCGAAGCCACCCGTTTCCTTCTCGAACAGGTGCTCGATGACCCTGGCAGAAACCAGGTCGATCGGCTGACCGAGCTGCTCAGGACCTGGGCGAAATCCCGAGGGCTCTGAAGGGTCCGCAGTTCTCCACAGGGTTATGCACAGGGGCGTTCGCCTCTTGACGTCTCTGGCGGGCGCCGAGCGCCACTCGCGCGGGACGCATTTCGAATTCCGGCGGAGGTTCAGGTGCTTACGACCGCTTTTGGGCCTGGCCGGCCCGCGTCGGAGAGGCGACACGACCCACCGACCAGGCGGGCAGGGGGTGTGGATAAGCTGTGGTGGCCGTCAGCGGGGCCGCCGCCGTACCGTCGAGCAAGATGGGTTGCCCCCAAGGGCGGCTTTTGGCAGGTGAGGGTGCGATGCGGGTCGTCGTTGCCATGAGCGGAGGGGTGGACTCCTCGGCGGCCGCTGCTCTCCTGAAGGAGCAGGGGCACGAGGTGATCGGCATCACGCTCAGGGTCTGGTCGTACGAGAGGGGGGCTCAGCGCGGCAGCTGCTGCAGCCCCGAGGACGTGGACGACGCCCGCGCGGTCGCCGCCCGGCTGGGCATTCCGTTCTACGTGGCCAACGTCGAGGAGCTCTTCCGCGAGAAGGTGGTGAGCCCGTTCGTGCGCTCGTACCTGAACGGCCGCACGCCGATTCCCTGCGTCGCCTGCAACCAGGACGTGAAGTTCGGCTTCTTGCTGAAGCGGGCGCGCTCTTTGGGAGCGAAGCTGGCCACCGGCCACTACGCGCGCATCGAGCACGACGGCGAGCGCTACCATTTGAGGTGCGCGGTCGACCTCGCCAAGGACCAGAGCTACTTCCTCTTCACGCTCGGCCAGGAGGAGCTGAGGGACCTCGTCTTCCCCGTCGGCGGCATGACGAAGCCCGAGGTGCGCGCACTGGCCGAGCGGCACGGCCTGCCGGTGAGCCAGAAGGCCGAGAGCATGGAGATCTGCTTCGTGCCCGACGGCGACTACGCGCGCTTCGTGGAGAAGGTGGCCGGCTTGCAGCCCGAGGGCGACATCGTCGACGAGTCCGGGCGCGTGCTGGGCCGGCACCGCGGCATCCACCGCTACACCGTCGGCCAGCGCAAGGGCCTGAATCTGCCCGGCGCCGAACCTTTGTACGTCAAGCGAATCGAGCAGAAGTCCAACCGCGTGGTGGTGGGAGGCGCCGAGGAGGTCGAGCGGTCGAGGTTCGGGTTGCTCGGGCCGAAGTGGGTCTACGGCGATCCGCCGGTCGGCCGGCCGCTCAAGGTGCGCATCCGCCATCGCCACGCGGGAGCACTCGGGCGCCTCGTTCCCGGCTCCGACGGGTTGTCGGTCGAGCTCGACGTTCCGGCGCGCGCGGTGACGCCCGGCCAGGCGGCGGTCTTCTACGACGGCGACCGCGTGATGGGCGGCGGGTGGATCGGGTGACGCGCGAAATGGCACGGGGCGGTCTCGCCTGCGCGTTCGCGCTGCTCGCTGGCTGCCAGAAGACGCCCGACCGGGCGGTGTGCGGGCTTCATTCGGCGGCCGCTCCGGTGGTGCTCGAGGGCCAGGTCGAGCGCGTGCTCTCGGTGGGCTCGCGGCTTTCGACGCGCGACAGAATCTCCGCCCGCGGCCCCGCGGTGCTCGAGTGCTTCGGCGGGGCGGTGAAGTTCCTCGACGGAGATCGCGTGACGGTGGGCGAGCTGGCCGAAGCGAGGCTCGAAGGTTCCAACGTTCCGGTGCTCGAGCTCGAGGGCGGAAAGCTGGCGAGGACGACCGGCGCACCGCGCATCGTGGCCGGGCGGTATTTCGCCACCACGTTCACGCCGAAGAGCGCGCTCGAGCCGACCGTCACCGACGCCGACTACCTGCTCGCCTTCTTTGCGCCCAACGGCATCGATCGGCTGATGGAGAAGGGCCGGCCGGGCGAAGGGCCGAGGCGACTGCCGCCGCCGCCGCACCGGGCGAAGGTGCCGCAGATCCACGCCGGAGCGCTCGGCGAGGGCGGACCGCTGGCGCGCGTCGACGACGGTTGGGCCGTGGCCGAAACCGACGAGCTGGCCACCGCGGTGCTGCTCGAGGACCGCACCATCGCGCTCGGCCGCGCCAGAAGGCTGCTCGTGCCCGACGGCGCCGAGGTCGAGCTCGAGCTGGACGGCGCGCGCGTGGAGATCGAGGGCCCGGCCGACGTGCGGTTGCGGTGAGCTCGTGAATTGTCGGATCGCCGCAACGAGCGCCGGTCGAATCCGCCGCATGCGCGTTGACGCGCACTCAGGCCACGGGTGTAAGAAGGCCGCCCAACGCGCCCTCAAGGGGGGAGCTCATGACGAAGAGCCAGCTCATCGACTCCATCGCGAAGAAGCTGCCGCACGTCAGCCGGCGCGAGGTCGAGGCCATCGTCAACACCGTGTTCGAGGCGATGACCGCCTCGCTCAAGCGCGAGGAGCGCATCGAGATTCGCGGCTTCGGCAGCTTCGCGGTGAAGGTGCGCCACTCGCGCGAGGCGCGGAACCCGAAGACCGGCCAGAAGGTGGCGGTGCCGGCCCGGAAGACGCCGTACTTCACCGTGGGCAAGGAGCTCCGCGAGCGGCTGAACAAGCCCGCGGCCGCTCCAGCGCCCGCATCGGCCCCGTCCGCGGCATACGATGCTCCGCCGGCGATGGTCGCGTCGGCCTCGACTTCTGGGCGCTACCTGATGCGCTGAGCCGAATCGGACGGAGCGGAGCCGGGGAATGGAAGTGTTGTGGGCGCCGTGGCGGATGGAGTTCATCAAGGGCGACAAGCCGCAGGGCTGCATCTTCTGCGACTTCCCGGCCCAGACCGGCGAGAAGGCCGACCGCGACAACCTCATCCTCGGGCGGTCGAAGAGCTCGTTCGCCATCCTCAACAAGTTCCCCTACAACAGCGGGCACCTGATGGTGATCCCCCGGCGGCACACCGCCGACTTCGTCTCGCTCTCGCCGGAGGAGTCGGCGGACCTGCACGGGCTGCTCCAGCTCTCGGTTCGGTTGCTCCGCGACGAGTACAAGCCCGACGGGCTGAACATCGGCATGAATCTGGGCCGCTCGGCCGGGGCCGGCATCGAGGACCATCTCCACTACCACGTGGTGCCGCGGTGGGGCGGCGACACCAACTTCCTGCCGCTGCTCGCGGAGACGAAGGTCATCATCGAGCACCTGTACACGACCTACGACCGGCTGCGGCCTCTGTTCGATCGGGCGCTCGCCCCCTAGCGCGCGCGGCGGCATGGAGCCCTCGACCCTGGTGACGCTGTTCGCCGGCATCTCGCTGGCGGCGGTGTTGGCGCTGTTCGCGGTGCTCTCGCGCAAGGGGCGCACCGAGGACGCCGCGCGCGCCTACCTCGCGGGCTTCAAGTACGTCTTGTCCGACGACCCCGACGCGGCCATCGCCGAGCTGTCGAAGGCCGCGCAGCTCGACCGGCAGACCCTGGACACGTACTTCGCGCTGGGAGCGCTGTTCCGGCGCAAGGGCGAGCTCGATCGCGCCATCCGCGTGCACCAGAACATTCTCCTCCGGCCGGGCATCGCTCCCGACGTGAAGCGGCGGGCCCGGCTCGAGCTGGCGCGCGACTACAAGCGGTCGGGGCTCAAGGACAAGGCGCTCGAGACGTTCGAGAAGCTGCTCGCCGACGAGCCCGAGAACGCCGAGGCGCTGGTCGGCTATCGCCAGGTGCTGGAGGACGCGAAGGACTGGGAGCGGGCCATCGAAGCGCAGTCGCGGCTGGTGAAGCTCGAGGACGGCGGCGGGCCGGTGCTGGCGCACCTTCTCTCGGAGGCGGCGCGCACCCGTCTCCCCGATCGCGCCGCCGAGGCCGAGGCTTTGGCTGCGCGCGCGGTGGAGATCGACCCCGGTTCGGCCAACGCACAGCTCGCGCTGGGAGAGGCGAGGGTGGTGCTCGGGAAAAGGGCCGAGGCGGCCGAGGCGTTGCGAAGGGCCGTCACCCTCGAGCCCGAGCTGGCGCTCCTGGCGCTCCCCTATCTCGAGCAGGCGGACGCGGCGCTGGAGACGTTCTTGGCCGAACGGGTGGCCCAGAGCGAGCGGCCGGAGATGTTCGAGCTGGCGCTGGCGCTGCACCTCAAGAAGACCGATCCTGGGGCGGCGATCGAGCGGCTGAGGCGGCTGGCCGAGCGGCGGCCGCGCTTCTGGGAGGCGCGCAAGGAGCTGGGCGTGCTCTTGCTCGCGCAGGACCGATCGGAGGAGCTGCGCGCCGACTACCGGGAGATCCTCGGCACGCTGGGACAGCCGCCGCTCGGGTTTCACTGCGTCTCGTGCAGGCAGAAGCTACCCGAGCACCTGTTCCGCTGCCCGTCGTGCGAGGAGTGGGGCACGGTGCGCCGCGAATTTGACCGGGGATCTGCCCGCGTCTAGCTTTTCTGCCCGGCCGCTACGGGTGGCGACAGAAGGGTAGCGATGCGCGACGAGAACCGGCTCAAGGGAAAGCACGACCTGTCGCTCGACAACCGCCAGATCGTGAGCCTCTTCATCGGCGGCATCGTCGTGCTCGGCTCGGTGTTCGTGCTCGGGGTGGTGGTGGGCAAGAAGCTGGCGAGCGACGAGCAGGCCCATAAGGCGCCGGATCTGCTGAGCGCGCTCGATCAGAAGGCCGACGCGATGAAGCCCGTCGAGCCGCCGCTGACGTTCCAGGACGAGCTGACGCGCAGGGAGCCCGACCCCAAGCCGCCGGCGGCGCCCAAGCCCGTCGAGCCCCCGAACCCTGCCGAGCCGCAGAAGACGGAAGTCGCCGCCGCTCCGGCCCCGCACGCGGAGAAGGTCGAGCCCGAGCCGGCGCCGGCCGACAGGCCCGCCGTGGAGGTGCCGACGAGATCGGTGGCTCCGAACGGCGGTCTCGAGGAGGCGTTCGTCCGGGCGGCGAAGCCCTCGGAGGCGGCGCCGAACGGAGCGTGGACGCTGCAGCTCTTGGCGAGCCAGGACCGTGCCGAGGCCGACCGGTTCGCCTCGAAGCTCAAGGAGAAAGGTTACGCGCCGTTCGTGGTCGAAGCCCAGGTGCCGGGCCGCGGAACGTGGTACAGGGTCCGCATGGGCAGCTTTGCCTCGAAGGAGGCGGCGAACCGGTATCTGCAGGACTTCCGTCGCGAGACGCAGATCGAGGCGTTCGTGACGACGAATCGGTGAGGGCGCGATGACGCAGGTGAGGCGGGTCGAGAAACCGTGGGGCTACGAGCTGATCTGGGCCCACACCGACCGCTACGTGGGGAAGCTCTTGCACGTGCGTCAGGGCCACAAGCTCTCGCTGCAGTACCACCAGAAGAAGGACGAGACGATTCACGTCCAGTCCGGGCGGCTGTTGTTCATCGTCGACGAGGGGCAGGGGCTCATCGAGCGCGAGATGGGGCCGGGCGAGAGCTACCACATTCGTCCGCTGACGAAGCACCGCATGGTGGCCATCACCGACTGCGACATTCTCGAGGTGTCGACGCCCGAGCTCGACGACGTCGTCCGGCTCGAGGACGCCTACGGGCGGCAGGGCACGTCGAAGCCGTGAGCGCCGCTCACGGTCGCACAGGCGGCAGGTCGGCTCCGCAGTAGAGGCACGTCAGGTGGCGGCGGCCATTCTGGCGCGAGCACTGCGGACACTGGACGGGAGCCTTGACCAGTTTGCCGTCGAGGTGCCCGTCCTGCAGATCGAGCTCTTGCATCCGCGCCATCAAGGCCTCTTCGGTGAGCCCCAGCCGTTCGGAGAGGAGGCTCCACATCGCCTCGTTGACGAGGAGCAGACGATCGATCTCGCGCTGCATCTCGGCTCGCACGTCCAACGAGGCGTCCTGCGTCGACCGGAGTGCCTTTTCGGCGGAGTGCCTGAAGACGCCCATCGTCAGCCCTCGCTGCTGGGGTTCTTGGTCCACTTGTCCACGTTGCCGTCGCCGTCGAGGTCCTCGCCGATGCGGTCGACGTGGTCGCCCTCCCAGTACTCCCAGTAGTCGACCTTCCCGTCGGAGTTGGTGTCGCGCTCCTTGCGGACGATCTTCCCCTTCTCGAAGAAGATCCACAGGTCGGGCCGGGAGTTGTAGTCGAGGTCGCGCTCTTTGCGGACGATGACGCCCTTCTCGTAGAAGTTGATCTGGTCGACGCGCCCGTCGAAGTCGAGATCGAGCTTCTCGCTCTCGAGCTGCTCCTCGTCGCCGTAGACCCGGACGATGTCGACCTTGCCGTCCCAGTTGATGTCGAGCTCCTTGCGGACGAGCTTGTCGAATTCCTTGCCCTGCTCGTCCTTGGCCTCGACGGCATAGGACCAGACGTCGGGCTTCTTGTCGTGGTTCAGGTCGAACTCGGTCACCTTCTCGTCGCCCTGGCGGCCCACGGAGATGTTCTCGGCCAGCCGCTCGACGCCGTCGTTCGCCTTCCCATCGGCACGCGTCTCCTTGTTCCCGCCCGAGCAGGAAAGCAGTGCGGCCGCCGACAGCACAGACATGCGAGCGATGAGATTCACGTTCCGCTCCAGGTGAGCCGGTTTTGACGGAGAACGTATGTCGATATACCGTCACATACGGGCATGGCGCGCAAGAAGATCAGCACCACCATCTACATCACGCCCGAGCAGAACGAGCTGCTCAAGGTCTTGAACCAGAAGACCAAGGTGCCGGTGGCCGAGTACATCCGCCAGGGCATCGATCTGGTGCTGGAGAAGTACAAGTCGCAGCTGCCGGGCCAGGCCACTTTCGACGAGCTTGCCCGTTGACGCCCGCGACCGATCGGTGACGTTCGAACCTCGACAGGATATGGCGCCCGCGTGAAATCGATTCGGGGTACGCGCTCGGCCGTGCTCGGCGGAGCGGGATTCATCGGCTCACACCTGTGCGAGCGGCTCCTCGCCGAAGGCGCCTCGTCCGTGGTGGCGGTGGACAACCTCGTCACCGGCAGCGCCGAGAACCTCCGCGAGCTCGAGCGCGACGAGCGCTTCTCGTACGTGCAGCAGGACGTCTGCGAGCCCTTCGACCTCGACGGGCCGCTCGACTTCGTCTTCAACCTGGCCTCGCCCGCGTCTCCGGTGGACTACACCAAGCACTGGCTCGAGACGATGCGCACCGGCGCGCAGGGCACCGAGAACGCGCTGCTGCTCGCCGAGCGGAAGAAGGCGATGTTCCTGCAGGCATCGACGTCGGAGATCTACGGCGACCCGCTCGAGCATCCACAGCGCGAGGACTATTGGGGCAACGTCGACCCGACCGGGCCGCGCGCGGTGTACGACGAGGCCAAGCGCTTCGCCGAGGCCCTGGTGAGCGCCTTCCGCCGCGAGCGGGGGCTCGACACGCGCATCGTCCGCATCTTCAACACGTACGGGCCGCGCATGCGGCTCGACGACGGGCGGGTGGTGCCGTCGTTCATCGCCCAGGCCCTGCGCGGCGAGGACTTCACCGTCTACGGCGACGGCAAGCAGACGCGCTCGTTCTGCTACGTGACCGACCTGGTCGACGGCATCGTGGCGCTGGCGCTCTCGAACGTGCGCGACCCGGTGAACCTGGGGAACCCGCGCGAGATGACGGTGCTCGAGCTCGCCGAGGCGGTGAGGCGCGCCTCCGGAGGGCAGGGCCGCGTCGTGTTCAAGCCGCTGCCCATGGGCGATCCGCGGCAGCGCCGGCCGGACATCACCCGCGCCCGCGAGCTCCTCGGCTGGGAGCCCCGCGTTCCGCTCGAGGAAGGCCTGGCGAAGACCATCGAGTACTTCCGCGCTCGGGTCGTTGCCGCGCCCGCTCGCCGTGGCTAACTGGTAGGCCTCGTATGCGAATCCTGGTCACCGGCGGAGCAGGCTTCATCGGCTCGCACGTCTGCGACGAGCTCTTGAGGCACGGGCACGAGGTGTGGGCCCTCGACGATCTCTCCAGCGGGCGGCCCGAGAACCTCGACGGCCGGGTGCGGCTCGAACGGCTCGACATTCGCAGCGAGAAGGCCGCCGCGCTCGTCGAGCGGGGCGGCTTCGACATCATCTGCCACCTCGCGGCCCAGATGGACGTGCGGCGCTCGGTCGAGGACCCGCGCTTCGACGCCGACTGCAACATCCTCGGGCTGCTCAACCTGCTCGAGGCCGCGCGCAAGGGGCGGGTGAAAAGGTTCGTCTTCAGCTCGACGGGTGGCGCCATCTACGGCGAGCAGGACGTCTTCCCCGCGCCGGAGTCGCACCCCACCCGCCCGGTGTCTCCCTACGGCGTGTCGAAGGCGGCCGGCGAGCTGTATTTGGGCTACTACCGCGCGCAGTACGGCTTGTCGTACGTGGCGCTCCGGTACGCCAACGTCTACGGCCCGCGGCAGAACCCGCATGGAGAAGCGGGCGTGGTGGCCATCTTCAGCGAGCGCCTCGTCACCGGGCGGCCCTGCACCATCTACGGCACCGGCCGGCAGACGCGCGACTTCGTCTTCGGACCGGACGTGGCGCGGGCCAATTACCTGGCGGCGACGAGCGACTTCGTCGGAGCCGTCAACATCGGCACGGGCATCGAGACCGACATCAACACGCTCTACCGGTTGCTCGCCGATGCCGCGGGAGTGAAGGCCGAGCCCCAGTACGCTCCGGGCAAGATGGGCGAGCAGATGCGCTCGTCGGTCGACGCCTCGCTGGCGAAGAAGGTGTTGGGCTGGCAGCCGACGGTGGCGCTCGATGACGGGCTCCGGCAGACGGTGGAGTTCTTCCGCGCGAGATCGGCTTGAGCGCGCGCGGCTCTGACCGGGCATCTGTCCGCTGGTTTCGAAAAGGGCTCGTTCCCCCACCGGAGTCGTTGCGCCCGGTGCGGTCGCTGCGTAGGGTCCGCCCCTCACCCACGGAGGAGCCATGGACACGTACGGAGTCGGCGGAGGCGGCGCCAGGCACGTCGCCGAGGCCGCGAAGATCGCGCAGACCGTCTGCCGCCCGAATGCTGCCGACGTCGACAAGAGCGGCCGCTTCCCCCAGGAGGCGATCTCCGCGCTCGGGAGGGCCGGGCTGTTCGGGCTGTGCGTGCCCGAGGCGATGGGCGGCCAGGGGCAGGGGCCCCGCACCTTCTGCGCCGTGGTCGAGGAGATTGCCGCCGAGTGCGCCTCGACCGCGATGGTGTACGTGATGCACGTCACCGCCGCGCAGGCCATCGCTCGGTCGACGTCGCTCGGCGATCGGGACGCGCTGTTGCAGGCGATCGCCAAGGGGCGCCACCTCACCACGCTGGCCTTCTCCGAGAAGGGCTCGCGTTCGAACTTCTGGCTGCCGGTGTCGAAGCTCGAGCCCAGAGGCGACGGCTTCGTCACGAATGCCGCCAAGTCGTACGTCACGGCGGCGAGCCATGCCGACTCGTACGTGTCCTCGGCGCAGTGCCCCGGAGCCGCCTCGCCGCTCGAGTCGACGTGCTACCTGGTGCGGAAGGGACGACCGGGTGCGCGAGTGGCCGCTCCGTTCGACGGCATGGGGCTGAGGGGCAACGACTCGGCGGCGGTGTCCATCGAGGGCTACGCCGTCCATGCCGCGGATCTGTTGTGCGAGCACGGCAAGGGGCTCGAGGTGATGTTGCAGGTGGTGCTGCCGTTCTTCTCCATCGGCACGGCCGCCATGGCCAACGGCATCTGCCGCGCAGCCGTGTCCCTCACCGCCTCGCACCTGTCGAGCACCGCGCTCGAGACCGGAGGGCGGTTGCGCGACTTGCCGAACCTCAGGGCGCGGGTGGCGCAGATGTCCGTGCGCACCGAGCAGTCGCGCGCGCTGCTCTGGCGCACGCTGCATCACCTCGAGCACCCGTCGGAGGCCACTCCGCTCTACGTGCTCGAGGCCCGGCTGGGTGCGCTCGAGGCCGCGGTCGAGGTGACCGACCTGGCGATGAAGGCGGGCGGCGGAGCGGCCTTCTCCAGGCACATCGCCCTCGAGCGGCTCTTCCGCGACGCGCGCGCCGGCTGGGTGATGGCGCCCACCGTCGATCACTTGCAGGACTTCATCGGCAAGGCGCTCACCGGCCTGCCGCTCGTCTGATGGATTCGCACGCCTGGACGGTCCGACTGACGTCGAAGGAACCCGGGGCGGCCACGGCGCACGCCCGGCGCCATTCGTTCGACATCGGTGCGCCGCTGTCGTTCGACGAGCAGCACGGGCGCGTCACCGCGTTCGAATACCTGCTCGCGGCGGCCGCCGCGGACGTGATGAACGGGCTGTCGGCGCTGGCCCGGGACAGGCGAGTGGCCGTGAACGGCATCGAGGCGGTCGCCACCGGCGAGGTCGTCTCGGCGATGCGGCACCTCGGTGTCGTCGGAGCCACCGGCACGCCCGCGCTCGCTCGGGTGCGGGTGCGCGTCTACGTCGACAGCCCCGCTCCGGCGGACACCATCGAGGCGTTGTGGAACGAGACGCTGGCCCGTTCCGTTCTCGCGGGCACGCTCGGGAACAGGCTCGTCTCGGAGCTCAAGCTGTCGTGAGGGAACGATGAAACCAATCGTCGTCGGCACGGTCGTCTACGACCCGAAGGTGACCGTCATCTGGGGAATCATCCGCGAGTTCTTCGAGGAGCGGCGCGTCCCGATCGACGTCGTCTACTACTCGAGCTACGCGCTGCAGGTGGACGGGCTCGTGAAGGGCCACCTCGACGTCGCGTGGAACTCTCCGCTGGCATGGCTCGACGCCGTGCGCCGCACCTCGGGGCGGGTGAGGGCGGTGGGCATGCGCGACACGGATCAGGACCGCGTCACGCATTTCGTGGCGCGCAAGTCCTCGGGCATCCGATCGCTGAAGGAGCTGCGCGGCAAGACGGTAGCGCTCGGAGCCAAGGACTCGCCGCAGGCCACGCTGATTCCGTCGCTCCTTCTGCGCGAGGCGGGGCTTCTGCCCGGACGCGACGTCACCGTTCGCCGCTTCGACGTCATGGTCGGGCTGCACGGAGATCACGTCGGCGGCGAGCTCGACGCGTTCCGGTGCCTCGAGCGCGACGAGGCGGCTGCCTCCGCGGTGCTCGACTTGAACTGGGAACGCTGGACGAAGGACGGCACCGCCAACGCGGAGGAGTTCGTCGTGCTGGCGTCCACTCCGCCGTACGACCATTGCAACTTCACCGTGCGCGAGGACTTCGCGAAGGACCGCGAGGCCCGCTTCGTCGGTGCGCTGACCGCGATGAGCTACGACGTGCCCGCCCACCGCGAGATGATGGACATGGAGGGGCTCAAGGAATGGCGGCCGGGCCGCACCTCGGGCTACCGGCTGCTCGAGCGCGCCGTCGAAGCCGAGCGCTTCTTCGAGGCCGAGCCGTGACGTTGCCGCCGCTGGCCGTCACCACCGTGGGCAGCTGGCCCCGGCCGAGCTGGCTGCTCCGCGCGCAGAAGGACTTCCGCGCCGGCCGCATCGGCGAGGATGCCTTCCAGCGCGAGGCGGACAAGGCGGTGCTCGAGGTGCTTCGCGCTCAGGAGGAGCTGGGGGTCGACCTGGTCACCGACGGCGAGCAGCGGCGCGACAACTTCTACTCGTTCGTCGCCGACAAGCTCTCGGGCGTGCGGCTGATGACGCTGGCCGAGATGCTCGACGTCGTCGAGGACAAGGCGGCCTTCGAGCGGGTGCTCGACTCGCTCGACGTGCCGGCCTTCGCCATCTCGAACCCCACCTGCGTGGGCAAGCTCGAGCGCAAACGCCCGCTGGCGGTGGACGAGCTCGAGTTCCTCAAGCGCCACACCGACCGGCCGGTGAAGGTGCCGCTCCCGGGGCCGTACCTCCTCACCCGCGCCATGTGGGTGAAGGAGGTGGCGAAAGACGCCTACCCGAACAAGGAGGCCCTGGCCGACGATGTGGTGCGCATTCTCCAGGACGAATTGCGCGAGCTTTGCGCCGCGGGGGTCGACTTCATCCAGCTCGACGAGCCGGTGCTGACCGAGCTGGTCTTCACCCAGGGCCAGACCCGCACCTTCATGTGCGCGGCGCTCTCGGCGACGAAGGATCCGACCTACGAGCTCGAGCTGGCGGTGGCGTTGAACAACCGCGTGCTCGAGGCGGCGTCGGGCGTGCGCACCGGGCTTCACGTCTGCAGGGGGAACTGGAGCCGCGACGAATCGACGCTGCTCAAGGGCGGCTACGGCCCGCTGAAGCCCTACCTCGAGCGCATTCGCGTGGACCAGCTCGTGCTCGAGTACGCCACCGAGCGCGCCGGAGATCTCCTCGACTTCGCGGGCAAAGCGCTCGGCCTGGGAGCCGTCAACCCACGCACCGAGCGCGTCGAGTCGGTGGACGAGGTCTGCCGCACCGTCCGCGCGGCCCTCGAGCGCTACCCGAAGGAGAAGCTCTTCCTGAACCCGGACTGCGGCTTCGGAACCTTCTCGAACCGGCCGGTGAGCTCGGGCGAGCTTGCGCGCGAGAAGGTCGGCGTGCTCGTCGAGGCCGCCCGGCGGCTGCGCTGATCGTGTCGCGTGCTCGGACAAACGCCTGTCGAGCCGCTTGACCTCGGCACCGACGAGGATCACCGATCGCCGCATGAGCTCCGATTCCGGCGTAGCGGCAGGCCCGTCGTCGCGGGCCGCCGTCGTGCAAGGCCTGGTCGCGGTGGGCGCCAGCGCGGCGGGTCTGCTCGTCTACAAGTGGAGCGGCTCACTGTCCCACTTTGGGAGGGTTGAAGCCCTCGCC
>FWPU01003738.1_pt1 | contig 34060 bp, 27 predicted proteins | sample 2228361 | NCBI WGS metagenome assembly FWPU01 (sample SAMEA103939777, study PRJEB20133) | metagenome
CCGCTGGCAGGAAACGGCTGCTCTCATCCCTCCCCCAAAACGCTCTTATCACCGCTCTGCCGCCTGATGACAACTCTTACGTGCACCCTTGATCCATTTCTAGATGGCGACACCGTGGACATCCCACGGTCAACGCTGGATGAGTGGAATGTAGAGGGTAGGCCCCATCCCAGTAACCGATATCCAGACGGTCCCCGCCGCTTCGGTATATCCATCCGACAGCCGGTAGGGAAAGGTATCCTGGCCTGTGAACCCGGCCGGGGCGGTGTAGGTGACCACCCAACCGTCGGTGATGGCTGTGCCGTGGCCCGCCACCCCCACACCGGCCACCTGGAGGAGATCACCGTCGGGATCCCAGTCGTTGGCCAGCACCGGGATGCCCACGGCCATATCCGGGCCCACGGTGGCCCAGTCATCCACGGCCACAGGGGGCCGGTTGTCTGCCCGGACCACCGCCGTCACCCAGGCAGAGGCAGCCAGGGCGCCGTCGGAGACGGTGTAGGAGAAGACGTCGGTGTAGCGGCTGCTGGGAGCAGGGGGGATGGTGGCCGAATAGACGATGGTCATCGGATCGAGCAGGCTGGCAGTTCCGCTGACGGGGCGCCCCACATCCACCAGCATCAGCGGATCACCGTTGTCGTCCAGGTCATTGGCCAGGACCGCCAGGGAACGGGGAGCCCCGGCCCACACGTCGGCCTGGTCGTCCCGCGCCATGGGCGCCACGTTGCGCACCCGGTATGGGAGCACGGTCCCATTGTCCCCGGGGGCAGTGTCCCGTTGGTCGCTGACCACGGCGTAGGTGACGGTGAAGGTTGTGCCCGCAGCCAGGGGCAGAGGTACCCGGGCCTGGACCGCCAGGAGGCCGCCGGTGCCCGGCACCCGATCCCCGACCGCCCAACTCACCTGGCCCATTTCATCCAGAGGTAGGGGGTGGCCCTGGCCATCCTGGAGGGCAACGACGGCTGTGGGCACCGCCGAGGCAGTGAGCACCAGGTTCGGCGCCAGGGAGGGGCCCTGGTTGGTGTACGTCACGGTCCAGCCCAAAATCTCCCCTGGTGCCACGCCATGGGCCTGGGTGAAGGCGCCCTGGCCAGCTGCCACGTTCAAAACCAGGTCCGCCACGCCCACGTGGGGGGACTCGATGGCGCCCACATCGCAGCGCAGGCTGTCTGGGTAGGGACGGGCCGTACCCTGCTGGTCCCAGGCCACGGTCGATTCACAGTGGCCGCTGTCCACCGCGGGGCTTCCCGGCAGCAACCCATGGGCCGGCAACCCACCCGCCCCGGGGGTCAGGGGGGCCACGGCGGGGCTTTGGGGCTGGGCGGGACTCCCCACCTGGTCGTTCCCCTGGCCGTGGACGAAACCGGTCTCCGCCGCTGCTGCGCCGATGAAATTGTGGCCCAGGCTATGGAAGGGGCCGGCCACGTCTGGCGTGGCGGTCATCTGGCTGGCGTTGGTAGCAATCAGGCTGTTGCCCACGGCCACCGGCCCGCCGGCAGCCAGTACGCCGCCACCTGTTTCTACCGCCGTGTTGGAGACCACGGTGACGAACTCCAGGGTGGCTGCGCCTGCCGCTTCCACCAACAGCCCGCCCCCTTCATCGGCCCGGTTGTGGCTGAGGGTGCTGTTGGTCAGCCAGGCCTGCCCCTGGGCCACGTAGATGCCACCGCCCTGGGCCGCTTGGTTGTAGGCCACGGTGCTATTCTGCAGGGTGAGTTCCCCGGCGGCGAAGATACCGCCGCCAGCCTGGGTCGCCAAACTGCCGGTCACCACCACCCGGGTGAAGGTCAGGCTACCCAGGCTGGCGATGGCGCCGCCCGTGGTGGCCTGGCCGCCGGCAACGGTCAGATCGGCCAGGGTCAGCCGCCCTGCCGGCGTCACCTGGAAGATCCGGTCTCCTTCGCCCTGGATGGTCAGGGCCTGGGCGCCCGGTCCCAGGATGGTGAGGGGCCTGTCTACAATCAGCGCCCCCTGGGTCAGGGAGAGGGTTGCCGGGGTGTCCAGGGCGAAGGTGATAGGCCTGTCCGGACAGGCTGAGTCCACAGCCGCGCGCAGGGAGCCTGGACCGCCATCCATGGCAGTGGTGACCACGCTGGCCCCGGCACAGCCGGTGAAGAGCAGGCGGTTGGGCGTTGCCGGCCGTACCTGGCTCAGGGTCTGAAGGGTAGCCATTTCCAGCAGTTCGTCGGCCACTTCTTGGGGCGTGGCGCTCGGATGGAGGGCCAGGAAGAGGGCTGCCACACCGGCCACATGGGGCGCGGCCATGGAGGTCCCCTCCAGCCATTCGCTCGCGCCATCGCTTGTGTGCCAGGCGGAGAGGATCTCCACCCCTGGGGCGAAGAGATCCACACAGGGGCCATGGTTGGAGAAGTCCGCCCCTTCATCGTCCGGGCCCATGGCCGCCACCGTCAGCGCCTCTTCCACCCGGGCCGGGGAAAAGGTACAGGCGTTGCTGGCTTCGTTGCCGGCCGCCACCACATAGGTGACCCCCGCGGCGATGGATGCCTCCACCGTCGCGTCCAGCACGGGCGAGGGTTCGCCGCCCAAGCTCATGTTGGCCACCGCGGGCGGGATGAAGTGGCCGGTCACCCAGTCGATGCCCGCGATCACGTCGGAGACAAAGCCCTCGCCATTGCAGTCCAATACTCGGACCGGATGCAGGGTCACACCTTTGGCCACGCCGTACTGGGTGCCTCCCAGGGTACCGGCCACATGGGTGCCGTGGCCGTCGCAGTCTTCCACCGTGCCGTAAGTGGTAAACCCTTCGCCCACCCGGCCGCTGAACTCCAGGTGGGTGGTGCGTATGCCCGTGTCGATGATGTAGGCGTGTACACCGGCGCCGCTGGTTTCGTAGACATATCGGTCGTCCAGGGGCAGGGCCCGCTGGTCGATCCGGTCCAGGTTCCACGGAGCCGGGGACTGCACCTCGGCGATGGCGATGGGCTGGTCCGGCTCCACCAGGAGGACGGCGGGATCCTGGCGGAGGGAAGCGAGGGCCGCTGGATCCAGCTCGGCGGCGAAGCCGTGGAGGGTATGGCTGTAGAGGTGGATCAACCTGCCGCCCCTGGCGCCCAGGATCTGCTGAGCCAGGACGGCGGTAGCCCTTTCCCGGGCTGGGGGCGCTGCCAGAGATGAGAGTTCTGCTGCCAGGCGGTTCACCGCCTCCGGCTGCATGACGACGATATAACGGCCGGGCAGCGCCTGGGCCGTAGCCGAGGGCCCCTGGATTCCCTGCAATAACTCGGTCAATACCAGGAGCAGCCCGGCGCACCACATGGCCGACACAATCACAAGCCAACCCCTGGCCAGGCGGCGATAGGACAATACCATGGCGTTCCCTTTCTACGCGATGTCGTTCCACCCGATCTGGTTAGAATCGGTTATGTCAGAAATGTGCAGCTTGGGGGATTGCGTCCGCCCATTCTTGGAGCCGGCAGGCGGGCTACCGGCCCGCCGGTTTCGTTTGAACGTATGAACTTGGGTACAACATATCACAATTGGTCCACTTTCTGGGCCGGAAATCGGCGCCGAAGTCGGGGCAAGATCCCTACGCCGACCCGACGAGCCCCAACTGGAGGCAGAACACGGGGCGATTGGCCCTTCATCAATCTGGGTGTATAATCTCGTCAAAGTTATGCCTGCTGAATCTGTGCGCATCGGTGAAATCTGTGGTTTCTTCAGTGGAATCATCTCATGTCCAGGAGGCGAGAAGCGGGTGGAAAGTACAATTGTGCCCGCACTGACCCGGGAGCAGATGCGGGAAGTGGACCGGATCATGGTGGAGGAGTATGGCATCACCCTGCTCCAGATGATGGAGAACGCCGGCCGCAATCTGGCCTGGTTGGCCCTTCAGTTGTTGGACGGAGATCTGGCCGACCGGCCCCTGGTGGTGTTGGCCGGCCGGGGCAACAACGGTGGCGGTGGCCTGGCTGCGGCCCGCCACCTGGCCAATTGGGGGGCATGGGTCCAGGTGCTCTGCTCCCACCCGCCCGACGCCTATCAGGGAGTGCCGGCCCAACAGCTGGCCATCCTCCAGGCCATGGAAGTGCCCTTGGCCTGGGCCGAAGAAGGTTGGGAACTTCCCCCTTGCGACCTCGTCATCGACGCGCTGATCGGCTACGGACTACAGGGTGAGCCCCGGGGCAAAGTCCGGGATCTGATCCAGCTGGCCAACAGCAGCGTGGCGCCCATCCTCAGTCTGGATATCCCCAGCGGACTGGATACCGACACCGGCCAGGGAGCCACACCCCACATCCGGGCAGCAGCGACTCTCACCCTGGCCCTGCCCAAACGGGGCCTCCTGACGCCGACCGGGCAAGCCCTCAGCGGGGACCTTTACCTGGCCGACATCAGCGTGCCGCCGGGCCTCTACCGGCGGTTCGGCCTGGATGTACTCCCCCTCTTCAGCGCGGGCACCGACCTCCCGCTGACGGTGGTGGATGGCCAGGCCCTGGTCCAGGGAGGCGTAGGCCGGGATCCATGGACGTGAAAGGGCCAACGATGTTGTGATGTGGTACGCAGTACGTAGGGCGCATCCGTTGACGCACCGGGAGTGACAGCCATGCGTGGGGTGATCATGATCAACGGCCGGGTGGACGACTATGGCCGACTGGCCGGCTGGCTACGGCCCGACGACCTGCTCATCGCCGCCGATGGGGGCACTGCCCATTGCCTGGCCCTGGGGCGCCACCCGGATATTGTGGTCGGCGACATGGACAGCGTCGATCCCGAAGTGGCGGCCGAACTGGCCCGCCAGGGGACCCGTTTTGAGCGCCATCCCACGGCCAAAGACGAAACCGACCTGGAGCTGGCCATCCGGCGGGCCCTACAGGAAGGGGTGGACGAGATCCTGCTGCTGGCGGCCCTGGGCGGGCGCCTGGACCAGACCCTGGCCAATGTCCTGATCCTGGCCCAGCGACCCTGGCCGGTGCCGGTGCGCCTGGCCGATGGGGACCAACTGGCCACCCTGCTGCGGGCCGGTGAAACCCTGGTGTTGGACGGGCCGGTGGGCAGCCTGGTCAGCGTCCTCCCCCTGAGCGCCTCTGTGACCGGCATCACCTACCAGGGGCTGGTATACCCTCTGCACAATGCCACCCTTCATCTGGGCAGTACCCGGGGTATTAGCAACGTGGTGGCCGGCCTGCCCGCCACCATCCGGATCGACCGCGGCCTCTTGCTGGTGATTCAGAACGGCGTAGGGACGTGATCCACCGATTGCACCGATTTATGTGGATCTCGAACTCCGGGCCAGGAGCAGGCTGGTGACCAGGGCCGTGGCCAGGGCCAGGATCTGGCTCAGACGGAAGGAGCCCACCAGGGCAGCATACTCCACGAAGGCGTCGGTGAACAGGCGGAGGAGGCTGTAGCCGAAGAGGGCCATGAGGATCACCCGGAACGGGGACGGTTGGGTTCGGCGGGGCAGGTAGAGGAGCAGCCACAGGAGGAGCAACCCCCCTGCCCGGTACAGGCCCACAGGATGGCGCAGTTCGCCAAAGTAGGGCAACGCCCATGGGCCATCGCTGAGGGTCCCCACCACACTGCCGGTCAGGAAACCGGCCAGGGCCTGGAAGACCCCGCCGGCCACCAGCCCCACGCTGAAGGCAGCAGCCATGGAGGCAGGATCCAGCGCATGGCGCAACATGTAGAGGTAGCTGCCCACCAGCGCCGCAGCCAGGCCGGCCCAAAGATGGAAGCCACCCGGCCGTAGGCTCAAGATCAGCCAGGGTTCGCTGCGGTAGACCGGCCAAAACTGGAAAACATTCCAGAGCCGGGCTACAATCAGGCCGACAACCAGCGCCGTCAGGCCCGTATTCCAGACCTGGTTCGGGTCCAACCCCAGGCGACGGCCATAGCGGGCAGCCACCTCCAGGCCGAAAACGCCTGCCACCAGCGCCAGGATGGGGCCGGTGGGCAGGGAGAAGGGACCAAAAGGAATCGTGGGATACACGGCATACGCTCTTATTCTCTGATAGTGATTGAACGACCAGAAAGGAATCGCGGCAATGCGCATTCTCGTCACCGGCGGTGCCGGCTTCTTGGGCAGTCATCTGGTGGATCGGTTTCTGGCTGAAGGCCATGAGGTGATCGCCATGGATAACCTCCTCACCGGGAGCACCGACAACATCGCCCATCTGGCCGGCAACCGCCGGTTTCAGTTCATCTACCACAACGTCACCAACTATATATACATCAAAGGAGAGCTGGACGCCATTTTGCACTTTGCCAGCCCCGCCAGCCCGGTGGACTATCTGGAACTGCCCATCCAGACCCTGAAGGTGGGCAGCCTGGGCACCCACAATGCCCTGGGGCTGGCCCTGGCCAAGGGGGCCCGCTTCCTGCTGGCCAGCACCAGCGAAGTCTACGGCGATCCCTTGGTGCACCCCCAGAGCGAAGACTACTGGGGCCACGTCAACCCCATCGGCCCCCGGGGGGTGTATGACGAGGCCAAGCGCTTTGCCGAGGCCATGACCATGGCCTACCACCGCACCCACGGGGTGGATACCCGGATTGTGCGGATTTTTAACAGTGTATTGGCGGATGAAACCCTCTTTTTCTTCAATGACTTAGACTTACATGTTGTCACTGCGGAGGAGTATGCCGAGCAGATCGAGGCCGAGCCAGTCATTCGACCGCGGCATATCGATGTCCCCTGCTTTGATCCCCAGACGTACCGGATGGTCCTAAAGCGAGCTACCGCTTTCATTAAGCATCCGGCTGGCCCGAAGGACGCGTTTCTCATCACGACCCGGTATGGCCGCAGATTGAAGGTTACCGGCGATCACAGCGTATTTCGACGGGGTCATGATGGTCTACCGGAAGCGATTCCGGTCCGTTCCCTGACCACTGATGATTACATTGCTTTGCCGGCCTATTTGCCAGTGATCGAAAAAGATGTACGTGAAGTGAACCTGGCCGAATCTTTGATCCATAACACCACGCCCCATGATGATAGCCTCTGGGATTTTGTCCTTGTTTCGCAGCAATGGGGGGATTTCTTTGTCAAATACCAAAGGCAGATCTGCGAAGTGTTGATGGAGAGTACTCGTTTTGATGGCAGCCGCAACAAAAGAAATACGGTTGGGTGCCAATATCGCAAGTATCGCCAGCAAGGATTCCTCCCATTGTATGTGATTGCAGGGCTTCAGACCACCGGCAGTTTTGAGTGGCCAGATGACGGCCAGGTCAGGCCATACAGGGGGGGCGGCATTTTGGTGCCCAATCGAATTCAAGTGACCGAGGATTTGCTCTGGCTGCAGCGATCGAGGTACCCATGTGATATCCATCTGTTCAGATGAACACGTCTTGGATCGGGCCGCTCGCATTTTCCAGGAACACTTCAAGGTGAAAGTAGGCCGGATAGCGCCGTCCCCACAACGGGGGCCTCAAATCTATGTCCATTCAAAGGTCGTGTATACCTTCTTCAAGAAGATTTTTCGCTGCGTTGGCTATTCTAATGAGCTGCGAATTCCGTCCTGGGTGATGCAATTACCCCTCTCACGTTTGAAGTATTTTTTGGAGGGCTACCGCCAGGGAGACGGTACACATACCAACTATCCTGAAAAACGAGAACTTGCCTTTAATACATCTAGCCCGGATCTGGCTACGGACCTCCTCTATCTCCTCCTGCGCTATGGCATTGTGGGTTCTGTGGGAGAATGTGAGACTACCTTTTCAGCGCGATATGGAGATAGGAAATTCCCGTTCTGGCGAGTTACCGTCTGCGAGGTATCGGATTTTAACATTCTGAACTGGGATCAGGGCGTTGAACAAACCTTAAATGCATCCCGGCTGGGCGATCTGGTGTGGGCAAAGGTCCGATCCATAGAGCCTATTGAGGTAACAGACTATGTGTATGACTTCTCTGTGCCTGGGGCTGAGAATTTCATTGCCGGCAACGGGATTTTGGCGCACAACACCTATGGACCCCGGATGCGCCTGAACGATGGGCGGGTGGTGCCCAATTTCATCAACCAGGCCCTGCGGGGGGAACCCCTGACGGTCTACGGCGACGGCAGCCAGACCCGCAGCTTCTGCTTTGTCAGCGACCTGATCGAAGGCATCTATCGCCTGCTCATGAGCGACGAGGTGGAGCCGGTCAACATCGGCAACCCCGCCGAGATCAGCATCCTGGAGTTTGCCCAGCGCATCAACGAGCTGACCGGCAACCGGGCCGGCATCCGCTTCGAACCCCTGCCCAAGGACGACCCCAAGCAGCGCCAGCCGGACATCACCAAGGCCCGGCGCATCCTGGGGTGGGAGCCCCAGGTGCCCCTGGAACAGGGATTGGCTGAGACCATCGCCTGGTTCCGGACGCGCCTGGATCGGCCCTGATGGATCTCCCGCTGGCATTTGCCACGGGATTCTCGGTAGGCTTTGGTTTTCGCCCAAGGCAGGCTATAATCGTCCCATGAACCTGGATCACATTCGAAACATATCCATCATCGCCCATATCGACCACGGCAAGAGCACCCTGGCCGATCGCCTGCTGCAGATGACCGGGACGGTGACCGACCGGGAAATGAAGGAGCAGCTCCTGGATTCCATGGACCTGGAACGGGAAAAGGGCGTCACCATCAAGGCCAGCGCGGTGCGCATGATCTACAAATACCAGGGCGAAGAATACGAAATCAACCTTATCGACACACCCGGCCACGTGGACTTCAGCTACGAGGTCAGTCGCGCCCTGCAGGCCTGTGAAGGGGCCATCCTGGTGGTGGACGCCTCCCAGGGCATCCAGGCCCAGACCATGGCTCACCTCTTCGCCGCGCTGGAGCAGAACCTGACCATCATCCCGGTTATCAACAAGATTGACCTGCCCGGCGCCATGCCGGACGAGGTGGCCCAGGAGATCGAGGAGCTGTTGGGGGTGCCCGCCGAGGACATCCCCCGCATCAGCGCCAAAGCCGGCACCAACGTGGAGGCCGTGCTGGAACAGGTGGTGCAACAGGTGCCACCCCCCAAGGGTGACCTGAATGCCCCCCTGCGCGCGCTGGTCTTCGACTGCCAGTACGACCCTTACAAGGGCGTCATCGCCTACGTGCGGGTGGTGGACGGCCAGATCAACGGCACGCCGGCCCTGCTGGCCATGACCACCGGCAAAACCATGGAGCCCCTGGAGGTGGGCGTCCTGACGCCAGCCCTGCTGGCCACCAACAGCCTCCACGCCGGTGAGGTGGGCTACATCGCCACCGGTCTGAAGAGCGTCCAGGACCTGGATGTGGGGGACACCATCACCTTGGCCAGCAAGCCGGCCCAGGAGCGGCTGCCCGGTTACAAGCCTATGAAGCCCATGGTCTTTGCCGGCCTCTACCCGTCCAACCCCGACGACTATGGCGACCTGCGGGATGCCCTGGAAAAGCTCCAGCTCAACGACGCCGCCCTGGTCTACGAACCGGAAACCAGCCAGGCCCTGGGCTTTGGCTTCCGCCTGGGCTTCCTGGGCCTCTTCCACATGGAGATCGTCCAGGAGCGGCTGGAGCGGGAGTATGACCTGGACATTATCTTCACCGCGCCGTCGGTAGAATACAAGGTAGTCAAGACCGACGGCACAGTCCTGGCCATCGACAGCCCGGCCCAGCTCCCGGAGCCGACCCAGATCGAGCGCATCGAAGAGCCCTGGTGCGAGTTGCGCATCTTTACCCCGGCCGAATACATCGGCCCGGTATTAGATCTGGTCACCAAGCGGCGGGGCGAGCTGAAGAACCAGAACTGGCTGGATACCAAACGGGTGGAAATCGTCTGCATGATCCCCCTGTCGGAGATCATTGTGGACTTCTACAACGAGCTCAAAGCCCGCACCCGGGGCTACGCCAGCATGGACTACACCCTGGACGAATACCGCCCCTCGGATATGGTGAAGCTGGACATCCTGGTCAACCACCAGCCCGTGGACGCCTTGAGCGTCATCGTGCACCGGGACGACGCCTACTCCAAGGGGCAAAAGCTGGTCAGCAAGATGAAGGAGATCATCCCCCGGCAGATGTTCACCGTGCCCATCCAAGCAGCCATCGGCAACAAGGTGATCAGCCGGGCCAATGTCCAGGCCCTGCGCAAGGATGTCCTCTCCAAGTGCTACGGCGGCGACGTCACCCGCAAGCGCAAGCTACTGGAGAAACAAAAGGCGGGCAAAAAGCGTATGAAGATGGTGGGACAGGTGGAGATCCCCCAGGAAGCCTTTATGTCCGTACTGCGCCTGGAGGATGAGTAGTAAATTCTGGCAGAAATTCGCCGATGGCTTCCACCAGAGATAGTGCGCCCAGAGGGCACCCGGAATTTCTGCCGCGGTATTTATTTACGCCAGACTGTGGTAGTCCCTCTCTTGGCAGGTTCATTGCCCCTGGACATGGCCATGGCCGGAGTCGCCCAATTGATCCGCCGCTATGACCTCAGCCCCAAGCGTTCGCTGGGGCAAAATTTTCTGGTGGACGAAACCCACCTGGACCGCATTGCCGCGGCGGCGGAACTCTCGCCCCAGGACGTGGTGTTGGAAGTGGGGCCGGGCCTGGGCGGGTTGACCCGGCGCCTGGCCCAACAGGCGGGGCGGGTGGTGGCCGTGGAATTGGACGACCGTCTCATCCAGGTGCTCCGGGAGGAGCTGGCCCCCTTTCCCCACGTTCAGATCGTCCATGGGGACATCCTGGCGCTGGACCCGGCGACCCTGGTGGCGGGCACGGACGCCCCCGGGGCCACCCCCACCGCAGGGTCCATAACCTGGGCAACCTACAAGGTGGTGGCCAACCTGCCCTACTACATCACCAGCGCCGTCCTTCGCCATCTGCTGGAGGCTCGCCTGCGGCCGTCGCTGGCCGTCCTCATGGTGCAGAAGGAAGTAGCCGAGCGCATCTGTGCCCAGCCAGGACAGATGTCCCTGCTGGCGGTAAGCGTCCAGTTCTATGCCCGCCCCCACATAGTCCATCGGGTGCCGGCCGGCGCCTTCTACCCCCGGCCCAAGGTGGAAAGCGCGGCCCTGCGGCTGGAGGTCTTTCCGGAACCTGCGGTGCAGGACGTGGCGCCCGCACGTTTCTTCGCCGTGGTGCGAGCCGGCTTTAGCCAGAAGCGGAAACAGCTCCTCAACAGCCTGAGCGCCGGCCTCCACCGGCCCAAAGCCCAGCTTCAACACCTGTTGGAAGAGGCCGGCATCGACCCCCGGCGCCGTCCGGAAACACTCTCCCTGGACGAGTGGCGCGCCATCTGTCTGGCCCTGGACGAAGATCTCCAGGCCCCTCCCCAGGGATGAGTCCTGCCTGGGTCAGCCAACCGGGTTCGGCACCGGTTTCGGGACATTTGGGTATGGACTGACCTTTGTGGAATAATGGCAGCGGGCCGCTGCCCCTGGACACGGCCTGCCGCTTGGGTTAAATGGCGGGCTACGGCCAGGCAGCAGTGGACAGATTACTGTGGACAGATAGCAGTGGGCAGATCATGGTGGTGGAGAAAAGGGCCGAAAGCGGCTATGACGAATCCAACGTGAAAGGGACGCCCCCGCTGGAAAACCCCCTCAGCGAACGGGAGATGGAAGTCTCGCGGCTGCTGGTCACCGGGGCGACCAACGCAGAGATCGCCCGAGAACTCTTTATTAGCCCCCACACGGTGAAGGTGCACCTGCGCAACGTCTTTGAAAAGCTCCAGGTCAGCAGCCGTACCGAAGCCACCATGGTGCTGTTGCAACGGGGCTGGCTGACGGTGCCAGGTGTTGAAGTGCCGGCGCCTCCCCAACCGGCTGAAGAGGCGGTGCCCGAGCCAGGACCCCTGCCGCACCTGCCGGCCCGCCCCGCAGCCTGGCAACAGCTCTACCTGGCCCTGGTCGCCGCCTTCTGCCTCTTCTCTCTCATCGCCCCCAACTGGCTGAATCGAATCCAGGCGCCGGTCTCCTTGCTCAGCGATGCCGGCCAGACGCCCCTGGGGCCGCCCGCGCTGACCCTCTTGCCCCGCTGGGAGATGCGTACTCCCCTGGCCCAGGCCCGTAGCCGAATGGCTTCTGCCCTGATGGGCGACGCCCTGTACGTGGTGGGCGGCGAAGGAGTCGGCGGAGAGACGCTCCCGTCGCTGGATGCCTACGATCTGCGCATCAACGAATGGCAGAGCCTGGCTCCCCTCCCCGAGCCCCGGGCCAATCTGGCCGCGGCGGCTTTGGACGGCATCCTCTACGTGGCAGGGGGCAGCTATCACCGGGCCGGCAGCGAGGCTGAGATCGCCCTGAGCGATGAGCTGCTGGCTTATCATGTGGGGGATGACCGTTGGATCTCCGTGGGCACCCTGCCTGGCCCGCTGGCCGGCGCTACCCTCCTGGCCCACCAGGAGAGCCTCTACCTGCTGGGGGGATGGGACGGTACGGCCATGCATGACGAGATCTGGCGCTACCGACCGGCGGCAGTGCCATCCTCCGGTGCCCCGCTCCCGTGGGAGCTGGTGGGCCGGCTTCCCGAGGCCAGCGCGTTTTTCGGTGCAACCGTGGTGGGGGATGAGATCTACGTGGTGGGTGGCTACAACGGCCAGCACGAGCTGGATCAGGCGTGGGTCTACCAGATCGCCGCGGGTGAATGGCGCCAGCTGGCCTCCCTGGCCACGCCCCGCAGCGGGCTCAGCGTGGTCTACGACGGCCTGGCGGTGCTGGCCCTGGGCGGCGGCGGCTGGACCCGGCCGGTGAATACCCACGAGCGCTACGACCCGTACACAGGCCAGTGGAGCAACTTTCCCTCGCCCGTCCCCGGAGAATGGCGCTACCTGGCTGCGGCCAGTCGCGACGGCGTCATCCACCTGGTTGGCGGTTGGAGCGGTGACTACCTGGATGCCCACCTGGTCTTCCAGAGTTCCTTTCGGGCCCTCCTACCAGTGATCAACAACGACTGACCCGGTCCGTTCCGGCAGCCGCAGGTCTCGTATCCCTGCTTGACAGGGACCCAGGGCATAATCCGTGCAAAGCCGCGAAAAAACGTGAGCCCTATTTTTGTAGTGCTGATCCACAGATGGAACCACTACTGGCGGTTGGTGAGCCGGAAAATTTTCTCCCGGGTTTCCCGCCAGGAGATCTTGCTCAACCCCATCTTTTCCCGCAGCCGGTCCTCCGGCATGCCGGTCCGAAAGTCTCGCACGGCGCAGGTCCAGCGCAGGGTTTCGAAGCCCACCTGGATGCGCTTGATGCCGGCCCGTTTCCCCACTTCATCCAGCACATATTCCAGGTTGCGGGGCGTGCATTCGAAGAGGTAGTGCTCGGGCTTGTACTGGTCCAGGTACTGTTGCAGCGCGGGCACAATGTTGGGGTGCAGGGCCAGGCGACGATTCTTGTGGACGTGGCGTTCCTCGCTGTAGCGGATGGCCACTTCCGGCGCTTGGGGCCGGGAGACGTCGATGTCGCTGATCAGGAGATTGGCACACTCGGCCTTCTTCATGCCCGTCTGCAGGAGCAGACTGACCAGCAGGTATGGCCGGGCATCCGGCTTTCGGCGATCCCAGAGGAAGTCCTGGGCGGCCCGCAGAAGCCGATTCACCTCGTCGTCCCGCAGGATGGTGGGGAGGGACGGACGTGCGCTTTGCTGTACCACGGGCGCAGCCGGGTCGGTGCCAATGACGCCGATGCCGTGGATCCAGCCGAAGAAGACCTTCAGGGTGGTGATGCGACGGGCCAGGGTTTTGGCGCTGCAGGGCTTGCCCCGGCCGTGCTGCAGCCATTCCAGGAAGTCTTCCAGATGTTGGGTTTTGATCTGGTGAAGCAGGGTCGACAGATCCAGGAAGGCGGCGAGGATCTTCAGGTCGTTGCGGAAGGCCTTGATGGTGTTGAGGCTGAACCCTTTACGCACCATGTACTCATCGAAGGCGGCAATGGCGGCGCCCAGGGTGCTGTCCGCCCGCAGGGGCGGGGCCAGGCCTTCCGGCGCCTGTTCAGTGGCTGTGGTTTCCCCGGGCTGTGGCGTCCGGGTCGATTGAACACGGTCAGATGCTGTTGCCATCATTCCACCCCATCTCTGTCCTTCGTATAGTTAACAGGGTGAAAGTATATATGGTCATCGTTTTCTTGTCAAATCGTTTTTGTCAAACCGCTTGCCCCGTGGCGGCCCGCCCCTACGGGAATTGTTGCTCCGTAGGCGCAGCGACGAAGCGCAGCTCGCCGCCTTTTCCTGCATCCTCACGGCTCTGCCGAGATCGTGTGGCTGGGGATAGTCTGCCCTGTATGGAAACGGAACCTACGGCCGTAGGGGCGGGGCGTGCCCGTCCAGGTGCCCAGGCTGGAACGATCAGGGGGAGCCACCGTGGGCTCCCCCTGCCGGCATATCAGGAAACGGATTGTTGGCTCAGGCAATGGTCGCCGTTGCCTCTTCCCATCCTCAGAGGATGCCGCTGCCAAAGGCGGTGGCGAAGACCAGGCTCACGATGCTCATGAGCTTGATCAAGATGTTCAGGGAGGGGCCGCTGGTATCCTTGAAGGGATCACCCACCGTATCGCCCACCACCGCCGCCTTGTGGGCATCGGAGCCCTTGCCGCCCAGTTGGCCCGTCTCGATCCACTTCTTGGCGTTGTCCCAGGCGCCGCCGGCATTGGCCATCATCACCGCCAGCTGGAAGCCGGACACGGTGGCGCCCACCAGCATGCCCGCCAGGGCCTCCGCCCCCAGGATGAAGCCCACCAGCAGGGGCGCAATCACGGCCATGGCACCGGGCAGGACCATCTCCCGCAGGGCGCTCTGGGTGCTGATGCCCACACACGTCCGGTAATCCGGCCGGCCGGTACCCTCCATCAGACCAGGGATCTCCCGGAACTGACGGCGAACTTCCAGGACGATCTCATAGGCCGCCTTGCCCACCGCGGTCATGGTCAACGCGGCGAAGAGGTAGGGCAGCACGGCGCCGATCAAGATGCCGGGCAGCATCGTCGGATCCAGCAAGTTGAGGCTGAAGTCCGGATTGTTGGGGCGGACCGCCTCGGTGTAGGCGGCCATCAGGGCCAGCGCGGTGAGCACAGCCGAGCCGATAGCGAAGCCTTTGCCGGTGGCCGCGGTGGTGTTGCCCAGGCTGTCCAGGGCATCGGTCCGTTCCCGGACGTAGTCCGGCAGATCGGCCATTTCGGCGATGCCGCCCGCGTTGTCGGCTACAGGCCCATAGGCGTCTGTGGCCAGGGTCACCCCCAGGGTGCTCAACATGCCCACACCGGCCAGGGCCACCGCGTAGAGGCCGCCCGTGAGGTTGCCCGCGGTGGCGGCCGCACCCAGCCAGAAGCTCAGCAGAATGGCAAAGGCCACGATCAGGACCGGCGCGACGGTACTCAGCATGCCCACGGCCAGCCCCTGGATGATCAGGGTGGCGGAGCCGGTTTCAGCCGTGCGGGCAATGCCCTGGGTCGGTTTTTCCGAGTAGGAGGTGTAATATTCGGTAAAATAGGCGATGCCGTTGCCGGCAATCAGCCCCACCAGAATGATGACCCAGAAGCGGAAGTCCAGCCCGGCCAGGGGCACCATGATGGCCGAGAGAACCAGCACCAGCCCGGACGCGGTGTAGACGGCCCGGCGCAGGGTGTTGAGCAGGTCCTCCTGGGTGGCGTTCTCCCCTGTCTTCACCATGAAGGTCCCCACCAGGGCCGACACAATGCCCACGGCCGCCACCAGGAAGGGGAGGCCGATGAAGGCCAGGGGATTCTGCCCGCCGGTGGAGAGCACTGCACCTAGGGTGGCGGCTGCCACGATGGAGCCGCTGTAGCTCTCGAACAGGTCGGCCCCCATGCCGGCCACGTCGCCCACGTTGTCCCCCACGTTGTCCGCGATGACCGCCGGGTTGCGGGGGTCATCCTCGGGGATGCCTTGTTCCACTTTGCCCACCAGGTCGGCTCCCACGTCGGCTGCCTTGGTGTAGATGCCGCCGCCCACACGGGCGAAGAGGGCAATGCTGCTGGCACCGAAGCCGAAGCCGGTGATGTAGGCGATGTTGCCGTCAAAGGCCAGGTAGAGGATGGTCAGGCCCAGGATGCTGAAGCTGACCACGGCCATGCCCATGATGGATCCGCTGCGGAAGGCCACCCGTAGGCCGTCGTTCAGGCTACGCTGCGCGGCCGCGGCTGTGCGCACGTTGGCCCGGACCGCGACCATCATGCCCAGGTAGCCCGCGGCGCCAGAGGCCAGGGCGCCGGCGATGAAGGCCACCGCCGTCTGCCAGTTCAGGAAGATGGTAATGACCAGGGCCACAATAATGACGAATCCGGTCAGGAAGGTGTATTCCCGGTTGAGGAAAGCGGCTGCCCCTTCCTGGACAGCAGCCGAGATGCTGCGCATGGTCTCATTGCCCGTCTCCTCGGCAAGGACATTGCGCATTTGCCAGATGACAAAGCCGATACCCACGAGTCCCATGAGCAGGGCAAAGATTACCGATGCCGTCCCCTGTAGCAAAGTGTTACCTCCTTTTCATCATGCGGGTAAAAAATTAAGAAAAGGCCGGTGGCAGACCATGAATCCTGGGGGCTGAAAAAGTACACGCCAGGTTCCAGGACCGGCAGGGTCACAGCGTGGGCGGTCAGGCCACACAGACAGCAAAAAACCTCTGCTGGCTCGCGCCAGGGCACAGAGGTTTCAAGATCTGACTGCTACGACGCTGTAACGAATCACGTTGGCTGCTCGTTTGTCGATGTTCAGACGCAAGCACCGTTGGAATTGCGCCTGCTTTCACAATGGATGTCAGCCGTCATTGTAATTTGAATCCCAATTAGAAGTCAAATCTGTTTTAACGGAGGTGTTGGCAGGGCAGTTGTGGTAAGATAGGAACAGCCGGCGTGGCTACCCCCGCCACACCACACTGTCCAATCCCGGGCTCTGATGCCCCAGCATCCACACCCAAGCAACCCATCGACCCGTTCGCCCGGCAGGCGTGATCACGGCACCTCTGTACGCGGTCCTGCTGCCGGGTGTGACACTCGTAAATCCCGGCAGAAATTCGCCGATGGTATCCACCAGAGGGAGCGCGCCCAGAGGGCACCCGGAATTTCTGCTGTGGTATTTACGCCAGACTGTATAGCATGGACGAGGCACCCATGAAACTCGGATTCAGCACCTGGGGCATGCCCCAGGTTCCCATCGATGTGGCGTTGAGCCACCTGGCCGCCCTGGGCTTCGACGCGGTGGAGGTGGTCGTCTTGCCTCGGTTTACCACCGCCCTGGACCAGTTAGATGGCCCGGCCCGGAGGCGCATTCGTCGCCTGCTCACGGAGCTGCCTCTGCAGCTTTCCGCCGTGAACTACTACACCTCCCTCTTGGAGCCAGACCCCGACCGCTTTGCTCAGCTCGTCACCCGGCTTCGGGAGGCCATGGAGCTGGCCGCCCTGTGGATGGAGGGGGATACGCCCGTGGTCATCACCGGCATTGGCGGCCGGCCAGGTGATCTGTCGGCGCTCCTGTCTCAACTGGCCGAACGGCTGGCCCTGCTGGGGGAAGCAGCCCGGGAGCAGGGCGCCATTCTGGCTTTGGAGCCCCATGTGGGCACCGCGGTGGAGACACCAGACCAGATGCTGGCGCTCCTGGCCCAGGTGGATTCACCGGCCGTAGGGGTCAACTTCGACATCAGCCACTTCAACGTGATGGGCATTCCCCTGGAGGAATCGGTGGCAAAGATGCTCCCCCATACCGTCCACACTCACGTGAAGGACGAACGGGGCCGGGTGCCGGACTATGAGTATGTTATCCCCGGAGAGGGCGCATTCGACTATGTGGCCTATCTGCGCTGCATGGATGCCCACGGCTACCGCGGGGTGATTTCGGTGGAGATCAGCAACATGGTCCAGCGCAGGCCGGGCTATGATCCCCTGGACGTGGCCAGGCGGTCGTACCAGGTGCTGGCCCGCGCCTTCCAACAGGCGGGCATTGCCCGTGGCGCGTGATCCATAGGAGGGTAGAGTCATGATGGCTGGCCCACGTCCGCGCATTCTGTTTGCCTTTAGCCAGCGGGTGCGGGATGGCTATCTGCCACCCTGGGAGTTGGAACGGCTGGAGACCTTCGCTGACTGGGATTGGTTTCCGTGCGAAGGGGGTGGCATCTATGAAGCCAATCCCGATCCCCAGGCGGCCGCCGCCCTGCGGGCGGAGATCGCGCCGTATCAGGCCCTGGTGGTCTGTCATGGCGCCCCCCGGCTGACGGCCGATATCCTGGACGCAGCGCCCGCCCTGCGCCTCATCGGCGAGCTGGAGGGCGACCGCTTCGCCAGTCGGATCGATCTGGAGGCGGCCTGGGCCCGGGGCATCCGGACGGTGGATGTCACCAACGCCTCGTCCTACCCGGTAGCCGAGTGGGCCCTGGGCCTGATCCTGCTCTGCATGCGCAACGGGGGCGCCCATTTTCGCCGTATGCTGGCGGGCGACACCCGGCGGGATCCGACCGAACGGGACCGGATGCCCGGCCGCCTGACAGGCAAGCGGGTAGGCATGATCGGCTGTGGCCACATGGGCCGCCGCCTGATCCGCCTGCTGCGACCCTTTCAGGTGGAGATCTGGGTGCACGACCCTTACCTGCCCCGGGAGCTGGCCGAGGCCCTGGACTTTACCCAGACGTCCCTGGAGAACGTGCTGAGTCGGTGCCACGTGGTGGTCTGCCTGGTCCCCCTGACGCCCGCCACCCGGGGCATGTTGGGGGAGCGGGAACTCAGCCTGTTGCGCCCTGGCACCGTCTTTGTCAACGTCTCCCGGGGGGCTGTGGTGGATTCCGACGCCCTCATCCGGCGGCTGCGGCAGGGGGACATCATCGCCGGGCTGGACGTATTCGACCCGGAGCCCATCCCGCCGGAGAGCGAGATCCTGCGCCTGCCCAACGTCTTCCTCAGCCCCCACGTGGGCTACTACACGGGCGATCCCTACCCCCATTTCTTCGCCCTGATGGTGGATGAACTGGAGCGTTTCTTCCAGGGGCACGAGACCTACTTCGACCTGACGCCGGGCACGCGAGCAAACCGGCAGGGCGAGGGACGCCTCTGAAGTCGGCTTTCCTCGGCCGGACCTGCAAAAAACATTGGGGCGGGCCTATAAACCCGCCCCAATGTGACTTTCTGGCAAGATGCAAGATAGAGCCGCGATCAGGCCTGGAGGTGAGCTTCGGCGAACCAGAGCATCTTATCGGCCACCCGCCCCACTTCGATGAAGAGGTCCGACGTCTCCAGGTCTCCTGCCTTGTCGGCCTGGGTGGCCGCGGCACGGATGCTGTTGGCGTACTGGGCCCAGCGCTCCACCACCACCTTGAGCATGGTCTCCCCGTCGAAGACATCCGCCGGGAACTCCGGCAGCTCTGACGTGTTGGCGGCCATACGCACGGTCCCCAGCGCGGTGCCGCCCAGGGCCGTGGCCCGCTCCGCGATCATGTCGATGTAGGGCTGAATGTTGTCGGCCATCTTGTCGAAGAGCACGTGCAACTGCTCAAACTGCATGCCCTTGACGTTCCAGTGGGCCTGCTTGGTCTGGCTGTAGAGATCGCTGGTGTTGGCCAGTTGCTGGTTGCAGAGGCTGATCATCTGTACCCGCACTTCCTGGGCCATCTCCACGCTGGTCTCATGGAGTGTACCGGTCAGATTTTTCACACTCGTGCCATTGCCTTCTGTCGCCATTGTCAAACCTCCTGATGCAATGTTTTCTCGCCTGGTTCAACCTGTTCAAACGGACTTCTCAAACGGACTTCTCAAACGAATCGGTGGCGCAGTCTGAACAGGTTCCATCGGACCAACTTCAATTGGGACTCAGATGGGCCGGGGGGAAGCCCCCATCCACGGCGTTGATGCGGACCGGGATGTCCGTCCAGTGAACGACCCGCCGCGGGAGGGATTCCGCTGCCTGGTGCACCATCCTGGCAAATTCTGCCAGCTCAACCCGGTTTAACAGTATAGTCTGGAACCCCATCTCGATACAGTAGTCTGACGTCCACTCTCGGCCTGTGGCTTCGGCGAAGCGCAGCAGCGCCTGATGGAGGACCAGCAGGTCCGCCGGGCGCATGTGGAGCACCAGGTGGTCCCAGCGCAATTCGATCTGGCCACCGGACAGCCGGTGGATGGCCCGGCCAATGCCCGTTTGGGCCAGTTGTTGATTTCCCCGTACGTGAATCATTCGTTGTGTTAAACGTCTTTCAATTTTGTCGGACTACACAGAAGTTTCTTACTGTTGGCTGCCCGGCCACACTTGGTACAGACGTGGGTAGGGCGATTCACCAACTGCATGTACGCCTGGATCTCCCCCTTCAAGAGGGATTTTTTGAGCTTACACAGAGATTTCGTCATATCCGAATTGGTTTATCTTTCTCCCAAGTCCGGCACTGAATCACCCCGGTTCAACGGGATGCGCGTCAACGGGATATGGGGGTGGCCATGGATTGCCACCGGCCTGGAGGGCTCCCGGGCTCTGGGGCGATGTCCCGGTTTCTGGTGCTTTCCAGCTCCTGTCCATCGCGCCGCCTGAACCCGCCACAGCGCGCCTGGAGGGTCAGGGGAAAGCTGACCGCCGACACGATGCCCACCAGTAAACCAACTTGAAGCCAGCCAATCCAGTCCATGTTCGCCTCGTTTCTCTTGTACACAATGTTGATATCTGTGAAATCTGTGGTTTCCTCGGCAATCTCACTTCCAGGTCCGCCTTCTCGTCAGGTCCATCATACCATCAGGTTGAGGCATTTTTAGGACGAATTGGAGAAAAATTGGTTTCGGTGCCGCCGAAGGTGCCAGCAAAGGGCGCCTAACTGGGGAGTTAACCGCGGTTAACTCCCCAGGGCGTCCATCACCTGATGGCGTTCGTCGTGGTACTCTTCCTCCGACAGGCCGGCCCGCCAGAAGGGGATGGCCCGTATGGCTTCCCGGGGCACCGCCCGAGCCGTGCGCAGGTAGCTGTGGAGTCCCGTTACCATGGCCGCTTCGCCGGCGATCCAGACAAACAGCCCGCTTTGGGATGGCCAGGCCAGTTGGGCCACGGCCTCGAGCAGCACCTGGCTCTGACCGGCGGGCACGCCGTTGCGGTGAAACCAGATCAGCTCTACCGCGGCCGGATAGTGCAGCCGCTGCTCTTCCTGGCTGTCCGCCACTTCCACCAGGGCGTAGCCTCGGGCCGACGCGGGCAGGCGTTCCAGGTAGGCGCTGATGGCCGGCAAGGCGCTCTCGTCGCCCACAAACAGGTACCACCCGGCATCCAGAGGAATGCTTCCCCGTCCGCCCGGCCCAGCCACGCCAATCCAGTCGCCCGCCTTTGCCCGGGCTGCCCAGGCACTGGCCGGCCCCTGATGTTCGTGGAGCACGAAATCCACGGTTAACTCTCCTGCGGTCGGATCATAGCCGCGGACGGTGTAGGTGCGCACGTAGGGGCGCTCCTCCCTGGGCGGCCACTGGATGCCCAGGGAGCTCCACGTGGGCAGGCAAGGTTTTTCCTGGTCGGCCCGGGGAATGAAGAGCTTGATGTGGCGTCCCGGGCTGTCGGCGGGGAAATCGGCCAGCTGCTCCCCGCCCAGGGTGATCCGGCGCATGCGGGGCGTCACTTGGTTCACCCGCAGCACCTGCAGGAGCCGAGGAGGCGTACGTCGGGGCCCTGGGCCGTTTTGCTCGTTGGTTACCGTTGTTTCCTGGGTCATGGGCTCTCCTGAAATGATTGGCATAGGTTGTTCTCAACGGATGGCGGTCCGCTCGTGGAGCCCCGGACGGGGCCCCACGAGCTGGGGAGGCGGCGCGACCGATTACTCCAGGGCCGCTTCCACCTCGGCGATCATCTGGGGGAAGGTGCGCAGGCCGCTGTTGGACAGGTACCAGATGGCGGGATCGAGGTAGACGATTTTGTCGTTTTGCCAGGCTCTGGTGGCGTGGATGATCTCGTTGTCCAGCACCTGTTGGGCGGCCACCGTCCCCTGGCCGATGGCCGAATCCCGGTCGATCACGAAGAGGATGTCCGGGTCATGCTCCAGGATGAACTCGAAGGAGATGGCGTCCCCGTGGGTGGCTGCCTCGATATCCTCCACCACAGGCGGCACGCCCAGCAGGTCGTGGATGATCCCGCCGAAGCGGGAGCCCGGACCGTAGGCCGTGACGTTGCCGCCGGTGACCAGGACGATCAGGGCGTTCTGGCCGCTGTCCGCTGTCTTCGCCCGCACCCGTTCCACCGAAGCCTCAATCTCGGCCAGCCGCTCCTCGATCTCCTCCTCCCGGTCGAAGATCAGGCCGATGTGGCGCATGTTGGTCTCAAAGTCGGCCAGGAAGTTGGTTACGTCGATGGTCATGTCGATGGTCGGGGCGATCTTGGCCAGCTCCCCGTAGGCCCCGGACGAGCGTCCGGCCACCAGGATGAGGTCCGGCTCCAACGCGTTGATCTGCTCGTAATCCGGCTCGAACAGGGTGCCGGCATTGGCGTAGGCCGGGTCGGCGTACTGGGCCAGGAACGGTGGCAGGTTGGACTGGGGCACCGCGGCAACGGGTATGCCCAATTGGTCCAGGGTGTCCAGCAGGCTGTAATCAAAGACGACCACCGTCTCGGGGTTTTTGATCACGGTGGTTTCCCCCTGCACGTGGGTGATGGTCACCGTCTCCGGCGTTGCCCGGGCCGATTCGGTTTCGGCCGGGCCGGATGTATCCACCGCTGCCGTTGTGGCAGAGGTACCCTGGGTGGTGGACGTCACGGCCACGCAGCCGGCCAGGAGAATGGTGACGGTCAGCCCGATCAGGGAGAGCAGTGGGCGTTTGGTCTGGTAACGCATCCGTTTCACTCCTTAACACACTTGAACGTTTTGAAGTTGTTGATGACCGGTAAATCCCGGCAGACATTCGGCGACAGTATCCACCAGAGGTGGTAGGTGTTCTTGCCGAATTGCTGCCGTGGTATTTACGCCAGATTGTACTGAGTGAAAGCCGATCCGGGGCTGCCGGTTCCCGTCCACCATAACCAGAGCAGCCCCGGGATCGGGTGGATCAACTGGGTTATTCAGGTCGCCGGCGGGAAGACGCCGGCCCATGCTGGCATCGCCTCTGGACAGTCGTCCTCGGCGGCGAAGTAGACGCCGATGCGGTGGCCGTTGATCACCTCAATCGGGATCTCCATGTCGTAGATTCGGCGCAGGGTGGGGGACTGCATGATATGGGCCACGTTGCCCTGGGCCACCACCCGCCCATCCTTCAGGGCCACGATGCGGTCGGAGTAGCAGGAGGCGAAGTTGATGTCGTGCAGCACCAGGATGATGGTCTTGTCCAGCTCCGTTATCAGCCGCCGCAGGATCTGCATGATCTGGACCGCGTGGCGCATGTCCAGGTTGTTGAGGGGCTCGTCCAGCAGGATGTAGTCCGTATCCTGGCAGAGGACCATGGCGATGAAGGCCCGCTGGCGCTGCCCGCCGCTGAGCTGGTCCAGGTAGCGGTCGGCCAGGGGTTCCAGCTCCAGGTAGTGCAGGGCCTGCTCCACGTGTCGTTGGTCCTCCTGGTTGAGGCGCCCCTGGGAATAGGGGAAGCGCCCGAAGCTGACCAGCTCCCGCACCGTCAGACGCACGTGCACCTGGTTCTCCTGCTTCAGGATGGCGATCTTCCGGGCCAGTGCCTGGCTGGATGTGCGGCTGATTTCCGCACCGTCGATCCAGATTTCTCCGGCATCCCGGGGTAGGAGGCGACAGATGAGGGACAGGAGGGTGCTCTTGCCAGCTCCGTTGGGGCCGATGAAGGACGTGATCCCCCGGCGGGTCACCGTCAACGAGACATCGTCCACCACCACCTTGGTGCCATACCGTTTGGTCACGTGATGGAGCTGGATCATGCACGAGACTCCTTCAGAACCATGAAGATGAAATAGCTTCCGCCGATGAAGTTGATGATGACGCTGAGGCTGGTGGAAAAGGTGAAGACCCGATCCACCAGAAGATGGGCGCCCACCAGGGCAATGATACCCAGCAGCGCGGCGGCTGGGATCACGTACCGGTGGCGGTAGGTGGGCATCAGGGTGTAGGCCAGGTTCGCCACCAGGAGCCCAAAGAAGGTGATGGGGCCCACCAGCGCCGTGGAGACGGCGATCAGGCCGGCGATGACCAGCATCAGGCGTTGCACCACCCGCTCGTGCTCCACCCCCAGGTTGATGGCATGATCCCGGCCCAGGGCCAGGACGTCCAGCCGATGGGCATCCCGCAGGCTGAAGCCGGTGGCGGCCAGCACACCCGCCACGGCCACCAACAGCAGCTCCTCGGGAACGCTGTTGAAGCTGGCGAACATGCGGTCCTGCAGCACGGCGAAGTCGTTCGGGTCGATCAGCCGCTGGAGAAAGCTGGTGAAGCTGTTGAAAAAGGTGCCGAAGATGATGCCGGCCAGCACCAGAAAGTAGAGATAGCGGCCTTCCCGCTGGAAGAGGAGCCGGTACAGCAGGCCTGCGAACCCCATCATGAGCCCGGCGTTGATCAGGAAGCGGATGCCAGGGGGCATGGTGGTGAGGGCCAGGGCCCCGAAGGCAAAAACCACCACCGTCTGGATCAGCATGTAGAGAGAGTCGAAGCCGATCATGCTGGGGGTCAGGATCCGGTTGTTGGTGACCGTCTGGAAGAGCACGGTGGCGTAGGAGATGGCGTAGCCCACCACCATGGCCACCACCACCTTCCGCCCCCGCCGCGGCAGCACAAAGTCCCAGTGCCCCTGGACGTCGATGGTCAGGAAGAGGAGGATCAGCAGCGCCGCCACCACGGCCAGCGCCCACAGCCGCCCATCCGGCCTGTTGCCGAACTCGGCCCAGGGCAACCACCGGCCGGCCCGGACCTTTCCCTGGGCCAGGGCCAAAAGACTATCCAGCCGCATAGGCCTCCCTCCGCAGGATGAGCAGGAGGAAGATGCCGCTGCCCAGCACGCCCACGATGGTGCCCACCGGGATCTCGTACGGGTAGCGGATCAGCCGGCCCAGCAGATCGCAGGTCAGCACCAGCAGCGCGCCGCCCCAGGCCGTGTAGGGCAGGGTCCGCCGCATGTGGTCACCCAGCAGCAGGCTGACCACATTGGGGACGATCAGGCCCAGGAAGGGGATGGCACCCACGGTCAAGACCACCACGGCGGTGACCAGGGCTACGATGGAGAGGCCCAGGTAGAGGACCTGTTGGTAGTTCAACCCCAGGTTGCGGGCGAAATCCTCGCCCATGCCGGCCAGGGTGAAGCGGTCGGCAAACCAGTAGGCCAGCATCACGGCCGGAATGGCCACGTACAGGAGCTCATACCGTCCCCGCAACACGCCGGAAAAGTCGCCGTTGGTCCACGCGCCCAGGCTCTGCAGGAGGTCGTGGCGGTAGGCGAAAAAGGTGGTCACCGCGCCGATGACCCGCCCGAACATAATGCCCACCAGGGGCACGATAATGACATCCTTCAGCGGGATGCGGGCCAACATCTGCAGGAATAGCACCGTGCCCGCCAGCGCAAAGATGAAGGCAATGCCCATCTTCTGCAGCACGGTGGCTGCGGGAAACAGGAGCAAGGCCACCAGTATGCCCAGGGTGGCCGATTCCACCGTGCCCGCGGTAGAGGGCGCCACAAAGCGGTTGCGTGCCAGCTGCTGCATCACCAGCCCGACCACGCCCATCCCCATCCCGGCCGTCAGAATCGCCACCAACCGAGGTACCCGGCTGGCCAGGAAGACCCGCAACTGGGTCGAGTCCCACGCAAGCAGCCCGGCCAGGGTCAGGGTATGGGCGCCCACGAACAGGGAGAGAACCGCCAGCACGCCCAGCAGGAGGGCCAGGCTCACAACCATCCGTCGTTCCATGAACGCAGACCCCATAACACCAACTCCGATGGGCAATCAGTTGCAGTACCAGCGGAGCTCGCCCTGCCACAGGGGGAGCGCGCTCAGGGGACGCGTAGCCGGCCTGCCTCCGGCCAGGGAGGTGGCGGCCGTCGCCGCCAGGGCCGCCATGGAAGCCAGCTCCTGGAGGGGGATCCCCACCGAGAGGCTCCCGATCTGCAAGCGACACTGGCCCATGTCAGCCGTCCCTGCGCCAGCCACCTGGGCTTCCGCCTGGGCGGCCAGGCGCAACAGATGGCCGGACAGGCGCGCGAACGCCTCGGGCGCCAGGTGGACGCTCACCCCGTCCCAGACCAGGTGGACGGTTCCATGTTCACACTGGCTGACATAGCGGGTATGACTCTGTTCCGCCAGCATCCACATCTGTTGACACATGCTCACTCCTTCCCGATGGATTTGCCGATGACTCATTCTGATTGCCTTGCGAAGTGGCGCCCATGATTTCGCAGGTCCGGTTTCCATACCGGACAAGCCGTCTTCCCGGGTCCGAAGGCCAACACGCCCCGTATACTAGCATGATTTGGGCCGCTTTCGCGGGCCGATTTGGCCGTGGTCAGCTTCGGCGTCCGTTGACGATGGAGTTCAGGCGCGGTTGAAGGTGGACGAAAGGGGCTTTAAGCGGAGAGGGCAACGTGGGTGAAACGAGGAGTTTACCGGGCTTGAAGGAAAAGGTTCGGCTCATCTCCCAAATGGGTGCGACCCTGTTTGGTTCCCTGCGAAACCGGGGTGGGTAGTAAATCCCGGCAGCAATCCGCCGATGGTTTCCATCAGAGGGAGCGCGCCCAGAGGGCACCCGGAATTTCTGCCGTGGTATGTACGCCAGACTGTAGTCGCCCACATTTGTGGTCGATGAGCCAAAGGTTCAAGGGCCCAGCAGGCCGCTCTGGGCGATGCCGTCGAAGATAAACTGAACGGCCAGGGCCGACAGCAGGATGCCGAAGACCCGGCTGACCACATGCATTCCCGTGACGCCCAAGATGCGCTGTACCTGGCTGGCCAGCAACAGGCCGGCCAGGGTGAGGAGCATGACGGCCAGCAGCCCCAACATCACGGCCAACTGCAGAAGGGGGTCGCCGTGGGTGCCGGTCATGAGGAGGATGGTGGCGCCCATGGCGCCGGGGCCGGCAATCAAGGGCGTGGCCAGGGGAAAGACGGAGATGTCCTGCCGGGTGGTCGCCTCCTGGACTTCCTCGTCGGTGGCCGATGTGCTGCCGGAACTGCGGGCGAAGACCAGCTCGATACCGATGAGGAGCAGCAGGATGCCGCCGGCTACCCGCAGGGCCGGCAGGGAGATGCCCAGCAGATCCAGCAGGGTCTCCCCGCTCCAGGCGAAGAGCACCAGGATCCCGGTCGCGATGGCCGTCCCCCGGAGCGCGACGGTGCGCCGGGCCCGGGGCGTCAGCTCCGCCGTGAGCACCGCGAAGATGGCCGCCACATCCAGTGGGCCCACGGTGGCGAAGAGGGTGGTGAAGGCGATGATGGCCATTTCCAGCATGGGCTTCTCCTGGGCAACGGCGGTGGCGTGATGGCGTTCCGGGAGCCTTTACGCCGGGCCGGATGGGGCCACCTGGGGCAGCCGGGCCAGCCCGGCAAAGGTCTCTGCCAGATTGGGATGGAGGTGCTGGAACAGCCCGTAGAGGTGGTCGTAGATGGGCCGATGTGCGGCCGTGGGCCGATGGGTGCGCACCGCCGGGAAGAAGGCCTCGCCCGGGAAGAGGTCCGCGTACCAGCCCAGGCTGCGGCCAGCAATGAGCGCGGCGCCCCGAGCCGGCACGCTGGCCGCGTCGGCCAGGACGTGGACCGGCCTGCCCAGTACGTCGGCCAGGATCTGGCACCACAGGGGCGACTGGGCGCCGCCGCCCACCAGGGAGAGGGACGCGCCCGCCGGCAGGGCCAGCACGTCGCAGAGGGCGCGGTAGGCCAACGCGGTCCCCTCCAGGACGGCCCGGGCCAGCTCCGGCTGTCCCGTCCCCTGGGAGATGCCCAGGAAGCAGGCCCGGGCGTTGGGATCCTGGAAGGGCGAACGCTCACCAGCCAGGTAGGGGAGGTAGAGCAGGCCCCGGCAGCCGGGCGGCGCTGCCTCTGCCAGCCGGCCCACCTGGTCGTAGTCCAGCGGCCCTGCGCCGGAAAGCACCCCCCGCAGCCACGCCAGGTTGCCCCCTGCCGTTAACATGGGGGCCACCTGGATGAAGCCCTGGGGATCCGCATGGCGCAGCAGAAAGAGCCCGCGCCCTGGATCGGGCTGGGCCTGGGTAGCGGAACAGGCCACCCAGCCGCTGGTGCCCAGGTAGGCGTATGCCCGGCCGGGTCGGCCCGCGCCCGCGCCCACGGTGGCCGCGCCCAGGTCGCCTACGCCCTGCAACACCGGGAGGCCCGGGGGCAGGCCGGTGGCCTGGCTGGCCGCCTGGTGGAGGATACCCAGGCGGCTGCCGGCCGGCCGGAGGGGCGGCAGAAGCGCCGCGGGGAGCTGGACCGCTTCCAGCAGGTTGGTGGCCCACCGATTGGTGGCCAGGGCCAGCAGGCCCGTGGTGGCCGCGGTGGTGTAGTCGGTGGCAGCCACGCCACACAGGCGCCAGGCGATGTAGTCATGGGCGCCGGGCAGCAGACGACGACAGGCCCGCACCCGCTCCGGCTCGTGGTGGCAGAGCCAGCGCCATTTGGCCAGCAGGCTGGCCGCGCCCTGGGCCTCCAGTTCGGTGGCCTCTGCCTGGGCCCGTTGGTCCGAATAGAGGATGGCGCGGCCCAGGACGCCCTCGGGCCCCAACAGGATGAGGTCCTGCATCTGCCCGCTGAGCATGATGCCGGCCACCCCCTGGTGGAGGCCATCCCGGACCAGCTCCTGGAGCGCGGTGCAGACGGCCTGCCACCAGGCTTCGGGATCCTGCTCCACCCCGTTGCCCGGCAGGCTGATGGTGGGATAATCGCGATAGGCTGTGGCCAGGACAGCGCCGTCCTGGTTCACCAGGGCCACCTTGGCGCCGGTGGTGCCCACGTCAACGGCGATCAGGGTCTGCATGCCCTTGGCTCAGCTATTCAGCCAGGGTCTCGGCGGTGATGAGCCGGCCGGGGATGGTGACCAGGTCCGTCTCCGGCGGGTTGCCGGCCAGGTAGTCTGCGATGATGCGGACCAGCTCGGCGGCCATGGCGTCGAAATCCTGTTCGATGGTGGCGACAAAGGGGCCGCCCTTGGCGATCTCGGCCTTGGCAAAGTCGGTGCCGTCGATGCCCACCACCCGGATCTCCGTGCGGCCTGCGGCTTCGATGGCCTGGACCGCGCCCAGGGCCGGTTCATCCCAGCCGGCCCAGATGCCGGCGATGGAGCCGGGCTCCGGGTAGGCAGTCAGCAGATCCTGGGTCAGGCTGCGGGCGAAGTCTACCGGGCCGGGCACTTCGATGTGCTTCTTCTCCAGCACGGTGAGACCTGGGGCTTCCTCGAAGACCTCCGCCGCCGCAGCGGCACGGGCCCGGACGCCCGGGTGCGGGTCGTGGGTGAACATGATGACGTTGCCCTCGCCCCCCAGCGCCTCCACCAGGTAGCGGGCGGTCTCCCGGCCCAACTGGGCATTGTCCGATGTGATGTTGAGGACCACGCCGGGGCCGGTGCCCGCGTCCAGGCCAAAGACGGGAATGCCCGCAGCCTGGGCGCTTTCCAGGCCCTTGGTCATCTGGGCCGGGTCGCCCATGCCCAGGACGATGGCGTCCACACCCTGGGTGACCGCGTCCTCGATGCGGCTGACCAGCGCGTTGAAGTCGGCGTTGGTGTCCGTCACCGAAATGTCCCAACCCTGCTCCTGGCCATAGGCCACAAAGCGGTCGATGACGAATTTGGTGGTGGCGTTGGCCATGTAGGGCGTCACCACGGCGACGGTGATGGCCTCTGCACCGGTCTTCTCTGTCGTTTCGCCCCCGGCGGTGTTTCCGGTGGCGGTGGGCGGTGGGGGGGCCACACAGGCGCCCAGGGCGAACACGGTGAGGAACCCAGTGGTGAGGAGCAGCCAATGAAAAAGTTGTCTGATGCGGTTCATGGATTCAGTCCTTCGTGGAATTTGGGTGGGATGTTTTGACCTTCCAACGTGCAGGTTTCAGGGCAGGCGTGTATCGATCTAGCGTTGCCGGCGGGAGATGCCGGAGAGTAACACTGCCAACACGATGATGGCGCCGGTCAAGACGTTTTGGATGTAGGAGTTGACATGCAGGATGTTCAGCCCGTTGTTGAGCACTCCCAACAGGAGCACCCCGAACAACGTGCCCGGCACGTGGGCCTCGCCTTCCCGGAACATGGTCATGCCCAGGAAGACCGCGGCGATGGAGGTGAGCATCAACGGTTCGCCGGCCGTGGGGTGGGCCGAAAAAAGTCGACTGGTCAGCACAATGCCGGCAATGGCTGCACCCAGGCCGGAATAGAGAAATGCCGCCAGGCGCAGCCGGCGCACGTGGAGGCCCGCCAGGAAGGAGGCTTCGGGATTGCCTCCCACCGCGTACAGCCGGCGGCCAAAGGCAGTCTGCTCCATCAGAAACCAGGTGACCGCCACCACCGCCAGCATCAACCAGACCGAATTGGGGACAGGGCCGGTCATGCCCTGGCCGATAAAGCGAAACGATTCATCGATGCCCGAAAACAGGGTTGCGCCGCCGGTATACCAGAGGGAAAGGCCCCGAAAGGCGGTCATGGTGGCCAGGGTGGCCACAAAAGCCGAGAGGCCGGCGTACGCCACCAGCAGGCCGTTGAGCATGCCCGCCAGGAGGCCCACTGCCAGCCCCACGGCGATGCTGGGCCACAGTCCGAAACCACGGATGAGCAGATCCGCCACCACCACGCCACACAGGCTGGCCAGCGTCCCCACCGAGAGGTCAAAGTCGCCCACCACCATCACCACCGTCATCGCGGTGGCCACAATGGCCAGGATGGCCACCTGTTCGGTGATGTTGCGCAGGTTATTGACGCTGAGGAAGACGCCCGGCCGCAGGAGCGCGAAGGTGACAAACAGGGCCAACAGGCCGGCAAAGGTGCCGTATGCCCGGAGCCACGGGCCGAGACGCCGCCGGGACAAGGGGAGGGCCTGGGGGGCAACCTGGGTGTTTTGGGATTCCAACCGGCTTTCCATGGATTTCGTGTTTTCCAGACGTGTTTTCCAGATCCGTGAATTCGTTCTTTTTAGCGTATTGGCTCATCTGCCGGGCGATCCACGCCGTAGCAGCGGCGGAGTACCGCCTCCGGATCCGCCCCGGTAGCATCCAGAATACCGGCGGGGCGTCCCTCTTGGAGGACCAGCACCCGGTCGGACAGGGCGAGGAGCTCGGGCAATTCCGAGGAGACCAGCACAACGGCCACGCCCTGCCCTGTGAGCTCCCGGATCAGCCTGTACACCTCCAGTTTGGCGCCCACATCGATGCCCCGGGTCGGCTCATCCAACAGGAGGATCTTCAGCGTGCCGGCCAGACAGCGGGCAAAGACCACCTTCTGTTGGTTCCCGCCCGAAAGCTGGTAGACGGGCTGCTTCAGGCTGGCGGCTTTGAGTCCCAGACCCTGGGCCAGACGTTGGGTCGCGTCCAGCTCACGCCGCCGGTCCAACAGGAAGCGCCCCCTGGCAAAGCGGGCAAGGTGGGTCAGGGTCACATTTTCGTAGACCGGCCGGGAGAGGAGGAGGCCCTGGGTACGCCGTTCCTCGGGCGCCAGCGCAATGCCATGGCGCAGGGCATCGGCGGGAGAGCCGGGTGCCAGGGGATGCCGTGCACCGGCCGGCGTCTGCAGCCAAAGTCTGCCCCTTCGAGGCCGGGCTGCGCCGAACATCAGGTGCAGCAGTTCCGAGCGGCCTGAACCCATCAGGCCGGCAATCCCCAGGACTTCGCCCTGGTGCAGGGTGAAAGAGACCCCCTGTACCTGCTCGCCGTGGAGCTCCTCGACCCAGAGGAGGGGTGGGCCGGGCTGTTGTCGCCGCGGGGGGAAGATGAGCTCCTGCGCACGACCGGTCATGGCCCGGATCAGCTCTTCCTGGTCCCAGGCCTGGGTGGGGCGTGTGGCCACCACCTGGCCATTCCGCATCACCGTCACCCAATCGGTGATGGTGAAGATCTCGGCCAGGCGGTGCGAGACATACAGGATGCCGGTCCCCCGGCGTACCAGCCGTCGTATCCCGGCAAAGAGCGACTCGATTTCCCGGTCCGTCAGGGTGGCGGTCGGCTCATCCATCACCACCAGCGCGGCATCGGCGGCAAAGGCCCGGGCGACCGCGACCAGGGTCTGCTGCCCGGGCGAGAGCCGTGCCACGGGGACATCCACCGGGATGGCACAGCCCAATTCGTCCAGGATCTGGGCTGCGCGGCGGCGCAGCTCTCGCCAGCGAATTTTGCCATACCATGTTTGGGGAAGGGGATGCCCCAGGAAGATATTCTCGGCTGCATCCAGGTAGGGCACCAGATTCAACTCCTGGTGCACGAAAGCCAGGCCCAGGCGTCGCGCATCCTGCACATGGCTGATGGTTACGGGCTGTCCGTGGACCCGGATCTGGCCGGCATCCTTGGGAACGGCACCGGCCAGGATCTTGATCAGGGTGGATTTGCCCGCGCCATTTTCTCCCACCAGCCCATGCACCGTGCCTGGATAGATGGCCAGGGAGACCTGGTCCACGGCTCGCACACCGGGAAAGGTTTTGGTCACATGTTCCAGGGCCACCACAGGTGTGCTCGAATTGGTGGGCGGGGCCATGGCTTCAGCATCCATCCCTCGTGATCAGTGGGTAGCGGCAAGATGACAAAGCGTTGTGCGGGAGGATTATACCAGAAGTTTAGCGGCAACCCCAGCATTCCTGGCGCGGCGGGTATTGTGCAAGTTCAACATCGTCGGAACCTGCCCATGGGCGCCGCGGTACGCGCTGCCTGCGGCGTCCGCCAGTTGGATGCCGTATGGATGGATGTAAATGGGAGAAGTGCACGCGGAAGTCGGGGCTGAGGCGCAAAGAGAAAGCGCCCCGGCCCCGACCTCCGGAACCAGGACGCCAGCTAGACCTCGTTCCCTGCTGATGGTTTGGCGACCCAGGGCAGGGAACTTGGCCTTTGGAGGCTGGGGGACAGGGATTCGAACCCCAACTATCTGATCCAGAGTCAGACGTTCTGCCGATTAAACTATCCCCCATCGCCTGACCGACTTCAACTATACCACATACACCTGAAACCGGGCAAAAAATGGGGGCAGGAAATCACATCTTTTTCCGCTTGTTCTCCCGCCGGAGCCGCTCCAGCAGGGGGCCGGGTACCGGCCTGGCCTCGCCGTCAACGAAAATATCCGTGCTTCTCCCCCTGGTCAGACAACCTGGGCAGCGTAGCTTTGCAGGGCCTGGAGGGCATTTTCTACCCGGCGGACCACCTCTTCCCGTCCCAATACTTCCATGCTTTCAAACAGGGGAGGGGCCACCGTTTTGCCGGTGATGGCGACCCGGAAGGGCGCGAAAAAGCTGCCCACCTTCACGTTCATCTCTGCGGCGGCCGCCCGGAAGGCCCCCTCCAGGGTGGCCGCGTCGAAGGGCTCCACCGCGCGCAGCAGTTCCAGCCCCCGCTGAAGGGCTGCCACTGCCTGGGCGGCATCCATGTTCTTGCCGATGAGGAGGGAGGGATCCGGATAGGTGATCTCCGATGCCTCTTTGAAGGCCCAGTCCACAATGTCGGCGGCTTCGCTGAGCAGCTTGATGCGCACCTGGATCAGCGGGATCAATTTGGCCAGGCGCTGGCTGGTGCGCAGGCTCTCCGCATCCAGGCCCAGTTGGCGAGACAGGAAGGGGACCAGCCGCCGGTGGAGTTCGGCCGGATCCATCTCGCGAATGTAGACGCCGTTGAGCCACTCCAGTTTGGCGTAGGGCAGGGCGGCGGCGGTGGGGTTGATCTGGGCCAGGTCGAAACGTTCGATGGCCTCCTCCCGGGTGAAGATTTCCCGCTCCGGGTCGAAGTTCCAGCCCACGTTGACCAGGAAATTGAACATGGCCTCCGGCAGGTAGCCCGCCTCCCGAAATTCCCGCACCAGGGCCAGGTACTCTTTGCCGCCCACCACCTTCTTGCGCTTGCTCATCTTGCCCTTACCGCTGGGGTCCAGGATGACGGGCAGGTGGACCAACACGGGCATCTCCCAGCCAAAGGCGTCGTAGAGGAGTTTGTGGAGCGGCGCCGACGAGATCCACTCCTCCCCACGCAGGACATGGTTGATGCGCATGAGGTGGTCGTCTACCACCACGGCCAGGTGGTAGGTGGGCATGCCGTCGCTCTTCAGCAGGACCGGGTCGTTGATCCGGCTGTTGTCCATTTCGATATCGCCACGGATGGGGTCCCGGACGACGGTTTTGCAT
>FWPU01004196.1_pt1 | contig 34058 bp, 28 predicted proteins | sample 2228361 | NCBI WGS metagenome assembly FWPU01 (sample SAMEA103939777, study PRJEB20133) | metagenome
TGACCCTCACAGCGCTGCTTTATTCTAAAAGCCGTAGCCAGTCCTGAGATGCCACCGCCAAGGATGACAATCCTTTTTACCATCTATTTTATGCTTTGTTTTCAGTTAGTTGTTGAATATATTAAGAATTTACTTTATGTCTTTTGAAGTCTTGCTTCCTCTATCACAAGCTCTGCCAGAAACGCGATAAAATCAGGGGAATCGTTTAGGGATTCCACCCGTATATACTGAGAAGCACCACACTGATATGCAAGGTCCTTGAGCACGATGTCTATATCATACAGGGTCTCGAGATGATCTGAAACAAAACTAACTGGGACAACTACTATTGAGCGTCGACCTTGAGTAATCATCCGAGGTATGACCTCTTCTACTGAAGGCCCAACCCATTTGAAGGGGCCTATCCGACTTTGGTACGCAAGAAACCATGGCTTATCTCCTGGACATTGCTCAGGAAGATTAGCACACCTCACAATCTCTCGTACGGTCTTTTCCACCTCCTCCACATAGGGATCGCCTTGATCTACAAATTTCTGGGGAATGCTGTGTGCGAGAAATAGTACTCCCACCGAGTCCGAGTGTGCAGTCTGGTCCAGGGCCTTATGTAGCCTTCTCGTCATGCATCCTAAGTAGCCTGAACGATTCCACCACCTCTTGATTGGATAAACAGCAAGATCTTTGCCACCCGACAGTTCCTTTACTGTCCGTGTGAGCTTTTGGAGCGACGACCCTGTGGTTGCCCTGCAATACTGGGGATACATTGGTATGGCGACCAGGCTGCGCACGCCGGACATCTTGATAGCTTGGACAGCTTCCCTGGTATCAGGCTTCCAGTACCGCATTGCGACCGTAACCTGAGCACGTATGCCCCTGTGCGCAAGCTCCTGTTCCAAAGCAGCGGCCTGTGCAGCGGTGATCTTTCCCAAGGGAGAAAATCCACCGATACGGCGATACCGTGCTGCCACCTTTGGCGTGCGCACTTTAGAAAGGCACCAGGCAAACGGTTTCTGGAGGAGCATTCCGCAAGGAAGCTGCACCATCAGAGGATCACTAAAGAGATTGTAAAGGTACTGTTCAATGGCTTCACAACTCGGCGGACCGCCCATCGCAAGCAGCAGTACACCAAAAGATCCGTCCCTCATACGGGGCCTCGAGTAGGGTCGCAGCACGGCTCGCAGGAATGAACCGTCTCTATGAGAAACCGGACCTGCTCTACCGGGGTGAGAGGATGAAGGCCATGTCCTAGATTGAAGATATAGCCCGGCCATTGACTACCAACTTCCACAAGGGATGCGACCATGGGCTTGAGAAGTTCTGGGGGTTTAAAGAGCGCGAGCGGATCGAGATTGCCCTGCACAGCGATTTCAGGACCAAGGCTCTTTCTTGCCTCACCAAGGTCGATACGCCAGTCCAGACTCAGCACATCGGTACCGAGCTCCTTGATCAAGCCAAGCAGTGTAGATGCTCCCAAAGAAAAATAAATCAATGGTACATTCGCTACCCTCGTCTCTTCCACAACACGCACCATATGGCCAAATACATACTCCCTGTAATCAGAAGGTGATAGGATCGTAGCCCAGGTATCGAAGATTTGAAGCACATGCGCTCCAGCTGCTGCCTGAGCCCTTAAGAAGACACTCACCGCGCTACTCAACGTACCCATAAGTTCATGGAAGATCTCTGGCTCCTGGTACATCATCCTCTTCGTGTAGAAAAAGTCCTTTGACGATCCTCCCTCAAGAAGGTAGCACGCAAGGGTAAAAGGTGCCCCTGAGAATCCAATAAGAGGTACCATGCCACCGAGGGCCTGATTGACAATTCGTACTGCCTCGAGCACATAGCCGAGATCGTCCTCAGGATCAGGAGGGGCCAATGAACGAACTGCTCGAGCGCTCCTCAATGGAGCATCCAGGATCGGCCCTGCCTTTTCTTCGAACCTCACCTCGACCCCCATAGCCTCTATGAGCATGAGGATGTCTGAAAAAAGTATGGCAGCATCGACCTCAAAGGCCTCTACCGGCTGCAAGGTAACCTGAGCTGCAAGGTGCGGTGTCTTGCACAATTCGAGAAAGGAATACCTCGCCCTCAAGTCGCGGTATTCCTTCATGTAGCGGCCTGCCTGTCGCATCAGCCAAACAGGAATAGCATCGACCGGCTGCCGACGACACGCCTTGAGGAATCTATCGTTACGGCTCATCTATCCTCCGAGCCTGTGCGACCACGTTTCCTCAGTTTTAAGGGTACATAGTTACAAAAGGGCTCTTCTGCAAGATAATCGCCTTGGTTGAGAGCTGCTGCACGGGCCCTGCACCCACCACACACGTTGACGTATTCGCACGATCTGCATCTCCCCTTATACCGACTGACATCTCTCAAGGCTACGAACAACGGTGCGCCCTCCCAAATCTCCTTTATCGGCTGTGTTCGGACATTTCCGGCCGATTCGGGAAAGTAACTGCACGGCCTCACCTCACCGGTGCGACCGACAAAAGCGATGACCTGTCCGGCGAGACATCCCCTAAATACTCCTGTAGCAAATGAGAGGTTTCTCCTGCGCGGGGCCCTTCCCTCTTTCTTGCAGCGTTCCAACCATATTCTAAAATACTGGGGAGCACAGGTCGGCCTCATCAGAAACGTATCTTCTCGTATCTCCTGATCGTAGTGCCATTGAAGGATGCTCTCGTAGTCTTCTGCGGGGATGAGTTCTTCAAGGATCTCTTTTCCTCGGCCTGTGGGTACAACCATAAATAGATACCACGCGGTTGCCCCAAGCTCTTTTGCGAGGCGATAGACATTTGGAATATCAGTCTGATTTCTCCTGGTGAACGATGAGTTGATGAGAAAAGGGATGCCATGTGTACGGAACTGTTCTATTGCCTGCATCACCCCATCGAACGCACCGGGCTGACGACGGAAGTCATCGTGAATCTCTTTTGTCGAACCATCAATGCTGAGCGAGACCATTCGAATCCCTGATCTTTTGATATCACTGCAGATACCGGGATCGACCAAGGTCCCATTTGTCGCCAAACACATGCGAAGACCTCGGCTCGTACCATGAGAGGCCAAAGTGAACACATCATCTCGGAGTAACGGTTCTCCTCCTGAAAGTACTACCACAGGTTTTGCGTAGTCAGCCAAGCTATCTATGAAACAGAGAGCCTCCTCAGTGGTCATATCCCCCCGATCTGCAGCCATGCCCGAAGAGGACCGGCAATGGATACACTGCAAATTGCAGCGTCCTGTGATCTCCCAGGCAATCCATTTCGGCGGATACGGCCAGCTAGGTGTCATACGTACGTCGTGCCCCTGTAACAATGGGCCCTAGAATCGTTGTTATCAGTTTTATTATGTCTGTATCAGGATGGGTTATCAATTCGATACGAACCGATGGTACACGTAAGATGCAGAGCTGAGAGGAAACGGCACGCCCGTGTACTGGCGCGAGCAGTAGACTGGAACGAGCGAGCAGAGCTATCTCCGAGCGTATGTATCCGACACTAGTTGTCGTTCTTGACCAGGGCTTCTGTGCGAGGACAGTACGTCTCCACTTGATGTATCAGTGCTCATCCTTGGTCTGGCCTGCCCTTTTTCTTGATGAGACGCCCTTCGCGTAAGCCTACACGCCGGATCCACAACCTTGGACCTGCTACAGCAAGAAAAGGCACTAGGATTCCTGACTGGGAAAACCCTGATGTGCCGGTGTTCCCAGTCTGTTCCACGCATCTTGTGCCAATTCCTTAACACACACAGTTATCCGTCTACCATCTTGGTACGTCCACAGTTCCTCGTCGTCCTCGAGGAGGGGTGCAAGGAGTTCCTTTGGAAACGCATCGCACACCAGACCCACACACCACACCGCAAGCCCCCTTACTCCAGTGTCCGCTGAGCCAAGGTAGTGAGCAAGTAACGGACAAAGAGCCGATGTTTTGAACAGGTCCGGCCACTTCATCGCAGTACGCGCAATGCCGTGTAAGACCCCTCGCACAATGGATGCGTGGTATCCATGACTGCCGTGTCCGGCCTCCAGTACATGGACGAGAAGGTGTGCGTACTCGTGCGCAAGCTCTTCACAATTCGCCATAATCTCCCCAATAGCCTCTGCTGCTCCCCATCCGCTACTGCCTGACTCCTCATTGAGGCTCCAAAACAGGCGCCGTACGATTTCTCTGGCACGTGCATTATCCTCTTCCTCTTGCACAAGTCGGGCCACCTGAATACCTATGGCCATGGCTGCACCCATCCGCAGATCCTCATCACTGTGCGAAAGAAGCGATAGAAGTACCCGTAGGGTTGGTCGTGGTGGCATCTCCTTCAGTGCAGCAAAGCCTCCCTGTCCCTCTCGAGTACGCAACAGTACGAGGAGCCTCTGGCGAAGCGCCCTGCTATCATCTGCTTGCCGCGCATCAGTCATCGAGGTCCTCTTTTATCGCAGCCCCAACTGTCCTTCCGAGTTCCACACACGCACGAAGGTCATCGTGGCGAGGAACGTACCGAACCTTCACTGCTGGCCCTACGATGCGTATCTTCATTTCCTCCAATGCCGCAGTTATCTGATTGACAGCCTCCCCACTCCACCCGTACGATCCAAACGTCGCACCGATTCTGTTGGCTGGCCGTAACCCCTTCAGGTACGTAAGCATGTCAGCCATTCTGGGTAACATGTTGTTGTTGAGCGTCGACGAACCAAACACAAGGGCCTTCGCATCCAATGCCTCGGTAGCTACGTCGCTGCGGTGATGTACCTGCAGATCCATAAGCTTTGTACTGATACCCTCATCAAGCAATCCCGAGAACACTGCCTTTGCCATCCGTTCTGTACTTTTCCACATAGTATCAAAGATCACCAGGGCCTTGCGCCCAGTTTCCTGGCGTGCCCAGGATGCGTATGCTCCGAGGATCCTATCGGCATGAGATCGCCATATAAGCCCATGGTCTGGAGCTATCATGTCGATAGCGAGGTCCGTACCCTTGATCTCGCCGAGCAGCTTTTCGACCTGCATGGAGTAAAGCAGCAAGATGTTGGCATAGTACTTCATGGCATGGGCCATCAGTTCGGCAAGGTCTACTTCATCGTCGAACCGTTCACTGGTTGCCCAATGCTGGCCAAACGCATCACTTGAAATGAGAAGACGTTCCTCGGGGATATACGAAAACATGCTGTCAGGCCAGTGAAGCATCCTTGTCTCTATGAAGTATACGCTCTTGCGGCCGAGCCGAACTATGTCTCCTGTCTTTACCACTTCGTAGGGCCAGTCCTGCTGATGGAAGTGATCGTACAATGCCTTTTTACCCATCGTCGAACAGATGATCTTCTGAGGCTTTATGATATCGATCAGTTCAGGTACGCACCCAGCGTGATCCATTTCAACGTGGTTTACGATGAGATAGTCTATTTTTTCTGGATCGGTAATCGCTCGGATCTGATGAAGCAGATCGCTGAGGAACGGTTTTTTCACACTGTCGAACAACGCACTCTTTTCATCGACTACCAAGTACGAGTTGTATGTCGTACCCTTCTGTGTAGAGTACCCATGAAAGTCACGAATGCCCCAATCGATTGCGCTCAGGCAATACACACCTCTTCTTATCTCTACCGGCATCATGAGTGTTTTCCTCCTTTCGATGTGCGCTACCCACTTTTAGCATTCAAGCAGCACAGTAAGCTTTCCGGCCACAAAGACGGAGCGTGTGTGACCGTTGTTCAGATGCGGTTCCATCGGATCAGACCCAGAAACCTGTTGAGGCGCACATCGATACCAAAGGGGGTCTCTGGCTGAAGTATGGCTACCACTACCTTTTTCTTTTCCCTGCCCTCTCTTCTGGCTACTTCTTGGATCGAGATCACAGACCCATCTGTCAAGGCAGGCCGTAAAGCCCTCCAAGGCCCGGTCCCACCTGTTGCTCAGTGCTCACTGTACGCTCCAAAGACCTCCCGCAGCGTTGCTGCCACAGTCTCTGGTCGTACCAAGATGATCTCGTCTTCAAGCAACTTCTGGATGAATGAGTCATCGGTCCTATAGTTTTCGTACACGTTCTGCCTGGTAACCGTCCTGACAAGACATCGAAACGAATCTTCTTTGGATCCCATACGTGCTGAGTATACCGCGAAATTGAATGTCGACATCCCCAACCTATCGTAGCCTTTGAGCACAGACGAAAGTCCTCGTGACAGCCCTCGAACCTCTTCATCCCCGAATTCGACAAAAGATCTTCGGTCTGAGAATACGCCAAGGACTTCATTCGTGCCTTGAGGGGCATATGAGGCCACCCAATCGATAGGCCCTGTACGAGCGATGTAACGTTCTTTGCGTTCTCTTTCTGCTTCTATTAGGTCGCTCCAATAACATGAGTCATGTGTAGCAAAGTAGTCAGCACTCAAACGGGCTATGTAGTCCAAGTAGCTTGTCGGCATCTGGCCACCGATGACCTGGAAGTGAGGATGTACCATGCTGGCCCCAGAGGGTCCCAAGTAATTTGCCCCGACAGTGAAAAAGGTAATCTCCGGGGAGTGCTCGAACACACGTCGTACGAAGGTCATGGCACACCCAAAGGCTTCCTGAAGTACTGCTTCATCGAATTCATTGAGCGGTCTATAGTGTCGAGATCCTACCCGTATGACAGCATGCACCTGCGCCACAGGAAACAAATTGGGAAACAACACTGTCTGTCCCATCAAGAGCCGGCCTCTTTCCAGGAGGTCGTCGGTATACCGTGGAGTGACATGCTCCCATGCATCTCCGCATAGAATACAGCGCTGTTCACTCTCATGTGCTAGTCGTTCGATAAGCGCTGTATCCTTACTGCCGTACACTACCGATGCCTTATCTTCAAGTGAAGGGTTGAAAATACTCTGTCGACCGCTGAGGGGATCTTTACGGATCTCTATCTGTTGAGTTTCCAGTTCCCCTTGATGCAATGGACTATGAAAGGACGTCCTATACAGATACCGCTCGAACCGAATCGACTCTTTCATCTCCTTCACATTTCCTCTCTGTGGTCTCGTTCCATAGGTCGCACCGATCGACCATAGCGCTACTGCAACGGTGCACGGCCGTGTGCATCAGCAGCCATGTTCGTGGCGGGGTGCCCTATCAGCGCAGCGCCTCAATTCAGGTTGTAGGGTTATATGAGACAATTGATACTGTGTTTTAAGTCCCTGAGTGATCTCTTCCAAGATACGATCCATCTCACTGAGGTAGTGTTCATGCAGCACTACATGTGCTGAAAGTGCCTGCAACTTCGAAGAAAGACTCCAGATATGCACATGATGGACATCCTGGACCCCCTGAAATGATCTGATGTATTCCATAATGTCAGGAGCGCTCATTCCCCTGGGAACTGCTTCCATGAGTATAAAATAGATGTTCTTCAATAGGTCCCAGGTTCCTCCTATGATCATCACACCGATAAGCAATGAGACGACAATATCGATTGGATACCATGAGGTCGCCCATATGACCAGCGCAGCTACTAGTACACCAACCGATGAGATCGCATCGTAGAGAAGGTGAAGAAATGCTGCTTTGACGTTGAGGCTATGCTCTTTTTCGCTCCTCAACAAAAGTGCTGATGCCACATTTGCAACAAATGCGCTTCCTCCTACCACCAACACGAAGTACCAGTCTATCGACTGTGGATGTCGGTAGCGCTCGTACGCCTCCACAAAAATATAGATGGCAACTCCAACCAATGTTACTGTATTGAGCAGGGCAATGAGCGTTTCAATACGCCGATAACCATAGGTCATCCTGAAAGTCGAAGGGCGGCCTTCCATTTTTTCTCCAACATAGCTCAGAATGAGTGTAAATACATCCGAGAAATTGTGGAGCGCGTCTGAAATCAATGCCAACGAGTTCGAAACAATGCCTGCTACGAGCTCAATGACAGTTATCACTACGTTGATGGCAATAGAAATCCCGAGTTTTCTTCCGGTACCACGGTGATGATTGTGGTTCTTCTCGTGTGCCATTCGTTCCGCACAGTCTCGGGTGTCCGGCACGGTGTTACACAATTTGTTCAGACGCCTTCCATACGGTTGTGCCATCACGTATCGTTTCGACAACCCTGACTTCTTTGAACCCATGGCGGAAAGGATCTTTAGAGAGGACGACAAAGCTCGCTCGTTTGCCTTCTTCCAACGATCCTAACTCAGCATGGCGATTGAGCACCTTTGCCGCATTGATGGTGTAGAGCCTCAATGCCTCTTCTTTTGAAAGCGCCTGACCAGCGTCAAAGCATTCACCATCAGGCGCTTGCCGGCTCACTGCGCAGTGCATCCCCCATAGTGGATCTTCATTGCAGCATGGTGCGTCTGAGCTACCTGCGACAATCACCCCAGCATCCATCATGTCGCGAAGAGGGAGCACCTTGATCCGCTTGGGCAATGGCTCGGCCTGCAGCAATGGTCCATAGTCGTAGATAAAACTCGGCTGCACTACTGCAGCCACACCGAGTTTGGCCATCCTCTGGATAAGCTCTTTGGTGAGAAAAGGACAGTGCTCTATGCGTAACGGTTGGCCATTCGGTCCCAACCTGTCAATAACGCGCTCGTATACGTCCAGCATTACTGACACCGACTTGTTTCCCAGAGCGTGTACTGCGATGGGATACTCACGACGATAGGCCTCTTCCACAAGAGCGGATATGTGGGCTGGATCATTGAGAAAAAAACCAAGATGCACTTTACCTCCACGATCGATGCGTACCGACATCTGGCCGAGATTTCGTAGTGCACTGAGGCCCTGTCTTCGGGCAATCACCTTGCCCAGGAGCGTTGCCACACCATGCAGTATGTCGGCAACCGTAATCTCCATAGCACACTGTTCTGCGCCATCGAGAAAGAGCTTCACCGTCGAGCCGTTCACCCGCGGCGTCCCGTTACGGAGAAGATGGAGTGGCGGCGAGCATATGCCATCCCGTCCTACCTCCATCATGTCGAGCATGATAGAGATCTTGCCTCGGCTCGCCACCTCTTCGTACAGTTGTTTTTCCAGTGGGCCGACGCTTGCGTCTGCAGCCGCTACGATACCCATTCTGAGATATCGCATGCACGCATCCGAGAGGAGGACCTCAAGGTCCTTACCGGCACTAGCGATGAGATCTTTCCAGGCAAAATGAAATGCGGTAAACGCCGCCTTTTCCAATACTATGCCATTGGGTCGACCAGAGAAATCCCTCAAAATCTTGCCTCCATACGGATCCTGAGTGAATCGATCGATCCCGCACAAGTTCATTGCCAATGGATTCAAGACACATTGATGAAAGCTTGCGTGCATGAGGATTGCCGGATGGTCAGGACATGCCTTGTAGAGGTCTTTGCACGTCGGGTGCCTTTTTTCTTTAAGTGCAGCCTCGCTGTATCCCCAGCCAATCACCCACCTGCCAAACTCCGTGCGGGATGCTCGGACTCTCATGACGTCTCCTATCTCATCGATACTCTTCAGAGGCGGGGTTCGGCAGGGTGCCATCCTCGAAGTCAGGGCCGAAAGAAAGAAGTGGGTATGAGGATCGATCAAACCCGGAATCAAGGTCTTCCCTTGAAGGTCTTCCCTTATCGTCTCCTTGCTGCAGAGGGCCCTCAGATCGTCCAGACGGCCTACAGCCGCGATCTTTCCATCCCTTATTCCCAACGCCTCTGCTGCCCTTGCAAAATCTTTTGTCCCGTATATCGGCCCACCAAAAAACAGCTTGTCAAGGAACTCTCGACCCATCGTTGTACGTTTCTCCTTTCATTAGATGCAGCGCGCCGGACAAAACGTAACGCATCTCTTGGACATTTTCAACTGATCCCGTCATGAGGCATAGACCCACACCCCACCTCTTTGTGACCCGTGTACCTTTTTTTGAAATAGTATCGGAGCATGCTAACCAGTACAGATACTGAGATGCCCCAAGGCTCCCGGGCTCGCTGCAGACAGCCTTTATATAGCCACTGCGCCACCTGATGTTGCAACCGCTGCCCTGGTAGGTGTAGACTTCTTGTTTATCGCTTGAAGTCAGTTATTCGGATACGGCACCCCAAAAGGATCTTGTCTGCCTGCTGTAGCTCTTTTGCCCGCATGGATTGACATGTTCGCTCCATCAGAGCTACTCGTGGCACGTTCACAAGAGGATGACGTAATGGCTGTCATTGATGCGCACACTCACATTTTTCCTTCAGAGGATGCGGGTCGGAAGGCTATGCGAGGCGCCAGCCCAACCGGGTACTGGGGGCTGCCAGATGACTTGCTCACCTTGATGAAACAGGCAGGAATCAACCATGCCGTAACCGTCGGGACCCTACCCGTACGAAATATGATCTTAGCTGCAAACAAACAGCATACTGTGCCTGCAGCAGAGCACACGCGAGAATCGCAACCGGCCGACCTGCTGGACAAAATGGTCGAGCGACTCAACCGATTGAACCAGTTCTTGTGCACGCAAGCCCTCTTGCACCAAGAGTTCATGCCGTTCGTTGCAGTCAACCCATGGATCGACACAGACCGGATGATGGCCCTACTGGACGATTACCACGGGCACGGAATACGGGGATTGAAACTGCATCCACCATTATGCTCGTTCTATCCTATGGATGAACGGTTACTTCCTGTCTACGCATGGGCCCAGGAAAAATCGCTGCCAGTACTGTTCCATGGGGGTCGTTCCTTTGAGAGCCCTGATATCCACTATACGCATCCGTCACACTTCGAACCTCTTGCACATGCCTTTCCTCATTTGAAGATCGTCGTCGCTCATCTCGCATGGGATTTTTTCGATGAGGCCGTTGCGCTCTCCAAACGTTTCGACAACGTATACTTTGACACCTCTTTTGCACTGAGTGCGCGTTCCGGTCCAGGACTATCCGACACTCGTGCAGTCGATCTCATCCGGAGCATCGGGGTTCACAAGGTGTTTTTTGGCTCTGACTATCCGTGGTCAAATCCGTGGGAAGACCTCGCGCGCATTCGCTCCATAGGGCTTACCGATACAGAGCTCGACTATATCCTCTGGCTCAATGCCCAGGAGTGTTTCAGTGCCAATCGCTAGAAGCTGTTGACCATTGTATCCATACCAGGTGTAGGAGGACCGGATCATGCAAGAGAAGAGTGATGAACAGACGCGTGCAGAGGCATGGAAGGATTGGAAGACACTATCGCTGAGCCGACATCCCACGTCCTCTCTTGTAGGTATTCTCACCTTACGCAGACCAGAGAAACTCAATGCGATAAACGATGACATGTTCGCTGATCTCCACTCGTGCCTTGACATGCTCAATCATGCCTTCGATTGCCGTGTAGTGATCTTGCGCGGAGAAGGTAGGCTGTTTTGTGCAGGCGTAGATCTCTCATATATGATTTCCGGCCAGACAAAATATGACTGGCAGCAGTTTCCTGAGCAGGTCAAGCAGTTCTGGCAGGGTCAACACGAGATGAGCTCAATTATCGTAAAGCTCCGCCGCATCCCCCAACCGGTAATAGCGGCGGTACACGGAGCAGCGGTCGGCGCTGGTATGGCCCTCGTCAATGCAAGCGATATTGTCGTCGCGTCCAAACACACACGATTCATCAACGCGTTTATCAAGATCGGGGCAAGCGGCGCTGATTGCGGTTCATCCTATTTTCTTCCGCGCATCCTTGGCTTTCACCGAAGTGCAGAACTCCTTTACTCAGGAAGAGATGTGTCCGCAGAGGAGGCCTTCTCATGGGGATACGTGAACTTCCTCGTGGAAAAGGATGAAGACGTGACAGAATTTGCAGCATCGTTTGCCATCGAGCACATGATTACCAAAAGTCCCCTGGGATTGCGCCTCACCAAAGAGGCTCTCAACTTCAACATCGATGTCGGTAGCCTGGAAGCTGCGATCAAGTTTGAGGATAGAAATCAGGTGCTTTGCGGCCAGTCCCAGGATATGATGGAAGGAATCATGGCCTTCCTGGAAAAGCGGACTCCCCGATACGGATCCCGATAGGCGATCAGAGAGGAACTCAGAGACTGTGTCGCGCGCTCAGCCCATTGATGCAGCAACGGTGATCTTGACCCGCGATTCTAGCCAGGGGTCCTATAAACTACTGCTTGTGCGCAGAGGAAACGACCAAAAGTTTATGGGTGGAGCATATGTGTTTCCTGGCGGAAGACTGGATGAGGCCGATCGCGATCCTGACCTCATCTCATACGTCGATGGCCTGACACCCCAAATGGCACAACACCTGCTCCAAGAGCCCGACCTGCCGCCTCAGAAGGCCTTCGGTCTTTTTGTGACCGCACTTAGAGAAACATTTGAAGAGGCAGGAGTGCTGCTTGCTCGCGACGCCTCAGGACGTATACTCGATCTAAGCGATGCCGAAACAGCTACCCGCTTTGCCTCATATCGACTCAACCTATTCGCAGGAGAGCTCTCGCTCAAAGAGATAGCGAAAAAAGAGCGTATTCGTTATGCCATTGACCTCTTGATCCCGTATGCACGCTGGATTACGCCAGAGAGCGAACCCACTCGATTTGACGCTCGATTTTTCCTGGCACGACATCCTAGGGCACAGTTCCCTTTCCATGACTCGATAGAGACGACAAAGTCGCTGTGGCTCTCCCCTTCCCAGGCACTCGCCATGCACGACGCGGGCGATGTACTGCTCATGCCCCCTACACTTAAAACAATCCATGAATTGAGTACGTTCATATCGGTGGAGGACCTCTTTACAGCAGCAGCCACAAGAACCATATACCCAGTCCTTCCCCAGGCCTATGCAGATAGCGACGGGTTTGGTGTCAAGCTACCCCATGACCCTGAGTACACCATTCCGGAATACAAACAGCCGCCACGCTCGCATGAACCCTCCCGTATCGTCATGAAAGAATCGCGATGGTCATTGCTGCCAACACAAAGCGATCCATAAGGAACGAACACAGGGCACACGGGACCCTGTTCTCTTACGTATGAGATATTGACTACCACTGTCCTTGCTGAGGATAATCAACATGGGTATGAAGACAATAAGAGAAGACATTCGCACTGTGTTCGATAAGGATCCTGCAGCCAGGAGTGTGCTGGAGGTGCTCCTGTGCTATCCAGGACTCCACGCCCTCTGGATTCACAGGGTGGCCCATTGGCTTTGGAAAAGAAACGCACATCTACTCGCACGGTTCATATCCCATATAAGCAGATTTTTGACCGGCGTGGAGATTCATCCTGGCGCTAAGATCGGACGCCGCGTCTTTATCGACCATGGCATGGGTGTGGTAATTGGAGAAACAACGGAAATAGGCGACGACGTGCTTATCTACAAAGGCGTCGTTCTTGGCGGCACAAGTCCTGAAAAAACAAAACGACACCCGACCATAGGAAACCATGTAGTAATAGGGACAGGGGCAACGGTGCTTGGCCCTGTCACCATAGGAGATGGTGTGAGGATTGGAGCAGGATCAGTAGTGATTCAATCAGTTGAGCCTGGCTCCACAGTAGTAGGGATTCCAGGCAAGGTTGTTCGTAATGGACTGAGGTTTACCACTGACCTGAACCACGGCAAGCTTCCTGATCCAATAGCTCAGACCTTGGCCGAACTTAAAGGCGAAGTAGAACTGTTGAGAAAAGCGGTGAATGAACTCAAGCGGGGCCGCTCGTCAATGCAGCAGAGGTCGCATCAGGACGATCCCGGCGGTCCCAAAGATGAAACATAGCACCGAGACAAGCAACGGTACGACAGCCGTTGTCCTACCTGTCAGGCCAACGCCTTCTTTGCAAGTTCGCTTACCCTCTTGCCATCTGCCCTGCCAGCGATCCTTGCCATAACGGTCTTCATGACCTTGCCGAAATTGTCTTTGCCAATCTCCTGCACCACCTCACAAATGATCTTTTCAATCTCTGCATCTGTGAGCTCAGGAGGCAGTAGGAGGCGTAGGATCTTTAATTTTTCCTGCTCCTGGCTCACGCGATCAGCAAGGCCAGCCCTTTCTAAAGAATCAATAGTCTCTTGTATCTCTTTAATCTCCTTCTGGACCAGCCTGAGGATATCGCTTGAAGGCAACTCACGCACGTTCTTGAGTCGTCCTTTTTCAGTGGCTATCTTGGTCTTGATCATCTTTATTACCGACAGCGCGTTGGTATCTCTCTCCTTGGTGTATTTTACCAGCAGTTGATTGATTCCCTGTTCTGTAAGTAGCACACCGGATGATGGCAGCATATTCGTCACTCCTTTCGTTATCCCTTGCACCAACGGCTATGTGTGGGCCTCCCCCGAGAAGAGAGCACCCATCTTTGAACAGCAGCCAGATCTTGTTCCGCAACGTGATCCGCAGATCTCGTCGTGCAACCTCCCCTCCGACCATAGTCGTAGTTTGTTTATACCTCATGCCGCATGAACTGGACAAGGGGCTTGATGCACACCTCCTACCAGTCGCGAAGAGAGCGATGTGGATGTGGGTTGCCGGCCTTCTTCCGCCACAATCTGCCACCACACTCCTTCCCCGTTTTGCACGACGTTTGGCATGGCATCTCAAGACGACCGTTTCTCTGCAACATCACCCTTTAGCCCAAGTGACGCTGAGGCGTCCACGAATGTATCGCATCACGGGCATCGGTCAAGAGCACGCTTCCATCTACATCCAGCCTGTAATGGACACATCTTTTTTCCTAACGTCAGTGTGACGCTCGCATGGACTCCCCTAACGTGTTGTCCTCAGCCTATGATGTCTACTAAAATAGTCATCATACTACCGAGGAACGACCAAGGTGAACAAGACACACACGCACCCTCTCAGAGATGGATCTACTATTGCCATAATCGGCGCAGGACCTGCTGGCAGCTTTTTTGCCTTGTTAGCACTTGAAGAGGCGAGGCTGCGAGGAATGAAGGTCCGTCCGGTGTTGTTCGACGGCAAAAGCTTTCTCCAAGAAGGACCCCTCGGGTGCAACATGTGTGCCGGAGTAATCTCTTTCGGTCTTGTTCGGGCCATGGAGCGCATCGGCCTTCGGATCCCCGATGAGCGCGTTCAGCGGGTGATACGGAGCTATGTCTTTCATACGAGAGAAGGGAGTCACGAAGTCATATCCCCTCCCGGTCGAGGCCCGATTCCTGTGGTCTTTAGAGGTAATGGCCCACGATTTTCAAACGAGGCCAGCAGGATAAGCTTCGATGACTTTCTCTTGGAAAAAGCACTCGACCGCGGTGCGGAAGTACTCCCTTTCTACATTGACTCAGTCTCAGTACCTAAGAATCAAACCGAACAGCCCAACGTCGTCTGGCAAAAAGGATCGATTGAAGTAGACCTAGTAGTTGTCGCCTGTGGGCTTGGAACCCGTCACTTGAACTTGATCGCCCCCAGTGGACTCAGATACATACCACCCCGATCTGTACACGCCTATCAGGCCGAGTTGGATTTAGGCGAAGAGTTGATAAAGAAACACCTCAAAGACAGCATCCACGTATTTTCTCTTGGGATCAGTGGTATTCGGTTCGGGGCTATCATTCGAGAGAAAAGATACGCTACGGTAAGCCTGGTTGGCAACAAGGATCTCACCCATCGAGATTTTCACCACTTCCTCGAGCATGAAGTGGTCCGAGAAGTGCTTCCACCAGGCTGGCGACTTCCAGAGCAGTACTGTCACTGCCGACCCCGATTGCCCATTAGCGCCGCCCGCCGGTTCTACGGAGATCGGATCATTTTTGTGGGCGACGCGAGTATGAGCCGCTACTACAAAAACGGCATCGAGTCGGCGTTTGCAACAGCCAGATATGGTGTTCTGAGTGTTTTCGATCACGGCCTCACCGAGAGCGCCCTGGCATCGTCATACCAGAAGTTTGTGCGCAGAGAATTCGCTCTTGAAAACCGGTGCGCCAGAGTCCTTTTCGCTATGAACGACTTTGCTGCCTCGAAGAAATTTTGGATCAGGGCGCACATGTACTTTGTGATTAAGAAACCCTCTAGCATGACTGCGCAGATGTTGCACTTTCTCACCTGGAACCTATTTACTGGAGACACTTCATATCGCGTGCTGTTGAAGGTTGCGCTGAGGCCGTGGTTCATGGGCAAAATGATCCTGAGAGGTGTTACATCTTCACTCAGCTCACGGTACAATGCTGCTGTTGCCTCCCCTCCAGGTCATCCTGTGGTTCTTTCGCCTAGGCTAGACCCCCTTGGACCACTCAGGAGTGGCCAGACCGTGGCGATTGTTGGTGGAGGTCCCGGAGGCACCAGTTGCGCGATTGGCCTCGCAAAGATGGCTGCTGAACGCGGTGTCCAGCTCAGAATAGTGCTGTATGAAGGTAAGATCTTTGAAAATGAGCGACACTTCAACCAATGTGCCGGTGTCCTTTCTCCCCCTATTGAGCAGCTTGTAACAAACGAACTTGGCATCGAGTTCCCTTACCACATCGTTGAACGGACGATTCGATCGTACCGTCTATGTGGGTATCGCAGGAGCATACAGCTTTCTTCCAGTATGCATTACGCTCAAGCAGTCAGGCGCTCGTTGTGGGACTGCTACATGCTCGGGGAAGCAAGGAAGCACGGCGTCGACGTCATCGAGTGCCGAATTTCCAACATCGAGACATGTTCAAAGGGTGTCATTTTGTACGCCGAAAACGGCACCATTGAGGCAGATGTAGTGGTAGGCGCCTTTGGGCTAGATCCTGGCACAGCAGCGATCTTTCGTGATTGGACGGGCTACCAGAGGCCTCGTGTCCTTGAAACCATCGTCACCAATATTTTTGCCCCCCAGCAGTGGCTAGATCGTCTCGAAGATGAAATCCTCGCTTTCCTACCTAGGATTCCCAGGGTGGCTTTTGGGGCCATCACCCCGAAAAGGACCCACCTCACAGTGAACATTGCAGGCACGGGAGTAAAGGCAGAAGACATGAAGTCTTTTCTCTCTCTACCTGAGGTCAGAAAGTGGCTCCCTGAAGGATACAAGACCGACGGTATAGAGTCGCGGTGCTACAAAGGATGTTTTCCGAACCAGCCAGCACCGCTTTTTTTTGCGGATCGTTTTGTCGCGGTTGGAGATGCTGCAGGGCTTGTGAGACCCTTCAAAGGCAAGGGTATTACTTCGGCTTGTATGACAGGAATCGCAGCTGCAAAAGTGATGTTGGATTATGGTATTTCGAAAAAGGCATTCTTTCTTTATCGAAACGAGTGCGACCAAATCATCTCGGATCGCCGATACGGGTGGCTCGTTCAGAGGCTTGCTGCTGCACTACGCAGAACAGGCTCGGTAGACATCCTTTTAGATCTGGCTGACGATGATCCTGTGCTTCGTAGATCCTTATTCCTGAGTATCTCCGGAGAGGATTCATACAGAAGAATTTTGCGCGACGGATATGCGACATCACGACTTGTGCGAATACTGATGAAAATAGTAAGAGAACACATGTGACCCCAGGGTGTCGTAATGACCTCTCTTCCTCTGCTTGAGCGACTGAAGAACAAGGTGTCTGGTCGGTGAGCAAGGTAGTGCAAGGATTTCTTGATCGTGCGCGGGGCACCCAAGGGATGTTGCGTATACTCGGACAACAAGGTGTACGTACGGCAGGGTGTAGCGGCGTGTGCGTATATCGGGCCGACACTATTGGCAATCGTGACAAACCGTTTTTCTTAGTCAGTCAGGAAGAGGCCTCTGTCCTGTGGACTACCTTGAAACTGCTCGGTGCGTTGACAGAAACTGTCGCTTGACCCTTTCTACGGAGGGTCGTTTCGATGATTTATGAGCATCAGCACGAACTCAAGGAACTCGTCGAATGGTTCACCAATCGACCGGTTCATGGACCTGTCATCGTGGTCGAAGACACGACCGAATATATGACCATTCAAAGGGGCATGGTCCTCAGGCTCGGTGGCAATGATTATTGTGTGACCGGGGAAGCACGAGAAGGCCGTTTTGGCCTCCATGAACAACCAAAATTCTGGGTCAAGTACGCGATCGATCTTTCCACGGGGAGGCGAAAGGTAATAAAGATGGTATTCCACGAGGAATTTACCACCTCTCTCGGTCGCTTCAGCGTCAGGTGCAGGAGAAGTGCTGAGAAGGAGAGCGCTGTTCTCGAGGCGGTGGCACATCACCCAAACTTCATGCATGGTAGTACGGTGTCGGACGCTCGAAACAACAGTGTACGTATCATCGATCTCATCCAAGGATCAAGCTTGTTTTCGCATATCGTGGACATTTCACAGCCCCACGAAGAGTATTTTTATTGCACGTTTCCAAAGATCTTACGATCCATCATTACTTCTATTGAGGCAATCGAATTTCTGAATGCCCGGGGCCTTCACCATGGTGATATACGGAACGACCATATTATCATCGAGCATGATACCGGACAGTATCGTTGGATTGATTTCGATCTTCACGTCAATTACCCCGACTATGACATTTGGTCCATTGGAAATATCCTCGTGTATGCTGCAGGCAAAGGAATTCATTCAACCCAGACCGTCCAGGCACATCCTACTCGCTATCATGGAGTGACATCTTCTATCACCCAAGAAGACACGCTCCTGTTCTATCCATATAGGATCGCCAACTTGAAAAAACTCTTTCCCTACATTCCGGATGAACTCAATGACATCTTGCTACGATTCTCTTTTGGTTCGGACAGGTTCTATGAGGACTTTTCCTCGCAGATCCGCGACTTACAACATATCCTCGCATTGTTGGAAACCGCCGAACCATAAGAAAGGTCGGCACTCCGAGGATGTAAGAAACACCATCGGCGAGAAAGCACAGCAGGCCTCTAGGGCTTTTGCCTCTCGGTTCTCTACTGGGCGTCACGGATGTGAGTTCTTTCTCAAGTACGGGAGTTCCTCTTTGAGCATCGAAGGAATAATCCGGACAAGCCACATCCGGGCATCCAGGTTCGACGGATTGGCCAGGAGGGCCTCATTTCTTTCGATAACTCGGCCACTCAATGGCAAAAATACCCCATGTGCTTCCCCGTCCGCAGTGAGAAGGGTAATCCCTGGAAAGCCCTGCTCAACAAGGTCGTCCTCAAGAGGTGCGCGAATACTCACCACCCGTTCGATAGAGGCGAGGAATGAGGCCTCGATACCGACCCGGAACGTACCATCGTATTGATACACAGCCCAGGAATGTTCGAGTAAACGAAACGTGTCTCCAGGAAAAGGTGGTGTGAAAGGAGGGGGTTCTTTCTGGTTGTGCGTAGCATAGTCATGTGTACCAGGAGAGAGGCCCGAAGCGTCAGCGTGCTTATCCACGCACTTTTTCCTCAATGCGCGTCGCAGCGGGGGAAGCAATTCTTTCCTGGTAAAAGGCTTGGCAATGTAGTCTATGGCGCCTAATCGCATCGCCAGCAATGCCGTCCGTATGGTTGGGTATCCTGTTATCATGATAGTGGGGACCACAAGAGATGCTTGAGCCATCTCTTTGAGCAGTTCGAGGCCGTCCATCCCTGGCATCATAAGATCGGTGATAACAGCATCATAGGTCTCCCGAGAAAGTATTCTAAGACCTTCACTAGAAGAGAACACACTGTCGACCCGATACCCTTCGCGAGCCAATATTTTCTTTATACTTTCGTGGATAATTGGTTCATCATCGATCACCAAGATTCTCATAGTTTTTCTCTCTCAAGATGATGTACTGCTACAGGCAAATAAATTCCGAAGGTCGTACCCCTACCCACCTCACTCTCAACAACGATCCTGCCAGCATGCTGCTCTACGATGCTCTGGATAACGGGTAGCCCTAGTCCGTTGCCTTTAGGACCCTTAGTGGAAAAAAACAGTTCGAAGATCTTCGGGAGATTTTCTTTTGGGATGCCACATCCATGATCACTGACCAAGAGGAAGGCTTCTTTTGTAGCTTCGTCGCAGCCGGTTGTGATGGTGATTGTTCCTTTACCGTCCATGGCATCTGAGGCGTTCATGATGAGATTGAGTATCACTTGTTGCATCTGGCCTGCATCAACGTGCACCTCTCTGAGCGACTGGGAAAGATGTAGCTCGAAAGCAATGTTGTGGAACGTTGCCTGTCGTGCCACTAGGTTGAGGACTCGTTTGACGATCACGTTGAGATTCATGGGTTCCCTGATCGGTGTATGCAGCCTGGCAAAATCTAGAAGATCTCGCACAATCTGGCGGCAGCGGAGTGCTTCACGATAGATAACGGCGTAGTCCCTTCGGACTGGATCATGAGGGTCAACGTCAATGAGGAGGTCCTCGATAAATGCCAGTATCCCTGATAAAGGGTTGTTGATCTCGTGGGCGACACCAGCAGCTAACTTGCCGAGTGCGGCAAGTTTCTCTGACTGAATGAGACTCTTCTGGAGGTTCTTTTGAGCAGTGACGTCCCTTGAAATAGAACAGACACCTCTGTAATCGCCTTTATAGTCGAGCAGCGGGAAACGCACCGTATTGAGGTGGTACTGTTTACCGTCTACCGTTAGGGTCTCCTCATGGCAGATATGCGAAAGATGATTCAGAACTTCTCTATCTTTTCTCAAAAAGAGTTCCGCTGTCTTGGGGTCCAAAAGGTCTCTGTCCGTTCTTCCTATAAATTCTTCAGGAGTTCGGCTGAAAAGCTCGGCCGCAACCCTGTTTATAAAGAGATAGCGTCCCTCCAGGTCTTTCATTGTGATGAGGTCGTGTGCACTGTCTAGAAACCGTTGAAATCGTTGTACAGACTCGTTCAAATCCCAAAAGATCCGAGCCAACGAATGGTCTATTATCCTGATGCCGGGTCGCATGTGACGGTAAAGATCGGCTAGTATGTCGTCATTTCCCGTCAGCTCGATAATGAGTTGAAGATCCTGGTATTCCCAAACTGTATCAACACATGAGAAGGTCGGGATACCGATGCTGCGTGCATACACACTACCAGGGGAATCCACATTAGGGTCAACCACACACACAACGTGGAGAGACAAAGCAGATAACCTTCCTTCTTTGACGAGTTCGAGGATCGCACGACAGCCTTGTCCTCCGCCGATGATGGCTGTATTCATGCTGCGAGTGGCATAGGTAGACGCAATCTTCTGAGCCCCTACGAGCATCGTATACCTTCCAGGAGATTGGCTACTATATTACTAGACAATTTCTAAAGAAAGCTTACTACGCTCCTCCTTCAGACGTCAATCACTCGCACTCCAAAAAGCTTTGCGTAAAGCACTATCGACAGCTGGGGAGATAAGACCCAGTTGGTATGCAAGGCTACGGTTGTTGATTCCTCGTACTACTGACCATCAGCACACACCGTCATATGGGCTTGCTCAACAAGGTCTTTTCTGCTCCTCGAACCTAAGGAAATCCGTACAGCCCTGATCTATCACGGTCCTCCGACGTGCCAAGGACTTGACGAACTGAGTCTTTCTGCAGCAGAATCGCATTCGCCTTTGCAGGTCCCGTCTCCAGTGAGGAAGCCACAGGCGCAATCTATGCAGGATCACAGGGCCCTATACATCATCGCTCTCGCACTACTGATCTATGGGTGTGGAACAGGTTCTTCTGAATTGCAGCACAACATGCCTCCTGTTGAGTTTCTCCCTGAAACGTGTTCTTTTACCGCTTTTACGCAGATACCATATGCACAAGATGGAAGCCCCTATCATGTGATGGATGCGTATATCCCTGATGGAGCAGGTCCGTTTCCAGCCCTCCTGTTCATCCACGGTGGTGGATGGACAACTGGAGACCGGAGTGAGTTCCAAGGCATGGCTGAGTTCTATGCGCGCAGGGGTCTGGCAGGCTTCACTGTGGAGTATCGAACCGCTGCACCTGGGCTACCTTCCTGGCCCAAGGTACTACATGATGTACTGCTTGCCGCTGAACACATATGCCAAAACGCAACCCTGTACCGCATCGATTCACAACGGATCGGCGCTGTTGGCTTTAGTGCAGGAGCCCATCTCGCTTCGCTCCTTGGCACGCTGTCTGGCTCCGAGCCTTTCCTAGAAGGCGTTACCCTCATGAGCGGCCGCCTGAGGCTGATCGTCGACTATGCTGGACCAACTGATCTCGAATTCATAGGTCGCAATGGTACCAGGACACCGGGCTACGCTCGGATAATCGATCTCATACGGATACTCATTGGTACTGATTACGAGACTGATCCTACCTCGTGGAGAGAGGCCTCCCCTGCCACGTATATAACTGAAAATGATCCGGTCTTTGTCATCGCCCATGGCACTGCAGATGATATCGTACCGATAGCCATCTCGCGCACGTTTTCCTTACAGTTGGAGGAAAAAGGTGTTGAGACACACCTGGTCGTGGTCGACCAGGCTGGCCATGGGTTCAATGAGCAACAGAACCTTTCTGTCCGACGAGTCCTTGAACCCCTGTTGTGGAACCTCCTCCTGCAAGACCAGGAAAGGTAGCAACTGCGTCGACCTTGATCTCGGGCTCCAGTGTTATTAGAATTTTTTTAGACGTACACCCTGCATGCAACCCGCAGGAAGGAGGACACGAGATGCCGACTTACGAGTATGCATGCAATGCGTGCAGCCACAATTTTAGCCTCGTCATGAGCCTGGCAGAGCAGGCGGAAAAGAAAGTCTCCTGCCCAAAGTGCAAGAGCGAGGACGTAAAGAGGCTTATTTCACCGTTTTCGGCAAAAACGAGCCGCAAGAGCTAAACGCTGCATCGAATTAACCCCTAGAGGTGATGGGCGGGCCTCACCCAAGAGGTGGAGGGGTGTGTGTTCGTTTTTTGCCCCTCACGGTCCTTGCGCGACCGCACCCTTGTGCTGTCGTGTAGGAGGAGAGCGTGAAAAAAGGACGTCTGTGGCTCATGCTGCTCCTCCCTGCACTCCTTTATGGGTGCGGACAAACCCCTTCTTTGCCACAGCCCGCGCAGGAAAGCCCTGAGCAGTTTTCTCTGCTCTGGCGACATCAGGGCGCTTGGGATGAACACCAAACTATAAAGGATGGCAAAGTCTTTTGTCCCATGTACCAAGAACATCCCCCTCACCTCAAAGTGGTAGATCTACTGACAGGGGTTATCGAACGCGAGATCATTCTCAACCATAGATGTTGCTGTGCTCCTTGGTTTGCGCATGGCAAGGTATACCTTTTCGCGGTGGAGTACGATTTTGCCAACCCGATCCCTGGTATCGATCCTCGACCTACTGTGTATGTCATCGATACGAACACATGGCATATCGAGCAACGCTGGCCAATCAATATGTTCGCCGATGTGGAGGTAGCACCGTACCATAGAGATACTGACAGTTTTTATCTTCCAAGCGGTGCATACGACTGTACCACAGGAAGGCAGCTGTGGAACCTTGGCACGGCATTTATGAAGCAGGGTGGAGCGCTCATTGTCGAGGACACGGTATACTACCATTTTCCAACATCATTTGAAGCGAGACATATCTTGGATGGTCGGCTCCTTTGGAGTATTCCTTTGGATAGACACGACAACAACAAGTACAATACCCCTATCTACGATAGCGATCACCGACGTATATATATCGGCACGGATCGCACCCCATGGGACGACGATATCGATCTGGCCTGGTGGAGGCGTAGAGGGACAGTATACGCAATCGATCCTGACCACCGGTCTATAGTATGGAAAAGAACGTTTGAAACAGGTTCAATCAAATCGGTCCTCACCTATCACCGAGGCAGGGTCTTTGTACCGCTGTTCAATAAGCCACAAGGTACTCGAATCGCCCTTCATTGGAAGGACGGTAGCATACTTTGGGACCATACGATACCTGGCGATGATGGATGGGCGACGAGTGCAGTAGACGACCGCTTTCTTTATACAGCTGCGCATGGAATAGGTCGCTTTATCGTGCAGGAGCAAGAGACAGGTCACGTTGTCTGGCAGATCGAGGCAGGTCCTGGTATCTGTTGCTCTCCGATCATTTCTGGGGGGATCGTTGTGGTCGGAACAAGTACCGACTTCTTCGCAATCAGGATCGGGAGAGGAGTGCTTGTTGATGCTCCTTGGCGGGGTAACAGCTTCTTCACAGGGTATACGCCAGGGGCGGTGGAGATACCTGAAGAAGAGAAAGTACCATGGCCGGAGTGAACAACGCTACTGCAACGTGACCTCACCTCTCAGCAGCATCCATCAAAGATAACCTCGTCGGCTCAGCAGGAGCATCTCACTGACCCACACGTCGCACTCCACATATCCTCGAAAGTGCAAGTCTCCTGAAGGCATCTGTATCGATTTTACATGGAACAGTGACCCTATGAACGTGATCCAGCAGATCACTGGTTGACTCTGAAAAAAGCGTAGCCTCACGCATGTGCATGGTCATGTACTGTTCTCGACTGAAAAGGTGTGGCGCAACAACGTACGCCATTGCGACTACGTCCCAGGGAAAAAAACCACCAGGAGCGCGGTCTGGATAGCTGCCGTACAGTAGGTCACCGAGGATACCCCACACGCTGACAAATAGCGTAAGCCTCGGAAGAAATGCATAGATCACAGAGGCAGGATGTTCCCCCACCAGCTGAAGTTCCTCACGCCGAAAGGACGTCTGAATACAGGTTTCGGTAGGTATGACGTACTTTGGGATACGTGTTCCCAGAACATGCTCAGTTGCTTCAGGATGAGCGCTGAAATTCAAATCCACTAGACCGTTGCGCAGGTTTCCGCCCATGAGCACCAGACGTTGGATCCTCTCCTCAATGCCAGGGTGCTGCCTTAAGGCAGCGGCAAGGTTAGATAGCGGCCCCAGGCAGACAACTGTAATAGCCTTGGCCGGAAAGGAAAGCAGGGTATCGATCAGGAACCTGCTCGCTTCAGTAGGCTCGTTCAATTCCCGGCTCAGCCATCCGGCACCCTTACATACCGGGATATCACCACGGCCAGCCATACTCATCAGATGGAGGGCGTCCCAATAGGTGTCCGGTATAGGCGCATTCCCATAGGTAACTGTCAGCCCCACGATGTGTACTTCACTGCTGTCCAAGGCGAACAACACAGCCAGATCGTCGTCAACATCCAATCCTGTTGGAACGCTCAATGCGGTATCGGTATCGATGAGGATATACGAGGGAATCGGATCATCATGACTGTTGTCTTGAACGGCAACAGACTCCCCATCCTGCTGGCCGCACGAAGGCAGCATAATGGAAAGAATAAGAACGCACGCCAGCAACACCCTTCCCATGGCCCTCATATGTTCGACGCTACGCACACCTATTCCATAACTTCACAAGTCGATTCTACCAAGGTTGAGGCAGGAACCATAGTGGCAGGCACATCAGTGCAGCCCATCTGCCCCATCAGTTTACATCAGCTACCCGTACCCTGAAACGGCATGCGGGAGCACCATCGGGGATCCTCTCCTCGATGACAAGCATGGTCCCAATACCCTTGGCGAGCTCACGTTCAAACTGCATGACAGCATCGCACAAGTTTACATCCCCTTCCCCCTTCCAGCCATACGGGCAACGGAGCAGGCAAAAGTGAACCTCTGTATCGGTCAGTGCACGTAGTTCCAGATGGGTTTCAAAGAAATATCTCATGACAAAGACAACAGTCTCAATTGGAGAAAGCCCCTTGAGAAGACCAATCCTTCGGGCCGCTCTCAGTGTGAAACGGGCGACACCTCCATGGGTTATGTTCCTTATCACCCAATACCCCATCTTGTGATCCGCACACCTCTTGAGTACAGGGCCCTGAAAGGCCATCACCTTTGCTATCGTGCCCCTAGGTAGCATAGTGCAAAGATCCTTGATCGTTCTCCTCATTTTGGCATCCTTGAGCTCATATTGTGTATGTATCCCATGTGCTCCTTAGAAATCGTCCTATCCGTTCGATCGCCTTGCTGGCTTCAGGAATCAACCCTACACCCATATGCCACACATGCATCATACCGTCCCAGACTTCTATCTGAGCATCAACACCTGCTTCGCGTGCACGCTGATAAAACCTGATAGAGTCATCAAGGAGTATCTCGTCGCTTCCTACATGGATGAGCAACCGGGGTAGCCCATACAGCTCACCATATAAAGGCGATACCGTAGGTGTCCTCACATCGATTTCTGTGCCGCCAAGATATTGAGAAACCATAAAGCACAGATCAGCCGTCTTCAGAATCGGATCAACACGTGCCTTGGTTACAAGGGACGTACCAGTGAGTGCCAAATCAAGCCATGGAGACAGGCACACTCCTGCTGCAGGCAGCGTAAGCCCTCTGTCTCGCAGTTTCAGCAATACAGCGATCGCAAGACCTCCGCCTGCAGAATCACCTGCAATTGCCAGTCGCCCAGGCGAGACGTCGCTTACCAGCAACCATCGATACGCTGCACAGGCATCGTCGAGTGCAGCAGGAAACGGGTGCTCAGGAGCACGGCGGTACTCAAGGAGAAGTACTGGCGCCTGTGCGGCTTTCGAGAGATAGGCTGCAAGTGCTCGGTGAGTCCTTATCGATCCAGCTATGTAGCCTCCACCATGCAGGTACAATATGGCACGATCATGTTGGGCCTGTGGGCTCCAGATCCACGCCGCAGGAACACCTCCAGCATTCACAGTCTCCTGCTTCGTGCCCCACGGTCCTCTAAGGAGCGCGGTGTACCGCTCCATCTGGCGCCTTCGCTCAAGAACGATGGCTTGGATCTGCGGCGTTTCCGTGTTCGGAGGAGATGGTGTCAAAAGACCAGGTTCCGGTGATTGCCTCCTCCAAGGTCGTGTGGAAAAGGACCGGGCAAGAGAGGCAATGATTCGTGCGCGCAGACTGGGCATTTTTCATGCTCTGAAAGGGCTAGGTTGGAAAACCTCATCATCATGGCTAACGACCATCGAGGATCCCATCAGGATACAGTTCTCGTGAATGAATGATGGCATTCAGTGGTGGTTATGAGCATTGTCATAGTGGTGCTCACTGTATGTGCGAGAAGTATAGTTGCCATGTGCCGGTCATCACATCGGGAAGCAACTCATGGCGATAGGAAGCCCATTGGGATTCGCTCCAGACAAAAGGTTTACCTCGAACGCTTGGGGGACCGTACTTCATCCAGCAACCATCGCTCAGACCCCACCAAAGGGACGGCTCAAGGTCGCCTCGCTTGTCCAAAAACTGCTGGATCAGCGATGCGCTCACTACCTTTGCGTCAACAGAACCACCTGGCCGAGGATGCTCTGGGACGAGATCCCATCGCGCGTATATGGATCGAGGGACATCATCGTCGTGGTACGTAATCAGGACTTTTGCATCTTCTACGCCTTCTACAAATTTGATACGGTCCAAAAGCTGTTGATACCGGATATCCACAGGTGCCTCAGGGTAATTCAGTGCCTGTCTTACTCCGTAGGCAACTGGATAATTGAACCCAATGACGTACTCGTCCGAGAGCATGGTGGTATCGTAAGAGTAGAGCGTACATTCTGGTTTGCAGACTACCTCATACCCACCACGCTCCCCGGGCTTAAGGTAGTAAAAGACATACTCATCCATTTCCACAAGGCCGAATCGACGTGTGGCAACCTCACCCACTTGATACCCATTCATGTAGGTCCCTGAATTTTCCAGTGCCATATACTCAAAGAACTCCTCCATGGTTCGGCTGTACAGCTCAGCCAGGGCAGCCCTCCAGAAGCTCCAGAGCGAATTGATTCTGCTTTGAGCCCTTCTCTGCTGGGATACGGTCGTCTCATTGAACAAGATTCCATGGCCGTTGTATCCAAAATCAGAGGCAGAGCACAAAAGCCCGGGGTTCAACTGCTGCACACTCATGTATTCACCATTGAGGTACAGATTGAAACGGACCGGCAGCGAAAGTGCGTAAAGGGTCCATGTGGTATGTGCAATGATAAGATCTTTGTCTGTTCTCTTGATGAAAGCACTGCAGCGGTCCGCAAGCGCTGTCAATGGCACGAACCTGCTCGCAATGTCAATAAGATCTGTTGCGGCATTGAGAAAATACACATCTAAGAACGTCACCATATCCTTGGAATACGCAAGCCGCAATTCCTGCTCAGGTATGAAGTCCGGTTTGAATGCTTCTTCCTCCTCAAAACTGAACGCAACAGGCTCCAGTCCTGACGCACCATGCGCACAGCCACGCATTCGATATAGAAGGCCTAGGAGCTTTTCCCTCAGAGAGGTATCGTGGCAGTCGCGAATCCAGTTCAATGAATACTCAAGATTGAGCCTCAAGAGCATCTCCACCAGAGGCCGCGCTGGCTCGATCAATTCGACGGGCAGACCAGCCTCACGGACTGCACCCTCAATGGCATTGTCACGAGCAGCAGGGATCAACGCATCGCACAACCTGCCTTGGATATATCCTGCCTGATATGCTGCTCTCAGATGACTCGCATCGTTGCTCACTATAGAAAGATTGTAAAATTGGGCATAGTACTCGATTACGCCTGCTGCATCATCGTGAAGGACATACGACCGGCTCCATTGTGCCGGAGTAACAGGGATATCAAGGCTGTCAGAATCTGATGTACCACAGCACATACACACCCACACCAAGCATACCGTAAAGATCGCCACTCGCAGAGGAAGCACGCCCCATCGGTCTCTCATCATGCTTTTCCTTCTTACACTCTTCCCTCCACAGCACTACTACAGGGGTTCACCGAGGCCACGCCTTTCAGAAGCCCTTTCATATTCGTATCGTGCACGGGGAAGCATCTGTTTGAGTGCCTCGATTCGAGAAGGCGCTGTGGGATGTGTCGAGAGAAATTCCGGCCGCTGCGTTGATTCGGCTCGACTGAAACGCTCCCATACTCTCACTGCTTCAGTAGGATCATATCCTGCCTTGGCCATATAAAGAATACCGATCTCGTCCGCCTCCCTTTCATGCTTACGTGAATACGGAAGCAGTACCCCAACTGTACTTCCTACTCCCAAGGAAGCCAAAATGATATCTCTATACCTGTTGTCCTTGAGCGAAATATCTGCGAGGCCCAGACCCAATTGAAGAAGCAGTGCCTGGCTCATGCGTTCAGCAGCATGCCTGGCAACTGCGTGAGCAACCTCGTGTCCTAGGATAGCAGCGATCCCAGCCTCATTCCGAGCGATAGGCATGATGCCGGTGTACACGGCGACCTTTCCGCCCGGCAAGCAGAACGCATTCATCTGGTCCGATTGGATGAGATTGAATTCCCACTTGAGTGAGGGCATATCAGACACTGAAGCGATCCGATGGCCCGCTCTCCTGAGTATCTCGAGCCATCGAGGGGATTCCGCAAGCCTCGATTGCGAAAGGATCGACTTGTACGCCTCTTCACCTAATGCCAGCTCGCGTTCAACTGAGATGAGATTGAGGGCCCTCCTCTGCGTATGTGGGACCGTCACACAGGCACTTACCATCATAAGCAACACAAGAAGTGCTGCACCACAGGAGGTTCGTTTCATCAAGGATCCTCGAACGTTGAAACGAGGAGCACTGTGAGGAGCAATCTTCTCGGCTGCACCACAGTGCATGGATATCACTTCTACCTGATGGCCCCTTATCAGTATCCTTTATGCTGCATGTGAGGCCCTTGACAGTGCCTCGGGCAAAAGGGATGCCGCGCTCAGTAGTCGCTACGGGCCAAGGCGGATACTCGCTGTAGCCGTACCGCCTGACGCGTCGGTCGCCAGCAGCGTTGCTGAAGGAGTGGTCCCACCCTTAAACTCGTACGTCACTGTCTGGCCGAATGCCTTTGTCCCATCGCTGAACGACCACTGCCAAGCCAGGATCCTGCCACGGCCTCCCTCGGCATGTCCGCTGAGGACGGTCTTTGTCTGGTCACGCTTTTGTACTGAAATATATGCCCTTACCTGAGGATACACACGTATCGTCGTTGACCAGGAGGCTGTCTTCCCTGCAGTATCTTCTGCCCTGATGGTTACTACATGCGTGCCCACAGTGAAGGGACGGACGACATAGGTCATTGGCGGTGAGTAGGTAATTGTGCCATCGCCGAAGTCCCAACCAATCATCCCCTGGAGTTCATGGCCGTGAAATACCGCTGGCTCGTAGCAAGCCAGAAGTGTAACAGCCAGTGTTCCATCACTTCCTGCGCTACCGATCATCGGAGAGGCCATTGCTTGCAGCCCAGGCCAAAATCCACGTGCCCAGTCTGTGGGAAGGGTGGATGATGAAGGAGCTATGGTCTGAAAACCCAGGGAAGAAGCATTGCCAAGGTGTCCAGCGATGATCTGCTCGCCAACATAGGTCGAAACGTTAAATTCACCGTGGTCCGAAGGGTACAGCGAGGTATATGGATAGACCCATGCAGGATATATGTACCCCAGATCGTCTTGCGCCTTAGACATATGTACCACAGCGTCAGCATCCTTTATCGCCTCTGCAATAGTCAAGGTGACTTCAGGGAAGGGTTCGCCTGGCATACTCAGGAAAAGGAGCCTACCAATCCTTACTGCAGTAAGCCATGTCCCTCCTATAGAGCCGTTGAGATACGGCGGCACTATGGCTCGATTTATCGGGTACTTCCCGGTCTCCTCAGCGATCACGTCCTTGAGGTCATCTGGCAAGGACCATGCATGATTCAATACTAAAAGGCCTGTATTCGTCGCCTGTGTGAAGACCAAGGAGTCTGCACTACCAATGGTCAGATCGTCGATCCAGGTGGCATGTGAGAGGGCCTCAAACACGAGGCTTTCGACGACGCCTGCCAACCACTCCATCGCCACAAGCCCCTGAGCCTGCACCGGGGTCTCCTGTCTACCCACTGTTGCAGGACCTACAAGGGCCACGCCACCAAGTTTTTCCTCAAGCCTTTTTCTAACTACGCCGGGATAATCAGCACTCAAGAGCTCAAGGCAGGCGCCACACACAATGTCAGGATGGGTAGGGACGTGGACCAACGTGGCAATCGTGGAGCCGTCTTCCGGCCTCACCGCACGGAGCACAGTAAGTTGTCCGTCGATGGTCCAACCAGGGTAGCTGTCATATTGCGCAGTCGTAGTGTTATTCAGGAACGACGCATCGACCACTGCCCATTGCAAGTAAGCAGGGACGGCATGTTCTGCGGCCAAGGTAATCGCATCCACGGTTCGGTCGCTGAGCAGTCTGAGATAGGCAAGCGGCACCGGTCCCCAAATGCCCTGGACCGTTGGTGCTGCGTGACTATGCGTAGCCTGAATAATGATGTCAGCCTCGCTCAGAGGAACCCTACCCCTCGCGCGGACTGCTTCCGCCGCTCGCCTTCTCACTCCTGTTATGCCGTACTCCTCTCCCTCCTGGCATGAGGCGAACCAACCTTGAGCATCGACAATGGCAAAGGCAACGGCCTTGATCCCATTACTCACGTATAGAACCCTGACGCTGAGCGGATCATGGATCGTTGAGATGAGAGGACCACGCATGTTGCCGCCGGCATATACCGGTACGGTGGGATCAACAGAGACAGCAGCAGTACCTACGGTAAACAAGGCCTTGTACTGTGAACCTTGGCCCGGCTCTATGAGGCGTCCACCCTCACCACCACAGCCACCACTACCTGACACAAGCACCATAGAAGTAATGAGCAGGTACATCTTCCTGGAGAGGAGAGCCCTGATGCTAATTTTGGCACGGCATGGTTCCATCTGCTGTGTCTTGATCACAATAGCACACTGTTGAGCTGATAGAAGACCGACCGTTCGAGCATCACCAGTAAGCAGGTGAAGCTCAGTATAGGCTCGCCAGAACTTGAGTGTCAATTACATCGTCATCAGGACACAGGATGTAGGGCACCTATACACATGTCCCCATTTTGCTCACAAATGAAGCACCGGCAATGGCAGGATTGGTTCAGCGTGTGTGTCGCCGTATACAGGTACGTGCAAACAATGCCCTGGAAGGGACTCCTGCTGCTTGCTCGCCCATATCACCTCTTCAGTGTTAGTTGCTATTGGATGGGGGACAGACTCTGTAAAACGATTCATCAAACTCAGGGTGCGAGCTGTACCTCTTCAGGAATCTTTGTGGAAACGCGTCCTTGTGCCTGAATATATCAAGATCTACCTTTATACCTGCTTCCCGAAGAGCACGACCTATATCCATGATTGATGGCGGACATCCAGGGATGGCAAGTACTCGATCAGCACCTTTGTATCCCTTGTGTGCCTGCGACATACACTTGCCGATAAGGATTACCGTTTTCATCCCGTGGGTAGGTGTCATCACCTTTCCGGTAAGTACCTCGACCTGATCCCACGGTTTTCCCTCCCATGCATTGGCTATGGCAGCAAGCGTCAGGCCATTGACATGTGAACAATAGGTACAAATAGTGAGATCATATTTCCGGTAAGAAAGTCCTTTGATCCCCATCTTCTCCATAGGGAGGGGAAGCGTTCCCTTCTCGTTATACGGGAAAAGGTACTCATGTCGTGAGGCGACGTCCTCAATCCGCTCGCCTCTAACCTCGATTGTAGTTGGATCGAGCGGCCTTCCCTTTTCCCTTGCCGCATGGACAAGGTGCGGGATCTCTGAAGGGTGATACCCGAGCACCGCACCGCCCACCATGTCGGCTGCGAGCGGATCGGCCGAGGCTACCAGCAGGTTAGTCCGCCGTGCCTTGCCATCGTACATAGGGCCCCGTTCATTAGAAAAGATCCCGTCTATCAACGTGCACGAGGCAGGGATCGTTCGTATGAGCTTTCCAACCATACGGTGAAGATCAAGGCCAGGGTCACAGCAGTGGCACCTTTTCCTTGAACGAATATCGATGAGGCCCTTTATGTTCTTGATCCCCAGGCTTACGACGGTTTGCGCATGCGTCTTAAGGACTGGGAGATTGACCAGAAAATCTGAGCTGAGATAGTCGGTGTTGAATTTGAGTGTGACCCCATCGCCCAGATCAACGCTCTCAAAGGGTCTTTCGAACACATTAATGACGTTCACTCCGTAGCGTTTCGCCAGCGTGTGGTATCCGAGAGACGCAAAGGCCTGAGCAGGCGTCTGAACATCTCTGGGATCGTATACCACGATCCCTTCTCCGATGATGATCCTACTGACTCCATGGTCTTTGAGCAGAACCACCATGTCCTCAACAACGCGTGAGGTCGTAACCACACCCCACATGGGGAAGGCCGTCTGGTGCGTCCAAAAGACAATATTTGGTTTGACAAACACCGTGGCATTCCGGGGCAGTCTCTCCAAGGCGTGTGCGAGTTCTACAGCCTTGGATACCGACTCAAGGGCCTTCTCGTACCGCACCAGTGAAACAGTCGATGCCGGTATAAACGGCTTCTCTTTCATCTCCCCAGAAAAAGCGACTGATTGTTCGATGCAACCCCGGTCAGTGGACACAGATACCTATGTCACGAAGTATGGTCAGAAGATAGTGTGGAAAACCCAGCGCGTGGCGATAGATGACACGTGGCTATGGGTACACTCATGGAGCAAGGAGCTGTCTGCACTACTATTGACTGGAATTTCCTCGATAGGGGATCTTCTCAAGCAGCCTAATAGGTTACTAGAAATGTCCTGGCCGGCATCGTGCGCTGCAACAGGGCATGCTCCGACCAGGACATTGTTACCAACAGCCTCTATCTGTAGAACATCGTCCCGAGTCACTCTGTGGTCCTCTCAGCCTCTTCCTCTATCCATACCGCATCAGCACAGGATTGACCTCGATCTGTGCATACTTGGTGGAGGACTGCTAAGAGATACACTAAGCACCACTAGCCCTCGAGGGCTTCAGAACGATGGACGACAGATATATGGCTTCAATCTCAAAGCTTACGTACCTCCCCTGCAGCTGGACCCTTTTGCCCTCGTGTCACCGTATATTCCACGCGATCGCCCTCGTTTAAGGTCTTGAAACCTTCACCGATAATGGCGGAATGGTGCACAAAGATATCACCGTTTCCAGCATCACGAGTAATAAACCCGTACCCTTTTCGCTCGTTGAACCACTTCACGACTCCTGTTTCCTTTTGCATCCTTTGAGTACCTCCTGTCTCTCTTGATGCCCGCCGGGGATCACACTGCATATGTTACCACAACAAAAAAACCGCCCAGGCTCGTAAATCTGGGCGGCCGCATGCGTGATCCTCAACAGAATTACTATTCCTACAAACACTACTATACATGTCTAGGGGGCATGTGTCAACCACCCCATTGCCAGCCTTCGCTGGTTCAGCACCCACTCACATAAAACATTTTTCTTTCTTGTGCTGCAGGTACTGCTCGGCAATCAGATTGAGTGGTTTCTTT
>FWPU01004201.1_pt1 | contig 34016 bp, 26 predicted proteins | sample 2228361 | NCBI WGS metagenome assembly FWPU01 (sample SAMEA103939777, study PRJEB20133) | metagenome
CTAAATTTTAAAAACTTAATTTTTAACCTTAATCTATCAAAAAAATTTAATTTCATTTAAATTCCTATGGAAAAGGAAAAGGTCCACAGGTCTTTTTTATATCCCTTTATAAAGTCAAAATCAGCCTGCATAAAAAAAAGAGATTCTTCAAACAGAAATTTTAAAAACAAACCTGTTCCCGGAGCCAGCCCCTCCTCATGCCACTCTTTTTTTTGAAGACTTAGCAAAGAATAGAAAAGTTTAACACCACAGTAGAGATTTTCAAATACTGAAAAAGAGAAAAAAGAGCCTGAAAAAAAGACTCTGAAATTTGCATTTGAACCCTGTTTAAAAGGCATATTTTTAAAACCCAACATAATCCCCCATTTATTTGAACTGATATTAAAATTCTTTGAAAGCTCTATTTCAAATCCAGGATTCAAACTGGTAGAAGACTCTTTGAGTGGGAAATGCAATCCGCTTTTTAATGAAAAAGAGCTCAAAATTATGAAAATTATCAAATTCATAAATAAATTATAAAGCAAACAATAAAATTTTTCAATTTTATTTTCTTAAAAATAACAGAATAATTAAGTTTAATATGATGGTCACAATAATAGAAATTAGTATAGAACTACCCAGCGGGATAAAGATATGGAAATCTTTCCTATTTATATAAATATCCAGAGGCAATTTGGGGAAATTTATCCTGTCAATGAAAATGAATAATAGACCGAATATAATTAAGAAAATCCCAGAAAAAATCAGAAGTTTTCCCAGCCAGTTTATTCCGCCCATAGGGGATGATAGCCAAGAATATATTCTTTTGCTTCCATGACTCTTTTGCCGGCAGGTTGTAATTCAATTATTTCAATTGCTCCTCTTCCACAAAAAACATAAAGAACTCCATTTTCTATTTTTATTCTACCTGCAGAACCATTTTTATCTTTGTGAACTTTCACTTTGAAAATTTTTGTATATTTACCATCAAAATGGGTTCTTGCACCCGGTAAAGGGGAAAGTGCATGAATCTTATTCTTAACTTCCTCCGCGTCCTTTTTCCAGTCTATCCACAACTCATCTTCTTTAATTTTTTTTGCATAGATCACCTTACCTTTCTGGGGTTTGGGTCTTATTTTATTATCCATTTTTTTTAACATTACATCATACATAATTTCACCTGCAAGAGAGGCAATTTCTTGTTCCAGTTCTCCTTTTGTTTTATCATCTATTTCAATTTTTTTCTGGTATAGTATATATCCTGTATCCACCTTCTCATCCATTACAAATATTGTAAAGCCAGTCCACTTTTCGCCATTCATTATTGCCCGTTCAAGAGGCGCAGCCCCTCTGTATTCGGGTAATAAGGAAGGATGTAAGTTTAAAGGTGCAATCTTAGGAATATCAAGAAGTTCCCTTTTTAATATTTTCCCATAATCAGTAAGAAGAATATAGTCTATTTCTCTGTTTTTAATCTCTTCTATAAATCCTGGATTATTTGGGTCATAAGGTTGAATACAGGGGATACCTTTTTGCAGTGCAATTTCCTTAACCCTTGGTGGTTTGAGTTGTCTTCCTCTACCTGAAGGAGTATCGGGTGAGGTAACAACAATATCAGGAATTAAATTGTTCTCAATAAGACTCAAAAAAACTTTATGCGCAAGATTTCCTGATCCAAAAAAAGCTATCCTGAATTTTCTTTCTGCATTTCCTTCCATAATCTTCTCCATTTTGCCACCATTATTTTTTTCTCTTTTTCAGGCAATCTATCAACAATCAAGATACCATTCACATGGTCATATTCATGTAAAAGAACTCTCGCAAAAAGGCCTTCTGCCTCTAATCTTTTGATTTTCATATCCATATCAAAATACTCCATAACAACCTTTGAAGGTCTGGGGATTTCAAGATAAAGTCCAGGCACTGAAAGGCAACCTTCCTCGAAGATCTCCTCACCTTCATAATAAATAAGCGTAGGATTTATAAATTCCTTAACTCCTTTACCTTTTTGAAGCAAATCAAGGTTCACAATAAAAAGCTGAAAAGGTTCTCCTATCTGAGGAGCTGCAAGTCCAAGCCCCTTTAATCCCTTCATAATTGACATCATTTCAGGAATAAATTCTCTAACCTCATCAGGATTTTCCACTTTCTTTGCTTTTATACCCAACACCCTGTCTCCATATATCCTTATTTTACTGTGCATAACCTTTTATTTTTCTTCTTTCTTTTTGAGTATTGACTGAATTGCAGATCTGTCAAACTTAACAAGAACATTTTCATTTAATTTTAACACAATTATGTTTTCTTCCACTTTTGAAACAGTTCCATAAATTCCGGCTGATGTTACAACATAATCTCCCTTTTTTAGGGTTTTAAGCATTTCTTTATGTTTCTTATCTTTTCTCTGTTGGGGGAGAATTATAAAGAAATAGAAAAAAACAAAGAGTAAAATAAAAGGCAAAAGCAATCCCAAAATTGACCCACCTCCTGCAGTTGAACCATCCTGTGAAATTATAAGGTATAATAGATTTAACATTTTTCCTCCTTTAAAAATCTCTTCCGAAGGTCAACCATACAAATGCTTTACCCGCAAATCCTGTAAAATCTGTTTTATAAGCAAAATCCAGTTTTAAATCAAAGTAGCCTAAATCCCATCTAAAACCAAATCCATAATCAAAAAGCAAATCCCTGAGTTTATAACCCCCATCCTTTTTCTCTATTGGTCTGAATTTTCTCATACTTTTCATCGTATTAAAACCTGCACCCGCATCTATAAAAAGAACACCTCTTATATTTCCAAGCTGTAAAGGTAAAGGGAATGAGAGCTTTAAATTATCAAGGAAAGGAACTCTCAATTCCAAACTGCTTAAAAATATATAGGGATAGACAAATTCAAACAAATCATATCCCCTCAATGTAGTAGGACCTCCGAGCCAGAATGGCAGTATTCTTTCAGAGCCTTCTTTACCTGCAAAGACAAAACGCATGGCAAAATTTGAACGAGGCGTTATTCTGAAATATTTTCTGGCATCAAAACTGTATTTAAAATAAATTTCAGGCAAAATTCCTGTTTCAAAACCAAGATATGCTTTTTCACCATCTCTAACTCCAGAGTAATAAAAATTAAAACTTCTATCCCATACAAAAGCAGAGTAAAAAGGTAGTTGAATAAAATAATCTCTGCTGTAAGTATAGTAGTCAGTAAAATATTCATAAAGTATGTACCTTTCTATATAATTAAATCCTGTACCCATTTCCATTCTAAAAAATCTGTTTAATGGAATAAGAGATATGAGGTTAAAACCCAGATTCCTCTCATAAGAATATAGTAAAGAATCATAGGGATAAAAAGGAAAGTACTGATAGAACTCTACAAAATAATCAATTCTTTTAGGAAGGTAATAAATTCCAAGTGCCCAGTTTGATAATGTAAGATCTCCCCCTGTCATATCACTGAAAAACTGCACCCTGAGATTTCCGAGCATATCAGAAGCTTGAAGCACAACACTGCCAAAATAACCATATTCAGGTGCATACTCAACAGCACCACCCAGCCAATCAATTGTAAAAGAACCTGCATACTCCTTCCACTCAATACCTTCAAATTCCAATCTTTCATGTCCCTGTTTTTCCTCTAAGGATATTTCTTCCCATTCTTTTCTATTCAGAATATCCTTAGAATCTATATAGAATATTTCATAACCACCTTTCCAAAGGATACTGAGAACCATATCTTTTGTTGCCCTTGCGAATTTTACCTCTCTTATTCCCGTGGGAAAAGATGTAACCTGATAGAATTTATTCGCGGATACATCATAAGATATAAGGTTGGATATACCTTTTTCTTTATATAGGAAAAAATATAAGCTATCCTTTAAAACAAAGGGGTGAGAAATATTACCAAGATAGGGAGTTATACGTTTCATGGTTCCATCTTTTAGATAATATAAAAAGATTGCATAACTACCATATCTGTTCTCGTTATTTCTATCAGAAATAAATACTATTTTATCATTGTTAATAAAAACAGGGTCTTTATCATCAAACCAGTCATCGGTCAACCTTTCTTCTATTTCGCCCGTTGATACATCAAGTATGTAAAGGTCCGTTTTACCATCTTTAACTCCTGTGAACACAATTTTATCTCCTTTAGAAGAAAAATCAGGTGTATATATTCCATCAAAGTTTTTAAAAGAATAGGATCTGAGTATTCTATTTTTCTCCGTATCATAGAAGTTTATTATTTCTTTACCCCTTCCATAAGAGGTGAAAACAATATATCTTCCATCAGGAGAAAAACATATACCCGGTCTTAAAAGATGCAGGTTTTCAAGAGAAGGAAATTTCTCTCCTGAGACAATCTTCTTAACTTTATGGGGTGTATATACTGAGGTTAGATAAAGGTCTGTATATCCTTTTCTGTCTGATAAAAAGGCGATTTTTGTGCCATCGCTACTGAGTGCTCCTCCAACATTCATAAATCCACCTTCCTTTACATGGTCTGTAATTTGTTTGCCTATGTCAGGAGGATATTCATAAGTTTCGAATTCTCTGTATACTTTTTTCTTTAAATAATAGGAAAACTTTTCAGAAAGAGCCTCATAAGAAACCCCAAAAACCTTTAAAGAAGCTTTATTGAGTGATTTTTTTAATTTCAGGGCATAAAGAAATTCAGATATTTTTTCTTCTCCGTAAGTCTCATATATAAAACAGTAAAAGGCTTGTCCTATTTTGTATATTATATAGCCTCCATAATATTCAAGTTCCTTTAAAGAAGGAAACATATCATTTATTAGAAGGTCTTTTACAAAACCTTCAGTCTCAGGATCCCAGCCAATAGAAATGTATTCAGAAAGCCCTTCCATAATGTAAAGAGGAATGTTGAAAAATGGCTCTTGAGCCAAACCCTGAATACCACTATAAAATAACCTGTATTCAAAAACATGGACAAGCTCATGTTCAAGAACATGTCTAAAGGACTCGTAGGAGCCGTCAAAAGGGACAACAACCCTGCTCTTGTAAAATTCAGTAAACCCACCCACTCCTTCTTCTATGAGGTCAAGCACAATATTAGTCTCTCTGAAATCATTGGGAGAGTTGTAAATAATCACAGGAACCTTTTCCTTAAATTCTATAGAAAAGAGTTTTGAAAGTCTTTTATAAGTGTTTTCAAGTACCGGAGAGGCGAAATCAACAAGACCTTCCCCACCCTTTGTAAAATATATCATGAAGTGAGCGGTTTCTGCAGTTTCCCATGAAAGGCTTTTATATTGAACCTTATTCTGTCCAAAAACTAAAAGCAAAGAGGCAAGGATATTAAACATAAGACGCTTTTTTAATCAAAATATTCTGTATCCGGTATTATATAAAGAAGTGGATTAATTGCTTTTCCAAAAAGTTCAATTTCATAATGAAGATGAACACCTGTTGTCTTGCCACTCCTTCCCATCAAAGATATCATATCTCCTCTTTTGATTCTATCTCCTGTTCTAACCAGATTTTTTTCATTATGCGCATAAATTGTAACAAACCCATTGCCGTGGTCAATTTCAACTGTTAAACCATATCCTTCTTTCCATCCACTGTATTTAACAACACCATCAGCAGTTGCAAACACTGGAGTCCCTCGAGCTCCTGCTATATCAATTCCTTTATGAAATTTTTCCCTTCCTGTAAAAGGGTCTATTCTCCATTCAAATTTTGATGTTATGTAACCACCATTAACCGGACTGATACTGGGGGTTTTCCTTCTTAAAATTTCATCTTTTTCAAGGAAATAACTAATTTCTCTAACCTCTTTTTCTTGCTTCTCAACAATACTCAAAAGGTAATCCAATCTCCGCTCAAGTGAGGACGGCTCTTTATCTTCATCAGGGACACCACCTATTGGCATATCAAGAATTTTCTTGCTTAAAGGTTCGAAATCAAGATATTTTCTAAACCTATTCTGTTCCTCCATTAAAATTGCTATTTTTTGTTTCATTTGTTCTGTCTTCTTTTCAATCTTTTCTATTTTATCTCTGAGTCTTTTATTTTCATAAGTATAATAGGCTAACTTTTTTTGCTTGTAATACTTATTTAAAGAGACATAAGTGGTAAATATAACCCATATAATTATAATACCGGAGATAATTATAAATAACTTAACTAAAAAAGAGGGAATGAAAAAGCTCTTTTCTTTTGCTACTCCTTCAGTTTTATATATATTTATATAAAATCCTTTCCTCATTTTAAAGCCACTTATACCCTTTTTAAATTTTAGATTAAATTATAATTCCAAACTCATTTATTTGTCAAGAGTGTTGACCTTTATTCTCTGTATATTTTTGGGTAAATTAATCTCAAAAATTTCTTTCCTGAATATAGGATTTATTTGAAATTCACTAAATATAAAATCAAACCGCACTTCTTTTTCAATAAGAGAAAGGATTTTCAGAAGTTTATTTTTTTTATTCAGAATCAGGTCTATTTCAAGATAGGGTAGATTTAATTCCTTTTTCAGGAAAATTTTCCACCTTTCATACTCTCCATCAAATGAACTATGGCTTGAATCCATGTAGCTTTGGATATTGAGCAAAAAGAAATCAGGTATAAATTTTGGGGTTGCATAAACTTGAACCTGGTTCCAGGAAGGCAAGTACACAAGAGTGCTTCCGGGATCAGAATATATAATTTGAGTTTCAGGTTTTTCCACAACCATTTTTAAAAAATCAGGTCTTTTCACATATAATTTACCTTCAAGGGTATCTATGGGTATATCGTCGGAAAAAACAACTTCTTTAAATTCAGCATATACTGTTTCTACATCCTTATAATGCTCTTTTATATTCTGCCATGAGAGAAATAAAAAAAATATTAAGAAATTTATCATTTCAAAGGAGTTTTTCCATAATTTCTGCAACTTCCTGAGGTTCTGCAGCAACCCTCACGCCCACATCTTCAAGAGACTTTATTTTGCTTTCAGCAGTTCCTTTACCACCTGAAATTATTGCTCCTGCGTGCCCCATTCTCTTTTCAGGTGGAGCTGTCCTACCTGCAATAAATCCCACAACAGGTTTTGAAATATGTTCCTTTATATACTGTGCAGCTTCCTCTTCATCGATTCCTCCAATCTCACCTATAAGAACAATCCCTTTTGTTTCTTTATCCTGTTCGAAAAGTTCCAGGATATCCACAAATCTTGTTCCTATAATCGGATCACCTCCAATGCCTATTGCAGTGGATTGTCCCAGTCCTTTATTTGTAAGATGAGATACCACCTCATAAGTAAGGGTTCCACTTCTGGAAACCACACCTACAGATCCTTTTTTAAATATCTGAGCTGGCATGATTCCAACTTTTGCAATACCCGGTGCGATTATACCAGGACAATTTGGTCCTATTATTCTAAGATCCTTGCCTCTGATGTAGCTCATAACTTCTGTCATCCATAGGGCAGGTATACCTTCTGTTATAGTAACTATCAACTTTATACCCGCATCTATTGATTCATATATGGCATCCTGTGCAAATTTTGCAGGAACAAATATAATAGAAGTATTCGCACCTGTTTCATTTACTGATTCTTGCACAGAATTAAACACAGGAACCCCATGAACTACTTCTCCTTTTTTCCCGGGTGTTACTCCTGCCACAATTTTTGTTCCGTACTCAAGCATCTGCTTTGTATGAAAGGACCCATCCCTTCCTGTAATGCCCTGAACCACTACCTTAGTATTTTCAGAAAGCAGAACTGCCATAAAGCCTCCTTTCTAAATTATGTTTTTATTTCAATTATAACAACCTCGTCCTTACCATCCACCTCTTTCAATCTTACATCTACATTTTCTTTTTTAGAAGTTGCAACCTTTCTTCCCAAATAATCAGGGTGGATTGGTAATTCCCTATGTCCCCTGTCAATCAGAACAAGAAGTTCTATTTTGTCAGGTCTTCCAAAATCCACGACTGCATCAAGAGCACTGCGAATTGTTCTACCTGTATAAAGAACATCATCAATAAGGATTATTTTTTTACCATTAACATCAAAATCAAGAAGTGTGCTTTTAACTTCCGGGCTTTCTGATATTTTTTGAAGGTCATCTCTATAAAAGGTTATATCAAGTATACCAAGAGGTATTTCGATTCCTGTCTTTTTATCAAGTATTTCTTTAATTCTCTTTGCGAGCGGAGCCCCTCTTGTCCTTATTCCTATAAACGCAATTTTCTCATATTTCTTATGTCTTTCAAGAATTTCAGAAGCAAGCCTTTCTATGGTTCTTGCTATGTCAATTTCATCCATTATTTTTCTTTTTTTAATCATTTTCATTTTTCAATTCTAATCTTAAATCTTTAAGCTGTTCCTTTTCAATAAAAGAAGGCGCTCCTTCAAAAAGGGCATATCCCTTTGTTGTTTTAGGGAAAGGGATTACATCTCTGATTGAACCAAGCCCCAAAAGAGTTACAATTATTCTATCAAGTCCCAGAGCAATACCACCATGAGGAGGAGCACCGTAGCTTAAAGCATTTAAAAAGAATCCAAACCTTTTTTCTATATCTCTGTCAGAGTACCCCATCTTTTTCAAAATCTTCCTCTGCAACTCAGGGTCATGATTTCTTATGCTTCCTGAACCTATCTCAACTCCATTTAAAACAAGATCATATTGCCTCCCTATAACTTCCTGTGGGGATTTATCAATATCATCAGGATTCCTTGGCATTGTAAAGGGATGGTGTGCAGGTTCCCACCTTTTCTCCTCTTCATCCCATACATATAATGGGAATTCGGTAATCCACACAAAGGAAAACTCTTCTTTTAAATCTGGCTTCAGGATTTCAATGCATTTTTCTCTTAATTTTCCAAGTATAAAAATAGCTTTTTCCCTTTTATCCGCAACAAATAGATAAACATTTCCCTTTTTTAAGTAATCAGTATTTAAAAACTTAGATAGGGGACCACTTATAGAATCAACATATTTCACATAAGTTACACCTTTTCCTCCATGCGACCTAACAAACTCATTCAGTTCCTCTAATTTTTTTCTTGTTATATCAACATCTATTTCCAATGATAAGATAGTTTCACATCCTTGAAAAATCCTTATACCTTTATCTTTCAAAAGATCTGTAAAATCTTTTATTTCCCAGTTCACTCTCAAATCAGGTTTATCACTCCCATATTTATTAAGAGAATCAAAATAAGTTAAATGAGGAAAAGGACGATTTAAAGGTTTCATAAAAATTTTATTAAAGACATTCTCAAACAACTCTTCAACCACTTGAAAAACATCTTTTTCCTCAACAAAACTCATTTCTATATCAAGCTGGGTAAATTCAGGCTGTCTATCTTTTCTCAAATCTTCATCTCTAAAACATCTTGCAAATTGATAATATCTATCAAAACCGCTTACCATTAGAATCTGTTTATAAAGTTGAGGAGATTGAGGCAGAGCATAAAATTTACCAGGAACCAGCCTTGATGGAACCAGAAAATCTCTTGCGCCTTCAGGAGTGCTCTTTGAAAGATAAGGAGTTTCTATCTCAATAAAATCTCTTTCATTCAGACTCTGCCTTACAATTTGGACAAATTTATGTTTAAAAATAATATTATTCTGCATTAAAGGTCTTTTAAGGTCAAGAAATCTATATTTAAGCCTGGTTTCCTCAAATACATTAATATTATCCTTCACCAAAAAAGGTAATTCAGAGGACCTGTTAAGAAGCTTTGCCTCAAAAACCTCTATTTCAACATTACCTGTTTTTATATTCGGATTTTTGTCTTTTCTTTCTCTCACCATACCCTTTATGCACATACAATCTTCCATTCTAATATCCCTAATAATCTTGTAAACTTTTGTATTCGCCTTTTCAACAAAACATTGGACATAACCTTCTCTATCTTTTAAATCAAAAAATATCATTCCTCCGAGGTCTCTTACTCTTTTTACCCATCCACAAAGTCTCAATTCTTTACCTATGAATTTATCATTTATCTCACCACAGTATACATCTCTAAAACTCGTTTTCATGAAAGTCTCAGATAAATTGTTTGGTCAAAAGTTCTTATTTCCTTTATGTTTAAAATTCTTTTTTTAGAAAGTGATTTCAGTTTAAAGGATTTAAATGCAGAAATTCCATCACCGATTATAAAAGGTGTAATAAATATATTATATTCATCTATAAGGTTGTTATTAAGTAAAGAAGAGGCCACTTCAGCACCACCTTCAAAAAGTATACTCTGAAATCCTTTTTTGTAAAGTTTTTTTAACATATCTTTTAAATCAATTTTTTTATTTTTGAGTTTTGTTTTTAAAATCTCAATATTTTTAGGCAGGTTTTTATAAGAGTCCGCTGTAGCAATAATAACTCTTTTATGCAGTTTAAAAACTCTTTTATTAAAATTGATTTTTCTGGAACAAATTATCACCGGCACAGGAGGTGATGGTGAGTGATAAAGATATGGAAAAAGAGAAGAATCATCTTTCAAAAGTGTTTTCCTGCCTATTGCTATCAAATCAAATTCTCCTCTTAACTTGTGGGCATATTTTCTTGCACTTTCAGAAGAAATCCATTTTGACTCTCCCCTTTTAGTTGCTATTTTACCATCAAGAGAAATAGCCAGTTTAAGTGCCACAAAGATTTTATTTTCCTCGTAAAAGGCAAAATATTTTCTGTTTAAATCTCTGCATTCTTCTTCGAGAATACCTGTTTTTACATTCAAACCTACCTCTCTAAGTTTTTTCACTCCCTTACCTTTAACTAAGGGGTTCGGGTCCAGAGTTCCTATATAAACTTTCTTTATCCCCCTTTTTATTATGTAATCAACACATGGAGGTGTTTTCCCATAATGAACACAGGGTTCAAGATTAATATAAAGTTCAGCATTTTCAGCATCCTTTCCCGCTTCATCAATTGCTATTCTCTCTGCGTGCGGTAATCCTGGTTTTTTATGATATCCTATGCCAACAATCCTGTTATTCTTTACCACTACTGAGCCCACCAATGGATTGGGGGATGTCCCTCCCTCTCCCAGACTCGCAAGTTCAAGACATAGTTTTATAAAATACTCTTCTTTCTTACGGGAATCTGAAGGGTATATTTGTGAAAAATTCAACTGGCTCACCCTCTTCATCTTTCACAGGTTCAAAAACAAATTGTTTTGCAGCTTCAAGAGCAGATTCATCCAGAATAGGGAATTTAGAACTTTTAAGTATTTCTGCCTTTACAACTCTTCCGTCTTTATTCACAAGTACCCTTACAATTGTCATTCCTTTCAAATTTAATCTCTTTGCCTCTTCAGGATATATAGGTCTTGTCATTTTTAATATTTTTGCCTGTGCAACAAGTTGAGGTTCACGGGGCTTTGGTTCTGGTGGGGCTGGTGCCTCCTCTTTTTTTACCTCTTCTTTCTTTTCCTTCATAAGGGGAGGGGGTGTCACTTCTTTTTCAGGTGGAGAAGTTCTTTCTTCCATAACAGGTGCAGGTAAAACTTCTTCTGTCTTTTTAGCCAGTTCCTTCCTCAAGATTTCTTCTGCCGCTGGAGGAGGTGCTGCAGGTTTTTCAACCGGTTTTGCAGGTTTTTCTTCTTTTGCTTCTTCTGGTTTTTCTTCTTCAATTTTCAATTCAAAATCAATAGCAACTTCCTGCATATCTTTAGGAACCCATGCCAAATCAAGGTTTGCTATAGGAGATACAAGATATGGGTCAAGACCTTTGACCCTATCTGAAAAAGCCAACAGATTTTTATTGACAAAAAGATAGATAGAAGGAAGATTTTCAAGAAGAATCTTTTGACTCATGGAAAAATTATGCTTACTCTTCTCCTGATTTATAGTAAGTATTGAGTTTTCAAGATATTTATCAAGTTCGCTATTTTTAAATCCAGTAAAGTTAAATATTCCGTATTTTGAATGCCAGAGTGGTATAAGGTCAGCTTTCTCGTCCATGCTCCATGAGAAAAGGTACATATCAAAATCTTTATTTCTGAGTTTTATCACAAAATCCAGTGCAGAAACCGAGTCAACCTCACATCTTATTCCAGATTTCTCAACATATTCTTTTATTATTTCTGCAACTTTTTTCTTAAAGGGTTCATTTTCAGTTAAAATTCTTATGGTAAATTCTTTTCTATTAAGTTCAAGATAGGGATCCTTATCTATATTACTAAAACCCAAAGATAAAAGTAGTTTCTTCGTCTCATCAGGATTAAAAGGCATTTCTTTCAGAGAGGGGTCATATGCCCAGTGATGAGGTGGTAGTGGAGAAAATGTTTTTTCTGCATAACCACCTACAGCCATTGAAATAAGCTCATCTTTATTTATAACTGATGCAATCGTTTTTCTGAAATTAAGTTCATTGCATGGAAATTTTTCAAGGTTAAAACCTATAAAGAATACCCTGTTTCCTGTAGAAGCTTTGAAGGATAAATCTTTTTCTTTAAGATATGAAATTTCTTCAGGAATTAAGTCCAACGCAATATCTATTCTTCCCTGTTCATAGGCAAGTGTAATAGTTCTGGGGGAATCATAAAACTTAAAATAAATAGTTTTAACAAGAGGATTAAACAGAAAATAATTCTCATTTGCTTCGAGTTCAAGTAAATCACCTTTTATCCATCTTTTAATTTTATAAGGACCTAAACCAACAGGGTTTTCTGAAAATTTACTCATATTTTTATCTTCTTTTAAAATATGAGAAGGTAGTGGATAAAGGTTACAGTCAAAAAGCTCGTACAGGTAAACTCCTGAAAAATTGTATTTAACTTTATATTTTCCAATAGGAGTAACTGATTCTATGAAACGCAATTGTGCTTTAAGCGGGGAATTTATTTCAGGGTTTCTTATCATATTATATGTAAAAATAACATCTTCAGAGGTAAATTCTTTTCCGTCATGCCATTTAACACCTTTTCTTAGATAAAAAGTTATTGATTTTAAATCCTCTGAAAACTCCCATGATTCAGCAAGAACAGGAATCACTTTTTGTTTTTCAATTCGGAAGAGGGGTTGAAAAATAAGATCATAGAAAGGATTGGGTTCAGCAAGAGATGGGAATAGAGGATTTAGATTTGGTGGTTCTTTCAGCATACCTATTCTAAGAATACCTCCTTTTTCAGCAAAAGAAGGAGGTCTCCTTTCAATCTTAACACATAAAAGAAAGAGAATGGATATAAGAGCATATATTGTAATCCTGAAAAGTTTCATAAAATCACCTCCTTTTTAAAAAATTTTTGTAAAATAAATAAATGCAGGATTAAAAGGTTCCCCATCTTTTAACATTTCAAAATGCAGGTGGGGTCCTGTAGTTTTACCGGTTGACCCCACCTCTCCTATAACTTCTCCCTTCTTCACACTTTTACCACTTTTAACAAATATTCTTCTCATGTGTCCGTAGATAGAATAAAAACCACCATTGTGTCTTAACTTTACATAAAAACCAAGATAATTTGAAAATCCAGATTCCACCACATTGCCATCCATGCAGGCAACAACAGGCGTACCCGCAGGAACAACAATGTCAATTGCCGGATGACTCTTAGAGAAAGCCCTGCTTATAATTCCTTCCACAGGTAATATAAAATTATCATCTCCTATATTTTCTTTTCTATTAAAATTCTTCCATGTTTCTGAAACCATATTTTCTGAAACCTCTTGCATTCCAAGCATGTAATTGATCTTTTTGGTATACTTTATAATTTTATCCAATCTTCCTTCAAGGATTTCCAGTTTTTTCACTTTTGCATCATATTCTTTTACTTTCTTTTTCAAATAAATATAATTAGCCATGTTACTATAAAGATAATAAACAGAATACATTAACATGGGAGTTGCTAAAAGGGATAAAAATACAAACACTTTAATCAGTTTAAGTTTAAAACCGGAAAGAAAAATATTCTTTGTTTTATCACCTTTTAAAGGTGAAATCATAATGTAGTAACCTTCCTTTTTCATAAATTTAATAGTTTAAAGTCTTTTTATAAAATTTTCAAATAGCTTATTTAAAACCAGCATGTCTTTTTTGCTTATTATTTTATAAATATTTTTATGATATTTTAAAGGTATTGAAATTTCAATAATTTTTTTTGGTCCTGAAGATTTGAGATAAACAGGAAAATAGGAAGAATCTTCGTCAGCTTTTAACTGGAATTCTAAATGGGATTCTTTTAACATTTTTAAAACTTTATTTTTGAAATCTACAGGAAGAACATAATCTCTGCTGAAAATATTTATAACAGGTCCTTTTTCTATCTCTATCCCTTCTTTACATGGAGAAGTCTTTAAAATAAGATAAATTTCAGTCTTTCCTTCTTTGCCGACAGTATAATAACTTTTTTCCCTCATTTTGGTTTGGGAAAGAAAAATAAATTTTAAAGAGGAAGAAAGATTGTTTTTCAATAAAAAGTTTAAAGCAAAAGCAGCCCCTGCTCGTGAGTCAAGATTTGTGGATAAAAACAAATCTTTTCTTTCATAAAAAAAGGGCTCTATAACAAAAGGTTCACCTATGTCAGGCTTTTTCTTGTCAATCATTTCTACACACAGGTCATTAATTTCAGGAGAATCTTTTTCCCCTATGTTTCTTATTATACCCCTTTTTTTATCTTTAAATAAAACTATTCTGTCTACCAGTTGAATTGCTGGATAATCTCCCAGCGTTTTAAATTTAAAAATTCCTTTTTTTTCACCAGAAATAAAAAAACCTGCTTCATCTACTGGTGTAAGGACAGAGATCCTGGCGCTTTTGTCTTTATAAATATAAAGATTTCCAAGCACATCACTGGTGATTTTGAAATTTCTTAACACCTTATTTTTTATACACTCCATTATTTCATCTTCATTCCCTGGTGTCCCAAATTTATATGTAATTTCTTTTAAAAGTTTTTCCATATTCTTTTCACCTCTTTTAAAAAATTAAATGTAAGTAAAAATGTCATTTTCAAATCTTCTTTTTCTGCTAAGGAGAGCGGAGAATGGATATATCTTATTGGAACAGATATTATTCCAACCCTGACACCTCTCCCTGATGATTGGATCATTCCCGCATCAGTCCCACCTATAAGGGGTTTTTTATACTGATAGCGGATTTTATTCTTTTTAGAAATTTTTTCAATATAATTTAAAATATCTTTATCCACAATACATGAACTATCAAGCACAGTAAGGACAGGTCCTTTACCCAGAAAAGGAAAATCCTTACCATTTTTCTGATAAAAATCGCCTGCTGCGGTTCCTTCAATAACAAGGGCAATATCAGGTTTGACTCTTTCTCCACCTATTTTCGCTCCTCTCAAACCCAATTCTTCCTGAACAGAAAAAAGCGCAGTAACTTCAAAACCTGAATCAAAATTCCTGATTATCTCTGCAATTATAGTGCATCCCACTCTATCATCAAAAGCTTTGCCCTTAACAAATTTCTTTTGAAACTCTGTAAAAGAAGTGTCAAAAACCGCATAATCACCAGGGGAAAATTTCTTTTCAGCTTCTTTTTTATCATGCATGCCCGCGTCTATGACAAGATCGTCAAAGGAAATTTTTTTATCCCTCTCTTCCTTTCTCTGCAGATGAACAGGTCTATATCCTATAATCCCCTTTTTACCGTTTTCAAAAACAACTTTTTTACCAGGTAAAATTTCAGGGTCAATGGCACCAACAGGTGCAAACCTTAGAAAACCATCATTTGTAATTCCCCTGAGTATAAAACCCACTTCATCCATGTGGGCACAGAGCAATACTCTCGGTCTACCTGTGCCTTTTCTCATATAAAGATTCCCGAGAAAGTCTTCTTCGATTTCCTTCACAAAGGGTTTAAGTAATTTTCTCAAATAATCTCTTACTTTATCCTCTTTACCTGAAGGTCCAAAGATTTCTGACAAGTTCCTAAGGATATCAATCAATTTTATACTTCTCTCTTAATGAATCCAGGATAGGAGTTTTTCCAAATCTTTTTTCTGCCAGCTGAAAAATCTGTTTTGCACTATCTTTTTCGTTATCCTGTATATACATTTCTATCATTGACTCATAAGTCTTTATAAAAGCAGGAGGAAGTTCAAGGGCAAGTTTATAATATTTCTTTGCAAGTTCTTTTTCTCCTGTTCCTCTGTAAGCATCACCCATTAAAGTATAAACCACACTGTTTTTCTCTTCTTTAATAAGTTCCTTACAAACTGAAATTGCTTTATCGTATTTCCCTCCTGCAATTGCAAATTGGGCAAGCTGTAATCTCATAAAGTAAACTATCCTTTTATCATCTTTATCCATTAAATCTCTATTACCTTCAAAATTCAATGCAAATTCTATATTTTCTATTGCTTTTTTAATCTCACCTCTATTGAAATATTCAATTGCAAGAACCATAAGCGGCGCCCTATAATTTGAAAGCAATCTCTGATGGGTTCCGTCTATAAAAAATTCATTCTTGCCCACAAGTCCTCTAAATTTGAAAACTTTGTAAAAAAGGGAGTCGGTTTTTTGTATATCCACAGCATAGCCTAGAGGTGTTTTCCTGTCTACTTTATAGGGAACAACCCTGTAGGCCATTCCTTCAAGAACAAGATAATCTGAAAATCCTTTATAAACGCGTGTCTCACATGTAATTGAGAAAAATATTGGTTTTTTAGGCTCTCTACCTTCTATAACTTTACTTGCAAACTCTTCAGGTGGTGCAAGATAAATTTTAGGAAGTATTAAATTGGTTCTGGGAAGGGTAACATACTCTTTTGGATCTTTTGGAAGCTGGTATCCAAAGTTTGCAGCCAACATATCTCTTATAATCAAGTCTCTTACCAAAACTATTTTGCCATCAGGATCTATGAAAGGCAAAAGTTTATCCATATCCTCTTTTTTAAAATAAAAAGGAACACCCCAATCTTTAAGTTGTTTGTTATACCAGTTTGTATTTAGAAGGGAAAGATTGGCAACTATAACAGATTTTTTTATATTAAGAACTTCTTGAGCACACCACAGCGGGAATGTGTCATTATCACCGTTTGTAAAGATGATTCCCCCGTCATTAATACAATTTAAAAGATTATAAGCGTAATCTTCTGCAACATAGTTTTTTGATCTATCAACCATTTTGTAGTAGGCTGAAAGTTGCCATACAGGAATAAGAATTGCAATTGGTAAGGCCACATAGATAGCCATTTTTTTAAAAAATTTAAGATTTTCTATTGCAAGTTTAAAAACTCCAAAAAATCCCAAACCCGTATAAATTGCAAAGTAAAAGTATCCCGGAATAAAGAAATAATCTCTATCTCTTACCTCTCTCATCTCCTGAGGTATATAAGCTCGTGGGTCTGTTGCAGAATATTTGAGATTAAGGACAAGAATAAGGCCGAGTGTGGTGAGAATAAGGGCACTTCCCACAAGAGCAAAACTTTTTCTGTCATAAGCAATGTGCAGTGCAAACCCGATAAATCCCAGAATAAATATAAGAGGAACATATTGGGGAGGCATACCTACATCGCCCGCTCTTCCTGCAAAGTATGTCCAAAAAAGCTTCAATTGTTCAATAAAGGGAATTCTTCTTGGGAAGAAATCAGCAGGGGGGTATTGTTTCCTTAACAGAACATCCCAGAAAGCTTGCCAGGTTTTAGGGTCAGCCTCGTTAATTGTTGGGTTATGATGAGCTCTTATAATTAAATAAATTTCTGCTGAAACAGCAATAAAAATAAGAACAAGAGCAACACCTTTATATTCTATGTACAGTTTTCCGGAAACAAAGGCACTTATAGCAGTAAGAAGAGCACCTAAAATGAAAATTACGGGATATTTCAGATAAAGCCCAGCCAATGTTATTATAACAGAGACAAAGAAAATACCTTCTTTAAGACCAAGTCCTTTGAAGTGCTTTTTCAAATACAAAAAAATTACTGCACCCGCTGTTCCGATAAAATAGAGTCCTACTGCTTTGCCCCATGAAGGCGGGGTAAAACTTGCAAAAATGCCGGAAATTACAATAAAGAAAATAGAGAAAACCCCAAGGAACTCCCAGTTCAATATAATTCTGGGTTTTATCACAAGCACAAAAATCAGTATTGCAGGTAATATGAAAGGTGCAGAGAGATGAATTCCTGAACCAAGAGCAAGAAGATAGATTATAAGGAGCAGGTATTTCACAGAATCTTTTCTATCTTTCTTCTCCCACCAAAGAAGAGTAAAATATGTAGAAAGAAACATAAAGAAATTTGAGGGAGCATAGATTTCAGCCTCTATGCTTGACCACCATGTTGTATAGGCAAAGGGAGATATAAATCCTGCAAGAAGACCCGCAAGATGCTGTATCCATTTTGAAACATTTTCTCCTTTTAAAAAATCTATCACCTTAACGGTTATAAGGTATACAAATCCTGCAGAAAAAGCCCCAGAAAGTATGGAAATAAGGGTTATTTTCTTTATTGTACTTAAGGGAAGAGGGAGTAATGCAAAAAATCTACCTAAGATAACATAAAGAGGTGTTCCAGGAGGATGAGGTATACCAAGAATATATGAAGTGGCAAGAAATTCTCCAACATCCCAGAATACAATTGTAGGAGCAGTTGTAAGCATGTAGACTATAAAGGTTAAAAATACAACAGAAGTAAAAAAAATCCACCTCAAATTTTTTTCTTTAATTTTTATATTCATTTTCTCTTCTCCGCCAACACAGCATGAGCAGCAGCAAGCCTTGCTATGGGAATCCTGTAAGGAGAACAGCTCACATAGTCAAGACCTACCCGGTGGCAGAAAACCACAGATGCAGGTTCTCCACCATGTTCTCCACATATACCTATCTTTAACTTAGGGTTTGATTTTCTGCCTTTCTGTATTCCTATTTTCATAAGTTCTCCAACACCATCCTGGTCAAGGAAAGCAAAAGGGTCCTTTGGCAAAATTCCTCTATCTATATAATCATGTAAAAACTTACCAATATCATCTCTTGAAAAACCAAAGGTTGTTTGAGTTAAATCGTTGGTTCCAAAGGAGAAGAAAGAAGCAATTTTTGCTATTCTATCAGCAACTATACAAGCTCTGGGTATTTCTATCATAGTTCCTACACTGTAGTTAATTCTCACTCCTTCTTTTTCCATGATTTCTTTAGCAACTCTATCAACAACTTCTTTTTGCATTTCCAGTTCTCTCTCTATGCCAACAAGTGGAATCATAACTTCAGGAATTGCCTTAACGCCTTCTTTTGTTGCCTTCACCGCTGCCTCAAATATTGCTCTTGCTTGCATCTCGGTAATCTCAGGATATGTTATACCAAGTCTGCATCCTCTGTGCCCAAGCATAGGATTAAGTTCTAAAAGTGCCTCTATTTTCTTTTTTACTTCTTCAATATTTTTATTGGTTCTTTCAGCAAGTTCCTTTATATTCTCTTCTTCCTTTGGCAAAAATTCATGTAGAGGGGGGTCAATGGTTCTTATGGTAACAGGATGTCCGTCCATAACCTTGAATATTTCATAAAAATCTTGTCTTTGAAAAGGAAGAAGCTTGCTTAAAGATTTTTTTCGTTCCTCTTCATTCTCTGCAAGAATCATCTCCTGCATCGCATATATTCTCTCTCCTTCAAAAAACATATGTTCTGTTCGACATAATCCTATTCCTTCTGCTCCAAATCCAAGAGCTCTTTTAGCATCTCTCGGTGTGTCTGCATTTGCCCTGATACCAAGTTTTCTTATCTTATCTGCAAATTTTAAAAGTTCGTTGAGCTCAGGAAAAATATCAGGTGTTTCCACAGGAACATCACCTAAATAAACATTCCCTGTTGTTCCATCTATGGTTATCAAATCACTTTCCTTTATAGTTTTACCGTTAACTTCAAAGAACTTTCCAGAATAGTTTATGTTCAAAGACTCGCATCCTACAACACAGGGAATCCCCATTCCTCTTGCAACTACAGCAGCATGAGATGTCATCCCACCTCTTGCAGTAAGTATACCCTTTGATTTTGCTATACCATGAATATCATCAGGTGATGTCTCAACTCTCACGAGTATAACACTTTCGCCTCGAGACCCAAGCTCTGCTGCTTTATCAGCATCAAAGATAACTTTGCCTTTTGCTGCGCCTGGCGACGCCGGAAGACCTTGGGTAAGAGCTTCACCTTTAAAGGAGTTAGAAATTTGAGGGTGAAGTAAGTGGTCTACATCTTCAGGGGAAACCTTTTTTACTGCTTCTTCTCTTGTTATAAGTCTTTCTTTCACCATATCTACAGCAATCTTAACTTTCGCTCTCGGCGTTCTTTTACCAACCCTTGTTTGAAGCATATAAACTTTTCCCCTCTCTATGGTAAATTCCATATCCTGCATATCTTTATAATGTTTTTCAAGTTTCCTAAATATATTTAAAAGTTCTTTATAAGCTTTTGGCATTTCCTTTTTTAGTTCAGAGATAGGTTTAGGAGTCCTTATACCCGCAACAACATCTTCACCCTGTGCATTTATAAGATACTCTCCAAAAATTTCTTTTTCACCGTTAGAAGGATTTCTACTGAATGCAACACCTGTTGCACTGTCATTACCCATATTACCGAAAACCATTGTCTGCACATTGCATGCGGTCCCCCAGGTATCAGGTATGTTATGCAATTTTCTGTACTCTATCGCTCTTTTATTGTTCCAGGATTCAAAAACCGCTTTTATAGCCATCCACAGTTGTTCCTCAGGGTCTTGTGGGAATTCTTCATTGGTATGCTTTTTATATATTTCCTTATATCTTTTTATTAACTTTTCAAGGTCTTTTTCATTCAACTCTGTATCAAGACGCACTCCTTTTTCCCTTTTTAATTCTTCAAGCACATCTTCAAAACTTTCATGAGTGACATCTTTAACCACATTACCAAACATCTGGATAAATCTCCTGTAAACATCAAGAGAAAATCTTCTGTTAACTGTGAGATCCGCAAGCCCTTCAGTCACTTTATCATTAATTCCAAGATTAAGAACAGTATCCATCATACCGGGCATGGAGACCCTTGCTCCACTTCTAATAGAAACAAGTAACGGGTTGGATGGGTCTCCAAATTTCTTTCCTGTCGCTCTTTCAAGAAATTCTATTCCTTTTTTAACCTGTAATTTTAAATCATCGGGAAATTTTCCTTTTTGATAGTAATAGGTGCAAACCTCTGTGGTTATTGTAAAACCAGGAGGAACATTTATACCAAGACGAACCATTTCATGTAGATTTGCACCTTTTCCCCCGAGTAAGTTTTTCATCTTTGCACTGCCTTCTGCTTTACCTTTTCCAAAGGCATATATGTACTTCTTTGTCTTCGCAGTCATTTTTCCTCCTTTTAAATACCCTCTCCATTAATGATAGAGTTGACTGTTTTGAAGAGATAACCCAAATCTTTTATAAGATTTTTTGATTTCGCATATTCTTTTTCAATTTTTATTCTTTGATAAAAAGGGATTTTATTTCTACCGCATGTTTGCCAAGGTCCTGTAATACCCGGTCTTACATTAAAAATATCATAAGCACTTTCAGGTATATTATGAAACTCTGCTTTTAAATAGGGCCTGGGACCAACAAGACTCATATCACCTTTTAATACATTTAAAATTTGCGGGATTTCATCCAGGCTGAATTTCCTCAAAAACTTTCCTATTTTTGTAATTCTGGGATCAAAGGTTTTTAATTTTCTGTAATCTTCCCATTCTTTTCTTGCTTTGTGATTATTATTTAAATATCTCTCAAGCCTTTTATCCTGGTCCGTATACATTGTTCTGAATTTATAAATTTTAAAAATTTTTCGATATTTTCCCACCCTTTCCTGAATAAAAAACACAGAGCCTCTGCTTTCCATTTTTATCAACAGAGCAATTGCTATCCATACCGGAAAGGTAAGGATTAGAATAAAAATAGTTATTATTATCTCTAATAGCCTTCCCATTTTTTGGGCAGAGTTATATAAAAAATGGTTCCTACACCTTCTTCACTTTCCAGCTCAAGACTGCCTCCGTGCATTTCAACAGCATGTTTAACAAGTGTGAGTCCCATACCTGTTCCCTCTTTTTTTGTTGTGAAAAAAGGTTCAAATATCCTGTTTTTGATATCCTCAGGAATTCCTGGACCTGTATCCCGAACTTCCACTTTTACCAAACCCTCTTCCTCCTCGTCTATTTTAACTTCTATTCTGCCTCCCTCTTTCATTACATCAAGGGAATTGATAAAAAGGTTAATAAATATCTGCTCGATTAATCCAGGATAGCCATCTATTTCAATATCTTCAATACCTTCTCTCCAGAAAGAAACTCTGCTTTCCACAAACTGAGGTAAAAGTATTTCATAGCACATATTTATAATTTCACCAAGATTAACTTTTTTCCTGGTAGGTTTAATAGAACTTATTATTTGTTTAAAGTTATCAAAAACTTTTTTCAGTTCTTTCCATTGTTCTTGTAATCTCCTGGTTTCTTTTAAATCTGTAAGGTCCTCACGATTAAAAAAGTAAGATAAGCCTATTTCCACATTGGTTAAAGGACTTTCTATCTCCTTTATAAGAGTGTTACTTATCTCACCAAGCACTGAAATCCTGCCGGTTCTCAGCGCTGTAAGATGGTATGCCTTTAATTTTTCCAGGACTTCTTCAAGTTTCCTTTTTGAAATAAGTTCTTTCCACAATATCTCTCCCTGTTTGCATATCAACTTAAAAGTCTCTATTTCTCTGTCTATGAAAGGGAAAAAGGATTTAACAATCACGACTCCTTCTACCTCTTCTGAGGGTAAAATCTTATGTAGCATATAGATATCTTTAGTAAAAAATTCATTTTTTCTAACATACTGGATATAATTCTCAATCTCTGAAATAAATTTGGGATAAAAAAAGGTTTTTTCTTCTGGTCTGTATATATAGAGCATTGCGCTCTCAAAACTCAGTGAGTCAATTAATATTCTGGGAAAATTTTTTAAAAATTCTTCCTCATTACTGGATTTAAGCATTTCAATTACTGCTTTATGTAACTTTTCAACCTCTTTTAATTTTACATTTTCCTCAAGAAGTATCTTTTTTTCAAGAGCTCTCTGAATTGCAAACCTTATATCATTTATACTTACGGGTTTTTCAACAAAATCATAGGCTCCCAGTTTCAAAGCGGTTATTGCACTTTCTTTATCTCCATAGGCAGTCAAAATTATCGGGATACCCTCATGTCCTCGTTTTTTTATTTCTTCGAGCAGGGTAAGACCATCCATTTCAGGCATTTTTAGATCAAGAAGGTAAATGTCAAATTGTTTATTTTCAAGAATCTCAAGAGCAACCAATCCATTAGAAACGGTATCAACCTCGTAACCCGCGTTTTCAAGCACTTTTTTAAATATAACTCTAATATTATCGTCATCATCTACTATAAGTATTTTTCTCATAAAATAATCTCCTGTTAAATAACCTGAAGAATTTCTCCAATGGTAAAAGGCTCTAAAATAAATCTTATGCCTTTATATTTCAACATTCTCAGCCAGTCCGGTTCAAGCAAATCCGTTATAAATATAAGTCTTCTTATCATTACATTGTTACTTTTTTCTATTCTCTCTATAATTTCCTGATATGGAATTTCTATATTTTTCATATCAAGAAACCCCAGGCATTTTTTTGCCTCAAATGTAGAACATGTGTCAATCATCTGGTTCAAGTCTTCTATTTTTTCCACATTCCATCCCAGTTTGCTCATAACACTCCTTATCTGAAACTCTATTTCATTTCTTCTTGTAAAGACAATTGCATGATTTTCATCTTCCTCTGCTTCCTTAATAATATTATATACAGGGATTTCTACGAAGAAAGATGTTCCCATATTTTCCTTACTTACAAAGTGTATATTACCCCCAAATTCATCTACAGCTTTTTTTACAAAACTCAGACCAAAACCTATCCCCTGTGTATGAGATTTGGTAGTAAAAAAGGGCAGGAAAACTTTGTCTTTATAATCTTCTGGTATCCCTCTACCATCATCATGAATTTCTATCAAAATATAATCTGTTTTTTTTAGAACCTTTATTTGAATCTGTCCCTTAGTTTTTACACTCTTTATGGCATCATAACTGTTTTTAAGCAAATTAAAAATTGCGTTTTGAAACACTCCTCTTCTTCCCACAATAAACAACTTGTCTGTTTGGTAGTTCTCAAAAATCTCAACACCTTCGGACATGTAGTGATTCTTTACTATCCCCACAATTGACTTAACTGCTTCTTTTACCTCAAAGATTTCTTTTATAGAATCTCTTTGAGTATCAGCAAACAAAATCATATCTTTTATTATATTTGATATTCTTTTAGCGGAGTTTTTTATCATGCTTATTTCGTCTGAAAAAATCTTTGCTTCTTTGTTAGAAGAAATATATTCTATAGCAGCCATTAGAGAGGACAGAGGATTATTTATCTCATGGGCTATACCTGCTGCAAATTCCGCAAGAGAAATAAAATAGGGTAAATATAAATCTTTTCTCTCTTTAACTTCGTCCATTTATATCCTTTAAATTTTATTTTTTGTTTTATATTTTAAAGGGATACTTGACAAATTTTCAAAATGAGAGGTAAAATTATAAACTTAAACTTCGGCGGCGTGGCCGAGTGGTTTAGGCAGCGGTTTGCAAAACCGCTTACCTCGGTTCGATTCCGGGCGCCGCCTATTTATTTTAAATGATACTGATTCAGGGTGGAATAATAGTTCCGGTGGTTTCTCCACCTATAGAAGAAGGTTATATCTTAATTGAAGACACAAAAATTAAAAAAATAGGAAAAGGTAAGTATAAGGGTAAAGATTATAAAATATTGATAGATGTGCAAAATCATATTGTGATGCCCGGTCTTATAAATACCCACACTCATATTCCCATGACCTTTTTCAGGGGAATTGCAGATGACCTGCCCCTTGAAATATGGCTTAAAGACTATATATGGCCATTAGAAGCAAAATTTATAAAACCTGATTTTGTATACTGGTCTTCATTATGTGGTATTACTGAAATGCTACTATCAGGAACCACTTCCTTCTGTGACATGTATTTCTTTGAAAATGAAATAGCAAAAGCATGTGAAGATGCAGGCATAAGAGGATTTATTACACCAGGTGTACTCGACTTCCCAACATCTTCCTTTAAAACATCTCAGGAGGCAATTCAAAAGGCTGAAAACTTTATAAAAAACTACAGCAGAAACCCTCTTGTTCATCCTGGAATAGCACCCCATTCCACCTATTCCTGTTCCCTTAATACTCTAAAAAAATGTAAAGAGATTTCAAAGAAATATAATACGATATTCCATATTCATATATCAGAAACAAAAAAGGAGTATGAAGAATCCGTGAAAAAATATGGTGTATCACCTGTTAAATATCTCCATAATAATGACCTTCTTTATGAAAATATCCTTGCGGTTCATTCTGTATGGCTTGACAACGAGGATATCAAACTTATAAGTCAGCAGAAAATTAAAGTATCTCATAACCCTGAGAGCAACCTGAAACTCGGTTCAGGAATCTCACCTGTGAAAAAACTTCTTGACCAGAAGGTCAAAGTTTCCATAGGAACCGACGGTGTTGCATCCAACAATAATCTTGATATGTTTGAAGCAATGAGAATAACAGCTTTTTTGCACAAGGGAATAAATCTTGACCCATCTATTTTAAATGCTGAAGAAGTCCTGAAAATGGCAACTCTATATGCCTCAGAATGTTTGAATTTTAAAAGTATAGGAACCCTTGAGGAAGGCAAACTGGCAGATATAATTATAATTGATACTGAAGATATATCTACTATTCCATTTTACAATCCCTATTCTGCTATAATTTATTCTTTAAATTCCCGTCAGGTGAAATATGTGATTGTGAATGGTAAACTGGTGGTCGAAAAAGGAGAAATAAAAACCGTGGATATGGAAAAGTTAAAAAGAATAACAAAAGAATACAGGGAGAAAATAAAAAATGCTATTTAAAAAGATATTTTTTGGAAAAGATAAGAAAGAGATGCCCGATGGAATATGGAGAAAGTGTGATAAATGCGGGGAGATTCTTCATTTAGTTCAGTTGAAAAAAAATTTCTGGGTATGCCCATCATGTTCGTTTCATTTTAGAATAAGTGCAAGAAATTATATAGAAATACTTGTTGATCAGGGAAAATTTGAGGAAATCTTTATCGATTACAAATCAAAGGATCCACTGGGTTTTCCTGAATACAAAGAAAAGATTAAAAAATCAATGGAAAAGTCCGGATTAAATGACGCGGCGATATGTGGAACAGGAGAGATTGGCAGAGTAAAAACCGGTCTTTTTTTAACTGATTTCTTTTTTATGGCAGGAAGTATGGGTTCAGTGGTGGGAGAAAAATTTAAGTTGATAACTGATAAAGTTTGTGAGAAAAAAATTCCTCTTATAGCTATAACTTCATCAGGGGGTGGAGCAAGAATGCAGGAAGGAATAATATCATTGATGCAAATGGTAAAAACTGTTGAGGGCGTTTTAAAACTCTACGAGAATAGAATTCCCTATATAACAATCCTGTGTGATCCCACGATGGCAGGAGTTATGGCATCCTTTGCAGCTCTTGGGGACATATCAGTAGCAGAACCTGAGGCTCTTCTTGGATTTACAGGACCAAGAGTTATTCAACAAACAATAGGCGAAAAACTTCCCAAGGGCTTTCAAAGGTCAGAGTTCCAGTTAAAACACGGTATGATAGACGCGGTTACTGATAGAAGAAATTTAAAAGAAACAATAATAAAAATTCTAAAGATTCTGTGTTAAAACTGCTTATTTTCCTTGTCATCCAGACCCCCGATTATAAGGATACAATTTATTTCAAAGGAGATTCCATGTTTTATCATCCCACAGAAGAAAAAATTGTTTTAAAGGGAAATGCATATATAAAGTATAAAAATGTGGAACTCCTATCTGATTCCTGTATTTTTCTTAGAAGGAAAAACATTCTCCTGGCTTACGGCAATCCCTATCTTATTTCAGGAAGGGATACTCTTAAGGGAGATTTTATGAAATTCAGCATAAATACCCAGAAAGGATACGCATATCACGGAAAATCAAAGGTTGAAAAGGGGTTCGTCTGGGGAGAAAAAATCTATAGAACTGATAAAAAAGTCATAAAAGGGTTTACAGGATTTTTTACAACATGTGAACTTGAAGAACCCCATTACTACTTCAGGTCAAATAGAATGAAGGTATTAATAGGAGATGTTGCGGTCGCATCTCCTGTCATAATGGAGATAAAGGAAATACCTGTTCTATGGGCACCTTTCTGGGTGTTCCCGATATCACCAAAAAGAAAATCAGGATTTTTAATTCCCAGACCAGGAAGAAATTCTGTTCTTGGTCTTTACTTAAAAAATTTAAGCTATTACTGGGCAATAAGTAACTATATGGATTTAACATTTACAATGGATATTTATGAAAGGAAAGGTCCTCTTCTTGGTTTTAATTTTGTGTATTTAATTTATAAAAAACTATCTGGAAACTTCAAAGCAACCTATACAAAAGAAATAGATACAAAAACCATAAGGTGGAGTTTAATAGGAGATCACAAACAAAACTTACCATTAGGATTCAGTTTCAATGCCCATAGCGATTTTATATCTGATGAAAAATATATACTTGAGTATTCTGATATAAGGGCGGGAAGAGTGAAAAGCGAGTCAGAAAGCTATGCATCCATTTCAAAGGGATTTATAATTGGAAGTTTTATTACCCATACAAGTTATAAAAAAGATTTTATAAACAAAATAGAAGTTATTACAGCACCGAGTGCCAGCTTTAATCTTTTCCAGAAGAATTTTTTTATTTTCAGAACATCCTTTGGTTTTTTATACTCAAGACAAATTTATAAGGATACCATTATTAAGGAAGAAAATAGCGGTTTCTCAATTTCAAATTCTACAGGGATTCAGAAAATCCTGTTTGACATAGTGAGTTTTTCAACAGGTGTAAATACAAAAGCAGGTGTTTTAAATAAAGATACTCTTAGCAATGATTATCCCTTCTTAAAAAATTTGAGCACAAATGTATCTTTAACAACCAAACTTTACGGTCTTTCCCTTTTTGGGATACCTCCTTTTCAAAAATTTCTCCATACCATAACTCTTTCATCAGGTTATTCTTACTCACCCTATATTAAAAATCCTCCTGTAAAAAGTTTTGCAGGACTTGGTCCTCAGCAAAGGTCAAGCAGAATATCTTTTACCATAAGGAATGACTATGAGGGTAAAATTCTGAAAAATGATCAAAAGAAAAAAGTAAATTTTCTGTCCTTCACACTAAACAGAAATTATGACCTGATAGATAAAAAATGGAGTGATATAAGCCTAACAGGCAATTTTTTACAGAATTCACCGGTAAACGGTTCTTTTTCATTAATCTACTTCACTCAGGATAAAAAGTGGAAAAACCTTACATTACAGTTATCCGGTGATCTTTCTCTGAAATCTCTGTCCTCTTTCCTATTTGAAAAAGTAGAGGAACAAAAAGACACTTTGGAGGAAGACACGCTAAAACATGAAAAAGAATTAGGAACATCACCCTGGAATACAAGTTTTACATACACCTATAAAAACATAGGTGGTGTATCGGGATTTCTAAACTTTCATCTTACAGGTGGCATAACACCCAACTGGAAATTCAGTTTTCACACTGCCTTTGACACCCAGAAAAAAATATTTGTTGAAAGAGGGATTAGTTTAACCAGAGATTTGCACTGCTTCTCGGCAAGGGTAACATGGAGTAAAACAGGAAGCGCATGGGACTACCAGTTTAAGATATGGATTACAAAACTTCCGGACCTTAAATTTGAAAGAGGACTTTTTGAAACCATACTGCCTGCGATTCAGGAATGATAGGGCTTTCAACATCTGCAGGCGATTATAAAAAATTTTATAAAATTCTCAAAGAAACAAAAATATTTTTTGCGGAGTTGAACTACAGGGATACTTTTGAAGATTTTTACCGTAATAAAAAAATTTTTGACAGGTATCAAATTCCTTTTCTCGGTCTTCATGCCCCTGCGCCCTTAGAAAAACCTATAAAAAATGCCTCAAAATTAATTGACCTTGTAAATGAAGACAAAGAAGTTATAAAAAATTCCTTAAAATATCTTAAAAACTCTATAAAATTTGCCAGTGAAAAGGGTATGAGATATGTTATCCTGCATGTAGGTGGTCAGGAAAACGCTGGAACAGAAATCATAAAGGAAAAAGTAAATCAGGAATATATAGAAGAATTTTTAAAGCAAAGGAAGAAAAAAAGGAAAATATATCTTGAAAGATTTTTTAAAAATTTTGATAAAATTCTGGGGTTTGCAGAGAAATTAAAAATTAAAATAGGTCTTGAAGTAAGATACTATCCAGGAGAATTTCCTGACTTTTTTGAGTTAAAAAAAATATTCAGGGAAATGTCAAGCGAATACCTGGGATACTGGCATGATGTAGGTCATGCATGGGTAAAAGAGAAAATAATAAAGGAGCCTCCCTATTTTGAAAACTTTAAAAATAAATTAATAGGAGTTCACATACATGACATAAAAGGAAAGGATGAACACAGACCACCTGGTTCTGGAGAATTTGATTTTAAAGAATTGTTTAAAAACTTAGAGAAATTAAAAAACATCTATGTTGTTTTTGAAATACACAAAAAGTATCCGGAAGAAGAAATTATAAAGGGGATTAAAAAAATAGAAAAACTAATAGGATTAAGAAATATTATTCAGAGAAATAAATGGAAACCTTACAGGATAAAAAAAGAGAATCTAAAGTTGCATCTCCCGGAAAGAATAATACTTCATCATACTGCAATACCCTCGAGAAAAGAATATAAGGGATTTATGACAATAAAAAAAATTCAGAAAGAGCATTTAAAAAGAGAATTTTGTGACATAGGATACCATTTTATAATAACACCTGATGGAAAAATAGTTTGTGGAAGAAATATTTTTTATGAAGGTGCCCATACAAAGAGTAAAAACAAAGGAAGCATAGGCGTTGTGTTAATTGGAAATTTTGAAGAAGAAAAACCTTTAAAAAAACAAGCAAATTCTTTAAAAAATTTAATAGAATTTTTAAAGAAATTTATAAAAATCAAAAAATTAGAAATCCATAAAAACCACTCAGAAACTCTATGCCCTGGTAAAAATCTTATAAAATTTTTAAAAAAATTTCGGTTAGATTTTTGATGAGACAACTCGTTCTATTTGAAAAAACTTATCAAGACACATATAATTATATTTAAAATTTGAGATGGAGGTGAGTCAAAATGAATATTTTAATGTGCGTGTTTCTTTTAATGCCTCCTCATCCGGAATTAAAAGAAAAACTTGTAAGAGAGGGAAAATGGGAGAATGTAAAAAATGTTCTTATTCAGGCAAGAGAAAAAAGAGTTGATGCACCTGATTTTGAAAATCTAAAAAAATTCAGAATAAGGATACTTGAAAGACAGAGCGATACTTTGAGTACTCCTGTGATACTTGTTGAATTTACAGATAATCTTGCAGAATCAACAAAAACCCATTATGAGAATATGCTTTTTAGCGTGAGTACCTATCCAACAGGTTCCCTAACAGATTACTATCTTGAAAACTCCTATGGAGATTTTTTCATAGATGGGTGGGTCTCAGATTGGCTTATGATGCCCCAGCCATATAGTTATTATGTGGATGGTCAATATGGATTCGGTCAATATCCTCAGAACGCTCAGGGACTTGCAAGAGATGCGGTGCTTGCTGCTGACCCCTATGTGGATTTTTCACAGTTTGACAGGGACAACAACGGCTATGTGGATGCAATATTCATAGTTCATGCAGGACCCGGTGCAGAAGAAACAGGAAATCCGAATGATATATGGTCTCATGCATGGTATATACCAGGAGGAGTTCAGGTTGATGGAGTCATAGTTTACAGATATTCAATGGAACCAGAAAACGGAAGAATTGGGGTTTTTGGACATGAACTCGGTCATATTCTCGGTTTGCCTGATTTGTACGATACTGATTACTCATCAGAAGGACTTGGTAACTGGTCAATGATGGCAGGTGGCTCATGGGGAGGAAATGGAAGAGTGCCTGTTCATTTTGATGCATGGTGCAAGTACCAACTTGGATTTTTAACACCAACAAATGTAACAGGAATTATAGAGAATGCAGTTTTCCCCCCGGTTGAAGAAGCGCCTGTTGTTTATAGGCTCTGGAGTTATGGAAACTCTTCACCTCAGTATTTCCTTGTTGAATTCAGAAGCGACCAGAAAGGCTTTGATAAATCATTACCCGAGGGTGGACTTCTGGTCTTTCATATTGATGAAAATCAGCAGAACAATAATAATGAATGGTATCCAGGACACACAAATTATGGTCATTATAAAGTTGCCCTTGAACAGGCTGATGGAAATTGGGATATGGAAAAGGGAATTAACAGAGGAGACCCAGGAGACCCTTATCCAGGAGCAACCAGTAACAGGAATTTTGATGATTATTCAACACCCGATTCCAAGGATTATAATTTTTCAACAACCTATGTTTCTATAACAGGTATATCTGATTTTGGAGACACAATGTATGCAGACCTCGCTGTAGTGCCAGTTTACAATCTTGCTCTTGACAGCTTAATTGTACCTCCTGTGGTTCCTAAGGATAGCTCCTTTGTATCTAAAATCTATTTTTCTAACAGAGGCTTTTACGGACAGAATTTTTCAGTAACATTGAGAATAGATTCTACAGGTAACAATCTGTACCAGGAAACTATATCAAATCTCTATCTTTCACCCGGTGAAAGCGACTCAGCCCAATTTTCTCCATTTACAGTTCACTGGGAAAATGGATTTTATAATATAATAGCCTATATAACATCAGGAAATGACCAGCTTCACAGAAATGACACAATAAAATATGACCTTTATTCTTATTTGATAAAGAGATTTGTAAATGCTCCTTATTCTACAAACTTGCCCACAATTGATGGAATAATCCAGAATTCAGAGTGGGCTGATGCTTATGCATTTGATGTATCCGATTTTCTGGGTCAGGATGGTAAAATAAATGTTGCAGAAGCCACTGCTTTTGTGAAAAATTCAGATTCTGTATTCTATATAGGAATAATTCTTGAAGATACGACTTCTGGAATTGATATGTTTAGAATGTTTTTTGATGACAATGCAGATGGTTCATTTCCTCCTTATCCTGAATCTTCTGAAGGTGAAATAAGAATCTATCAAACAACAAGCGGATTCAACATCACATATAGACCCTATTATTCTTCCGGGCAAGCAGGACCACCTCAAGCCATCTCTTTGCCTTTTGGGGCAGATTTCACAAATGGCAACAGAAGTTATGAGCTTGCAATTCCTCTTGTGCATCACAATTATGCCCTTGATGAAGAAATTGGTTTGTCTTCTTCAATAGATACATTTGGCACTTATATTCTGGTAAGAGATGGTACGATGGCTGATAATATTGTAAATTGGCCTCAAGATTTAATACCTTATAACTTTAATGAACCCTCTTATTATGGAAAGGTAGAGGTTACAAATGTAAATGTAGAAGTAAAAGAGAGGAATAAAGGGAAAAATATCTTTTCTTTCTCTATAAATCCTGATAAAAAAGGGTATAGAGTAAAACTCATCCTGCCCTCTTCACAGTTATTCAAACTCAATCTTTATGATATAGCAGGCAGAAACTTATGGAAAATAAAGAACACTGGCGGAGAATTTGAAACTTTTATAAGTCCAAAGGATTTTTCAAAAGGAGTGTATTTTCTAAAACTGGATACAGAAAAAATAAAGCAAATCAAAAAAATAGTGATTTACTGATTATTATATACTGCATTAAATTTGAACTTGAAAATTAAGTTAGAAACCTTTAATATATAAAAAATAAAGGACCGGGTTCGGGCGGTCGCTCTCTCTTGACCTTGTCAGGGGGAGAGGAAAGTCCGGACTCTAAAGGGCAGGGTGCTCTCTGAAAAAGGGAGGCTCTCTCACTATAAGGTGAGAGAGACGGAAAGGGCCACAGAAACAAGACCGTCCCGACTCTGTCGGGATAAGGGTGAAACCGTGGGGTAAGAGCCCACGCTCTTTACCAGCGATGGTAAAGAGGGTAACCCCCACCCGGAGCAAGACAAATAGGGGAGGTTAAAGGTGTTGCCCGCACCTATGAACTCCCGGGTAGTCGCATAGATAGATGGCCGCTTAAAACAGAATCCGGCTTATGGAACCCGGTCCTTTAAAATTGATATGGAATTTATTTCTGAAAAGATAAAAAATCTCAGAAAAGAAAGGGGATTAAAAATAAGTGAACTTGCCCAAAGAGCAGGAGTGAGTAAAAGCTATATATCTCAACTTGAAAGAGGAATGATTTCACCTAAGATAGATACATTAAAAAAAATACTTGATGCACTTGGAATTTCAATAAATGAATTTTTTTCAGAAACAGAAGAAAAAAATGTCCATTTCACATGGAGAGAATTTATAGATTTTACTCCTCGCTCAACAAGAATAAAAGTAATTCTTTTAACACCTGTAAGAGAAAGAAACTTTGATATATATCATGTAGAACTTCAGCCGGGTATGAAAACATCCACTGAAGAGTCCCATCCAGGAGAAGAAGGGGGATATGTTTTAAAAGGTGAACTAACAATAAAACTTGGTGGAAAAGAAATAAAGGTAAAAAGGGGTGAAAGTTATTCTTTTAAATGCAATAAAACACATTACTTTAAAAATGATACAGACCATGCCCTCTCCTTTATAAACATTGTATGTCCTCCTTATAAAGATGTATTGTTAAAGTGAGACGAGTTTTTTGATTTTTTTGGAAGAAAATTGAAAGGTTTTTGTGGAAACGGTTGAATCCTATAATAAAAAAGAATTTATGCATGTAGAATTCCATAGCATATTGGATTTAAGTTTATTTTTAACATAGTATTTCACGAAGTATTCTAATAGTGTTCTTCTAAGGTTCTATTGAATCTTTCTATATATGCCTTGCTTTGTGGGTCTCTAAAATCCTTTGCATTATCACTTTCAAAAGATTTATAAGCAAAGGCAAATCTTGTTTTCAAATCAATTGCAGTAAAAATGTATCTTTTTATTCCCTTTACAAATACATGTAAAG
>FWPU01004202.1_pt1 | contig 34012 bp, 48 predicted proteins | sample 2228361 | NCBI WGS metagenome assembly FWPU01 (sample SAMEA103939777, study PRJEB20133) | metagenome
GTCCGCCTGGCGCGCGTCGATGACGCAATCCCGCCGCGCTTCCAGGTCGCCGAGGTGGTCAACCTGCAAGCCGTGCGCGACAACGCCAGAGGCAAGAGATAATACGCCCCGCCGGAGGCCTCGTATCTGGCAGGTGGATAAAATTGAAGGAGAATTTGGTACGGGGGCCCCCACAGCGGTGGTCCCCGTACGTCGTTATGTCCATATGGAGTGCCGAATAATTCGTCGTGCCCCGCCGGAGGCCTCGTATCCGGCAAGGAGGAAAATATGAGACTAAAATATAAAGATATGGAAGGCGAGCATGAGGTGGAGGCTGTAGTAACGACCGCCCACGCCTCATCAAGCTATGGCATCCCAGCGATTGTTTTGGCCGATGGGACTGTAGTCTCAACGATGGCATGGTATTTTTTTCAATTTGAAGTCGTTGAGGCTACTGAGGAAGAATATTACTTACTCCAGCAAGCAATCTAGCATGTGCCCCGCCGGGGGCCTCGTACCCGGCAGGAGGATAAAATTGAAGGAGAATTTTGGTACGGGGGCCCCCACAGCGGGGGCCCCCGTAAGTCGTTATGTCCATATGGAGTGCCGAATAATTCGTCGTGCCCCGCCGGAGGCCTCGTATCCGGCAGGAGGATAAAAATGGAAGAAATTATCGACAAAGTGGTAGAGGTGAAGAGCCAAAGGGAGCTAGAAAGGGCCCTCCGCCAAGGGTTCCTCCCATGCTGTGTAGGGGAGGAGGAAATTTTGGTCTCCGGAGACGCCTATGTCGTCGCTGTGGGAGAGGCCCAGATCGTGGCATCAGGAAATGCCAAGATCCGGGCGCACAATAGCGCCCAGGTCTGGGCATTCGAGAATGCCCGCGTCTGGGCTTTCGACCGGAGCACGATCATGGCATCAGGGGATGCCGTGGTCGAGGCTTACGGAGAGAGCCTCGTCGACATCTCGGGAAGCGCCGAGGTTTCGGCGTATCATAACGCCCGTGTCTATGCAAACTCCAGCAGCAAGGTACGGGCGTTCGACAATTCCCAGGTAATCGCCGGCGACAGTGCCTATGTCGTCGCCGGCGATCGCGTCCGGGTCAAGGCATATGACATGTCCACGGTCGACGCGACCGGGGACGCTCAGATCTGGGCTCGGGGTAGCGCCCAAGTCGTGGCGCGCGACAGGGTACAGATCTGGGCATATGAGAATTCCCAGATCTGGGCGAATGGCATCGTCCAGATCCGGGCATACGATAGTTCTAGGATTACGGCGGCGGAGTACGTCGCCGTAACAATATCACCAAATCATACCGGGGACATAACTGGTGGCGTGCATATTAGATACCAGCTGCTCCACCTCTAATATACCCCATCTAATATACCCCTGATTCTCACCTTCGCGCCCGCCCAGCCCCTCCCTGGGCGGGCAACATTTTTATCCGTCGATTATGTGTTATAATCTAGAACAAATATTCTAATATTGGAGGTGACTGATGAGCCCTGAACAAATCGCTGCCGTGGCAGGTGTCATCCTTTCCCTGCTCCTGGAATACCTGCCGTATTTTTCCGATTGGTATAATGCGCAACCCGATAATATACAGCGCCTGATCGTTTTAGCGATCGGCGCTGTTGTTGTTGGTGGCGCATTCGGTCTCGGTTGCCTGGGGCTGGTGGCAGTCAGCTGGCCTTGCTCCTGGGCTGGCGGGTGGCAGGCTGTCCTCTCCTTCATCTCGTTCATCCTCTCCTCGCAGGCCACCTATCTTGTCCTTCCTAAGCCGGAGCGCGGATAATGCCTGGCAGTGGGGGGAATGGCGGCAAGGTCTCCATGAGGCAATTCTACGAGGCTTTGCTCGACCAAAATCGACGCATGGAAGAGATGGAGCGCAGGATCTTATCAGAATTAGCTATATTGCCTGCGCTCCAGACCAAAATAGAGCACAGCGAAGACGAAATCAATCGTCTGCGAGCGCGCTCTGATGGAATAGATATTATTATCGCCGCAATCTCTGCCCTGGGCTCGCTGATTTCAGGCATTCTGGGCACACGTCATTAACTATGGCCACGGCACAAAAATCTCAGGGCACAACCAGCGTAGTGCTGGTTGGCGATCTGCACATTAACAGCACAATCGCACTATCTCTCCCATCCATCGAATTAGACGATGGCGGCATATATCACGCCAGCCGCACACAGAGGTGGTTATGGGCCTGCTGGCTTGACTTTTGGTCTCAGATCGCCAATTTGCCCGGGCGCAAAATCGGTATTTTCAACGGTGATCTGGGCGAGCTGGACGTTAAAAGGCGGAGCAACCAGCTCATTACTGCCAATAAGGCCACTATCCTGCGGCATGCTATCGAAGTCCTTTCGCCAGCTCTGTCCGTGTTGGATGGGGCGATCATTATCCGGGGAACTTTAGCGCACGTCGGCAAATCTTCATGGCTGGAAGAAGCCCTCGCCAATGATATCGATATCGCCATCAGGCCAGATGGGATGGCTAGCTGGTATCATTTGCGCACCGAGATCGAGGGCGTACGCCTGGATGTCGCCCACCATGCCAGTATGGGGCAATTGCCCTGGACGGAGAGAGATGCGGCCAATAAGGTGGCAAAGATCATCGCCTGGCGCTACGCAATCGACCTCAAACAGCCTCTACCTCATGTGGCGGTGCGCAGCCATAATCATCGTTATGCCGATAGTGGGCATAATTATGATGTATTTGCGGTATGCCTGCCAGCCTGGAGCGCGCTTACCGAATACGGCTATCGGATGGGGAAGGAGAATAGCATGGCCGATATCGGCGGCGTATGGCTCATCTGTCAGAATGGCTCGTATCAATTCGGCGAGCGCAGATACCGTCCTGAATGGGATAAGCGCATATGGAAATTGAAGATATAGGCCAGGATGAGATCGATGCAGATATCCGCCAATATCTGCTGAATCTATATCCGAGATATGAAGATGCGCGGCCTCCCGGCTCGATAAATACTCAGGAAGCAGCTGAATTATGGGGCTGTGATCGGGAGGTCGCCCGGCGCAGGCTTAATAAGCTGGTCAAAGCTGGCAAGTTCGAGCGACTATTATGCCGCTCAAAGACCGGTCAACCAATGCATGTATGGGTGAAAAAGTGATTTGTTATTTCTCAATATCCGCATTGCAACTGATCCTGTTGCTGGCATGTATCGGGGTGATATATGCCATAGCGGATACTGCCGATTAGGAGGTCGGCCAAAATGAAGGTCAAAAAAAGCATATCCACCGTCGTATCATATATCCTGACCGATGATCAGGGTCGGGAATATTGGGGGACATATGTCGATCCTGATCCACGTGTGGCTGACGATAATGCTTTCTGGAGCGCGCTCAAGAAAGCCCGCCAGGATGGTCATTTTCCTCTGAATAATGAGGAGCAGGAAGATGAGTGACGTTATTGGGGTAGATGTCTCCCATTGGCAAGGAGATATGGACTGGGATCGCTGTCTCCAGGCCGGAGCTGTATTCGCCTTTGTCCGCGCCGGGAGCATCTCTACTTCCGGGGTTCTCTATGCCGATTATAAATGGGAGCGCAATAAGATCGAAGCTCCGCTCAGACTGCCCTGTGGCGCATATTGGTTCTTCCGCCCGCAGTTCGATCCCGTCTCCCAGGCCGACTTTTTCTGTGCTCTGCTGGAGGGCGTCGAGCTGAAATTGCCGCCCGTTCTCGATGTAGAATCTGATGGCGGTCTTTCGCCAGCCGCTTATGCCGATGCGATCAAGGCCTGCCTGGATCGCATCGAGGCGCGCTATCGTAAGCCCATCATCTATACCAGTCGCTCGAAATGGGCATATGTAGAGCCGCGCCCTTATTGGGGCAACTATGAATTGTGGGTAGCTCACTATACGACCTCTGACACTCCCCTATTGCCATCAGCATGGCAGCGGTGGACATTCTGGCAGTTCACCGCCAGCGGCGATGGGCCGGCTTATGGGGCGCAGTCAGCCTCCATCGATCTGAACCGTTTCAATGGCACTCTGGACGAGTTCAATGCATATATCGGAGATAATCAGATGAGATTTAAATTCTATCGTGCGAAATCAAAAGGGGCGATTGTCCGACGCATCGCTGATAATGTGGCGGTGGGATTGTTGCCCCCGAATATTATCTTCCTGGCCGATGAAGAGTCATTGCCCGACCAGCCTGATAAGATAATTGTTGGCGAGATCTATTACGTGCTGGTGAATCAGGTCGAAAGCATCGAATTACTATAATTCGCCGACGCAGGGGCAGCCCACCCTCCTTGGGCTGCGGGATGGCCAGATGGGACTGGCAGGGCGGGGGCGTCGGTAAATAATATGGAAAAGATTAGAGTAGTCGAGGTCAGGGCCGAGCTCAGGCAACTGAAATCTATGGCGGATGGCACGATCAATGTCGTGCTCAATCTGCCAGAAGATTGTATCCCCCAAGCAAAGGTCTTGATGGATTGGCTCAAGCTTGAGATCTACGCCTACCTCAGCCTTGACCGTATAGATGGTACACAAAAGGCAAAATGATGCGAGATGAGCGAGGCAGATTTGTAAAAGGCGGTCCCGGAGGGCCTGGGCGGCCAAAGCGGGAGCGAGAGATCGAATATTATCGCATTATGGAGTCAGCGGTCTCTCCTGCCGATTGGCGCGCTATCTGTCAGAAGGCCGTCGAGCAGGCCAAACGTGGTGATCCAGTGGCGCGCAAGTGGCTATCGGATTATCTGGTCGGGCCTCCGGTGGAGCGCAAAGAGATCAGTGGCATTGATGGAGGGGCGATATATATCGTCGCCTGGGATGAGAATGCAGTATCTGATTAAGGCACAGCCGCACGCGGGCCAGCGCGCTGTGCATAAGAGCCCAGCGCGTTTTAAGGTGCTGGCAGCCGGTCGGCGCTGGGGCAAGACGCGCTTGGGAGTGATGGAATGCCTGGATGTGGCCAGCCGGGGTGGGCGTGCCTGGTGGGTCGCTCCATCTTACAAGACTTCCGAGGTTGGCTGGCGACCGTTGCGTCGCCTGGGTGCTAGATTAGGTGCGGAGGTGCGCAGGGTGGATCGTCAGATCCTGCTGCCCAATGGCGGCGAGGTAACCGTCAGATCTGCCGATAATCCCGACAGCCTACGGGGCGAAGGATTGGATTTCGTGGTCTTGGATGAATGCTCATTCATGGCTGAGGAGACCTGGCTCGAGGCCTTGCGCCCTGCACTGTCAGATCGGAATGGGCGGGCATTGTTCATTTCTACCCCAAAGGGGCGCAACTGGTTTTGGCTGCTGTGGCTCAAGGGTCGCTCCGGCGAGGAGGGCTATCAATCCTGGCAATATCCCACCTCGACCAATCCATATATTCCCCCCGAGGAGATCGATGCTGCCAGGCGTTCTCTTCCTGAGCGCATATTTGCCCAGGAATATCTGGCTGAATTCATCAGTGATGCTGGGGGGGTCTTTCGCAACATCGCGGAATCTGCTACTGCCGAGGTATCTGATATTGCAAGCCATGATGATTATGTCTTTGGGGTAGATTGGGGCAAGCATAATGATTTTACGGTCATCTGCGTCCTGGATCTGCAATCCAAGAGCCAGGTCTACCTGGATCGCTTCAATCAGATTGATTATGCCATTCAAATAGGGCGTCTGAAGGCCCTGACGGAGAGATTCAAGCCTCTTACGATCGTGGCGGAGCGCAATAGCATGGGCGAGCCATTGATCGAGCAGCTTCAACGGGATGGCTTGCCGATCCAGCCCTTCACGACTACCCAGGCCAGCAAGACGCATATCATCGATGCATTGGCATTGGCTTTTGAGCGGCGCGAGATAAGGATATTGCCAGATGCAGTGCAGATCGCCGAATTACAGGCTTATGAGATGCGGCGTCTCCCCTCTGGCATGTTGGCCTATTCTGCCCCGGCCGGGATGCATGATGATACTGTGATGGCGTTGGCTCTGGCCTGGAGCGCGATAAGCACCAGTGTGTGGACAATTGAAAGCCCGTTCTAGGATGGTGAGATATGAGCATCATGGATAATATTCGCCTGCGATTGCTCAATTGGCTGATGCCGGATGAGATCGGCAGATATGGATATCGGGAGCGCCTGGAGCGTTATGCGCTGCTGGCAGATTATTATGCTGGCCATCATCGCAGGCAATTGATTAGGCGCGCCGGGCAGCCGGATGACAACATCTCATTGAATTTTACCGGCCTGATAGTCAACCGCAGCGTTTCCATGCTGCTGGGCAATGGGATCGACTTTGATCTGCCTGGAGAGGATGATGATCTGAATGCCGCGTATATCAATGCTACCTGGGCGGCCAATCGGAAGGATATTTTGCTCCACAAAGTGGCACAATTCGGCGCAATTTATGGGACGTGCTACATAAAAATCATTCCGGAGGCGCTGGAATATAACGGAATACATGTGGCGCGCCTGGTGGCGCTCGATCCGCTCTGGTGGCAGATCGAGACTGAAAAAGAAGATCTGGATAGCGTCATCAGATATATTGGGCGCTACAACGTGATTGGCGATGACGGGGCGCAAATAGCGCGCAAGGAAATCATCGAGCGCCAGATGATGGATAGGCAAGTGATTGGATGGCTGATCAATGATTATGAGGCCACGCGTAGCACTGGTGGCCAATGGGTATTGGTGGATAGCGTCCAATGGCCGTATAAATTTCCACCGATCATACATTGGCAAAATCTACCGGCGGCCGGGCAGATATATGGCATGAGCGACATTGAGGATGTGATCGAATTACAGGATCGCATCAATTTCATCGCCAGCAATATCAGCAAGATCATACGCTATCATGCACATCCGTACAAATATGCCTCTGGGATTGCCAATGCCGATGCGGTATCTTCCTGGTCTCCGGATGAGTTCAAGGGTTTTCCGGCTGGGGCGGAGGTTAGATCGGTCGAAATGCAATCTGATCTGTCGAGCAGCCAGCAATATTTATTAGTTCTGCGTCAGGCGCTATTCGACATCAGTCGCACTGTTGATATCAGCAGTATGGCTGATCGGGTAGGAGCGCTGACCAATTTCGGGCTGCGTGTGTTGTTCTTCGACGCGTTGGCCAAGTTGGGCACTAAGCGGGAGCTATATGGGGAGGCGCTGAGCGAGCTCAATCATCGATTATTGGTAATGGCAGGGATAGAGCCGGCGGACGGTGGGGAAGTGATCTGGCCTGATGTGCTGCCGATCGATCAGCGCGAGGAGATCGAAGGCCTCAAGTTTGATCTTGAGAATGGATTAGCCAGCCGCGAGTCGATCAGTGAAAAGCGCGGATATAACTATAAATATGAGCAAGAGAGAATGAATAGCGAGCAGATGCAGAGCGATAATGTTGGGGCGGCGATATTGCGCGCCTTCAATATTGGCAGATAGAAAGGAGTAAATATGAGTGCATTGTCTGATTACCTGGAGAATGCGTTAATCAATCTCGTCCTGCGTAACACGGCGTTCAGCGCATTGGGCACGGTGTATATTGCATTGGGGACTGCGGATTTTACCGATGCGGCCAATGCTGTTGAGCCGAGTGCGGCCAGCTATGCGCGCGCCACAGTCACAGCCTGGAATGCCCCCTCCAATGGGGCAACCAGCAATACAAATGCGATTGTATTTGCGCAAGCCGCGCAAGATTGGGGCACGATAACGCATGCTGCCGTGTTCGATGCGGCCACCAATGGAAATATGCTCTTTCATGGAGCATTGACCAATAGCAAGATCGTACAGACTGGCGACACATTTCAATTTGCCGCCGGAGCATTCCAGATAACTCTTGCCTGATATGCCAACCTATGCTGCTTATGGACGCATCACGCCGACCGCGCTGATGGCGGCCTTTTCTGGTGCATCTGGCAAGGGCAACTGGTCGCAGCTGACCGCCTCGACCGCTTTCGCCGCGGCGGGATTATATGTATTTGCCTATAACAACTCGCTGTGCTCACTGCTATTTGATATAGGCACGGGCCCGAGCGGCAGTGAGACGATATTGATTCCAGATCTGCTAATCTCGACGCGCAACGGGTATACATTGATCGGGCAATATTTTCCGGTTGCCATACCTGCCAGTAGCAGATTGGTGATACGTTGCTGGGCCAGTAATGGCACATCTGGAGCAGTAGCCTGCGGGGTGACTATCGTGGATACCGCTTTTCGCGGTGGAGCATCCCTCAATAGTTGCATCGCCATCGGGCTAGATGGCAGCGCGCCAAAAGGCACGGTCGTTGACCCAGGGGCAACCGCCAATACTAAAGGTGCGTGGACGGAATTGACCGGCTCACTATCTCAGACGATCAATGCCTGGGCGCTGGCCATCGGAAATAATCAGAATACGAATATGGCAATGGCCAATTTCCTCTTCGATGTTGGCGTGGGCCCGAGCGGCAGTGAGACGGTCATTCTGGAAAATGCCCAGATCATGGGGACGAGCAGCGAGACGCGTATGCCCTGCATGATCGGCCCATTCTATGAGACGATCAACGCAGGCAGTCGAATAGTAGTGCGGGCACAATCGGATATAACCGATGCGACAGATCGGCTGTCGGATGTAGTGTTTTACGGATTCTACTAATGACCAAGTATACCGGGGCAGTTGGCAGCAGCAGTGCCGGGATTACCGTAACCGCCGGGAGCGGGACAAAGGGCGGCTGGGTGCAGCTCTTCAGCTCCACGCCCGCGGCGGCCAAGTGTCTGTGGTTGTATGCGCGCCCGGCCTCCACGGCCAGCTACCTCCTGGATATTGGCACGGGGGCAAGCGGCAGTGAGCAGGTGCTTGTCCCGGACGTCCTGATCGATGGCTCAGCGTCCGCCAATGTCTTGATCCCGCTACCGATCGCCATTGCTTCTGGGGCACGGGTGGCGGTGCGGGCGCAATCAAGCGCCGCCAACTCGATCCTTGTCGTGCTGACCATAGACACAAGCGGATTTACCAATGGCACTGATCTGACTTCCGCCGTGGCACTGGGTGTATCCGGCAACGGCGGGACGGTAATTGATCCTGGAGCGACTGGTGGGACAAAGGGATCGTGGGTACAGCTAAGCGCCAGCAGCCCCCAAGACCTTAAGGCATTAGTGATTTGCACCGGGAATAACGCAAACGCCACAAATCAGTTGGCGCGCTTTTTCGTAGATGTTGGCACGGGGGCAAGCGGCAGTGAGACGATCATCGTCCCGGACATATTCTTTAATCACAACGATGCCGAAGCGCCGGCGAACATGGCCAGCGGGCCTTATCTGGTAGATATCGCTGCTGGGACACGCATTGCCGTGCGCGCGCAATGCAACATCACGGATGCTACGGATCGGCTGTTCAGTTGCGTCATCCTGGGCTTTTATGGCGAGCCGGGCTCGGCGGTGGACGGGACGATTTCGTTGACCGGGCAGGCTGACTTGGGTGCGGATAGTACATGTATTCGCGACGGGTCAATATCTATCGCTGGTATTGGGTCATCTGCTGCTCAAGGTAAGCTGATTCTATCTGCCTCCATATCATTGGGAGGTATTGGATCATCTTCGGCTCTAGGCAATCTGATTCTCTCCACCTCCACAACGCTGGGCGGCACTGTTTCCCTGGGGGCTTCTGGCAGCATCATTCTGCAGGGGGATATATCGATTGGCGGGGTGGCTTCTTTGTTGGCCACCGGAGAGCTGTTGATGGGGGGCGGAGGTGCTCTGATTGGTACTGGGCAACTGGTGGCCAATGGTGCATGTGCATATTCTGGCGCGGTGTCATTGGGTGGGATTGGTACGTCAGGCGCTGTGCCCGATGTATTGAGATCGGCCAACATATCGATTGGTGGGGTGGCTAGCCTATCAGCCGATGGCTCGATATTCGGGGTGGTGGATGGCTCTGTTAATCTACAGGGGGCAGCTATTACTGCTGCTGAGGCGCTTGTGCAGCGCTATGGGACTGTACTACTATCTGGGCAATGGACAATGAGTCCTGGTGGTGGCCTGTTGCTGCCCGGCAATATCGATATATCCGGTGTTGGGCTATTGGGGGCAGATGGATTGCGTATATGCGGGGCGGATCTATCTGTGAGCGGGAATATGTGGCAGATAGCCATGGGGAATGTGGCATATGCGGCCAATGCGTGGCTGAATATGCAATGTGAATTGATGGCCGCCGGTAGCATAAGCGAGGCTCCGTCCGGGATAGTCCTTAAGAGGCGCAAGCGACAGCAGATAATAAGGCTGCCTGGCGCTGTGATATACAGGAGTCGGCGTGGATAATTCACAGGAGCTATCCGAATTATTACGCCAGGCGCTGCGCTTTCGCCAGCGGGTGATGGCGAATGATGCGGCTGCGATTAAGCGGCTGATCGAGGCTTATGTTGCTATCGGCGCAAGATTGAAGGACAAGATCGATGCTCTGGTGGCGGAGATTGGCGCATTGAATCCCACGCAGGGGCAATTAGTGCGCATGGTACGTTACAAGTCGTTGTTGGAGCAAATTGGCAAAGAATTGAGCGATTATCAAGTTTTATTGCAATTTGAGGTCAATCAAGCAATAGATTTTGGTGTTGGGGCTGGCAGCGAGCACGCCAAAAGATTGGTGGAGCTGGTAGCCAGGCAGGCCAGGATACAAGTTAGCTTTCACAATTTGCCCAAGGAGGCGTTGATCCAGGTGTTGGGTTTGTTGGATGAATCCGGGCCGCTCTATCGGCGTCTGCAGCAATTAGCACCGCAGACCGTCGAATCGGTTGCAAAAAAAATTGCAGAAGGCGTCGGGCTGGGATATAACCCGCGCAAAATCGCCAGATTGATCAATAACGAATTGGGGCAAGGCCTGACAACCGCTATGCGTACCACGCGCACCGCACAGCTCTATGCCTATCGTGAGGCGACCCGCGCTAATTACATCGCTAATAGCGATATCGTGCGCGGTTGGTATTGGAGCGCTCAACTGGATGATCGTACCTGCATGAGCTGTATAGCACAACATGGCACATTCCACCCCTTAAATGAGCCTCTCAACGATCATTATAACGGGCGCTGTGCTCCGCTTCCAGCAGTGCTCACTTTGCCCAATCCAATCGAGCAAAGTGGCGAACAGTGGTTCAAGCAGCAGAGCGAGGAAGTGCAAAAGAGGATGATGGGAGATGCGCGCTGGGAAGCCTGGAAAGCAGGAAAGTTTAGCTTTGATAAGCTCAGTGGCCAGCACGAGGATACTGTATATGGCCAGATGCGCGTTGAGCGCAGCCTGAGTGAGCTGCTCAAATTACAATAGGCATTGCGAAGTTATGATATAATGCAAAGGAGTGTGATATATGCCATTCACGCGAGAACCATGGGATAGTCCAGAATCGCAGCTGGATGCCGATGACTTCTGCGCCGTGTGCCTGATAGATATGAATGAGCCCGGCCAGAAGAAGATCAAAGGGCTGTGCAAGCTGCCAGTCCGCTCCCGACCAGGCGCGCCGATCAATATCAATGCATTGCATGCCGCGGCTGGAGCGCATGGCATCCTGGGCGTGAAAGGCGTGCCACCGGATGAGAAGCGTAAGGCGGCACGCAAATTGATCGCCCTCTATCGCGAGGCCGGTGAAATCGCCCCCGAGAGTGTATATCGCATCGCGGGCGAGAAAAGACCAAAGGAATAAAGGAGAGTCGCGATGACTGACCAGGATTCGGGCGAGATGCCCGTCGGGGAAGAGATGCCCCAAGAAGCAGCGCAGGCAGAGCAACCAGCAGAAGCACCGCAATCAGTGGAGCAATTACAGGCCGAGTTGGAGCGCATCCGCAAGGCATTGCGCGCAGCCAATAAAGAGGCTGCCGAAAGGCGTAAATTGCTCGAACAATATGAATCAGAGAAGAAACAGCGCGAGGAAGCCGAGCTATCCGAGCTGGACAGGCTCAGGAAACGGCTCTCTGAGGAGCAGGCCGAACGCGAAAAAGCACTGGCCGAATTGCAAGCTATCCGTTTGCGCTCAGCTATCGTCTCAGAGGCCGCCAATATTGGCTTCATTGATCCGCACGACGCCTATACCATGATCGATCTGGCGGAGATCGAGATCGATGATAATGGTCAGGTGACGAATGCCAAAGACCTGCTGGAGGGGCTCGCCAAACGCAAACCATATCTTCTCAAGAAAACCGTCCCAGCGCTCAATGCTACCAATCCGGGGCAAGCCAGCGCAGGCGAAACCGATGATCAAAGACGGGCGCGCCTCTACGGATCTGGTCATAACATCTTTGCCCCCGAACTAGCCCGACAACATGGTGGCGGGGTAGTGTTCCCAGAACCAAAGAAGTGACGCCCAGAAAGGACAGAACATGGTAGCAGAATATAATACATACGCCGATATTTCGGCTTTTGTTAACGCGATCTTTGAAGACGCCATGTTGGTGGCGCGCGAGAATAACCTGGCCACCGGTCTGGTAACGGTATTCAATGATCGGGCGGGCATGGCGGCGCGGAAGAATCAGGAATACGGCTCGGCCACCATAAACGCCATCGGCGAGACGGATGACCTGACCAGCCAGGCTTTTACCCCTGTCGCTCTTTCGACCCTGACCCCTCAGGAGTTCGGAGCACAGTTCCTGCTGACCGATCAGCGCATGGAATCTGACCCATTCGGTGTCCGTGCCGACGCGGCCCAGGAACTCGGCGCGGCAATGGCAGCCAAGATGGATCAGGATGTCTTCGGCAACTTTACCGCCCTGACTGGTGGGACGGTCGGCGCTTCCGGCACGACCATCACCTGGGGGCATGTAGCTGCCATGGTGACCAGGCTCAAGGCGCAATTTGCGCCAATGCCATATTATCTGGTGCTCCATCCCTATCAATGGCATAGCCTCTTCAAGGCGGCATCCATCGCCGCTTCGACCAGCATTGCCCAGTCGCCTGAGTTCACCAATTCGGTGATGCGCAATTTCTATGCCGGTACTGTGATGGGCGGGTTGAATATCTTTGTGACGGCTAATGTGCCAGTATCTGGTACTGATGCCTATTGTGCGGTTTTTGCACGGCCCGCCCTGGCGTTGGATATCCGGCGAGCGCCTCGGCTCGAGCCAGAGCGCGATGCTTCCCGCCGCGCCTGGGAACTTAATATGACCGCCATCTATGCCGAGGGTGTCTGGCGGCCCAAATTCGGCATCCAGGGCATCTTTGATGCCTCTGCCCCATCAAGCTAAGAGAGAGGTGTGAAATGGCATTCGAAGTACATTTGGTAAATGCAGATCTCTCCAATGTGAGTGGAGCTGGGCCATTTCCACTGCTCTATCTGCCAGCCGAAGGCGGCGGGATCAATATCCTCAGCGCTCATGTGGTTGGCGATGGGGCTGGTACGTCGGTCGGCCTCAAACTGGTCTCCATCGCTGACGCCGGCACTCCCTCCAGCACCGATGGGACGATCGGCTCATTTGCTGGAACAGTCGTATATGCGGCCAATGCGCGTTTTGCCTGCACCGTCTCGACCCCCTATGTGGGGGGCGGGAAGTGGATCGGCCTGGAACAGACCTCCGGCACATTCCCGGCGCACACGCACCTGGCATTGGCCTACGTGATGGGTAAATAAGTTTGCGGGATATTGGGGATGTCCCGCCTGGCGGGCTAGCGCCGCGGCGCGAAAAGGGCCACCTCCAGCCCCTGCCCGCCAGACATGGAGGGTGATAGGAGGATCACATGCGTTTTACCTGGTTCTCAAATGCTCCCTGGGCGCCAACCGGTTATGGCAACCAGACCAGGCTCTTTGTGCCGCGCCTGAAGCGCCTGGGGCATGAGATCGCCATCATCGCCTTCTGGGGATTGGAAGGCGGGATGATCAATTGGGAGGACATCCCCATCTATCCAAAGGGCCTCGAGCAATATGGGCAGGATGTGCTCGGTGCACATACTGCCCACTATCGCACTAATGTCTGCATCAGCTTGCTCGATGCCTGGGTCTTTCGCCCTGATATGTATCCCGGGACCTTATGGATACCGTGGTTTCCGGTTGATATGCAGCCAATACCACCTCCAGTGTTGCGGCAGATCAAGCGCGCCTTCGAACGCATTGTCTTCTCGCGCTTCGCTGAACGCATGGTACGGGAGGCGGGATTAGATTGCTATTACGTGCCTCATGGTGTGGACACGAGCATCTTCAGGCCATACGATGAGGCCAAAAGGAGGGAGTGGCGCGAAAAACTCGGCTGGCCGCAGGACAAATTCATCGTCGGCATGGTGGCAGCCAATAAAGGCACTCCCAGCCGGAAAGCATTCGCCCCGCAGCTCGAGGCATTCGCTCATCTGCGCCGCAAACATGACGATGTATTCCTCTATCTGCATACCACGGCTGGTGAGCATGGCGAGCATGGGGGTATGAATCTGCCTGAGTATCTCAATTACCTCGGCCTGGTGAAAGACCAGGATTATGTATTTTGTGATCGCTATCATCTATTGCTCGGATTTCCTGATGAATATATGGTAGCGGCATATAATGCGATGGATGTCCATCTATTGGTAAGCATGGGAGAGGGCTTTGGTATCCCGATCCTGGAGGCACAGGCTTGTGGAACGCCAGTGATCACGGGTGAATGGACAGCCATGAAGGAGATCACCTTTTCGGGCTGGAAAGTACCACGTAGCGAAGCCGATGCATGGTGGACACCACTGGCATCTTATCAATTTATGCCACGCAGCGGGGCTATTCTGGAATGTCTAGAGAAGGCCTATCATGCTAGGGGCAATCAGGATTATCGCAAACGTGCCAGGGATGGGGCATTGAGATATGATGCCGACAGGGTGGTTGAAAAATACTGGAAGCCAGTCCTGGCCGAGATCGAGGAGAAGGTCAGCCTGTGGCAACCGAAATCAGTATCATAACCCCCTGGCTTAATCATCCAGAGCTGATCCATGTCTATGAGCCGTCTGTGCGCGGTGCGCAGGTGATCATTGTGGATAATGGCAGCCAGCCGCATGTAGCAATTGAATTAGAGAGAATGATCGGGAGATTGGGAGGGATCTTGATCCGCAATGAGGATAATCGCCCTTATGCGCAGGCCAACAATCAGGGCCTGCGGGTTGCTACTGGTGAGATAGTGATATTTCTCAACAATGACATCAAAGCCCCGTCGGGCTGGTTAGACGCGGTACGCCGGGATGTGAAACAGGACAGCCTCTGTGGCCCATCACTGCAGATACGCCAGATAGCTGGTCGCGATATTCCCTATATTGAAGGTTGGTGCATCGCAGCGTGTAGAGAAGTATGGGAGGCACTGGGGGGATGGAACGAGAAAGACTTCACAGGATCATATTGGGAGGACAATGAGCTATGTTTCCGCGCCATCATCAAGGGCTATAAATTGCGTGAGGTGAATTGGCCGATCTGGCATTTCGGCAATTACACATCCAGATCTACGCCTGGCGCTTATGCTCATTCGGCACTTAATCAGGCGATATTCACCCGCAAGGTGGAGGAGTATTATGCTTCTGGTAACCGGCGCGAATGAGAGATATCTGCCACGTATGCGCCCCTATCTCGATAGCCTCGAGAGATATGCCGATTTTCCGGTGAAATTCATAACGGTCGGGTTCAAGATAGAGCTGCCATACGATCGGATAGAATGTATTCATTTGCCGCGCGCTGACAATATCGGCGCGCCACCACAGACGGAAAGCATCCAGCACGGCTCATTTTTGAACGTGATTGATATGCCCACCAACGAGGTGATCATATATACCGATGGTGATTTCATCATGCAGCGTGCGCTGGATGATGATGAGCGAGCGCTGCTTGCCCTCAAACATAATCAGGCGCTCACATCCTGGAATGGCGGGCCACATGAGACACTTGCCATTGAGGCGGAAAGATTGGGGCTAAAAACATCCTATCGGCGTCTGGCGGATGATTGGGGATTTCTGGATAAGCATATATACAATGTGGGCTTTATTGCTATGACGGTAAGGACATGGCGCAGATTATATAAATCCTATCTGCAGGACTGGGAGCGCATCGGGGAATATTTCGAGCATATGGCGCGCCAACAATGGCTGATCTCGTATAAATTAGCTCAACTGGGGATTGAGGTGCACATTGCTCCGTGGTCTTTGCACGCGCATGGTCATTTTGGGCTCAAGCCCGGTATGGAACGCCGGGCGGATGGCTCGATCTATCATAATGGTCGCCTGGCGGCCTTCAGGCACTATCTATGAACCTCAATGTTGGCGCTGGCAACTATCCACTAGAAGGATTCATCAATCTGGATCTGCCAGATTTCGACATGACCAATATCCCCTGGTCTTATCCATCTGACAGCATCGATATATGCGTCATGTCGCATGTCCTCGAGCATGTCACGTATCGGCAGGCCAGGCGCGTGCTCCGCGAGGTGCGGCGCGTCCTGCGCCCGGGCGGTATCCTCCATATTTCCACCCCCAATATGGATAAATTCATAGACTGCAGATTGCGCAATGATTTCTCTCGTCTGGGCGATTATCCATGGCTCGATTTGAATGATTTGCTGGGAGGCGGGGAGAAGGAGCTTATGCCTGCCATGCGCCATAAATATATGTGGTCATGGGGCAGCCTATATTATATTTTGTGCTGCCTGGGCTATCGGGATATCCGCCCTATCAGGCCGGGGATATGGGACAATCCGCAATATCGCCGGATCTCGCTATATGTTGAGGCGCGGGCATGAAATATGATTATTTGATCGTGGGATCAGGTCTGAGTGGAGCAACGGTTGCCAAGATAATGAGCTATGCCGCCAAGCGGGTCATGATCATCGAGCGCCGGGATCATGTGGGCGGCAATTGCCATGATGTGATGATGGGCGGGACGCGTGTCTCATTATATGGGGGTCATATATTCCACACAAACAGCGATGCTGTCTGGCGTTTCGTCAATCGATTTAGCGGCTTTATCCATTATGAACATCGGGTTAAGGTACGCATTGGGGATATGATTTATTCATTTCCCCCGAACAAGATGACTGAGCAACAACTCGGACTCAGCCGGGCATCACAGGCAGAGAAATTGGCGATATATCTTGAATTGTTCTATCGTGGATTCAGCGAAAAAGCCTGGGGCAGACCATGGGAACAGCTCCCCAATGGAATAAAAGCACGTGTCCCGATCCGCGATAATTGGGATGATCGATATTTCACCGATCGCTATCAGGGATTGCCTGAATATGGCTATACCGAAATGATCAAGACCATGATTGCCGGGATACCCCTTGAGCTTAATTGTGATTTCTGCGCCGATTATGAATATTGGCGCAATAGGGCGCATAAGGTGTTCTATTCCGGCGCGCTCGATGAATTGATGGAATATGAATTTGGCAGGCTCGAATATCGCAGTTTGAGGTTCGAACACGAAATCATGGATACTGATGATTATCAGGGCTGTCCCACGCTGAATTATCCTGAGCGAGATGTGCCTTGGACAGTGGTCAATGAGTGGAAGCATTATGGCTGGCACAGGCAGCCTGAGAATCGCACCGTCATCACCAGGCAGTTCCCGGCCTCTTTTGAGGAGACCGGCGAGCGCTATTATCCATATATCGACGAGGAGAATCGGCAGAGATATGCCCGTTATGTATCTGCTCTGGAGGAGGGGATCATTCCCATCGGCAGATTGGGCAAATTCATGTATTATAATATGGATCAAGCCATTGCATCTGCAATTGAAATTGCAAAAAAGGAGCTACGGGCATGAGCGCACGGAGCGGACTGGTCGATCTAATAGAGATCCTGCGCGGATACACTGACGCAGGCAGTGCAGATTATAGTATCGGCACAAGCAATTACTGGGACAATGATCATATCCAGGTGGTTTTGGATCGTCATCGCCTGGATATTTATCATGAGCCACTCGTTCCAATAGAGAATTGGGCAGGTGGCTCAATTGAATATAGGGAATATATCAGCACATTCGGCTATTACGAGAAAACAGATGGTGGGACAGCCATCTTTATCATTGAAGATGCCACCGGGGCGGACGTGGGCACTGCCCACTATAGTGTGGATTATCTGCGAGGCCGGATAATCTTCAATAGCAATACATTTGGCAGCGCATTTTATCTGACCGGGCGCAGCTATGATCTAAATGCTGCGGCAGCAGATATTTGGCGGCAAAAAGCCAGCCATTATGCATTGGCGTATAATTTTTCGACCGATAGCCATCGCTTGGAACGCAGCAAGCTGATCGAGCAATGCTTGAAAATGGCCGAATATTATGAATCGAGGGCGCGTTTGTCGACCACCACCCTCACGAGGAGCGATCTAAATGGTAGTGCCCTCCAATGAGATCGAACGCATGCGCTCGGATCTTGAGCAATTGCTACCCGACACCTGCAGCATCCTGGGTGTGACACGCCTGGCGGATGGCCAGGGCGGATTTACCGAGAGCTGGGGCACGGTGGCCAGCAATATCGCCTGCCGCCTTGATAATATCAATAGCCGTGAGCAGCTCGTTGCAGATGCTATCCAGCCATTCTCACGCTGGTGGCTTACGCTGCCCTATGGGACTAATATCAGCACTGCCAATCGCATTGTCATCGGCAGCGAGCAATATAGCATCATCGGCATGGATGATGCTAAGTCGTGGGCGCTAAATATCCGCTTGTTGGTGGAGAGGATATGAGCAGCATAAGATTAGATACCAGGGAATTAAATAAGATAGCGCGCGGCCTGAATGCCAATACCGATCGGGTATTGGGATTGATCTCATTCAGGCTCGAGGCTTTGGCAAAGACGCTTGCGCCGGTAGATACCGGCGCGCTGAAAAACAGCATTCATACCTTGCGAGTTGGAAAGAGACTCTGGCGCGTCGAAGACGGGGTTGAATATGGTATCTATCAAGAGCTTGGCACATACAAGATGGCCGCGCATCCATTTATGAGCCCGGCCGCTGAACGGGTGGCCGATGACCTCAATAGTGGCCGACTTTGGAGCATATTATTCAAATGAGTGTATTTAATGTCCTAAACGAGGCGATATACAATGCACTATCAGCCGATAGCCAGCTCACCAGCTTATTATCTGGCACGGCGGCTATATATTATCTACAAGCCCCTGATGGTGCAGAATTAGATTATGTGGTGTTTTCTCATCAGGGCGGAGGGCCTGAGAATATAACCGCCAGTGATATGCGCAATCAGCTGGTGTTTGTGCGTGGCTATTCTGCAGTTGGCCCGGCTAAGGCTGGCAGCATTGATGCTCGTTGCAGCGCCATATTACATGGGAAGGCCCTCAATGTGAGCGGCTATACAAATTTTTGGCTGGCTCGCGAGGATGATCTGTCTTTGGTCATGAATGCGCCAGATGGCAATCAGGTATGGATGGCGGGCGCGATCTATCGTGTTCGCCTTGATAATTAATTTGAAAGGAGATTAGAAATGCCAGCATTCGCAGGATCAGCAATGTATCTCGCCTGGGTCTATCCTGGTGGGACGGTAACTTTGCAGGGAGATTTTCGCACCTTCTCGTGGTCGCCATCGCTCAACTGGATCGATGCGACGGCGGGCGCGGACACGTTTGAGGAGCTGCTCCCGTCATTTGGAACTGGTGCGGATATCACCTGCACCATGGTGATGCAGGCTGGTGGAACAGCCCTGCTGGCTGCCCTCGATCGGCAGACTGCCGGGACATTGATTTATGGGCCTGAGGGTACTGCGACTGGAAAGGTAAAGTACACCATCCCGGCCACCTCGGCGGGTCCGCAGTTCAGTCAGCCATATAATGATGTAGTTGAGCTGACTGCCAGCTTCAGGCAGACCGGGGCTGAGACAAGGAGCACATTCTGATGGCAGATGTAGTGCTCAGTGACGGGCGAGAGATTAATTTCGATCTATATAAGCTGAGCATCGCTGAATTCCGCGCCCTGATCGATCCAAATCGCCCAAACGAAGAGGGCGACAGCCTGATCGCCAAAGTCAGCGGATTAAGCCTGGATGAGGTGCTCAATCTGCCTTATCCGGATTACCGCTTGCTGGTCAGGGCCTTTTTCGATAAAGCCTCCAATCCGCTTGCGGACCCAAACTGAGCAAGCGCGTCTACTTCCACCTCCGCCATGACCAGCCCCCACCGTGGGAGCTCGTGCGATGGACGATTGCCGAGCGATTTGGCTGGACGTTGGAGTACGTAGACGCGCTGAGCCTGGGCGCTCTTTGTGAGTTTTATCAGATCGAGGATGGGCGGCGAAAGGCGCGCCAGACCGATGGAGGTGCAAGATAGCACAAAAAATTGCTTCGCTATATGCTGAAATCGGGGCAAACACGAGCGGTCTCCAGAAGGGATTAGATCAGACCAAATCTGGGCTGAGCAATGCGGCTGGCCTATTTAAGAAATTCTCTGCTGCTTCTGTTCTGGCCTTCTCCGGGGCTGCGGCGGGCGCTGTGGCATTAGGCCAGCAGCTTTATCAGCTCGGCAAGCGTGGGGCTGATGTTATCCAGACCGGCGAGAGCTTCGAATTTCTTACCCGACAGATCGGGGCATCCACAGATCTACTGGAACAACTGAGGAAAGCCTCGCGCGGCACGATTGATGATATGACTCTCATGTCGGCCTCGCTGAAGCTGCTAGGGGGGGCATCCGACGAGCTTGCCCCCAAATTAGCGGAAGCTCTGCCGCGCCTGCTCGAAATCGCCAAGGCAGCCAATAAGCTCAATCCATCCTTGGGTGATACGGCATTTCTCTTCGATTCGATCGCCACCGGCATCAAGCGCGCCTCGCCATTGATCCTGGACAACCTGGGGCTGACGATCAAGCTCGGGGAGGCCAATGAGAAATATGCCAAACAGCTGGGGAAAAGCGTTGAACAGCTGACCGCCGAAGAGCAGAAGATTGCCTTGCTCAATGCTACTCTGGAGGCTGGAAATCAATTGATCAAACAGGCTGGTGGCCAGGCGGATGCCGCCGCAGATAGCTATGCCAGATTATCGGCGAGCTGGAAGAATTATGTAGATGCATTTAGCAAGGACACTACTGTCATTGATGGAGTGGCCAATGCCCTGGCGAATATGCTCGACCGGGCAACTGAGTTCCATAAAGCACTAAATTTGCTCAGTCGGGCATCCCGGGAAGGGCTGATCGATATGGAGGAATATCTTGCCCTGCGCAGCGACGTCAATAAAGATGCGGCCAAGGTCATTGCTTATTTGACAGTTATGCTCGATGATTTTGGGGCAAAGCATGAATTTTTAGCCCGTGTTGCCGCGAATTCGGCTCAGGAGGTGAGCAAGGCTTATTCGGATATGGGGCGCTCGGAGGCTGAATTTGCCAGGCAGATGATGGATGATACTGTGCTCCGCGCCAGCGAGGCGATCCGCAGCAAGATTGCCGAGATGAATGCCGAGATGAGAAAAATCGTCGGTACAGCGGATGGGGCGCGGACAGGCATTGCGAGATTATTCGATCTGATTGATCGCCGGATCGATTCACCCATTGCCGATTTCATCAAAGATCTGCAATTTCTGCAGGCTGGCGGTGGCATGTTTATGCAGGATTTCATGATGATCAAAAAGGCTCTCGAAGAGGGCAAGATCACGCCGGCCCAAGCCGAGCAATTCGCCTCCGAATTATTCGCTCAGGTGCAGGAGTTGCAGGTCAGATTAGGTGAGATCAGTGCCCAGGATGCTGCAGAGAATATCAGCGATACCCTGGGGATATCTCTGGAGGAGGCCAGGGCCAAGCTAGAAGAGATTGCCACCACAAAGATTGATATTAGCGGCCAGCTGGCCATCGCGGTCAGGTTCGTTGGCAGCCCGGCGGCAGTGGCTGCTGCCGAGGCCGGATTATGGTCTGACGGGGTTAATATAAAGGTGGGCGGCGGGGGTGGGGGCACATTTGCCCCACCACCAGGCGCGGGTGGCCACCAGTTCAAGCAGACTGGCGGCCCGGTTGCGCCCGGTATACCATATGTGGTCGGCGAGCGCGGGCCAGAAGTATTCGTCCCCGCCACCAGTGGCAGGATCATCCCCAATGATCGCCTGGGAGGCAATCTGACCATCATCAATCACAACTATAATGCCCTGGCCGCAGCCACTGTCCTGCAACAGGTAATTCGCCTAAGATTCAGACGCTTGAATAGAGGGATGTGATATGCCAGCAGGAACGATAATGATCGCAAACTATAATCTTAGCAGAACTTACGATTTTGGTACTGCCGTATTACGCCCGCAGGCGGATACCTGGCAAACCACAGAATCAAGGGAAAATGGCCGCATCATCGAATCGTTTCGCCTGGTATCCAAACCGAATGTGACCGATGCCGATATCAGAAGCGCCGTCAATCAGATCGAGCAATTGGCGGAAAGGGCGAGACTGTTCCATACTTATCGTACAGTCCCGGGTTCGGTTTGGTTTCATCAGACGGCCGCCGGGGAATTGAATGGTGCTGATCAAAAGAGGGCGCTCATTTATGATATCAGGCTTACCCCATTGCGTGTTGGCCCTTATGGCCCAACTCTGGGCGGCACTCCCCCCGCGGCATTTTATGAGATGGAGATAGAACGCAGTAATTGGTTTGAGCGCTACACTAGCGCGGAATCGGCCGTATTATCTGGTTCAATATCCTCCGTGGGTGGGACGGTTGGTCTGGGAGCGATAAATGATTCAAACAACAGATATGCATCGCTGCCGGGGCGGATAAGACAATTCGAATTAACTTCCACCACTGGAGCAATAGAAGAGGTATGGGTCGGCATTCTCCCCAGCATATATGGTCATTCCGATTTCAGGCCGCGCTGGGATCTGAAATATTATGATAGCCTGGGTTATGATACTCTCGAGGCTGCCGATAGTGAAACATTATCCGGGACGGTATTACAAACGACTTTTGAGGCCATCCCTGGTATGGTACGGCGGGCAGTAATTAATCTGGATAGCATTGTTACCGGCAATACAACTCACATGATTGGTGAATATCTGGTATTGTTGCGCTGCCGGGTAACAGCAGCATCAACCAATATAGGGCTACAGCTGCTTTCCGGCTATGACCAAACGCTTACAGATATATATTCCCCCACGGTACTCTCGCCGGTGTATGGAATATCTAATCAACTTTACAAATTCGTCGAACTGGGAGTAATCACGATACCATCATTTGGTTGGCGTGAGCCGTGGCTATCGAATAATTTGCTCAATAGATTTTCCCTCGAATTGCGCGCCGAGCGCGTTTATGGCACTGGTTATTTGCGCTGTGACTGTTTTGTGCTCATCCCCTATCGCCATTTTCTGCATGTGGCGAAGGCGGAGGGGAGATATATATCTGTATATACAAGTGAGCTGGGGGAAATAATCGGAGTTTTGTCGGAATCGGGTGAGGTATCCAACAATTTGGAGATTGCAGTCAACGACTGGGAATATCCACACAATGGCGGGGTCCTTGTGGTGGCTGCCGAAAGGAAGACACAACAATGGCATCTGGATACCGTCAGTTTTACAATGAATTATAGAGAGCGTTGGAGAGTACATGCCAGATAGTTTTGAATTCCAACTTCCCTCTCTGTTGGTTTACACCAATGTTAGGGATGGTAAAAACTTCGTGATTGATATTACCCCCTGGGTGCAATCCTGGCAACGCAGTATTCGCCTGCAGGGCGGGTATTGGCTTGGTTCGCTGAAGGTATCTGGTAACGAAGAATTGATGTCATGGCTATTCAATAACGCCATCGGATATCATCTGGAAGAGCGCTCAGGCGGTCTGATAACATGGGAGGGATTAATATATGAGATCGATCTTAATGAAAGTTACAACTTGCAATCGGGAAGATGGGAAAGAGCGCTTGATATTCAAGTTGCTGGCTACGTATTTACCGCCAACTGGCGTTATGTGACCAGGGAAACTGCCGATGGCACAACGACCAATATAAGTAAATGGATCAAAGATATCCTGAATAATCATTGCAGCGATTATCTGATTGAGGGGAAGATACAGACCAATCTCATGCAATATACCAGGCGCTTTTCGAAGAATCTGCGCGCCTGGGATGCGATCGTCGAGGCGACCGAGCTGGGCGACGTTGCTGCCTATCCTTATCGGTCATATGTAACCAATGGTCGTCTATTCGTCTATGAGCAAATAAGTAATCAGCCGATATATCATTTGCGCCACGGTTCTACCAGGCGGCGCAGCCTGGTCACCATGGTCAATCATGTACGGCTAACATATACTTCAAGCAGTGGCGCTGAGAAGAGACTGCCTGCTATACAACAAGATCAGAGCATAGCCAATTTTGGCCGCAAGGAGGATTGGCTATATATTGATACCGTTCCGCAAGCAACGGCAGAAAATATTCAGAGGAGATATTTGGCTGAGAATGCCTGGCCACATTCGAAGACGATAGGAGGGATAAAAGTAGAAGTCGTGGGATTGAGCGGCGACAATGCTCTTGCCAATCCATGGCAGATAAGACCAGGGGTAGTACGAGATTATACCTATCCGGCCGGCCCTGGCCAAAATGTTGATAGCTGGTTTGAAGATTTGCGCGATTTTCTGGTGGACGAGGTATCTTGCGGGACGAATTCGGGATTATCTCTTTCCACAAAGCAATTCGCAGAATCTGCGATATTGATTGCGCAGGCTGAATATACGGCCTGGCTGGAGCGCGAGCGGAAGACGAAGAAATGACCAATTATCTTGGTGCGCGCAATTTTGAACGAGATGCTCGTCAGATACGGGTATGGATTGGCGCGCCGGGCATCCTGAATGCACTGGACTTCGGCGTGGAGATGGATGGGACAACTGATGATACTGCCGCGCTGCAGAGCGCTTTAGATGCGGCCAGTCAGGGCGGTGGATATGTTTATCTGCCCGCGGGCACTGCTTTGATTTCGGCAACTCTAACGATTGGAGATGGTGTCATGTTGCACGGGGTTAGTAGCAGTCCGCAATTGGAGAATTATTCGATGATCAAGGCGGTATCATCTGGATTCTCGGGCAGTGCGGTTATAAATCTAGGGGGAACAATGAATGTTAATTCGAGCGGCCTAGAACGCCTGATAATTGATTGTAGCGGGACTGTAGATTATGGGGTATTCAGCAATTCCATTGGGTCTGGTTGTGTAATAGAAAATTGCCGAATATTGGATGGAAATTTAGTAGGGATCAAGATTGATCAAAGCGGTGGAAGTGGTATTTTTTCCAGTAATTATAGTTTGCGGGATATCACAATCAGGCAAAACATCAACCGGCCTACCTACAAGGGGATCTGGATCATTGGAGGTGGATTGGGCCAGAAGGGTATAAATGGGGTTGTTACGAGCGGCGCAAATCAATTTGATATTGGAATACAACTCGATAGCTATAATGCGGCGGTTGAAAATATCAAACTTGCCAATTGCAATGTAGGGATATTGATTGGCGATGTAGCTCCTTGCCGTGGATTAGCTGTCTTGGGGGTTAGCGGGGGAGTATCCGTTGTCGATCTGATTAAGATAGCCAATAATGATAATGAAGCCGTATTGATCGGATTGAATAAAAATGGGGGCACAAATTTAATCAACGATCTGCAGAGCGGGCGCATTTATACGGATGATTACATCAATATTTATTCTATTGGCCAAAACTATATTCAACCCGGCTGGGGATATATTAAACAGGCCTATGATCTATGGTATCAGGACAACGTACCTGCCAGCCAAACAGCAGTGTTGCTGGCGCGCGCCGATCATGGGGGAACAGATCCGCCGAATGCCAGTATCAATAGATTAATATTTGGGAGAGGCGGTAGCATTACTCAAATATGGGTAAGGCTGACTGCGGCGAGGAGCGCCGGAACACTCACTGTGGAGGCCTATATCAATAGTGCTGCGACCGGATTGCAAGCGACCATAAATACCGCTACGGACAATGCCATCATCAACGCCCCAATCGGGCAATATGCATTTTCGGCGCTTGATCGCATTGATCTGCGCATCACCACGGATAGTAGCTGGGCCCCGACCACGGCTGACTTGCGTGCCGGGATAGAGGTGGTAATCTAGACGTAACTGCGCGCTTCGGGGAATAGTGCCGCGAGTCTATTGAACAATTCAGGATAATTGTGTTTCAGCCATGCCCAGCGCCCCCAATGCCTTTTGGTTTCGCCGGCCCAATACGAAACGCGCTGATCCTCTTCGGGCATGTCCCACATCCGATCATAAGTTCCGGCATAGGGAAGGTTATTGGCCACGATATAGGCCCAGACATCATTATATGACCATTCTGTGATCGGCTGACAGCCGATCAATCCATCCCGATGATAGACGAATATCCTGCCTCGATATCGGGCATGCAATCTGCGTCCCCAACTCTCTTCTGAGCGCAGGCCATAGCACACGCCATCGAAACCATAATCTGCGATCAATCTTTTGATCGGTCCCCAAACTGTGCTTTGCATCGTGGCCCGATCCAACCGGCTTGCCTCCTCCGCACCAAACCCGTAGCGGGCCAAAGTGACCAAAAAGGGCTCATCGGTCGGATAATTGATCAGATTGGGGGTATCGTCTAGCAATTGTCTGATCTCCGGGAAGCAGCAATCCGCGTCCAGATATACTGCTGGTATATCTGGCCGCTGCTCGCGCACCAGGTGTAAGATACAGGTAGAATCCTTTCCCCCGGAGAAGGCAATATATGGTTTATTTACCATGGACAGCCATTTAGCCACCGTTTTGCGTGCCGATTCAACCCGTAATTTGTGGGGCGCTAATCGCGCCCATAATTCGAATCTGAGTCTCACTTCTTCGGGCATCATGGGACTGCTAAAAGCATCTGATTATGTGGATTCCAATAACTGGGGCGGACACCATAATAAATCAGATTGGTGACAGTATCCCCGGCATGTTCTGGGGGGATACCGCGCATCAACTGGCCAGCGCGCCAGATCGACCAATCCTCAGGGATGGATTCGATATCCCATCTAATTACCCGACCCCATCCCTGGCTGGCCTTTTTGCCCAGATGGGTGGTGATGGCCAATAGATTCTCGATCTGGGTCTTATCGCCGACACAATACCATTCCACCCATAATGCCGGCCGATAGAAGATTGGCATATGATACGCCTTCAGATGCCCGGCCTTGGTCTCGATATATCCACGTTTTCCGGCGAAGTCGATGAGATAGGCCAGGCTCTGGTCGAAGCGCTTATTCCAATAATCCTGGCCTTCGATATCATGCGACCATTGAGCCCATGAGCAGCGATAGTACCAGGATTTGCCGTGCACGATGGCCAGAGGGAGGCGGCCCTTATGGGTATCTCCTTGTGGGGCAGCCAGTAATGACTTACCGGGAATGGTCATTAATTGCTCGCCCAGATCCATGCGGGTAGCCTGATAGAGCAATATGCCATCGAGGGGCAGCCAACGATCGGATATTACCCCGCTGCGCAACCAGGCACGCACCCGCAAGGGCTCATACGAGGCCATCGATCATCTCCCGGATTTCCTGGCCATGCTCTTGCAGATGCTGGATATAGCGCGTCCCCAGGGTAAAATCCAATTCCTTTCCTGCTGGACGTAAGCGGGGCTCGATCTCGATCCATTTATCGAAGTGGATGGCCACTTTGCCATGGCCTACCGCGCTCTTGCCACCGATATAAGGGAAGCGTCCGAATTCGGCCAATGTAATGCAGAAAGCATCGAATTCAAGATCGGAGACGTCGTCTAACACGATGTCCCAGTATAGGCGTGTCCCGGCTGAAATGGTTTCGACGTAATAGCGCATCTGCTGTTTCTGTCCTGTCTCTTCGACCGTGTCGAAATCTGGGTGCAAATGCGCCCGTTTTCGTTTCTCGGCATCGGCGGCCTCGAGCAAGAGGCGCACGTCCGGGGCGATCAATTGGCGCAGATTCTCATTTTTCTCATCGTCCCGCCTTGTATAAGCCTCCTCTTGCAGCAATTCCCAAATTGATTGGTGTCCGGTATCATCTACGAATCTTTCCGGGATCAGATGCAAGGTCTCGAGGCAGATTGGGATGGCCTTCCCTATTTTGGCCTTGCCGGGCATGATCTTATTCCCCATTGCCCCGCCGAAGAGGGAGACCAGTGGGATCAAAGTGCGCCATTGGCGTACTTCATCGACGTCGATGCCGCGTCCGGCATCTTTGGTGAGTGCGCCACCGCTGAAGAGGAAATAGAATGCCGGCAAAGAAAGACCGCGCACCTCTCCGGTCTGCTCATCTACGCCATAGCCAAGCATTTTGAGCATATGGAACATGCCGCGATCGCGCAATATCCCCCGTAATGCATTGCCTGAGATGATGGGGATCTCTTCGATAGATCCATCAGGTTGGACAACTTTCTCCCGGCGCAGCTTGGCGTTGATCCCATGTGTGTCGCCGATATGGCTGATGCTGGTGAGGGCGGTCATTACGCCCTCGAGAATATAGATGTGCATTTCAATCCTCACTTTCTTGTTCTTGCTGATATAGTTTTTCCCATTCCTCGCGGCGCGCTTGATTAGCCAGACGCACCATTAAGAGGATAAGGATGGTCTCCTCGCGCAGTTGTCTCAATGCCTGACGATCATCGAGGCCTGAGAGGAGTGCCTGCACTTGTTCTCTATCGCTGCTGTTGCGGCCCAGTTCTGCCTCCAGCTTAGAGCAGAGGGAGTTGATGAACTTCGCCAGGCTGTTGGTATATGCTGCGCTCCTGATCTGATCCTCGAACTGCGTCCAGATTGAGGTTCGATAGCGGCTCTTGTAAGTCGGGGAGATCCCCTTCCAGATCAGATCGAGGAGAGCTGCCAGTCGATTGCGAATCTCTATTTTGTCCATTTTCGCTCCTTTGTGCCAAAAATAATGCCAGGGGGAAAATTGGCCTGCCACGCCAGGCATTTAGCTGTGTCTCGGCCTCAGACCAGGCCGCAAAACCGAAAGAGATTATGCGATTAGGGTTATAGTTCCCGGTCTCGATCTCGGCCTTCGAGAAGCCGCGATAAAGATATTCGATCAGGTGGAGCAATTGTTTTAGTTCGGGTGGATTGATATAGATCGAATGCTCCTCGAACTGGACGAATCCGGTGCGGGAGTTGGGTGGATTGCGCCTGGCGCGAATGACAATATGTTTTTGCCCGCTTACGGCAATAGCGGCCAATTCTGGGAAAGGGGGCGATAATAGCAGATCTTGCATACGCTTCTTATCGGCCTTTGAAAGAGGGATCCATTTACCGGCGACGATAAAGTGGGAATAATTGCGCATCTTTTGCGGCTTATCCTTGCCCATGATCTCCTGTAATTGAGTCGAGTGTTCGTCGAGGAAGAACAGACAGCCCTCACAGACAATACTGCCATCTTGCAGCCTGTCATAGTCAGTGAAAGTAACTTTTACCCATTCAGAGAAGGCTGGGCCAGATCCTTCTTGACCACAAAAGACACAAATCCCATTCATATCACCATCCGATGAGATAGGCGATAACAAAAATTATCGGGATGCCCACCGCCAAGATGAAACAAGATATCCAATCGAAGCCTCTGTTTACCGGAAGCGGGTCACGCATCCAATATTTTTCATTGGCCGGCTCATAGAGCAGCTCGTTCTCCCAATAAGGATTCACAAAACGCTTCTTGGTATGTACCCAATAAGGGACATCCATAGCGGTTTTTCGCATCTTTGAGAGGAGCAAAATTGCTTCCTGGTCTCCGCAGTTGGCGCGCTGTCGCAGTGCTTCGAGCTTTCTGACTCTGGCCCTGTCTCCCGAATTATTCATCTTATTTTCCCTCCTTGGCGAGGATGAGCAAAGTCACGGCCACCAGGAGATTGATAAGGAGGCCTATAGATAGAAAGATGCTTACCCGGGCAACCAAGATAAGGAAAATCGCATAAATTACGAAGATTGTGATGGGCAAAATTTCCTTCATTTTCTTTTTCTTTCATCCTTTATCTGATTAATGACCAGGAAGATACCCAGATGCGCCAGCAGCTCTACTGCGCCGGCGATATCCATGCCGGGACAGGTATTCACCAATATATCGATCTGCCTGGCGAGGCAAATTCTATTTTGCCTATCGAGCGCCAGCCATGCCTTGATATGGTGGCTATTTTGGAGTTTCCGGTCAATGATATAAGAATTAATCTGCATTCATGATATCCTCCAACAGTTGGATCATCTCTTCTGGGCTGCGGATGATATAAGCCTGGCCGCGCCAATTTTCGAAAAACTGGCGCTCCTTCCGGTTCAGTTTCCCGCCGGGCGATTTACATTCGACGAGGATATTGTGGCCGGCGAAACCGACCACCAGATCTGGGAAACCGCCCCCGACCCGGTGGGTGAGGAAGACGGAGGCGCCCATTTTGCGTGCCACCTCGACGATGAGGGGCTGTATAGTGTCTGTTTTAGCTGCCCATGCCATTATCCATTTCTCCGTTGACGCTCCATCAAGCTGGTCTCCATTTTTATTCTGGCTCGCTTTCCGGCGCTGGACTGCTTTTACTTGTTGGCTCGCTTTCAACCGGTGGTTTGCTCTGACAAATTGGCTCGCTTATCAATACAGGATTGCTCATTTGAACTGGCTCGCTTCCCAAGGCAGGCTTGCTCAACTACTGGGGCTCGCTTGTCGATACAGGTTTGCGCGAGATTGATGGCTCGCTTCGTCTTTCTGGATTGCTTATCGTTTTTGGCTCGCTCTCCAGCCATGATCGTTCTGCAGTTTGGCTCGCTTGAAAGGTTCGGTTTGCTCCTAAATTCAGGCTCGCTTCCAATTTCTGGTTTCTCCCGATGCTCGGCTCACAGTTCTGGCCATCCCATCTCCTGCGGAGAAATAAGATTGTGATGGCCATTATTACCTAATATATAAGGTTCTCTGACCGGCAAGCCCTCAATTGAGCGCCATATTATCCACAGATGGGACAGCCAGAGTTTGATCATCACCCGCATGGCTGCCAGGTGTTTGTGTTTTGGCGTCCAATCCGGATAGGATTCTCCATAACGCTCTTTAGCCTTATCGTAGATTTGCCGATATTGCGGGTTGAAGCGCAACAGATAAAAGCCAATTATGTAGCAGGCAGTCTTGAGCCGTTTGTTGTAGTGCAGCCTTTCTCCCTTCTTGGGTTTTTCTGCTCTTCCGTCCACCACGCCATAGCCGGCATAGCGCCAGAGGGCAGAGATGGTATCTGCCTTGTGGATATCGATCATGCCGGCTACGCGCAGTGCCAGGATCGGCCCGATGCCTTTTACCCTGGTCATGTAAGCAACGATGGGCATATCATCGGCGAGGTCAGTCAGCGCCCCATTCAATTCAACCTCCAACTGTTCAAATACTTCTGCCCAGTTATGGATCACATATCGATATGTGTCTTGGTCTCTACCTTCATCCATGGCAGAGAGGCGATTGCCGAATTGGATGCGCACTCTTTGGACGACCTCGCGTAGATCAAGCAGGGCGCGCACCAGGGAGTCTTGTTTCGCCGATGTTCCTATTTTTTCTATTGTGTTCATTTCTTTCCTCCTTCAGATAATTGGGGCTTGGCGATGAATGTATATTCTTTGCCATCGCACACTACTCCGAATTTGACTCCTGTCAGCTCATGACACACATCCAACACCTCTATACTGCCCTTCCAATAATGATCGTCTGACATATCCAGATATAGACGGATGCCGACTGCCTGCCTGCTTTCAATTGGCGCATTAATCCCAATAATACAGATCCCCGCAAAGCAGCCGTCGAATGGATATAAAATATGCGCCCCGCCAGGGACGAGATCGCGAATATATATTCTGGCAAAGCTCACGATTTCCCCCTTGGGTGCTGAATGGATGAATTCTGGCAGCAACGATGATACCGTAGTGCAAGGGATATCGCCGTTGCACCACTCTTCCCATTCCCACGGATAGGTTGGGAAGCCGTCCCGGACATAGCGGATAATATCGATATAAGCCCCGCTGCCCCCCTGGACAAGCGGGAGATATATCTGATGGCGATGTCCATTATCTACCGGCATATTGGCCAAAATTACAAAAATGATTGAGAGCTTAATCATATTGATCATCGCTGGCATCTGATTTACCGAATCTGATTAATTGAAAGATCGGAAGGCCGCCTTTCCTCGGCCATTATGTGTGCGGATTTCCTCTTCAATTTCAATCATATTGCCTCCTTTATCCGCCCAAAGCGGATTTTTCCACCGATGCGGCTCGATGAGCCAAGATGGTCTTGATGGCATCCAGCTTCATCTGCCTTATTTCTCTTTCCTGGCTAGACATTCCTTCGCTTGCCAGGGACTTTTTGATGGCATTGGCCATATAGGCCAGGGTCTCCGAATCGATATCACCATATCTGATCCCCTTAGAATTGGTGATATTTTCGGCTGTCTCCAGGGTCATCGAAAATTCGATGATGTGAGACGTATCGCCTGCAGGGGCAGTTTCTGAATGAATTTCAGCAGGAATAGCGGGGACTTCCCTCTCTGCCTGTCCCATCTCCTCGGTCGTATATAATCCACTCATTTCGAGCGGGAAGGCCTTGCGGAGGGCCAAGCTTTCCGCGCATTTTGCCAGCATCAGATCCGGCATTTTCTTCCAGAGGAAGGTCGGTTGCCCCTCCTTGTTCAATTGAACATATGCGTCATAACGTGCCACTGCCCAGAGCGGCTCTTTAAAATCAGAGCGTAAGACCGCGACCTTGGCGGCAGCAGGCGGCTCAGTCGATAGCCATGCATCTTGCCAGATGCCATCCTTGCCGCACCAGAATGGGCCAAGCTGCCCAGTATATTTACCGGTGCGATCTGCGATCAGGCGCAGGCCATCGATCGAGGTCTGGATGATCATTATTTCGCGTCCCTCGCGGCTGTCCCATCTTTTGATCGCATATATCTGACGCGAAAATGGGTCTAGACCCGTTCTTTTGGCTATGATCAGAAACAGCTTAAGCTCGTCATCAGTAGCCCCCTTCGCGACAGTCCTTCTGATCAAATCGATATTGTCTTGCTTATATTCTGATAATTCCATTTTATCCTCCGTGTCTTAACTGTTGAGTAAAGTGAGCCCATTCACGCCGATCTTCCTCGGCCTGAAGATCCAGGCTTGTTGGGGTATGAATTCTGGCGTGCCATTCTGCCAGGTCGCGCTCCAGGATATCCTGGAGATGTCTGGCCTCCTCCAGGGCGGCCTGGATATTCTCCGGCGGTGCTCCGGCATCCACCAGATCAGATACCCGTTGCCATGCCCTTTCGGCACGGGCCTCTATGGCCAGGAGTGGCAGACTTTTCTTCCGGTGGGATGGATTGAAGTCATGCCATGTTTCATGTTCGACACCGTACATCTTTTTTCTCCTTTCGTTTCACTTTTGATAGCTATTGATATTATTACAAATCTGGCATTCGAAAGCCAATGTGCTGGCGACAATGTACCAGCCCTGTGAGCTCTTCCCGCCCTCCTCGACCCAGGCGATCGGTTTTTTTCCGGAATTCGGTGGATCTCGGAATGGGCCGCGCTCCAATAAGCGGATATATATCAGGCCCCCACCACCGCAATTATCGCAATAGCGGGCTGAATGTGGGTCATGGAAAAGCGCCAATATTGCAGCTCGCTTGCCACTATCATTGTGCGATTGCATTGCTCGGGCGGCTGCTTCTGGGATTTTGTATGGCAAGCGATATTCCGGATTAGCTTGCTTTTCCGGGCCCTGTTCATGCCCCTGCGGTGGTTTAGGCAATAATTCGCTAATTGCTTTCATGAACCGCTCCCTCTTTAAGCCATTCGAGATAATCATCTGTTTGCAACCATGCCATATATTCTTCCTCGCTCATCCGGGCTGGATCGCGCGCCTTCTTCCGGCGTACCAATTTTTCCTGAGCCCAACTGATCCAACCCAGATTGGTGGCCCTATATGGCCTGCCATTCTTGCCGATTGTGGCACACCACTCCCGGCAAGCCTCCCGCATAGCTTGCGTAACTTTTTCCTCGCCGTGGTCTTCGACCAGGCGGTAGACGACTTCTACCCAATCCATTTGATCGGCTGGAAAGTATGATAAGCCTGAAGCTTCAGCCAGGATCTTTATTGGATTTATGGTCTTATGTCCATTGCCGTTGCCGTTTTGATTTGTCTTCCCAAATTGGTCGATCGATTTGTCAGCGGCGGGCGTGGGTCCCTCTTCCTCTTCTGTTTGATTCTCTGTATGAGTCTCT
>FWPU01004203.1_pt1 | contig 33999 bp, 30 predicted proteins | sample 2228361 | NCBI WGS metagenome assembly FWPU01 (sample SAMEA103939777, study PRJEB20133) | metagenome
CCAGCAAAGCGCTGTTGCTCTAACCGATTATAACTTTAGCAGAGAATCAAGATACGAGGGCCCGGTCGGAAGATCGGGCCGATCGTGCACGCGTCAACGAACGCTTCCGGGTCGCAAACTGGGCACACCCTCGGTTCGCCGATCTCGACGGAAAGCGGCCTTCGCAATAGATGATTTCCGAATTCCTATGCATGGGAAGCCGAGTTTTCCGTTTGAGCCTCTTAGCTTAGGGCAATAATCGGTCGCAGATCATAAGCGCGGTTCGATTGATGCGGAGCGTCGGCTTGAAAAGCCTGAAGATCTTAACGGCGAACAAATTTTTTTGGCGCAAGGGCGGAGCCGAAGCGGTCTTTTTCAATACCGCTGAGCTTTTGGAGAGGATGGGGCACCGGATCGTTCACTTCTCGATGAAGCACCCCAAGAATCTGGCGAGCTCCTTCGCGCTTTACTTCGTCGATTTCGCCGATTACGACCAAATCGATGGTGCGTTGACCAAGATGCGAGCGGCCAAGAATGCGGTTTATAACGCGGAAGCTAGGAGGAAAATCGAGCGGCTGATCGACGAAGAGAAGCCCGAGCTTGCCCACGTTCACAACGTTCATCACCAGCTATCGCCTTCCATTCTTTTCGCTTTGAAATCGAGGGGAGTGCCCGTCGTCATGACTTTGCACGATTTCAAGCTCATCTGTCCAAGTGCCCTTTTGATGAGCGGGGGTAGGCCCTGCGAGCTTTGCGTTGGAAACCGCTATTACAACGCGCTTTTCAAACGATGCGTAAAAGGGTCGCTGGGCACCAGCCTGGTGGCTTGCGTCGAGGCGTACGCAAACCGCCTGCATCGCGCGTTCGTGAAGGGCGTGGCTTCGTTCATCGCTCCCAGTCGCTTCTTGAAGGATAAAATGGTTCGCGCTGGGTTCGACGATCAAAGGATTATCCATCTACCCAACTTCGTATATCCGGAGAGGTACGCACCGGTTTTCAAAGGGGATCGAAAACTGGTTTATTGCGGTCGGCTATCTCGAGAAAAGGGATTGCCGACGCTCCTCAGGGCAGTCACCGGAACTTCCGTACGGGTCGACATAATCGGCGAGGGGCCGGAAGAACGCGATTTAAAAGAATCGATCCAGCGTTTTGGCCTAGAAAACGTCGCGCTCAAGGGCTATTTATCCGGAGATCGGTTGATCGAGGTCGTATCGGAGGCCTCAGCCGTCGTCGTTCCGTCCGAGTGCTTTGAAAACTGCCCGATGTCGATATTGGAAGCTTTTGCTTTGGGAAAGCCGGTTATCGGGGCGAAAATAGGCGGCATCCCGGAGCTCGTTTCGCACGGAACGGATGGATTTCTTTTCGAGCCCGGAAATGCGGCAGATCTCCGCTCCGCGATCTCGCGCATCGTGGAGAATCCGCGTCTGAGCGGCGAGATGGGGAGGAGGGGAAGGGAGAAAGTAGAGCGCTATTACGGGCCGGGCGTTCACTATGAGCGCTTGATGGACGTCTACGAAGCCGCCATGGGGGGATGATTTGCCGCCTCGCCCTTGCGCCCAGCCATAACCGCGAATTTGGTCTTGCAATCGTAATAGTCGTGAAGGTAAGAAAGCGGCGCGAAATGCAGCATCTTTTTATATTCGTCGAAACCGCGGACTTCGTAGCTTTTGCTCCCCCTGCCATCTACTCCTTCGATCAGAAACAAAAGCCCCCTTTCCTTCAAAACGCGGTCGATTTCCGAGATCGTTCCGGCGAGGGCTTCATCCCGGATGCAGCCCAGGACTCCGTAAACCCAAACGATATCGACGTAGCTTTCTCGGAGGGGGATTATCCCCTCTTGCATCGGAATGTATTCGGTCTTGTCCGTTCTCGGAGCCATATTCAGCAGCTCCTCGATGGGATCGACGCCTATCGCTTTGCCTTTTACGATTTCGGCGAGGTCGGCCGTGAAGCGCCCCGCGCCGCAGCCCAAATCGAGGAGAAGAGCCTCATCTCCCCTCAAAGCGGATCTGAAGATCGGGAAAATCTCCGCTTTTTGGCGGGCGGTGACCTCATCCATCTCGCTCTCTGAGCGGTCTAGATTGAAGACGGCGAACCTGCCGTACTTCTTCGTTCTGTACCGCCAGTACTCGATGCCGGATAACTCGACATCCCTTCGCATGATGAAGTCGACGGCCCTTCTCTTGATCTTTAAAACCGATTCCTTTATCAAATCGCCCCCTTTGCTTATGCCGCGGCGCCCCGAAGACCCGGGCCAACCCGCGGGCGGCGGACCACCCCAAGGCGGATTAATTATTACCCGTGCGCTTTTCACCGCTAAACCTCGAGCGCGCGCATATTCGATGACTAAACGTTCTCCGAATGAGGAATAATCAACGCGCTAGTTGCTATGGCGGGAGGGAAGGCGCGCGCGAAAGAGAGGGGATCCGTGAAGTCGATTGCCTGGATCAAAGATACGTATCTGCCGCGATCGGAGACCTTCATCTACGAACCCCTCCTTCTTTTAAAGGGTTGGCATCCGGTCGTCATCGCGAAAGAAGCGGCAAACCTCACGTCTTTTCGATATGGTGATTTGCAGGTGCTCGATCGCGATGGGGAAACAGCAAATCGGCCTTTTCCGCTTCGCCTGATGGGACGGTTTCGGGGCTCGGATTCGCGCGCTTTCGCCGATTTCGTGCTTTCTACCTGCCGCGAAAGGGGGGTTCGCGCGATCCACGCTCATTTCGGTCCCGCGGGGCTGGCGAGCCTCAAAGCGGCTAAGGAGCTCGATTTACCCCTGTTGACATCCTTTTACGGCTTCGACGTTTCGGTGCATGCGAAAGATCGAAAGTGGCGCGAGCGCTATGGAGAGCTGTTTTCGGTGGGCAGAGCTTTCGCGGTTGAGGGTCCGCACATGAAGCGAAGCCTTATCGAGATGGGGTGCCCGGAAAATAAGGTGAGGATCGTGCACATAGGCGTCGATTTCAATCGCTTGTCCTTCAGACCCAGGGCTTTGTCTAGTGGTCAGCGCCCCGTTATTCTTCTCGCCGGTCGATTCGTGGAAACAAAGGGGATAGAGTACGCACTCGGGGCCGCCGATCGCCTCGCGAAAAAAGGCATCGATTTCGAGCTTCGGCTGGCCGGCGATGGCCCCTTGAGGCGGCGCATAGAAAGGATCATAGACGGGTGGGAGCTGGCCGACAGAGTCAAAATCCTCGGCTTCTTAACCCATGCTGAGCTCATCGAGGAAATATATCGCGCGCATATCGGCATCGTCCCCAGCGTAACCGCTTCGAACGGGGATTCGGAGGGTGGAGCACCAAAGGTTTTGCTTGAGATGGAGGCGACCGGCTTGCCGGTCGTCGCCTCTCGGCACGCCGATATTCCGTACGTCGCTCCAAGGGAGACGGCTTCGGTTCTTGTGGAAGAGCGCGATTCAAAGGGCTTGGCCGCGGCGATCGAAAAGTTGATCGCGGAAAGCGAGAGATGGCCGGAAATGGGCAAAAAGGCATCGGACTTTGTCCGGGCGAATTTTTCGCTGGAGGACGCCGTCAAAGAGTACGAGAAGCTCTACGATGAGCTTTGCGCGCGATGAACGGTTAAGCGAAAGTTCGGTTTCGCGATGTTGGGCTTTCTCAAATGGAGGGACGCGGGGGACGTGTCGATGCGTGAAGCCGGTGCGCTCATCGGGCCGGACGGCGCCGATCGCGGTCGCGGAAAATTGAGGGAAAGGGCCCTGGGCGGCGCCGTATGGAGCGCCGCCGGGATGGCCTTCACATTTGTCATCCAGTTCGCGGTCATGATGGCGCTCGCGAGGCTCCTTTCTCCTCGCGATTTCGGATTGATGGCGATAGCCGCGCTGGTCTGCAACTTCGCGATGGTTTTCGGTGAAATGGGGCTCGGCATGGCTGTCGTTCAGCGCAAGGACGCGGGAGACGTTCAACTTTCGAGCTTCTTCGCGCTCAATTTCTTGGTTAGCTTGGGGTTGGCCGCTGTCCTATTCCTCGCGGCAGCTCCGATAGCCGGTTACTTCAGGAGCCCGGAAGCAGCTTCTCTCGTGCGCATATCGTCGCTGGGTTTGCCCTTGGGCGCTCTTGGGCTGAGCCACGGATACGCGCTGCAAAAAAGGCTTTCGTTCAGGCCGTACGCGATCGCTAGCGCGCTCGCCGCCATCGCCTACGGAATCGCGGGGATTGCGGCGGCCGCCCTTGGAGCGGGCGCGACCAGCTTGGCGTGGGCTTTCCTCGCACAGCAAGGAGCGCTTTCCGGTTTCCTTTGGCTTTTTTGTCCATGGCGTCCCAGGTTAAGCCTGATAAGTTTCAGATCTCTTTCGGGTATGCTGAGTTTCGGACTCAACCTAACCGGTGAGCGCATAGTCGGGTACTTCGGGGACAACATCGATGCGGCGATCATCGGCCGATTGCTCGGAGCCACGCCCCTGGGTTTCTACAACATGGCGTGGAAGATAACGATGTTCCCAGCGTCGCGCATTCCGCCGGTCGTGAGCCGAGTGGCCTTTCCGGCTCTTTCGATCATTCAAACGGATAAGGGTAAAGTTCGCGAGGTTTACCTTCAAATGCTCCGATATATGGCTTTGATCGCGTACCCCCTCTTATCCGCCGTCGCCGTTCTCGCGCCCGAGCTGATCCTCTTGCTCTATGGGCGCGGCTGGGAGCCGGCTATCGCGCTGGTTCAGCTTCTGGCGATCGCCGGCTGTCTGAGGATGATCGGAACGATAGTCGGCAGCGTGTTTTATTCGCAAGGCCGTTCCGACCTGAGTTTTCGATTGATTCTCTTGGACATGGCCATAGGCGCTGCGTTGATACCGCTCGGGGCGAGATGGGGAGCGGAAGGCGTGGCGATGTCCGTATCGGTAGTTTACCTCATCGCCGTTGCGCTGGATTTCGTCGTCGTCTCAAGGCTCATAGAATTGAAGCTCTTGGAGATCGCAAGGGTGCTCATGGCGCCTTCGATCGCGGCCTTGGCCGCGGCGGCGTGCATTTCCATTGTGCGTTATGGCGGCCGCAGCTTGGGCGCGGCACCGAGCCTGATCTTGGCGGCCGGGTCGGGCGCGGGCCTATTTGCGTACGCGATGGGGATGTTCCTGCTCGACAGGAAGAGCGCTTTCGATTTAGCGAGGACGGCCGCCACGGCGTTCGATTCGGCCAGGGCTCGCTCCGCGGCGTGAAGCGCTGGCGAGCGCGCTTTTAGCCGCTTTGTGGGGGTTCGATCGCTCCACCGCGGCATACCGTTTGGGGACAGATCTCGGTTGGGGGAAAGCTGAAAGGAGCGGTTGCTTTTAGGATGGCCGGAGAACGGGGCTCTTTTGAGAAGTCGATGCGGGTCGTTTTTGTCGCCTACGAGCGATTTTTGGGCTGGCCGGTTTTCGATACTCAGGTTATCGCGCCAATGGTAGAGCAGGCCAAAAAGGGATCACCGGCGTTTGCGCTCGTAGCTTTCGAGCGAGCTGATCGGTTCTTTCTCGGTTTCTTCGACGTATTGCGAAAGCGCCGCCGCATTAAAGCGATAACCGGCGCCAGGGCGATATTGCTCCCCCGACCTGGGGGGCGCTTCGGCCTCGCTTTTGCTCAGCTCGCGATCGCGCTCATCTTTCTCCATTTCAGGCCGCCTTTAATATTTCACTGTCGCGGCGCGAAAGGAACGTGCGCTCTTTTGCTGTTGAAGCGGTTAAAGCCATCGGTTCGAGCGATTTACGATGTGCGGGGCGTCGAGCCCGAAGAGTTCATCTACGCGACGAGTAAGGGATCGGCGAGCGAACGCCTTTCCCGCCGTGCGGAAAGCAGATATCGCGGGCTCGTCCGGGTCGAGCGAAGCGCCGCGGAAGCCGCCGATTTCTTCTTATGCGTTTCGGAGAAACTGAAAGCCCACATGGTCGACAAATACGGCGTTCCGCGGCGAAAGATCGCGGTCGTCCCGTGCGGGGTGTCCGAGAGGTTTTCGTTCGATCCCCGGATCAGGGGCCGGATTCGGCGCGAGCTAGGGCTGGAAGGCAGCTTCGTCTTCATTTATACCGGATCGACGACGGCGAACCAAATGGTGCCCGAGATGCTGAAGCTTTTCGAGGGATTCAGGGGGAGATTTCAGAAGTCGTTTTTGATCATGCTCGTTCATGAAGCCGAAGATGTCGTTCCCCATTTGTGGCGTTTTCGGTCCCTTGACGGCTCGGTTCTTTTGCAAAAGGTCGCCAACGAAAAGGTTCCGGAGCTCCTCAATGCCGCGGATTTCGGTTTGCTGCTGATGGAGAAGGGCGTTCAGAACGAGGTTCGCGCTCCCATCAAGTTCAGCGAGTACATGTGCTGCGGGCTGCCGGTCATTACGACGGACGCGGCGGGCGACGCGAAGGCGGAGATGATGAGCCAAAGAGTCGGGGTGGTGTTGCCAAGCGAAAATATCGAAACTTCGCTCGCATGCGACGCGATTTTCTCGAAAATCGCGAAATCGAAATTGGCGGACGAAGAGCGCGCGGATTTATCGAGGAGGATGCGGCTCAAGTACGCGTGGTCGATTCTGGCGGAAAAGCAGCTCGCATCGTATAGGGCGCTCGTCGAAGGGTCGTCCGCGCGGACCCGGGGCATTTTCTCCGATCGTGGAAACGCGCGGTTCGCAAACCGGAATGAACGGCCGCAGCTCGAAAGCCGGCTGATGGAGCGATCGCGCCGTTATCCCGTGCGACAAGACGGCCGCGCGCCGAGGAAAAAGTGAACGGCGGCAATTCGGGCTTTCGGGTTTTAACTACGCGGCAACCCGGTGGTCTATAATATTCCGGGACAATCGAGAATGGGGATGGCGTGGGCGAGGCGAACGCAAGAAGGGCGGACAGGATAAGGGAGGCGCTCGAATACGTTCTAAGCCGCGGGCGCTCGAGGCCGGCCGCGGGAATCGTTTTGGGCTCCGGCCTGGCGGCCGCGGTTGGGGCGATCGAGGTGCGCTCCTCTATTCCCTACGAGGAGATCCCCAATTTCCCCTCGACGTCCGTCGCAGGGCATCCGGGCAATTTGGTGATCGGCGCGCTGGGGGAGCTGGATGTCGTTGTTTTGCAGGGGAGGTTGCATTACTATGAGGGCTACGCGATGTCCGACGTGGTTTTCCCGATCGACGTGCTCGGCGCGCTGGGGGTTCGGATAATCGTCGAGACCTGCGCGGCCGGCGCTTTGAAGCCGGGCTTCGCGGCCGGCGATCTCGTTTCGGTTTCGGATCACGTCAATTTGATGGGCGATAACCCTCTGGTTGGCGCGGAAGACGATCGGCGCCGCTTCATCGACCTGGCGGATGCCTATTCGCCTCGCCTTAGAGACTCGATGAAAAGGGCGGCTCGTAAGGAGGGCTTGCACCTTAAAGACGGCGTTTACGCGGCCGTCAAAGGACCGAGCTACGAGACGCCGGCCGAGGTGCGCTTTCTTTCGGGGATCGCCGATCTGGTCGGGATGTCGCTCGCTCCGGAGGTCATCGCGGCCAGGTCGCACGGAATCGAGGTGGCGGCGATCGCCGTCGTTTCGAACGCGCACGGTGAGGGAGCGGGAGTGAGCCACGAGGAGGTTTTGAAGGTCGCCGAGCGGGCGGTTCCATATCTGGAAAGGCTTTTGAGGAGTTTCGCCGACGAGGCGCTCATGTATTTGATCGATTGCAAAGGAGAGTTTTAGATGCATTACGATGTAAAAGATCTCGCTCTGGCCGACAGCGGTAAGTTGCGAATCGAATGGGCGGACCGGCAGATGCCCGTTCTAGGGATCGTTCGCGAGCGCTTTGAGCGCGAGAAGCCGCTGGAAGGCGTGAAGCTCGCCGCTTGTCTCCACGTGACTTCGGAGACGGCCAATCTCATGCGCACGCTCAAGGCGGGTGGTGCCCAGCTGGCGCTTTGCGCCTCGAACCCCCTTTCGACCCAGGACGACGTGGCCGCATCGCTTGTGCGGGACTTCGAAATACCGACTTTCGCCATCAAGGGAGAGGACGAGAAAACGTACTACGAACACATCGAGGCGGCCATCTCGATCGAGCCGAACATCACCATGGATGACGGAGCGGATCTCGTTTCAACGCTGCATTCACACCACCGCGACCTCGCCGAACGAGTAATGGGAGGAACGGAAGAGACGACCACGGGCGTGATTCGCCTGAAGGCGATGGCCAAGGATGGCGTTCTCCTTTATCCGATAGTAGCCGTGAACGACGCCATGACGAAATATCTCTTCGATAACCGCTACGGAACCGGGCAGTCCACGATAGATGGGGTTTTAAGGGCTACGAACCTGCTTTTGGCCGGCCGCAACTTCGCCGTGGCCGGCTACGGTTGGTGCGGCAAGGGCGTCGCGATGCGGGCGAAGGGTCACGGCGCTAACGTCATAGTGGTCGAGGTGGATCCCCTGAAAGCCCTCGAGGCCGTCATGGACGGCTTCAGGGTTATGCCTTCGCTCGAGGCCGCGAAGATCGCCGACGTTTGGGTGACCGTAACCGGGGACGTCAACGTCGTCGATCGGCGTCACTTCGAGGTCATGAAAGACGGCGCGATCATCTGCAACGCGGGCCACTTTAACGTGGAGATAAACATACCGGCTTTGCGGGAACTCGCGGTTTCATGCAGGGAGGTGCGTCCGTTCACCGAGGAATTCGTCATGCCCGACGGACGAAGGATATATCTGCTGGCGGATGGGCGCCTCGTGAACCTCGCGGCCGCCGAGGGGCATCCGGCCGCCGTCATGGACATGAGCTTTGCCAACCAGGCGCTCGCCGCCGAGTACATGAAAAACAACGCCGGCGATCTGGAGCGGAGGGTATATCCAGTACCGGAGGAGATCGACAGAGAAATAGCCAGACTGAAGCTCGCGTCGATGGGCGTGGAAATCGATTCGCTCACTCCGCAGCAGGAGGAGTATCTCGCCTCTTGGGAAATCGGCACGTAAAGCGCCGGATTTCAGCGGCCTGCTGCCGCCGAGCGTCGGAATGATTAAAGCGGGGCTCTTTTGCGAAAAATACCCTTCGATTCTCGAGAAGGGGGGAGAGAGATGCCTGCGGTCGAGTATTCGATGGCGAATGTGCAGAAATGCAACTGCCCGCAGTGCCCCGTCCAGACGGCGAGCCAGTGCATACAGCCGGTGATGCAGCGCGCCGTACCGATGATTCAGGCCGGCAACCTGCCCCAACCGAGCGAAATCCCCGGCATGTACTGCGCGACGGCGGTCGGCAAGACGTCCTGTCCGGACTTCAACGCGGCCGCGCCGTGCCAATGTCCGCAATGCGCCGTGTGGATGGAGAACAACCTGGGTCAGCAGTATTATTGCGCAAGGGGCAGCGCGGATATGATCGGATAAGCGTGCGCCTCGGAGCGGGGGGCTTTGGGCGCCCCCCGCTTTGTCGTGCGGCCTCCGGACTTTTCGCCGGGCGTGTTATACTCTTTATTTACGGCGGTTTAAGAGATTTACGGCGGTTTAAGAGCGCGAAAGGCTGGAGGCTGTGAGGGTTTTAAAAGTCGATCTTTCGGCCGGGATAGAAAAACCCGTCGAGATCGAGAGACGATTGCTCGAAAACTACATCGGCGGTAGGGGATTGGGTTCTTATCTCCTGGCCGAATCCCTCTCGCGGGGCGCCGATCCCTTAAGCCCCGACAATCCGCTGATTTTTCTTTCCGGTCCGCTCACCGGAACGAGCGCACCCATGTCCGGTCGCATTTCGCTTTCGACCAAGTCGCCCCTCACGGGAACGATATTCGACGCGAACGTCGGCGGTCGATTCGGCGCGCGCCTTCGCCACTTGGGCCTGGACGGTTTGATCGTCGCGGGTAAGTCCGATCGGCCGGTCTACCTGTCCGTGGGCCCCGATAAAGTCGACATAGTCGATGCCGGCGACTTGAAGGGGCTCGATGCTCAAGCGACCGCGGAGAGGCTCGCCGAGGGCGGGGCTCGGAGCTGTGCCGCCATCGGACCCGCCGGAGAGAACTTGGTCAGATTCTCGTCCATCGTGGTGGATGGCGGAAGGGCATTCGGCAGAGGTGGCGTCGGTGCCGTCATGGGCTCGAAAAATTTGAAGGCCATAGCCGTTATGGGCCGCGGAGAAAGCGAGACCGCGGATTACTCTAAACCTCAACTGGAGGATGATTCACTATTCGGTTTTTTCGTGTACGAGGCGAAGAAGCTCCTGAAGTCAAATCCGATCACGTCGAAGGCGCTGCCCGAGTTCGGCACCGCCATGCTCGTGAAAATCTTGAACCGAGCCGGCGCTTTTCCCGGAAGGAACTTCGAAACCTCCACCTTCGAGGAGGCCGATAAGATATCCGGCGAAGCCATCGCCCATGAAATCCTCGAAAAGAGGACGGCTTGCTATGGCTGTCCGGTCGCCTGCGGAAGGAAAACGAGGACGGCGCGCTCGTCCGGGGAGGGCCCCGAGTACGAGACGGTGTGGGCTTTGGGAGCAAATTTGGGCATTTCCGACCTGAGGGCGATCGCCGAAGCCAATTATCTTTGCAATCGCTTTGGATTGGACACGATTTCCACCGGCGGCGTGCTCGCGACCGCGATGGAGCTCTCGGAAAGGGGACTGGCTCACTTCCCGCTGGCGTTCGGGTGCGCGGATGGCGTTCTCGAGGCGATCGAAAAGATCGCGAGGCGGGAGGGCTATGGCGAAGAGCTGGCCGATGGGGCGGCGGCCCTGGCAGATCGATACGGTTTGCCCGAGGCGGCCCTTCAGATAAAAGGCCAGGAATTACCCGCCTACGATCCGAGGGTTCTTAAAGGTCAGGCGCTGTCGCTCGCGACCTCTAACAGGGGAGGATGCCACTTAAGGGCGAACATGTTGGGATACGAAGTATTGGGAGTGCCCAAAATGGTCCCCAAGGGATCCTCCGAGGGCAAGGCGGGCCTGGTCATAGTGCTTCAACACCTCTTCGCCGTGCTCGACTCGCTCATCGCGTGCAAGTTCTCCGCTTTCGCCCTGAACGAGGAGCACTACGCGAGGCTTCTTTCCGCGGCTACCGGGATCGACGTTGAAGCCCAAGAGCTCCTCGAGATCGGGGAGCGCATTTGGAATGTGGAGCGCTTATTCAATTTGAGAGAGGGCTTTGGTCGGGAGCACGATGATCTGCCGGATAGAGTAAGGCCCGATGGCTTCGACGAAATGCTCGAGGAGTATTACCGGTTCAGGGGCTGGACGGATGGCGGCGTTCCGACGGAGGAGAAGCTGCGCCGCCTCGGTTTAGCCGATTTGGCCGATCGCATGCTGGGGCGATCCGCGGCGTCCGCTTGAGGGAAAGCCGCGTTATTCGCAAGAGAGGGGAAACCGAAGTGCGCGGGGAATTCAAAAAGATAGGGGCCGATCTTTTCGCTTCCCACCTCGTCACCTCGCACGGGGGGAACATGAGCGTGCGGGTTGGCGATCGCGTTCTGATCACGAGAAGGGGCTCGATGCTGGGGCATCTAGAAGACGAGGACATAATCGAGACGTCCCTCTTCGAAGACGATTCCGCGCTCGCTTTGGCTTCCACCGAAGTTCTAGTCCATAAAGCCATATATCTTTCGACCAATGCGCTGGCCGTGATTCACGCGCACCCCCCGTCCGCGATAGCGCGCTCGCTCGTTGAGGATGAAATTATCCCCGTCGATTCGGAGGGGTCGTATTTCCTGCACAAGGTGCCGGTGATATCCCTTGAGATAACGGCGGGGTCCGAGGAGATGGCGAAGGCGATCCCGTCGGCCTTGAAAAAGTACAAAATATGCGTTCTGCGGGGACACGGGACTTTTTCCACCGGCCAGCTGCTCGAAGAGGCTTTTCAGTGGACCAGCGCGCTCGAAGCCTCCTGTCGGGTGCTGAACGAGCTGGGGGCGCTCGGAATAAAGCCCAAGGAATACCGCTCTTTCAGCGAAGATTACGAAAGGTGGTAGTTCTGGCTACACCCGCTCTCGCTGGTTTAGAATAGGGACATGAAAATGACCGAAACGGTGTGCTGGACGTCCGAAAACACGGTTCGAATGATCGACCAAACGAAGCTCCCGCTCGAAGAGGTCGCGTTCGAGTGCTCGGATCACCGCGCCGTCGCCGAAGCCATCAGATCGATGAAGGTCCGCGGGGCTCCAGCCATAGGCGTCGCCGCCGCTTATGGCGTGGCCTTGGCCGCTCAGCGATCGACGGCAAAAAGGGCCACTGAGCTCATAAAAGAGGTCGAAGAGGCGGCCGAACAGCTCGGCCGAACGCGCCCGACGGCGGTTAACCTTTTTTGGGCTTTGAAGAGGATGGTCGACAAAGCCCGCGCCGGCTCCCACCTCTCGGTGGCCAGACTTAAAAGCGTGCTCAGGGATGAAGCCTTGGCCATCGCCGAAGAGGAGCGCGAAATGAGCCGCTCGATAGGGCGCTTCGGGGCTGACCTGATAGAGGACGGCGATTCGATCCTTACCCATTGCAATGCGGGCGCCTTGGCCACCGTGGATTACGGGACGGCGCTCGCCGTCGTGAGGGCTGCTCACGAGCAGGGCAAACGGATTCACGTTTTCGTGGACGAGACGAGGCCGCTCCTTCAAGGAGCGCGGCTCACGGCCTGGGAGCTTCGCAGAGACGGCATCCCTTTTACGCTGATAGCGGACAACATGGCCGGTTTCGTCATGGGCGGGGGTCGCGTCGATAAAGTCGTCGTCGGGGCCGACAGGATAGCGGCAAATGGAGATGTGGCCAATAAAATAGGCACTTACACGGTCGCTATTCTCGCCAAAGAACATGGGATACCGTTCTACGTAGCCGCCCCGATCTCCACGATCGATCTTTCCATCGCCAGCGGGAGCGATATTCCCATCGAGGAGCGCTCTCCGGATGAGATAACGTGCATCGGCGGCCTTCGCGTTGCTCCGGATGGCGTTTCCGTCGCCAATCCGGCCTTTGACGTCACCCCGGCTCGCTACGTGACGGCCATAATCACAGACCGAGGGGTAGCTCGGCCCCCCTTCGAAGAAACCCTTGATCGCCTCTTAAATAAGGGCGCAATTAGGGCGTAAAGGAGCTTTCTCCATGACCGGAAGCCTTTTTTCCTCGATTTTAGCGGTGGTCGTCCTCATCGCGGTCGGCTACTTCGCGAAGAAAACCGGGCTTCTCTCGGTCGATGACAGGAATCCGATCAACAACATCATCATCTACGTGACGATGCCGGCCTTGGTGTTTCGGTCGGTTCTCCAGTCTGATCTCGATGTTTCTTTTCTAAAGATCCCGGTAGTTGCCGTTGGGGTCATGCTGGTTTCCCTTGGTTTCGCCTATTTGTTGGGGCGGCTGCTGTCTTTGAATCGGCCGGTTTTCGGATCTTTCTTGCTGGTCTCCGCCATCGGCAACACGGGCTATCTCGGGTATCCCCTCACGATGACCCTCTTCGGACGGGAGAACCTCGTGCGCGCGATTTTTTTCGACATCTTCGGAAGCGTGCTCTTCGTTTTTACGGTCGGCCTCGCTATCGCGAAGAAGTACGGCGATCGCGGGTCGGACTTCAGCATCGCCCGCGAGCTTTTCGCTTTTCCGCCACTTTTGGGCCTGGTTGCGGCCTTCTTTGCGCGGAGCTTCTCGCTCCCGGCTTTCGCAGACAGCGCCATAGCGTTCTTGGCGGATGCGACCGTTCCGCTGATAATGCTCTCGATCGGACTGTCGATCGAGTTCGATAAAATTTTCGAAGACCCAAAGCGGCTCGTCGCGGCATCGCTCGTCAAGCTGATGATCGCTCCGGCCGCGGCCCTTGTCGGAGCGTGGGCCCTCGGCTTTTCGCGCGTCGACATGGGCATAACGGTTCTCGAAGCATCCATGCCGGCGATGATGTTTTCCCTCATAATTGGGCTGAAATACGGGCTGGACGTCGAATTCTTGCCCGCCTCGATAGTCGGCACGACTTTTCTTTCTCTGCTCACAGTTCCCGCCTGGCAATACGTCATTCGCGCGATCTAGCGCGATGCCGATGGCCTGTCGCATCGTTGGGATTAGATATTTAAGCGCGCTTTAGAGCATATGGACAAATGTGTATAATCGTAGCGATGAAAGCTCCAGAACCGCCTCAGAGATCGCGCTTTTCGGCAGCGCTGAATGCGCTGGCCTCTTTGGTGTTTCCGGAGGCGTGCTATGTTTGCGGCGGCCGCGATTCCGATCCGATATGCGGCGATTGCCTGTCCTCCTTTCCCCTCATAAACGGCCCCACTTGCCGCCGCTGCGGCAAGCCGACCATTTCGCCCGTCGAGGACTGTCGGGAGTGCAGGGGCAGGGGTTTCGTTTTTCGCACCGCGATATCTGCCGGCAAATACGAAGGTTCGCTGAAGGAAGCCATCCGCTCCTTTAAATACAAAAACGGCAAAAGGATGGCGCCCGTCCTCGCGGGGCTACTCGCGGCGAAATGCGCCGAACTTCGCGCGGAAGTGGATATCGTAACTTTCGTTCCGATGTCCGGACGGAAAAAAGCGGAGAGGGGTTATAACCAGGCAAAACTCCTCGCGTTCGAGCTGGGCAAAATCCTTGAGGTCGAACCCGCGAGCGCTCTTCGCCGAATGCGGGCGACGAAGCCCCAAAGCGATCTCTCGCTTGAGGAGAGGCGGCGCAACGTGAAGGGCGCGTTCGCGCCGCTGCGCAACGTCGGAGGCCGCGTACTCCTCGTGGACGACGTGTTCACTACGGGAAGCACGGCGAACGAATGCTCGGAGGCGCTCCTGAAAGCCGGCGCGACCGAGGTGATGGTGGCCACGGTCGCGCGAACGGTGATCGGCTGAGGGGCCGGCGCGTTTGCCGCTTCCGGTGCGGCGCGAAAAAAGCTAGAATCGGAGTGCGAGATTTCACCCGGGTCTGTGGTTGCCCGCTGCGCTTTGAATCCATCGGAGCGCTGCGGTAGTCCAGGCTAGGTGCGGGCGAAAGGATCCACGTAAGGCGGCAGAAGGCCGCCGAGCATGGCGCACCTTAGGTGTAAGTCCTGCCGCCATCACAGGCGAGAGGGGTAGAAGTCGTGCGAGAAGCACTGGCGAGGCCTCCAGCAGGCGAGTGTGGGGTCAAAGACCAGGTCAGCCGGGTGAAAGCAAAAGCGGCCTTCGGCCGCTTTTGCTTTTTCGCCGCAACAAGCTCATTTATTGTCGCTTTACAATCGGTTTATCGCTGTGCTAATCTTTCTGCCGTCTTTGACCAAGAGAATGGCGGGTGAACGCGGGCTTTCCCCTCGGCCTACCGCTGCTGCTCTGAGTTCGCGGGCAAAGGTGCGCTTTTTTCGAAAAGCGGAATCTTCCCCGAAGGGTATAGTGTCGACGCGGGGCGTTTTGGGCGAAAAGGCTTTGCGCCGTCATCGCCAAAAGTCATCAAACCAGGTTATTTCGTCGGTGCGCAGGACGAACAGGTCGGTGAAAATCGGGAGGAGTTGATCCGATGCAGGTCATTGTGAAGGGGCGCCACATAGAGGTGACCGACGCTTTGCGCAGGTACGCCGAAGAAAAGGTGTCGAGGCTGGGCAAGTTCCTCGATAAGATCCGCGACATCGAAGTCGAACTCATTGTCGACCGGAACCCAAGCGTTCCGAATCCGCAAACCGCGGAGGTTACCGTGCACACCAAAGGTCCGATAATACGGGGCAGCGTGTCCACGGAAAACATGTACGCTTCGATCGACGGCGTGGTGGATAAAATCGAGCGTCAGATTGAAAGGTATAAAGGTAAGCTATACACCTCTCATAAGCAGGCCGGTGGGTTGGCCGAGCTCGCGCTTCAGCATTCCGGTGAACTCGTCCCGGAACGGGAGGGGGAGGGCCCCAGGGTGGTAAAATCGAAGCGCATCGCCTTGAAACCGATGACGATCGAAGAGGCTGCGCTTCAAATGGAGCTCCTCGGCCACGACTTCTTCGTCTTCGTCAATTCCGAAACGGGAGAAGTGAATATCGTATACAAGCGAAGAGATGGCAATTATGGCCATATAGAGCCGATTTACGGAAAGGCGTAAAATTCGTAGCAAAAAGCGCAAAAAACCCTAGCGCAAGCGAGGAAAAAGTTTAAAATATAAACAGTGGTTATTTCGCCGCGAAGGCCGAGATGGATATCCTGTCCGAAGCTTTGAACGTCGAAGAAATAGAAGAAGCTATCTGCGAGCTGGATGATGTGCATGCGGCCAGGATAGTCATGGCTCCCGATAACAGCGTCGAGGAGATCCACGTCGTAGCGGCTCCCGCCAAGGGAGTGAAGCAGCTGGTGCGGGATGTGGAGACGACGCTGATGGCCCGCTATGGAATCCCCGTCAACCACCGCAAGATAAGCGTGGCGCAGGTGAATCCCGCCGAGGAGGAAAAGCTCGAGGCCTTGAACGGCAACGGTGCTCCGGGCGGGAGGTTTAAGATCCTCAGCGTCAACGTGGAGGTGACCGGCGCGAGGGCAAAGGTATCCGTGCGTTTGGGACTGGGGGAAATGGAGTACGAGGGAATCGCCCAGGGTGCCGCCTCGCAAACGGGGAGGCTTCGGCTGGTGGCAGAAGCGACGCTCGACGCGGTTTCCAATCTTTTCCCGCCGTCCTCTTGCTTTGCGCTGGAGGATGTCGCTATTTTGGGCCTGGGCAAGGAGCAAGTAGCTGTCGCGTGCATAACGCTCGTCGACACTTTCGGCGAGCAAAGCTTAGCCGGGTCGGCGCTGGTGAGGCAAAACGATAAGGATTCGATCGTCAGAGCGACGCTTGACGCCATAAACAGGCGTTTCAGTTTTTTGAAAACCGCATAACAGATTTCCATTTGGACCGACATCAATCAAGCAAATTGAAAAAATGCCGATTATAAAGGAGCGGAGCGGCCTTACCTTCCATGAGGAGCGGAGAGGGTAAGCACCTCGATTAGGGGGCTTTCTTCGATGAAGGCTAGGATTTTTTTGGCGTTGGCCACTCTCGCCAGCCTGATTCTCGCTGGCGGCGCTGGAGCAAGCTGGCGTTAAGGGCTTTCTTGATAGATGTCGGTCCTTAAGTTTTAATTATCGATGGAAAAGATACCCTATAGATTAAAAGTATATTTATGTATATTTTACTTTGTTGGGGCGCTCTTTATTTTCGCCACTTTTCTTGACTCTCAAAATGTAAGCCCATCTTTTGCATCCGTAGTTTTCTTTATGATTTTTGCCGTCGCGGTGGAATCCTTTACTGTTCTTCTTCCAAATCAAGCTGAGATTTCAGTTGGCTTCACGATATGGTTTGCTTCCCTGCTACTATTTGGTCCTCGCTACGCGGCTTTAGTGGGTTTTTTTAGTGCCTTTAACTACTTCGATTTAGTTGTTGATAAGAGAGCATTTCATAAAATTATTTTTAACGCCTTTAATCATGCTTTAACTGCGGGCATTGGAGCGTATACGTTCTTAGCTTTGGGAGGAAATTTAGGGCAGATCAACTCGGAGCAGTTTCCATTTATCCTTATTCCTATAACGGTAAGTGCTATTGTTTCTTATTTGGTAAACGTAGTTCCCATTGTTTTGGCGATAAATATTGAAACATCCGTTTCAGTTACAGATGTATGGCGCCGAAATTTCTTTTGGTTAATTCCAAACTATTTTATGCTTTCATTCGTGGGGGTAGCGTTAGCGCAAGCATATCTTTCTGTGGGTATTATTGGAGTTGCGCTTATTATTGTGCCACTTATAGTTGCCCGCCAGACCTTCCAAGTGTACATGAAGCTAAAGAGCGCCTATTTCGAGACGGTTCGGTCCCTGGTAAAAGCCCTTGAAGCGAAGGATCCGTACACCAGGGGCCATTCGGAAAGGGTCGCCGAATACGCGGTAAAAATCGCGCGCCACATGAATTTTTCCGAGGACATGGTGGAGATGGTAAGGTACGCCGCCCTCCTTCACGATGTCGGGAAAATCGGCATCTCGAAGAAGATACTCAACAAGAAGGATAGGCTATTGAGGGAGGAGTACGCGCTCGTTCGTCGCCATCCGGAGATTGGCGCTCAGATTATCCGGGAGGTGGACTTCCTCGAGGAGCCCCTTTCAGCGGTTCTCTACCATCACGAGCATATAGACGGCAGCGGTTACGCTTCGGGCCTGAAGGGCGATGAGATCCCCAAAATGGCCAGGATTCTCACTGTAGCGGACAGTTTCGATGCTATGACGAGCGCTCGCCCATACCGACCACCGCTCAGCTTCGACGATGCTTGCCAGGAAATGCGGCGCTGCTGCGGCTCGCAATTCGACTCGGAAACGGTTGAGGCGTTCCTCGCCGCGCTCGGTTGCGACGGAACGGGTGGAGCTGAAGAAACGGAAAAAGAAGGCGCAGAGATTGCTAAAGAAAAAGTTTAACGAACTGGCTATAGCCAAGGCGGCCGTCGTGGTCGGCGGCGCGATCGGACTGATCATTTTCCTGCCCATGGTCTCGATGGACAAGCTGGAATCGATCGCCTTCTTCACCCTCTGCGCCGCGATCGCCGGCCTCATGGATGTTCGGTTGTCGCAAGGGGGCGCCGTTTCTGTGGACGGCGCCGTCATAATCGCGAGCGTTCTCACCCTTCAGCTTCCCGAGACTTTGCTCGTCGTCACCGCGGGTACCCTCATCGTGGCTTTGATCAAAGGTTCCTGGAAAGAGAGGGGCGGGATCGGCTTCTTCGTGGCGGCCAAAGTTCTGACCGCGATCGCGGCCTCGACGGCCTTTTACGCCCTCAGCGGAGAGGTCGGCGAACCCGATCCGATCCGAGGATTGCCGGCGCTGCTGGTCATGTGCGGCGTATATTTCATATTCGACATAGGAATGGAAGAGCTTTCGAAGCTCAAGAAGCAAATTCCCGCCCTCAAGGTCATCTTATCGTCCGCGAGGTTCCTCTTTCCCATGTACATAACTTTTTCTTCGCTGGGCGTGCTTTTAGCGCTCCTGTATAGGACCATGGGCCTGTGGAGCGCCCTTTTCTTCTTCCTTCCGCTGGGAGTGACGAGGCACTCCTTCAGGCTTTTCATGAACATACGCAAGGTGTACACGAACACGATAAAGGCGCTCGCCAACGCCATCGAAGCTCAAAATCCCGAGCGAAGGGGGCATGCCGAGCGAGTTACGGAGCTGGCGGTGGCCATAGGAAGGGAGCTCGGGTTCCACGGCAAGGCGCTGGAGCTGCTTGGGCATGCAGCGCTCTTGCACGACATCGGCATGCTGGGGGTGGAGGAGGAGGTCGACGGGGAGGTCGTGGACCACGCCTTGGTCGGCGCCGAGATCGTGGGAGAGGTGGAGTTCATAAAAGACGCGGCCGATATCGTGAGAACGCACCATTTTCCGTACGATTCGGAACGGGTCCCCCTTGAAGCTCGGATAATCTCCGTCGCAAGCCGCTACGACGAGTTGACGGAGGGAGCCGGTTCCAGGAAGCGTTTGGGGCCAAAGCAGGCGGTAGATGTCATAAGGGAAGATCAGGGTTCGCTATACGACCCGAAAGTCGTGAGGGCTTTGAGGTCGGTGTTGCGAAAGCAGGGCCTTTGGCGTCGAGCGACGGCTTGACCGCCATACGCATCTGACCTATCATTTTTCCGAAAAACACCCATGGAGAGCGAATGGCGCTCGCGACTCTTTCCGCGATAGTAGTCGGTTGGTTACGGGGCGGTAGCCTTTCCGACCTAGCCAAAATCGAGTATCGCTTTTGGTGGTTGATCATAGCTGCCGCTCTAGTTCAGGCATCTTTCCCGCTTCTTGTCGATAAGGTCGATTACAGGCTGATCTTCGCCGCCTATTTGATGAGCTTTGCGCTCATCATCGTCGCCTTGATCGCCAACCTGCGAAAGCGCTTCGTGCCGATCATCCTCGTGGGTATAGCGATGAACTTTTCGGTGATCGCGCTGAATCAGGGGATGCCGTTTTATTCCGAGAAGTACGGTTCGCGCGCATCCGAGTTGAAGGCGATCAACGGTCTTCACGTGCCAGCTTCGGAAAAAACGCGCCTCGGATTTTTGGGAGATTGGATCCCCATCCCACCGCCCTACCCTCAACCGACGATCCTCAGTCCCGGCGATCTCGTAGTGTCTCTCGGGCTTTTCCTTTTTATCCAGAGCGCGATGGTCTCATCCGCTTCTGACCGCGGTCGCTCCTGACGCCTGTGTCGCCGCGTTCGCTCCAAGCCCGAGCGTTCTGGCGATAACTGTGCAGCCTCTTGGTGTGAAGCCCCGCGCGCACGTGATAAAATAAGCCGGAATTTCTTAAGGGAGTTGAGATGCCCGATGGGCCTGTTGGAGCGCGTCCTTCGCCTGGGCGAAGGACGCAAAATGAAGATGTTGCAGGAGAGAGTCGCTGCCGTAAACGAACTCGAAGCCGATTTTGAAAAGCTTTCCGATTCCGAACTGCGCGCGAAGACGGACGAATTCAAGGCGAGGCTCGCCGACGGGGACTCTCTCGAAGATATATTGCCGGAGGCATTCGCCGCCGTTCGTGAAGCCTCGAAGCGAACGCTCGGACTTCGCCATTTCGACGTGCAAATCATGGGGGGAATCGTCCTTCACGAGGGCAAAATCGCCGAGATGAAAACCGGCGAAGGCAAGACGCTCGTGGCGACGCTTCCCGTCTATCTGAACGCGTTGGCCGGAAGGGGAGTCCACGTCGTGACGGTGAACGATTATCTGGCTCGCCGCGACGCGGAATGGATGGGGCAGATATACCGCTTCCTCGGGCTTTCCGTCGGCGTTATCCAGAACGACTCGGACACCGAAGAAAGGCAGCGCGCATACGCGTGCGACGTTACGTACGGGACGAACAACGAGTTCGGCTTCGATTACTTGCGCGACAACATGGTCGTCCGGCTGGAAGATCGCGTGCAGCGGGAACTTCACTACGCCATCGTGGACGAAGTCGATTCCATCTTGATCGACGAGGCGAGGACGCCGCTGATCATATCCGGCGCGCCTTGGTCCGCGAGCGACCTTTACACGCGGATCAATCAGGTCGTTTCGACCATGCGCTCGAAAATCAAGCCCCATGAGCCGATAACTCCCGAGGAGAAAGAAGAGGACGCGTTGCTGGAGGACCAGTACGACTACATAGCTTACGAGAAGGAGCGCCACGTTAAAGAGACGGCTAGGGGTCAGGAAAAGATCGCCAGGGCATTTGGCTTGCACGTGGAGGACCTGTTCGGTGGAGAATTCGAAGAGGAAAAGCGAGAGGACCTTCCTTTCGACGAGCTCATCCGTCGCGATCACATAAGGAACATTTTTAAGCAGGCGATGGTGGCGCATTCTCTTTACAAAAGAGACAGGGATTACGTCGTCAAAGACGGAGAGGTCATCATCGTAGACGAGTTCACGGGTCGATTGATGTTTGGGCGCCGCTACTCGGAAGGGCTTCACCAGGCCATCGAAGCCAAAGAAGGCGTCAAGATCCAAGAAGAAAACCAGACGCTCGCGACGATCACCCTTCAAAATTATTTTCGGATGTACGAAAAGCTGGCCGGTATGACGGGTACGGCGGCCACGGAAGCGGACGAGTTCAGGGAGATTTATAAGCTCGAAACCGTGGTGATTCCCACCAATAAGCCGATGATCAGGGTCGATCATCCGGACGTCATTTACAAGACCGAAGAAGCCAAGTTCAAGGCGGTCATCGAGGAAATAATCGAGTGCAACCGGCGCGGCCAACCCGTTCTGGTCGGGACGGTTTCCATAGAGAAGAACGAGCGGCTATCGGCCATGCTCAAGCGCCGAGGCATAAAGCACGAGGTCTTGAACGCCAAGCATCACGAGCGCGAGGCGGAGATCATCGCTCAGGCGGGTCGAAAAGGAGCGGTCACCATCGCGACCAACATGGCGGGTCGCGGCGTCGACATCATTCTCGGGGGCAATCCCCCCGATCCGGTGGAGCAGCGGGAGGTCATCGAGGCCGGAGGCCTTCACGTAATCGGAACGGAGCGTCACGAAGCGAGGAGGATAGATAACCAGCTTAGGGGGCGTTCCGGGCGCCAAGGAGACCCCGGTTCCAGCCGCTTTTTCCTCTCGACGGAAGACGATCTCATGAGGCTGTTCGGGGGGGATCGCGTGAGGGCCATCATGGAGAGGTTCAATTTTCCGGGCGATGAGCCCATCGAACATCCCCTGATCACGAAAACGATAGAGACGGCGCAGCGCCAGGTGGAAGCCCAGAACTTCGGCATCCGGAAGCACGTCTTGGAATACGACGACGTGATGAACACGCAGCGCGAAGTGATCTACGGCGAGCGCACGAGGGTGCTTTCCGGAGAAAATCTGCGCGAGCACGTGGAAGAGATCGTGGCGGAGGTTCTGGAAGGGATAGTGCTTTCGCACACCCAAGCGGAATTCGAGGAGAACTGGGATCTCGAAGGGCTGGTGCGCGAGCTGCCGACGGTGCTCCCAGCGCATTTCAAGGCATCCGACTTCGAAGGTCTCACCCGCGAAGAAATGGTCGAGCGCCTGGAAGAAGCCGCCCGAGATCTCTACGAACGCCGCGAAAAGGAGTTCGGCGAGGAGCTCATGAGGGAGCTCGAGAAGATGGTAATGCTCCAGGCCATCGATGATCGCTGGAGGGACCATCTGCGCGAGATGGACATCCTCAAAGAGGGAATTTGGATGAGGGGCATGGGACAAAGGGACCCGCTGGTGGAGTACAAGGCGGAGGCCTACGAGATGTTCCAGAAGCTCATCGCCCAGATAAAAGAAGACGTCGCTCGCTACATCTTCCACGTTCAGGTTTATCAAGAGCCGGTCGAGCCGGTGGCGATGCCGGTCGCGGTCGGCGACGAACCGAGGCGCGAAGCGAGAAGTCAGAAGATAGGGCGCAACGATCCCTGTCCATGCGGCAGCGGAAAGAAATACAAAAAATGCTGCGGAGCATGACGAGCCCGCGGTCCGGCAGCGCAAGACGCGAAAACGGCGAAAGAGGCTTCGTTTTTGTTGCTGAAATCGGACCCTGAGCCGATGGAGCGCTGCTGATTCGATGAATGATCCTTTCTGCGGGGCCATGAGATCGCTCGACCGAAAGGTCGGAATCTCTCTCCCTCGGCGAAGTCGCGGGAGAAGCGCCGTACGCGATTTTTGCGAACTTTGAACATCGGAGGTTAAAGTGCTTATCGATTATTCTGATGCCATAGGGGAGCTCAACGAGCGACTTGAAAAGATAAAGGAGTATCTTTGACATAGAGGGGAAGCGAAAGAAAATCGTTCTTCTCGAAGAGGAAGCGTCGAAGCCGGATTTTTGGGACGATCCGGCGGTCGCCCAAAAGAAGATGTCCGAGCTCGCGGGCCTGAAAGATGACGTGGCCTTATGGGATTTGCTGAAAGAGCGGCTCGACGATTTGGACGTCCTGAACGGGCTCGCGCTGTCGGAAAACGATGAAGAACACAGCCGAGAGGTGGGTGAAGCTCTCGATAGGCTATCTCGAGATATCGACGATCTGGAGCTAAGGAGCTGGTTCACCGGCGAGTTCGACGAGGGCGACGCCATCGTTTCCATCCATCCGGGAGCCGGAGGCACGGAGAGCCAAGATTGGGCCGAGATGCTCCTCAGGATGTACGTTCGATGGGCGGAAGACCGCGGATTTTCCGTCGACCTCAACGACGTGATGCCCGGCGAAGAAGCGGGCATCAAAAGCGCAACCTTCACGGTTCACGGCCGTTACGCCTACGGCTTTCTCCGCTCCGAAAAGGGAGTTCACCGGCTGGTTAGGATCTCGCCCTTCGATTTTGCGGGCAGGCGCCACACCTCTTTCGCCTCAGTCGATGTGATTCCGCTGATCGAAGAGGAGATCGAAGTGGAGATCGATCCCAAAGATCTGCGCATCGAGACATATCGGGCAACCGGTCCGGGTGGGCAACACGTGAACGTCACCGACTCCGCGGTTCGAATTACGCACCTTCCCAGCGGAATCGTGGCGCAGTGCCAAAGCGAGCGGAGCCAGCTTAAGAATCGCGATCTCGCGATGAAAATATTGAGGAGCCGAATTTACGAGCGGATTCGCGAGGAAAGGGAGCGCGAGCTAGCCGAAATCAGGGGTGAGAAAAAAGAGATCGCCTGGGGAAGCCAGATCCGTTCCTACGTATTGCACCCCTATCAGATGGTTAAAGACCACCGGACCGATCTCGAAGTCGGCGACGTCCAATCCGTCCTCGACGGAGACCTGGAGGAGTTCATCGTCGCGTATCATCGGTGGAAAGTGGGGCGCGACTAATCGGCGACGCAACATCGGAGGAGAAGTCCACGGGATGAAACTCGTTGCGGATTTGCACGTCCATACCGTTGCATCGGGGCACGCGTTTTCCACCGTCATGGAAATCGCGAAAGCGGCCTCCCTTAACGGCATCGAGATGGTTGCGCTAACCGATCACGGGCCGGCTCTTCCCGGAGGCGCGCATCCTTATCATTTTTGGAATCTCAGGATCGTTCCAAGGGAGCTTGAGGGCGTTCGCTTATTGCGCGGGATCGAGGCGAACATTATAAATGATCAGGGCGAGATCGATCTCGCGCCGGAGATCCTGGACTCCCTCGACGTAGTTCACGTGACTTTTCACAACGGGTGCGGTTACGGGCCCGGTAACAAGGTCAAAAACACGGAAGTCCTGATCAAGGCGATGGGCAATCCGCACATCGATTTCATCGCCCACCCCGGGAGCGATTATTTTCCCCTGGATTTGGAGGCGGTGGTCGAAGCCGCCCTCGATCTTGGGGTCGCCATAGAGCTCAACAACAGCTCTCTTCTCGAGACGACAAGCCGTCCGGGGGCGAACGAAAGGGACTTAGAACTGGCCAGGCTGGCGGCTCAAAAGGGCCTTCCGGTGGTCATCTCGAGCGATGCCCACATAGCCACGGACGTCGGCAATTTCGCCGCGGCGATGGAGCTCGCCGAATTGGCCGGCATTCCCGAAGAATTGACGTTGAACTCGTCGATGGAAAAGGTTCTGGATTACCTCGCCGGTAGGCGGAAAGCGAGGAGGTGGTTGCCATGAAGGCGAAGATCGAAGCGGCCGCCGCTATCTTCGAGCGGAACAGGCTTTTCAAGGAGTACTTGGGCATCACGCTGGGGATCCTCATAACCGCCGTCGGCCTCGACGTTTTCCTCATCCCTAACAGGCTGGCGGCCGGAGGCGTGAGCGGTTTGGCGACCGTCCTCCATTACAGCGCGGGCGTGCCCGTGGGGATCGCGATGCTCGTCATGAACTTGATATTGCTGGCGATCGGAACGCGCGCGTACGGGGCGCATTACGGCGTAAAAACGATTTACGGGGCGATAGGGCTATCGATCGCGGTAGACGTTTTGGCCGCCGCGATGAAGTTCGCGCATTTGCCGGCGGTATCCCATCCGATCTTGGGTACCCTGTACGGAGGGATCCTCACGGGCATCGGAATGGGCGTCGTCTTCAGCAACGGCGGAAATACGGGCGGAACGGACATAATCGCGCAAATTCTCGCGAAATACGTCAATTTGGGCGTAGGACAAATCTTCCTGCTAGTCGACGGTTTTGTTATGCTAGTGGCGGCGAGCGTTTTCGGGGTTCAGCTTGCGCTCTTCGGATTCATCGCCGTCTTCATCATGGGATGGGTAATCGATGCGATCCAGGAAGGGGTCGGCGTCCACAAGGCGGCGTTCATAATGACCGAAAAGAGCGGAGGGGTCGCTTCGGCCATCTTGAACGAGCTGAACAGGGGCGCGACCGGTCTGAAAAGCCGGGGGTTGTTCAGCGGCGAGGAACGGGAGACGATACTGTGCGTCGTGACCCGGCGGGAGATAGAGCAATTGAGGAAGTTGGTTCACAGGGAAGACCCGTCCGCCTTTATGATCGTCACCGACGCCCGCGAGGTCGTGGGAGAGGGCTTTGGCGGGTTTAAGCTCTGAGCGGAGGCATCGATTGAAAACGCAAGGGCTGATGGCGGCCGAGGAGACGGTCGAATACATAAGGAACAAGGCCAGGCGGCTGAGATGGGACATAATAAAGATGATCGGAACGGCCGGCTCTGGGCACCCCGGCGGTTCTCTTTCGGCCGCGGATATAGTAGCCGCGCTTTTTTTTCACCAGATGAAACACCGCTCCGACGACCCCAAATGGAGCGAGCGCGATAGGTTCGTCCTTTCCAAAGGTCATGCGGCGCCGGTGCTGTACGCGGCCCTTGCGGAGAGCGGATATTTCTCTCGGGACGAACTCTGGACGCTGAGGAAGCTCGGTAGTCGGCTTCAAGGCCATCCGGACATGTTGAAAACTCCGGGCGTTGAGATTTCCACCGGCTCGCTCGGTCAAGGGCTTTCGGTCGCGGTCGGGATGGCTCTCGGCCTTCGCTTGAGCGGGATTCCATCGAGGGTTTATGTGCTCATAGGGGATGGGGAATCCCAAGAAGGGCTGATCTGGGAGGCCTCCATGTACGCCGCTCAAAAGCGCCTCGACAACCTCATCGGGATTTTGGATTACAACGACCTCCAGATAGACGGCAGGGTCAGCGAAATCTCGGATATCGCGCCGGCGGCCGATAAGTGGCGGGCGTTTGGGTGGCACGTCTTGGAGATCGACGGCCACGATGTTCCCCAGATTCTCGCGTCATTCAGGGAGGCCGAGAAAGTCGAGGGCAGGCCTACGATGATAGTGGCGCGCACGATCAAAGGCAAAGGCGTATCTTTTATGGAAAACCAAGTGGATTTTCACGGGAAAGCTCCGACGCAAGAGGAGATGGAGAGGGCCCTGACGGAGATCGAGGCGTCCGGACCGATCGATTGAGGCGGCTGCCGAGCGGTCGGCTGAGGAGAGAACATGGCGAAGCGTGCAACGCGAGAGGCGCTTGGAGAGGTGCTCGTAGAGCTCGGTAAAGAGCACGAAGACGTCGTGGTGCTGGACGCCGACCTCGCGAAGTCCACGACCACAGTCAAATTCGCAAACGCGTTCCCCGAGCGCTTTTTCGACGTAGGAGCAGCCGAGGCGAACATGATGTGCATCGCCGCGGGGCTGGCTACGACCGGAAAGGTCTGCTACACGGGGTCGTTCGCCGTGTTCGCGACCGGGCGCGCTTACGATCAAGTGAGGAACACCATCGCTTACGGAAATCTCGACGTAAAGCTCTGCCCCACCCACGCCGGCATCACCGTCGGGGCCGACGGCGGGTCCCACCAGTCCGTGGAGGACATCGCTTTGATGAGGGCGCTTCCGAACATGAAGATCATCGTTCCCGCCGATTATTACGAGGCGCGCGGCGCCGTTCGGGCGGCCTACGAGATCCCCGGCCCGGTTTACGTCAGGCTTGGGCGAGAGCCCGGCGAGACGGTCTGCGACGAATCTCGCAAATTCGAATTCGGAAAGGCCGTGAAGATGCGCGATGGCAACGACGTCACGATCCTGGCGACCGGCATCATGGTGAAAGCGGCTTTGGATGCGGCGGACGCGCTCGCTGCCGATAACATATCTTGTGAAGTGCTCAATGTGCACACCTTGAAGCCGCTCGACGACTCCGCTATACTCGAATCCACCGCGAAAACCGGCGCGGCCGTAACGGCCGAGGAGCACAGCGTGATCGGCGGGCTCGGCAGTGCCGTGGCGGAACTCCTTTCGGAGAAAAACCCAATAAAGCTGGCAAGGGTAGGCATTGAGGATAAATTCGGAACCTCCGGTGCCGCCTCGGAATTGCTCGAAAAGTACGGACTGACCACAAGCGGCATACTTCAAGCGGTAAAAAAACTCCTTTAGCGGGTGTTTTTCCAAGTACCGCAAGCAGGCGGCTCGCTGGTTTTGATTTGTCCCGATCCTTCTGTTAGCCTAATGCCTTGGGAGTGATGGTATCCATGATCACCATGCAAAACGTAACAATGGTCTACAACGGATCGCATCGCCCGGCGCTCAAGGACATCGATGTCGAGATAGAAAAGGGCGAGTTCGTGTTCCTAGTGGGCCCATCCGGCTGCGGAAAATCCACTTTTATTCGCCTGCTCCTCAGGGAAATCGTCCCCACGAAGGGCAAGATATTCGTAGCCGGCTACGACGTGGTAAACATGAGGAGGTGGAAGGTTCCGCTTCTTCGGCGCAACATCGGGTGCGTGTTTCAGGACTTCAAGTTGCTGCCGAACAAGACTGCCTACGAAAACGTCGCTTTCGCTTTGGAGGTGATCGGCCGTCCATCGCGGATAATAAAGCAGCAAGTTCCGGAAGTTCTCGATCTCGTCGGGCTCAAGGAAAAGATGCACAGGTATCCCGACGAGTTGTCCGGCGGTGAGCAGCAACGGGTCTCCATAGCGAGGGCATTCGTGAACCGCCCTCCGATTCTGTTGGCCGACGAGCCCACCGGAAACCTAGATCCCGGAACGTCTGCCGGAATCATGGACTTGCTCAACAAGATCAATCAGACCGGCACGACCGTTCTCGTGGCCACGCACGACCGCGAAATGGTCGATTCGATGCGCAAGCGGGTTATAGCGCTCGACGAGGGAAACCTTGTGAGGGACCAGCTTCGCGGGGTCTATGGCTACGAAGAAATCCTAGATTAGAGGGGAATTGCCGATGTTTCTCTATTTCTTAAAGGAATCCTTGATCAGCTTTCGGAGGAACTGGGTGACGAGCACGGGAGCAATAGTCGTAGTTGCGATCTGCCTCGTGGTCGTCGGCGGCGTAGTTCTCGGCGCTTCCACGATCGGAAACATCATCAAGACGGTGGAGCAGAAGGTCGAAATCGAGACTTACATCAAGGACTCGACTCCTCCGGAGGCCACCGAGGCGCTCCAGAACGAGATCGCCTCTTGGTCGGAGGTCAAAAACGTGGCTTACGTCTCGAAAGACGAGGCCCTGAAAAGGCTCAAAAACGACCTCAAAGACAACCCCGAGATGCTTCAAGCCATGGAGGGAAATCCCCTTCCGGCATCCTTTGAGATCCGCCTGAAAGATCCGCACGATGTGGAGAAAGTGGCGGGCAGGCTTAAAGGTCGTCCGGAGCTCGAAGAGATCAAGTACGGCAAAGATTGGGTACCGAGGCTTTTCGCCGTCTCAAGAGTGGTCAGAGGGGTAGGTGCGACGTTCATCGGGCTCCTCTCCTTCGCGTCTCTCGTTCTCATAGCGAATACGATTAGACTGGCCATCTTTTCGAGGAGGCGCGAAGTCGGAATCATGCGCCTGGTGGGGGCATCGAACTGGTTTATCCGTTGGCCCTTCCTGTTGGAAGGGATCCTTCAGGGGGTAATAGGCGCCGCGCTGGCGATAAGCGTTCTTTACCTCGTAAAGGTCACCGCGGTGCCGTGGATAGCGCGCAGCCTGCCGTTCCTGTCGATTTCTTTCGACGCGGCTCTTTTCTGGAAGCTGGTCGCGATGTTGACGGGAGCGGGCGCCCTCATCGGCGCTAGCGGAAGCTCGATCGCGCTGAGGAGGTTCCTCAGGATCTAAAGCAAAGCAAACGCGGGGGCCGGCATCGATTGTGCAATTTGCTCGCCGGTCCTCATCTTGCCTGCGGGGGTCATCGGTCGGCGAGATCGATGAGGAGGGAAAACCTCGCCGGAAAACGTCCGGCCCCGGACGGGATCGACTACTGCGCGGGGCAGAAATCGAACCACTCTCCGTACGCAAGGGCTCCTTTTTGTCCAATCGAGGAGCCGGACGACGCAGAAAAAGGGGTGATAAGCGATGCAAAAACGATTCTTGAAGCGCTTTGCGGCAGGCGTATTAACGGGCGCGATCGTCTTGACTCCGGCTTCGTCGGTGCTGGCTGATCCCCCCGACCTTCAAAGCCAGCTGAACCAAAAGCGGGGGCAGCTCGAGCAAACCAAGTCAAAACTGAGCGAGAACCAAGCTCAGCAAAACGCCCTTCTGGCGCAGATGGCCGAGCTCGACAGCGGCATAGTTTCACTTACGAACCAGGTGAACTCGGCGGCTTCGCAGCTCGACGCGATGAACGCTCAAAAGGCGCAGTTGGAGCAGCAGCTTGCGATTCTTCAGGCGGAGCTCGATGCGACCCTGCGGGATTTGGCCGCGGCGAAAGAGCAGCTTCGCCGCCAGCAAACCATCCTCAACGGGCGCGCCCGAGGGATCTACAAGAACGGAAAGCGCACTTATTTGGAAATCATCTTGAACTCGACCAGCCTGCGCGACTTCATGAACCGCTTTTCGTTTCTTCAATTCGTCCTCGGCCAAGATGCTTATCTGGTGAAAAAGGTCCAGGAAACCAAAGCCACCATCGAGGCAAAGGAAAGGAAGCAAGAGCAGGAGAAAGGCGAGATTCAGGCAAAGCAAGCCGCTATCGCCGCCGAATCTCAGAGGATAGCCCAGCTTAAAGCTCAACTCGAGCAACAGCTCGCGTCGTTGCGGGCTCAAAAGGCGCAGAAGCAAGCGTTGGCGGATAGGTTGAAGCAGGATCAGGTCGCCCTCCTCGAAGCGCAGCGTCAGGAGGAAGCCGAGGCGAACGCCTTGACGTCCAAGATAAACGAGTGGAATGCCCAAGTTCGGTCGAGGTCGGCGACGGCCTCGCGCGGCCAGGGTCGAAGCGGAGCGGGAGCGCCTCAAGCTGCCCCCGCGCCCTCGCCTTCGGCCGTTTCTTCCGGCGGCTGGGTGTGGCCCGCGGGCACCATGGCGGACATCACGTCCGGTTTTGGTCCGAGGTCGTCACCTACGGCGGGAGCGAGCTCCAACCATCCCGGCATCGACATCGGCTTGCCGGAGGGGACCCCGATCGTGGCTGCCCACAGCGGCGTGGTATCGTTCGCCGGCTACGCGGGAGGCTACGGCAACTACACCGTGATAGATAACGGGGACGGAGTATCGACCTGCTACGGACATCAGTCGCAGATCATCGTGTCCGTGGGCCAGCAGGTTCAGGCCGGACAGGTCATCGGCTACGTCGGCTCAACGGGGGTATCAACCGGTCCCCATCTTCACTTCGAGGTCAGGGTGGACGGCGAGCCGCAGAACCCGCTGAACTGGTTCGGCGGTTAAAGAAAATTAACAAGCCCCTGGTTCCGAAAGGGCTGGCCGAGCAAAACCGCTCGTCAGCCCTTTTTTAATCCTCGAATTCGCCTTTGCGGTTACTGGACAAGCGCTTGGGGTACTACTTGACGTAGTATGTTTTTGATGCTTTCCTATCGGTGGTCATTCGATTATCGATGACGGGAGTGGTTGGATGGAACGCAGTTCAGCGCGCAGCGTTATCGCAATCGCCACGGCGGTCCTTTTCCTCGCGCAAAACGCGATCGCCCTAGCCGATAGGGGCTCGGAACTCCAATTTCAGATCGACCAGCTCAATTCTCAAATGAACTGGACGAGATCGCAACTGGGCGCGAACAGGGCCGAGCAAAACGCTCTCCTCGCGCAGATGGCGGAGCTGGATCAAAAGATCATTTCAACCACGGCGGAAATCGACAGGCTGACGTCCGATCTCAACGAGAAAAGAGCTCAAAGGCAAGAAACCGAGCGCCAGATCGAGGCGCTCGTCTTGGAAATTCAAAAAACCATTTCGGAGCTGAACGCGGCAAAAGAAAGGCTCGATCGACAGCGAAAAATCCTGAGCGGCAGGCTGAAGGGGATTTACAAGTACGGCAAAAAGACTTACTTGCAGGTGGTTTTCGAATCCAGCTCTTTCGACGATTTCCTGAATCGACTTTCCTTTCTGGCGTTCATCGCCGCCCAGGACGCCCGGATTCTGAACGGGATAAAGCGGACCAAGGCGCTCATCGAAGCGAAAGAAGCCCAGCTGGAAAGGGATAAAGCTTCGCTTGACGCGAAAAAATTGGCCCTCATGGAGCAGGAAAGATCCATTGAGCAGTTGAAAAGCGAGCAAGAAGCCAAGAGGTCTTCTCTCCAAAACGAATTGGCCCAGCGCCAGGCGCTCATGGCGAAGCTTCAGCAGGATGAAGCCGCGATGGTGGCCGCTATGCAGCAGGAGGAGGCGGATGCCGCTCGCCTCGCTTCGGAGCTGCGGGCGTGGAACGCCCAGCAGGCCGAGCGCGCGGCCCGCGCGAGTTCTCGAGGCGAAGAAAGGGCGGGGGCAAAGAGTTCAAGCGGCTGGGTTTGGCCCGTCGGCACGATGGCGGACATAACTTCCGGTTTCGGCTGGAGAAGCGCGCCCACGGCCGGAGCGAGCTCGTTCCACGAGGGCGTGGACATCGGAGTCGATTACGGCACGCCGGTCGTCGCGGCGAACAGCGGAACCGTAACCGTCGCGGAATACTGGGGAGGCTTCGGTCTCTTCATCGTCATCGACCACGGCGGCGGGATATCGTCGTCGTACGCCCACCTTTCCGGCTTCGCCGTATCGGTGGGACAATACGTTTCCGCCGGGCAGGTCATCGGCTACGTCGGCTCAACGGGGGTTTCGACCGGTCCCCACCTCGACTTTCGCATCTACGTGGACGGGGTGGCGCAGAATCCGCTCAACTGGTATTAACGCATATCGCAGCTAGGTGTTAATGCGCGCGAATAGATGGGCGAGGTGCCAATAGGTGCCTCGCCTCTCTTCTTGGATCTTCTAGGTCGTTGCGGCATTTCTCGAGCGATATGGGCAAAAAGCGGTAAAGCGAGCGGCGAGTTTTGACGATATTTTGCGCAAAGAACGCGGGTTTTCGATCGGGGACGGCTGACGATGATCGCACTCGAGCTGGCTTCTTTACTTGAGGACCCGGTTTATGGTAACCTTAAAAACCGGTGGCTGGGCGAGCGAGCCCACCCGCCGATTCCGCAGCGCGAGCCCAAAGCGCTCGCGACATGCCCCGCCGAAAAAGAGGATGCCGAAAGGCATCCCTCATAAAGCACCCTTGCCGTAAACCCGAGTCCCGGAAGTCTTGCTCAACGTCGAAATGAGCGGGTTTAAAGAATCTTGCAGGATGAAGTGGCCGATGGAGGGCTCGTTAAATCCGATGGGGCGGTTGTTGAATAAAACTGCTGCGATTTCCGCAATAATCGCTCTTCTCCTGAATCCCGTCTCAACCGTTCGCGCGGAAACGCTAGACGATCTGAAGTCCCAGTACGAGCAGAAAAAGGCGAGGGCTGAGCAGGCCAAAGCGAAGATCGAGGACAACAAAAGACAGCAAAACGAAATGCTCGCCCAAATAGCCGAGGCGGATCGGAGGTTGGTGGATGCGAGCGCCGAGGCGAATCGACTTGCAGGAGAGCTGGCGAAAACGGTAGCTCATCGCGAGGAACTGGAACGGCAATTGGCGGAAGTCCAGACCCAGCTGGATCTTACGATTAAGCAGTTGAACGAGGCTAAGCAGAAGCTCGATAACTACAAGAGAATACTGAACGATAGGCTAAAAAACGTCTACATCAACGGCAAGTCGAGCTATTTGGAAGTCATCCTTAAAGCATCCGATTTCGGCAGTCTTCTCAACCGCCTTTCGTTTCTCAAGATGATAGCTTCGCAGGACGCGAAGCTCGTTCGCGAGACGCGGCGGACAAAAGCGATTATCGAAGCAAAAGAGGCGGAGCAGGAACGCCAGAAAAACTCGATAGAGGTGAAGAAAGCGGCGATCGTGGCGGAAGAATCGAGGATAGCCGCTTTGAAAAACGAGCAGGAAAAGCGCAGGGCTGAGGCGCAGGCTGAGCTTTCTTTGAGGAGCTCATTGGTTGAGAAGCTCAAGCAGGATCAAGCGGCTTTGGAAGCCATGGCCGCGCAGGAAGAGGCCGATGCCGCGGCCCTCGCCGAACGCATAAGGTCATGGTCTTATATAACCGTCTCCAGGACGGGCTGGGTTTGGCCGGTCGGAACTTTTGCGGACATAACTTCCGGATTCGGCCCCCGGAGTCAACCGACGCCGGGCGCCAGCAGTTACCATCGAGGAGTGGATATAGCGGCTCCATACGGTACGCCGGTTTTGGCCGCGAACAACGGTGTCGTCGAGGACGCCGGCTGGTTTGGCGGATATGGGCTTTACGTCGGCATCAACCACGGCGATGGCCTGGCCTCGGCGTACGGTCATCTTTCGGCGGTGGCAGTTGCGGTCGGCCAGCGCGTGAAAGCTGGCCAGGTCATAGGCTATGTGGGCTCGACGGGCATCTCCACCGGTCCTCACCTCCATTTCGAGATTCTGGTCGACGGCGTGCAACAAGATCCGATGCAGTGGTATTGATTGATTTGTCCGATGTAGCAACTGTCTTTCGCCCGCTATCTTATGGACTTTTCAAGGTGCAAGATAAGCGCATCAGATGCGGGAGGCAGAGGTTGCCA
>FWPU01004205.1_pt1 | contig 33989 bp, 28 predicted proteins | sample 2228361 | NCBI WGS metagenome assembly FWPU01 (sample SAMEA103939777, study PRJEB20133) | metagenome
TTTACCGTTTAATTCATTTTTGGTGGCTTCGATTTTACCGTCTAACTCATTTTTGATAGTTTCGATTTTGCCGTTTAATTCATTTTTGATAGTTTCGATTTTGCCGTTTAATTCATTTTTGGTGGCTTCGATTTTACCATCTAATTCAGCAAATTTGGAATCAATTTTACCGTTTAATTCATTTTTGGTGGCTTCGATTTTACCGTCTAATTTTGCTGATTCTGCATCTACTTTTCCATTTAGTTTTTCAATTTCATTTTTTAATTCAGAGACTTTAATATTTAGTTTGTTAAGGATATTTTTTTCAAGGTTGGCTAAGTCGTGTTTCGTAGTAACCTCATTCATCAATTCCTGTTTAAGTTCAATCTTTTTGATATTAATGTGTTCAATGGATTTTTTTTCGAGGGTATCGAGGGAGATTTCAAGGGCTTTTGCAACTTTTTCAGCATTTTCTTTACCGAGATTATCTTGTAAAATTTTATAGATTTCAACAGATAAAAAAGGCATCAAAGAAAAAAAAATAGATTAGAGGAAAAAGTCAATAAAAAATTAGAGATAGAAGATTTTACAAAAATTTAGTTTGTCTTTTTATATATTTAAAGAGTTGATTTTATTGGAATCAAACCTATTTTAAATTTTATTTTTATTTAATTATGATTGTAAGTAGTATTTGACAACTTCGAAAATATAAATTTCTTGCTTGATTATAGTTCACTAAAAAAAAAATTGCCATTACTATGGAACCAAAATTTTTTCAGTATTTAGCTCAGGAGAAAGTTAACAATCCTGTTGAATCATCTCCAACTTCAACTCAACCTTCTCTATTTGCTGCTTATTATCCTCTGATAATGATTTTACTGGTTTTTGCCTTTTTATATTTTTTTTCCATTCGACCTCATAAAAAAGAAGAAAAAAGAAGAAAAGAGCTTATTGATAATTTAAAGAAAGGTGATGTTATAGTAACTCATTCAGGAATCGTTGCTTCTGTTCAGTCTATAAAAGATGATTCAGTAATCTTAAAAATAGGTGATAATGCAAAGTTAGAAGTTTTAAAATCGAGTATATATGATTTACGAAAGAAAGGAAATGTAGAAAACAAAGAAAAAGAATCATAATTTGTTTACTCGAAGTAAGATGAATAATATGAATACCTTTTTTAAAATTAGTATTGTCTGGATTTTGATAATTTCTAAAAATATTTATACCCAAACACCGGACTATGAATTACCATTTCTTTACAGATATATTTTACCTGGGTATGAGGAAATACTAAAAAAAGAAGAAAAAAAATTCACTAATGAAAATCAAGAGAAAATTCAAAATCTACAATCTCAGATTGAAAATATAAATAAGTCTATAATTGGAGATGAAAAGAAACAGACTACTCAAAAGCAATACGATTTCTTTTCATTTGATTTTCTTAAAGATAAAACTTTTATTAATTTAATAATTCTTTTAGCAATTTTTATAATTTTTATTTTTATAAACAAATCCAGAAGAACTTTTTAGAAAATAGGATTCAATATGAATAACTTAAAATTTAGAATGGCAGTCATTATTTTTAGTATTTTAATAGCCTTTTTTTTACTTCTACCCAATATAGATTTAAAAGAACTAGAAATTCATTTTTTAGAGTATTATCGGGATGAAAAAGGTGAGAAAGTCTTAATAACTGAAAAAGAAATTGTAAATTTTATTCAATCAGAAGAAGGTTTAAAAGCTTTTTTTAAAGAATCTTGTAAAGAGCAATATCCCGAAAAAGAAAGAAAATGTACTATCCAGAAACGATTTCTAACCCCTACAAAGGTAAATGAATTTACTCAGGCTTTCCCTAAAATTGTAGATAATCGAACCACCAGAATTTTGCCACACTATGTAGAGAGATGGTTGGGATTTTTATCTCAGAGTGGAATAAAAAAATTAGCATTAAAATTAGGACTTGATTTACAGGGAGGGATGCGAGCTGTCTTCCGTGCTGATTATGATTCTTATATAAAACATATTAAAGAAAAATATCAACCAATTATAAATGAGTTACAGCAAAAGATTAATGATTCAAAAACTACAGAGAAAGAAAAAGAAGAATTACAGGAACGAATAAAGAATATTGAACTCAATTTTGAGCTTTCTGATAGTAAGCAGCTTGAGTTGCTGGAAGAAGCAAGAAGTATCATTGAAAAAAGACTTTCCAACCAGAATTTGACTGAACCTGAAATACGATTACAACCCTCCAGTTATAGTATTTCAATAGATTTACCTGGTGTAAGTAATTCATCAGAAGTGCTGGATATTATTAAAAGTACAGTAACAGTGGAATATAGACTGGTAAATGATGAATTGACAGAAAAATTAAATACTACTGAATATTTAGAAGTTTTACAAAAAATTCAAAACATATATTTACAGGAAAAGCCTGATTTTTATGAAGTTAATAAATTATTGGAAGAAGTGAAAAAAAAATCAAATCTCAGTGAAGAGCAGGGAAGACTATTTCTCTATTGGAGAAAAAGCCAGAGCGGTCAGGGCAAATATCTGCCTTATGAGTATAGAGTTCTTGGACCGGTAGTGCTGGATGGAAATGATATGGCAGATGCTCGCGAAGCAGTAAATCAAGACACAGGATGGTATCAGATTAATTTTGCTTTAACTTCTGAGGGAGCTGAAAAGTTTGCTAAAATCACACGTGAAAATATTGGAAAACGTCTTGCTATATTATGGGGTGATCGAGTTGTTTCTGATCCAGTTATTCAGGGAGCTATTGTGGGAGGTAATGGTGTAATTACAGGACAGTTTGATCTAAAAGATGCAAGAGAAATTGCTTCTGTAATTCGCGAAGGTGCTTTGCCATTACCCCTTGAAATTATTTCAGTTTCTTATATTGGACCAACTCTTGGTTATAAGACGATTGAAAACGGTATTAAAGCTGTTGTAATTGGTTTTATTTTAGTCAATTTATTTATGGTGTTTTATTATAAAATACCAGGAGTCGTTACAGTAATTGTGTTATTTTTAAATTTATTGTTTTTATCTGCTATTTTAACATTGTTTGAATTTACATTGACATTGCCTGGTTTTGCAGGTTTAATTTTAACAGTGGGTATGGCCGTTGATTCCAATGTAATTATTTTTGAAAGAATCAAAGAAGAATTGCGGCTGGGTAAAACTTTATCCTTCTCCATCAAAGCTGGTTTTGATGATTCCTTCTGGACAATTCTTGATGCGAATGTCACAACCTTGATTGCTTCTATAATTCTTTATTATTCTGGAGATGGACCAATTCAGGGATTTGCAATAACTTTATTTTTTGGACTTGTTACATCACTTTATACTTCATTATACATTTCTCGTTTTCTTTTTGAATTATTAATTAAAACTTTTAAGATTAAAAATATGAGTTTTGGTAAAGGATTTCAATTTGGAGTTGTAAAATGAAAATTATACAATATAAAAATTTTTATTTTTCTTTCTCATTTGTAGTTGCGTTAGTATTTTTTTTTATAACTTTTTTTGTTTATAAAGGATTTAAGCCTTCCATTACGTTTAATGGCGGAATAAGAATCACTGTTATATTTCCAGAAAATATAGAAAAAGAAAAATTGGAAGAAAAAATAAAAAAAACAGGATTTCCTAAATTTACCTTAAGACTTGTAGATATAAAAGAAAATAAATATGATATAGAATTCGGACCGGATGTGAGAGAAGAACTAAAAAAAAGAGCGAAAGAAAATCAAAGTATAACGGATGTTTTAGACGAAATTTTAATACCAAATTTAGAAATTTCTAGCGATAAAATTGTTTCGAGAGAAGTAATCTCAGCAAGTTATGGATTTAAAATGTTCGAAAATTCAATCTTTATTCTATTCTGGACGATTATTCTGATTACTATCTATATTTCATTAAGATTTGATTTTTCCTTTGCACTAGGTGCTACCGTTGCTCTTCTACATGATTTAATTATAACTATTGGGTTTATAGGAGTTGCACAAATTGAACCATCTATTCCTCTGGTTGCTGCTGTATTAACTCTATTAGGTTATTCAATTAATGATACAATTATAATCTTTGATAGAATTCGTGTAAAAATCAAAGATAGAAATGATTTAGTAAATCAAAAAATATTAGATTCTGCAATTATAGAGACTTTTTCTAGAACATTGATTACATCTTTTTTAACTATGCTTTCCTTAATTGCTATTTTAGTCAGTAATGCAGAATCTCTAGTAGATTTTTCACTGGTTTTAATTTTCGGGATTGTTATTGGAACCTATTCTTCAATTGCTATTGCTTCTCCCATTGTATATATTTATGAAAATTTTCGGCATAGAAGAGCAAGTTTTAATTGAACCACTTTACAGAGAATTATGGAAACAAAGTATTATCTCTATCGGAAGAACTTCTCCGAATCCAGCTGTTGCCTGCGTTTTAACAGATGATAAATACAATATAATTGCATCTGGCAGTACAGAAGCTCCTGGAAATAGACATGCTGAAATAGTAGCTCTAGATCAGTTTGATAAATTAAAGGTAAAACCACAAAACATCTATGTTTTTGTTACTCTGGAACCTTGCAGTACTTATGGAAGAACACCTCCTTGTACCTTAAGAATCAAAAATTATAAAAATATTATTAAAAAAATTTATATAGAAAATTTAGATTTAACTCTAAAAAATTCGGGCATAAATTCATTATCTGAATCTGGAATTCAAACAGAGAGAATTTCAATTTTTAATTTACCCCATTTTGCACTTTCTTCATTTAATTCAATTGTACTCAATCAAAGGCCTCAATATTTTCTTAAAGTAACAACAGATGAGTCTGGAATTATGGGATCAACTGAAAAAAAAATTCAAATAACAGGCAAAGAAGGATCAATATTCACAATGATTCTCAGAGCAAAATGTGATGCAGTAATTGTAGGTCCGGGAACAGTTCGTATTGATCTTCCCCGTTTGGATGTTAGATGGGATGATTCAAAAATTAATTATACTTTTGAGGATTTATATAAAAAATCTATAATTCAAAAAAAACAAGATGAATATTTTGATGAATTTCTAAGAGGTATTTTCTTATTTTATAAGGAGATTTTAGAAGAGACTAAATTTTATGATTATCAACCATACAGGATTTTTATTCTCGGAAAGTATTTTCCAGAATTTTTAAATTTTTATCAAAAACAAATAGAAATTACAAAACAAACAAAGAAGCCTTTTTATTTTTTTGTGCAAGAAAAATATTCAGGGGAATATAATTTAAATTTAGTCCAGAAAGAGTATTTGCAAATCATTCCAAATATGGAAAATCCCAATTTTTTTCAATTTTTAAATCGATTTTTACATTCTCTTGGTGTTCAAAAAGTATTAATTGAATCAGGGAAAAAAATGTTTGATTTTTTTGTTAAGTTTTTAAACTCTGAAGATAGAATATACTATGTTAAATTAAAAAAAAATATAAATGTTGAAAATCCAGTGAAAATTAATTTAAATTCTTATTCTTTAAAAAAAATTGATTTTATAAATTTAGAAAATATCTGTGTATATTCTTATCAAAATGGATAAAGATAAACAAAAAATACAAGAACATATTTTTAATCAATTAAATGAAAATCAAATAGAAGCAGTAAGTCATTTTACAGGTCCTCTTTTAATTTTAGCAGGAGCAGGTTCCGGAAAAACGCGTGTTATTACTTATCGAATTGCTTATTTAATAAAAGTTAGGGATATTGATCCCGAAGAAATAATAGCAGTTACTTTTACCAATAAAGCAGCAAATGAAATGAAACAAAGAGTAAAAGCTTTTATTGGAGAGGAAGCAGGTAAAGTAATGATAAAAACATTTCATAGTCTGGGATTAACGATAGTTAGAGAAAATTATCATTATCTAAATTTAAAGCCCAATTTCAGTATTTATGATCCCGATATGCAGATTAATGTATTAAGAAAGGTTTATAAGGAGTTAAATATTGATCTAAAAACTTTTACAATCAGAGATTCTCAAAATCAAATTAATTATGCAAAAGATAATTTTCTCAGTCCAGAAGAATATTATGAAAAATATAAAAGTGATATTTATAGAGAATTATTCTATGAGATTTATAAAAGATATAATCAAATTCTGAGAGAAAATAATGCAGTGGATTTTGGAGATTTATTATATTTACCAGTTTGGCTATTTAATAAAGTTCCTCGAATTTTAGAATATTATCAAAGTAAATGGAAATTTATTATGGTTGATGAATTTCAAGATACGAATTATATACAGTATTTATTGGTTTCCTTAATTACAGAACTTTATCAAAATATTGTAGTAGTAGGTGATGATGATCAGTGTATTTATAGTTGGAGAGGAGCTAATATCTATAATATCTTAGAATTTGAAAAAGATTTTCAGGGAACGAAATTAATCAAGTTAGAAGAAAATTATAGAAGCAATAATTATATACTGAATTTAGCAAATCAATTAATTAAAAATAACCAGTTTCGTAAACCAAAAAAATTATTTTCCAGAAAACATGGAGGGTATAAACCAGTTTGTTTAAAATTTTATGATGAACTGGAAGAAGTTAATTTTATAGCAAATGAAATATTGATGTTAAGAGATCAGTATACGTATGATCAAATTGCTGTTTTTTACAGAACAAATGCTCAATCGCGAGTTTTTGAACAAAAATTTAGAGAAAAGCGAATTCCCTACAGTATAATAGGAGGTTTTCGATTTTTTGAAAGAAAAGAAATCAAAGATTTATTAAGTTATTTACATTTTTTAAACAATCCCTTCGATTTCGAAAATTTTGAAAGAATGATTTTAAATCCACCAAAAGGTATAGGAGAAAAAGCATTGGAGGAGATCAAAAACTATGCAGATAAACAGGAACTTAATTATTATGATGCTTTAAAAAAGCTTGTTGAAGAAAAAAATCCCATTAAAATCAAAAATTTTAATAAAATTAAGGATTTTTTTAATTTAGTTTCTGATTGGAAGGAAATGATAGAAAAAAATAAAAACCTGAGTTCTGTAGTTGAAGAGATTATAAATGATATAGGAATCATCGAATATTATGAGAAATCAGGTGATTCCGAAAAAGAATCAAGAATTGAAAATATTTTAGAGTTTAAGGAAAGTATTATAGAATACGAAAGTTTACATAGAAATTTAGAAAGAGCCCCAACACTATCAGAATATTTACAGGATATTTCGTTGATTACTTCTGATGAAAATTTAAATCTAAATGAAGGAAGTATAAAACTAATGACTTTACATAACGCAAAAGGATTGGAATTCCCGGTAGTTTTTATAACTGGTCTTATAGATGGAATTTTACCCCATGCTTTATCTATAAATAATGGATTGGATGAGGATAATCAGGAATTAGAAGAAGAAAGGCGATTATTTTATGTGGGAATTACTCGCGCTATGAATAAACTATATTTAACTTATTCTGAAACACGAAGAAGTAATTATGAAATTCATTATCGTTCTCCGTCTCGCTTTCTAAAGGAATTGGGGTTAATTGAGAAAAAACCAAAAAATTATGATTTTAATTTTTCTTCAAATGAACCAGAATATGTTTTAAATGCAAAGTATTTTCATGCTAAATACGGGATAGGAACATTAATTGATATTAATCAAAGCAATCAACAGACTATTATTACCTTAGAATTTGGTAAAGGAGTAAAAAAAAGATTTGTTGCCAATTTGGTAAAATTAAAAAAAATTTGATCAAATGAATTCAATGAAGAGTGTTTGCAAAATCTTTATTATCTTTTTAATTAACTTTAAAATTTTTTCAAATGATATACCCAATCTGTTTAATAACAAATTACAAAAAGGTTTTGAGTTAAAAAATCCATCAGTAAGAATTGGATATTTTAATTCCAAAAGAGGAAATCCCTTATATTTACCGGATTTAGATAAAATTGAGTCAATAATTAAAAAAGATTTTTCAACAGAAGAATGGAAATCTGTTCAAATCCCTTTTGAATATAAAGATTGGAAAGGGGAAAAACAAATATTTTCTGTTTCTATTCTTTACGAATTTACCTTAAAAGAACTAAATCAGGTTTTAGATCTTAAAAAAGAAATTTCATTACATATTCCTTTCTATAATATGTGTTTAGAAGTTTTTTTGAACCAAAAAAAAATTTCAAAGTTTGAATCCTGTATAGATTTTGAAAAAAAAGAATATATAAAAGTAAATTATGCAAGAAATACTCTTTTTTTAATTCCTTCTGATATGTTAAAAGATAAAAATGAGCTAGTAATAGTTTTAAGTTCAATTCTACCTGATCCCATTCGTTTTGATCAAGTTATGAATGATTATCCTATAGAAATAAATAATTATTCAGAGCATGTCAAAATTTTTAATGAAATCATCTCTTTTATGCTACTTTTTTTATATTTTTTTGTAGGTGCCTATCATCTGTTATTATTTAGCAAGCGTCCTAAAGAGATTTATAATTTATGGTTTGGAGGTTTTTCAATTTTTCTCTCTTTTTATTATATTACACGAACAAACTATATATATACTTTGAATTGGGATAATTATTTTATTACAAAAATGGAATATACAACAATTTTTTATACCTCCTTATGGGCTCTTTTGTTCTATGAAAATTTTCATTTAAATCGAAGTACTATTTTTTCTAAATTAATGTCCATACTTATTAGTTTTTATGGTTTATCTATATGGTTTTCTGGTTATTTTTTTGCTACTAAAATTTTATTCTACTGGCAATTAACAGCTATGCTGATTCTTTTTTATTCTATGGGGTTAGTTATTTATTATGCTTTTATTAAAAAAAATAAAGATTCGCTAAGATTGGTTCTTGGTATGTTAGTTTTGGCATTTACTGTTATTCTTGATATATTAGGTGCAACTGAATATGGACCTAAATTGGGAATTTATAATTATGGGCTGGCTCGATATGGTTTTTTTGCTTTTATTATTGGAATTGCTTTTGTACTGGCAAATAAATTTTTAAGAGTTTATAAAGAAGTAGAGGACTTAAATCTTCATCTGGAAGAGAAAGTAAAAGAAAGAACCAAAGAATTAAATGAATCACTTGAACAAATTAAAAAACTAAAAGAACAGCAGGATGGAGATTATTTTTTAACATCACTTTTATTGCAGCCTTTGATTTATAATCAAATTGACTCAGAAGTAGTCAAAGTAGAACATTTTTTAAAACAAAAAAAAGAATTTCGATTTAAAAAGTGGCAAAAAGATATTGGTGGCGATATTATTATGTCGCAAAATATAAGTCTAAAAAATAAACCATTTATCTTTATATTTAATGGTGATGCTATGGGAAAATCTTTACAGGGAGCTGGTGGTTCTCTTGTTGCAGGAGTAGTGATTAAAGCTATCCTTACAAGAACCTTATTATATTATGAAAATCAGGATAAATTTCCTGAAAAATGGCTTAAAGAACTTTTTGTAGAACTACATAAAGTTTTTGAATCTTTTGATGGTTCAATGCTATGCTCAGGATTTTTAGGATTAATTGAAGAAAATACAGGTACTCTTTATTATATCTATGCAGAACATCCTTATCCTATTTTATATAGGAATCAGAAAGCTGAATTTTTAGATAACACTACTGAATTCAAAAAATTTGGTACTCCCGGAATAATGAATAAAATTAGCATTAATGTTTTTCCACTTGAACCCAATGATTATATTTTTATTGGATCTGATGGAAAAGATGATTTAGTTTTAAAAAACGAAAATAATCAAGACTATATCAACGAGGATGAAACATTAATACTTCGGATTATAGAAAAATCTGAAGGAAATTTACAAGCCATTTTTTCTAATCTTCAACAAACTGGTTCGCTAATGGATGATATTAGTATTATAAAAATTTGCTATAAAGAAGGAGAAAACCATTATAAATTTTTTGAGAATACAAATATAAATAGAAAAGAAATAGAAAAACAAATTAAAATATATAAACAAAATAAAGATTGGATTTCTTTAAAATCTTATTTAGAAGAAATAGTTCAAAAAACCTTTGTTCAAAACTGGCTTTATAGAGAATTAATTATAGCTTATTACCAACTAAAAGATTACGCAAAGGCAATAGAACATGGTTCAATGTATTTAGAAAATTTTCCCCATGATAATAAAATTTTGTATTTGGTAGCAAGATCATTTTCCTATCAGAAAAACTATCGAAAAGCATTTGAATTATCAGAACGGTTAGATTTAAGAGATCCAAAAAATATTCCAAATTTAATTAATTTAGTCTATTGTTTGTATAAATTAAAGGAAGTTAAAAAATCCATTAAAGCCTTAAATCGTTTAATGGATATTGCTCTATATCGGGAAGATGTAAAAAAATTGAAAGAAATGATTTTAGGAAATTAGCTAAAACCAAAAAGAATATAAATTATGTGATTAAAAATAACTTTTTTCTGCAAAGGAAAGAAATAATTTTTTAATTTTTTAAGTAAATCAGAATCAAACCTATAATTTAAAATATTTAATATGCAATCCTCCTTAAGATTGGGGAGTTAATTGGCATAGTTATGGTATTTTCTATATTAAAAACTATCAAATATTTAAATATCATTCTTTTAATTATATGAAGAGCATAGTTTTTTTATTCCTGAATTATAATTTAAAACTAAACAATACTAAAAATTTTTATATTATACTTAAAAAATAGGATTCAGTCCAAGATTTCGCGCAATGACAATTCTCTGGATTTCTGAAGTTCCTTCGCCAATCTGTAAAAGTCTCTGATCTCTATAAAATCTTTCAATTTCATATTCTTTCATTAAACCATAACCTCCATGGATTTGTACTGCTTCATCAGTTACTTCTTTTGCGATTTCAGAACAATATAGTTTTGCCATTGCAGCTTCTTTAGAAAAAGGTCTACCTGTGTCTTTAAGCCAGCAAGCTTTGTATAATAGATTTTTTGCCAGCTCAATTTTTAATGCCATATCTGCAAGTTTAAATGATATAGCCTGAAAATCTCCAATTTTTTTCCCAAATTGTTCTCGCTCTTTCGCATATTTAATTGCCAGTTCAAAAGCCCCTTCTGCACAACCCAATCCCATAGCTGCAATTGATAATCTTCCTGAATCCAGAGTTGATAACATAATTTTTGATCCTTCGCCGACCTTGCCTAAAATTTGATTTTCAGAAACATAACAATCTTCGAAAAATAGTTCTGAAGTATTGCTTGATCGCCACATTAATTTTCCATGCATTGTTTTGGCTTCAAAGCCTGAAGTTCCTTTTTCGACAAGGAAGCAGGTAAATTCTTTTTTATTGTCCTTTTGTTTTGTTATTGTTTGTACTGTTACTCCAAGGGTTATAGGGGTATTTCCGTTTGTGATAAAAGTTTTCTGTCCGTTGATTATGTATCCATTTTCTGTTTGTCTTGCATAGGTTTTAGTTCCGCGTGAGTCTGATCCAGCTGATGGTTCTGTTAAGCCAAAAGCCCAGAGCTTACCATTACATATTTGTGGTAAAAATTTTTCCTTTTGTTTTTTTGTACCAAAATTTACAATAGGTCCTGTTCCAAGTGAATTATGAGCTGCAATTGTGGCTGCATGGGAACTATCTACTTTTGCTAGTTCTTCTACAATTAAAATATATGATAAATAATCAAGTCCCAATCCTCCGTATTCTTCTGGAACTGTAATTCCAAGAAAGCCTAATTTAGCCATTCCGAGAGTTATTTCTACTGAGAATTCTTCTTTTTCATCCAATTCTCTGGCTCTGGGACGGATAACGCCATTTGCAAATTCTCTTGCCAGTTCTTGGATTTTTTTATGATCATCTGATAATTCAAAATTCATAGTTTTTCTCCTGTTGAAAATTTTCGATATAAAGAAAGGGGTATATTTATTTTTTGATTCAAAAAAGCCTGAGCGATAGTTTTTCCCTGCGTGTCGATCTGGAGAGATCTTGTTCCTCCCCCTTCCAGACTATTTTCCATTATGAAGTTCATTGAATTAAGATTGGGAACTAAATATCGCTTAACTTTACCTTTGCAAATTTTTCTGAAGAGAAATTTTATGTAATTGGCTGTTAGAAATTCAACGAAAAATTCATAAATAACTTGATTACGGGCAATAATTCCTAAATTTATGTGATCACCTTTATCGCCACTTCTTGCCAGGCAAAGTTCATAAAAACGAACTTCTTTTGCTTTTTCAGAAACTTCTGGTATAATAAATTCTTTTATATTTTTACTGATTTGATTGGGTTTATCTTCGATTTTTGAGTAGGAAGAGTTTTTGTAAAAAAATTCTATTTTTTTTGAAGAATGTATAATTTCAATCAATGGTTTTACTTTCTCTTTTTTTATAATAGATGGATAATAAGAAATGACTTCTGTAATTTTTTGTCTACCACCGGTAACTGAAACGCCGGGAGGACCTGATAAAATCAAAGCTGGAATTTTTCGAGAGAATTCTTCGAGTCTTTTTATTTCATAGTCGAAGGCAGTAAATCTTAGTAAAATTTCATTTGTATTGGGAGAAGTAATTAAATTCTTATGACAACTGTTGTATCCAATGTATGCAGTATGAAATTGAATTTGATTTTTGATTTGTTTTCTGATTTTGTCTTCAAAGATTTTACATTTTTCAAGAGCATCGGGTCCGCTTACAATGATTTCACTAGAAATTTTGTAACCATCAGAATAACCCATAGAGAGTTTATAATATTCAGTAGGTTTTTTCCCACGAATTGAGTCTAATTTAATTTCATTTTCTTTCATTTTATGAATTTGTATTGTCGTAAAATCTGCGATCACATCAGGAGATATATAATTTGAAGGATCCTGAATTTCATATAAAAGTTGTTCCTTAATTATATTTTCAGAGATCAGTCCACCAGTATTTTTATGTTTCTTTATAACAAATGAACTATCTTCATAAGCTTCTACAATTGGAAAACCCAGATTCCAGTTATGAATTAATTTCCAATCAGAAAAATTTCCACCAGTTACCTGAGTTCCACATTCTATAAGATGGCCAGCTACCAATGCAGTGGCTAATTCATCGATATGATTTTCTGTCCAGCCAAATTCAAAAATCATTGGTGCCATTACTAAAGCAGCATCGGTTACTCTACCTGTAATGATAATCTGAGTATTTTCTTTAAGAGCTTCTACGATAGGAAAAGCACCTAAATAAGCATTTGCAATTTCTAATCTATCTTGTATCTCTGAAAACTTAATTTTTGGATTGTCAAGATTAGGAAATTCTTCATTTGAAGTTTTAATCGAAGATAATAGATTGTCTCCGTAGATTACTGCTATTTTTACATTCAATCCCTTTTTTTTTAGAACTTCATAGATTTTTTTACCGCAGGCTACTGGATTTAAACCCCCTGCATTTGTTATTAATTTTATATTTTTTTTTAATAAAATTTCTATATGATTTTCTATCTGATGTATTATATCAGGTATATATCCTTCTTCTGGATTTTTGAGCTGCTTTTTTCTTAAAATACTCATTGTAATTTCGGCGAGATAATCCAATGTCAAATAATCAATATTACCTTTATATATCTGTTGTTGAAAAGCAGAGGGATCATCGCCCCAGAAACCACCCGCATTAGCAATTTTGATTTTTTTGATCATACTATAAATAATTGAGTACTAAATAATTAAATATCAATATATTTCAAGAAAAAAACTAAATACTATCATCTCCAATATCGTAAGGTCTAACGATAGGTTGGGTAAGTTTTTTACAATCCTCAAGGAGAATTTGAATTTCTCTTTTCATTAAACTGGTAAGGTTTTTTACTGCCTGCTTTTTAGTATTTTTATATTCTGGATAAAATTGTTTAACGGATATAGCAGGTCGAAAACGAACAATGGCTTTTCTAGGTCGAAATTGATGAGAACCAAAAAGATATTCTTCAAAATGCTTAAGCCATTCAAACATTCTTTCTGCTGTTGGATAGGAAATTAAATAATCTACATGAATACTTATAAAATTATAAGCTTTCATTGCTTCTCGCTTTACCCAGTTTAATTCAGAAGTTGTTATTTCCGGTAGACGCGGATCAGGATAGTTCACTTCTTTCATTTCCAGAATAGAAAGTATATATCGTAATTTATCAATAGCATGAGCATCAGAAATATATGATTTCAATTTTAGTTTTTCTGCAATATTATCAAGAATTTGATGTCTAATCCTTCCAATTCGGTAATCCCATCCTTTATCAGCATTAGCAATTATATTGTATTCTTTTTCAGCAGTTTCTAATAGAACTCTTCCTATGGTTAGGAATCGTCTGAGTAAATTCTTATTTTTTGGATCAATGTTCAATTTTTTTTCAATTTTTTTTAATGATTGATGAAGCTCTCCTTTTATGGATGCGTCAGTACCGGTCATTATATATTTTACAAAAGCAGGCAAAATCAAAATATCTGTATCAGGAGATTCACCTTTTTCTTTAACAAAATCTTCATATCCCCAGAATGCTAATTGAGCTACCCCAGGTTGAAATGGCATCAGATTATCATTTTCACCATTAGTAGGTTCACCTTCAGGAAAGAGAACTAATTTACCTTTATCAGATGATAAAATTTTTCTTGACATTTTTAAGGATTCCCTATCAGATGTTCCTGCAAGAACTGAATAAGCACCTACTCCTTGTATAAGTTTTCCTACAAAACCATTTATCCAGTCAAAAACTTGACGTGCTGCCATATAATTGAATCTTGTTCCCATCACATTTGCTATATAATATGCGATTACTGGTTCTGTTGTGGTAGGATGATTGGATATAAATATTAGATTTTTATCACGTAAAGACCTTATATATTTTTTGTCTTCGTTTGAGATTTCAATAGATTCTAAGTTTTGAACAAGCTTAATCAATAATGGATAAGTTAAATCTATAGTCCATAATAAAGGTAAATTAAATGAAGGTGGTATAAAAGGTTCCATTGCTTTTCCAAATAAATAAAATCAAAAAATTTATCAAGTAAAGTTTTTAAGTCAGGGAACTATAACTGCATTGGAAGGAAGAGATGTTTTTGTCGTTTGATCAAGATTAGAAATATAAACTGCTCTTAATGATACATAAGATCCTGTTGTTAAATTGATGGGGAAAACGCATAGAGTAGCAAGCCCCAGTGGATTTAAAGAAGCTTCCATGATCTGGATATTGGCAGTATTGGGTAATTGTATTAAATATGAACAATCGATCCCAGAGCTATCCGTTTGAGATAGAACTTCGTTTTCGCTAGAAGCCTGAAAAATTCTATAGGTCTTAAAAGTATATTCTGTGTTCTGGGCTGCAACTCGTAAAATATGTCCGGTTGAGGTTTTTTCTATTCCTGTAATTTGGGTGGAATTGGAACTTCCGCTGATTGTAGATAAAATCAAAGGGGGGTTAATAGCTAAAGGCTTTGAAGTATAGTTTGAGCAATAAATATGAATTATTAAAAAAAATATAATAGTTTTATTTATTTTCATATCAATTCTGATAATAATTCCAGAATTAAAATTGTATTTATCCCATCAATCATATTCCAGTAAAAAATTATTGATTTTTATACATTTCTTCAATTTCATTTTTAAAATGTTCTTTAATGATAGGTCTTTTGATTTTTAGAGTTTTTGTCATTTCTTTTTCTGGATCAAATTCTCTCGGCACAATATAAAACGTATCTTTAGGTATAAGTTCAAAAGATTTAAATCCATTTTTTTGATTAATTAATTTTGCAATTTCATTTTTAAATAATTGTCGAATTAATGGGTTTTGATTCCAAAGTGTATAATCATTAGGTGCTTCCGGGAAAATTTGTTTTACGAGTTCAAAATTTGGTACAATGAGAACCCCTAAGGTTTTCTTTTCATCTCCTACAACCATTACTTGATTAATGTATTCACTTTGTAATAATGTATCTTCAATGGGGAGAGGTTCAATATTTTCTCCCCCTGCAAGAACAATAGTATCTTTGGCTCTCCCTGCAAAGAAAAGCTGGCCCCTCCAGTTGATTCTCATTATGTCGCCTGTATCGAAAAAACCATCTTTATCAAAAACTGTTTTGTTTAAATCATCGCGTTTGTAATATCCCATTGTTACCTGTGGACTTTTAACCCATAAAGTTCCTTTTTCGCCGGGAATATGTTTTACATCTTTACCTTCTTCATTGATTAACTTTATTTCGTATCCTTCCAGGGGAGTTCCAACAGTTCCTGGAGTTGGTTTATTAAAATCACGAACAGAAATTACTCCACAGGTTTCTGTCATTCCATATCCTTCTGCAACCTGTAAACCAATTGCGTTTAAAAATTGGTCTACAATCTTTGGTAATGCACTACCGCCAGAAAGAGAAGATCGAAATCTTCCTCCAAGTGCTTTTTTTATAGGCCTGAAAACAATAAGGGTAAATAATTTCAAAGGCGACAAAAGAATCATTATTAATAATGCGGTAAGACGATGGAGAATCTCTTTTATTATTGGTTTTTTTTGTATTTGAAAATCAGCTCCTTGAAAAATTAGAATATAATGATTCCATACGATTCCTATTTTAAGAGCAAAATTAAAAATTTTTTGTTTTATAATAGATTCTTTTTTTATTTTGTTAAGAATACCATTGTAAACAGATTCCCAGATTCTGGGAACTGAAGGCATTACTGTGGGTTTAAAATATTCTAAATCTCTTCGTAGTTGATTGATATCCGTAATAATAAAAGTGATAGGGAAATATAAAAAAACAAATTCAACTATCTGTTCAAAAGCATGCCAGGGAGGTAAAAGGCTGATTGCAACATCATTTGTTTTAAGTGGTAATTTCTTAAAAGAATTTTTTGTAGATTCTATCCATCCTTTCTGGTTTAACATAACACCTTTGGGAATTCCTGTTGTCCCACTCGTATAGATTAAAATTGCCAGTTGGTGTGGATCCAGAGATTGATTAAGAAATTCAATAAAATCGGGATTTTTTTGTAATATTTCTTCACCTTTCTGGATAACATTATCAAAAAACGATAAAGGATGGTTTTTCAAAAAATATCCTTTTTCATCTTCAAGGATAAAGATTCTATCTTTTGATAGTCTAGGTAATTCATGAATTAATCTTATCAGTTTATTAAAAGTTTTTTCGTTTTGAACAATAGCAAATCTGGCTTCAGAATGGTTGGCAATGTATCTTATATCTTCATTAGTTACATCAGTTGCACGAGGAACACATACTCCACCAGCAGTAATAATTCCAACGGTTGTAATTAACCAGTGATTGGAGTTATCACAAAGAAAGAGAATTTTATCTTGATTTTGAACAGAAATTTGATTTAATCCACAGGCTATTCTGGATACAAGATTTTTTAATTCTTTAAAACTGTAGCCTTCAATTTGGTCATCGCCTCTTCTTTTAATAAAAGAAATAAGTTCAGGATGAGTTTTTGCAGCTTTTTTATATAAATCAAATAATGTGCGAATATCATTTTGATGATTCATATTTTCCCCCAGACATACACTTAAAATGATTCAATCAAAAAAATCAACTCATTATTAAAATGAGTTGTAAAAAATTAAATTTGACTTATAAAAAAAAAATTCTATTATGTTTATATGGATTTATCGGAAAAGCCCTACCGAAAAAATGTGGGAATGATTGTTTTCAATTCACAGGGTAAAGTTTTAGTAGGGGATAGAGTGGATTATCCCGAAAAGTTTCAATTTCCTCAAGGGGGAATTGATGATGATGAAGCTCCCCTTGAAGCTGCGCACAGGGAACTTTATGAAGAAATTGGTTTGAAACTTGAAAATCCCGTATTTGAAGTTCCTGAATGGTTATATTATGAATTTCCAGAAGAAATTCCAGAACATTTAAAAAAATATCGCGGACAGACACAGAAATGGTTTTTTTTTAAATGGGATGGAGATTTTTCTTTGCTTAATCTGGATTTACATCAGAGGGAATTTCGTTCTTTAAAATGGATGGATTTTGAAGAACTAATAGAACATATTGTGCCTTTTAAAAAAGAAGTTTATAAAAAACTTTATAAATATTTTATAACAATTATAAAAAAATTCAACTATGAAAAAAATTATTGAAGTTAAAAATTTATCAATTGGAATCCAAAAACAGGAAAGACGAATTTCCTTAACTGATAATATTAATCTTATTATTAATGAAAAAGAAACTTATGGTTTAATTGGTGAATCAGGATGTGGAAAAACTATAACCTCTCTTGCGATTGCTGGAATGCTTCCTGAGCCAGAAGGTGTTCTATTATCCGGTCAGGTGATAATTAATAACAAAAATATTTTTGAACTTTCTCCGGAAGAATTACAACAGATTCGTGGGTCTGAAATAGGAGTAATTTTTCAAGAACCATTTATGGCTTTAAATCCTCTTTATACCATACGGTTTCATTTTGAAGAACTTTATAAATTTCATAAAAAAACAATAAACGAAAAAAAAATAGACTACTGGAAGCGTTTGGAGCAACTTTTCAAGCGAATAGGATTTTATGACCCAGAATATATCCTGAATCTTTATCCCCATCAATTATCTGGTGGTATGCTTCAGAGAATTGTTATTGTTCTGGCAATTATCTTAAAACCAAAAATTATTATAGCAGATGAACCCACAACTGCACTTGATGTAACAGTTCAGGGGCAAATTATGAAGATATTGACTGAACTTAAAATCGAAGAAAATACAGCGGTGTTATTAATTACTCATAATATGGGTTTATTAGCACAATATGCTGATAGAATTTCTGTAATGTATGCCGGTCGAATTGTAGAAACCTCAAATATTGAAGAATTTTTAGAAAATCCTGCTCATCCTTATAGTAAAGGATTGATTCAGGCAATTCCAGAACTTGATGTCGAAAAAACAATTAAAGGAATTGAAGGAACTGTCCCATCGCCAGAAAATTATGAAACTGGATGCAGATTTTTTAATCGATGTAGTCTTGCTTCTATTGAATGTAAAACCATGCCCTATGCAAAAAAAATTTCTGAAACTCATGAAGTGTTTTGCTGGAAAGTAAAATAAATTTATAAATAATATCTAATGCCATATGCAAGTTTTTCAGTAATTTTTTCCAGTTTCGATCTTTGATTCCAGCTTATGGGATGAATTTTTTGGGATTCTTTTAAGTCTTTTTTCCACTGTTGTAAGCAATTTTGTATTAGAATTTCAGAATTTAAAAATAAGTCTATTTCCAGATTATGTAAAAAACTTCTATAATCTATATTTGTTGAACCAATAATAATTCCATTTTCGCTTAAAGTTTGTTTTGCATGAAAAATTCTTTCTGAAAATTCATAAATCTGAATACCTGATTTTAAAAGAGATGAATAAGTAGACCTACCTGCCTGTCGTGCCAGCCAGACATCAGTATTTCCTGCAGTCAATATTTGAACATCTACTCCCATCTCTGCTTTTTCTTTTAAGAGATTGATTATTTTTCTTGTGGGAACAAAGTAAGGTGTAGCAATGTATAAAAATTTTTTTGAACGTTTTATAAATTCATAATAGAATTTGCGAAATATTCTTCTTCGTTTACGGTTAATTGAAGAAAAAATAATATAATTTTGATTATGCATAAGTTGAGGAATTATAGGAATCTTCTTTGGAAGAAAAAAAAGTTTTTTTCTGGTAATTTTCCAGAGTCCCAGAAAATCAATTTTAGATTGTAGAAAAATTTTTTTTATCTCATTATGATGATGATTTTCAATACGAATCATTGTATCTCTCCAGCGCTCTTGATTATAAATTTTTTTCGAAAATACATCTTTTATATTCATACCGCCAGTAAAAAGAATAGCTTCATCAATGATAATAAGTTTTCGATGATTTCTACGATGATAACCACTCTTAAAAAGTAAGGGAAATATAAATGGTTTATATACTAAAAATTCTATGGATGTAGGTTCAATTTTCCTAATTATTTTTTGTATAAAATCTCGTGTTCCTATACCATCAACAAGAATTTTAATTTCGAGGTTTTGTTTTGATTTTTTTATTAATAAGTCTAAAAGTTGTTCTCCTATAATATTGTATTGAAAAATGTAAACTTCGATGTAAATATTTTTTTTTGCCTTTTCTATATCCCTGAATAATTGCTCAAAAAAATTATCGCCTTCGAAGTATATTTTAAACATTATTTTATTATTAATTTTTTTGGAAAAATTTTTAAAATTTCTAAACTATCCTGTAAAAAAGTAATCATTCTTAATTTGTCTATTTTTTGTAATTCCTCGTTCTTTTCTTTAAGAAAATGCACATTATAATAATTGTTAAATACGTTTATAAAGAAGTGAGATGTATTCCCAGTATCACTTAAATATAAATACTCATGAATGGGCAAGATAAAATGTTTTCCTTTAAATTGAACAAATACAGGAATATAATCTTCCTCAGAAATTTTAATTATATGATTCTCTTTTCGAATCTTAAACTGAAAAATAATTCCTCCATAGGTATTTCTTCGCTTTTGATGGGAGATAAAATTTCCTAAGGACCATACAATTAATCGCTCTTTTGTATTCCCATATTTGTCTGTTAAGATGATTTTTTCAAATTTTTGTAAAACATGGGGATGTCCTCCAAGAATAATATCTACACCTTCTTTAAGAGCAAAATTTACAATGTACCTCTGAAAATTATCTGGTTCTGTTAAATACTCAGTGCCATAATGTAAAAGCAAAATAATTAAATCTGGCAAATACTCTTTTGCTTTCTCTATATCTCGATGCATTAAACGAAAATCAATTATATCCATTTTTGCAGGTAGTGGTATCGGTATACCATTAGTTCCATAGCTATAGTTCAGAAAAGCAAGCCTGATATTATTTTTGGTGATTATCGTAATTTTATTTTGTTCATAATCCTGATAATTATAAAAAGTTCCAAGTGGAATTATTCCTTTTGTTGAAACTATATATCTAGTTCGTAAAAAAGCATTATAACCTTTATCCACCGAATGGTTATTGGCAAGTGTTAATACATTAAATCCTGCATCTTTTAAAGCATCTATAAGTTCATCTGGAGCACCAAATTGAGGGTACCCACTAAAAAGTTTTCGATTTCCAGGTAATGTTGTTTCTAAGTTTCCTATGGTAATATCTGTTTGTCTAAGATAGGGTTTTACCTTTTCAAATGAAAATCGATAATCCCAGCAATCACATTTTTTATCGTAAGCTGTATTAATCTGGGTTTGATGATTCATTATATCGCCCACCACGGAAAAACTAACTTCATCAGCCTTAAGAACTTTTATAAAAATCAAAGATAAATAAAAAAAATTAGAAATTTTTAATCTCATAAAAATTCTTTTACTGAAGTATATCAAATAAAAAAATGGATATTATATGTCAAATTTTATTGATAAAGAATATCATCAATGGAAATCAAAACTTATTTTATTTTTTAAGGGATTTTCGATGGGATTTGCAGATATAATTCCAGGAGTTTCAGGAGGAACAATAGCTTTAATTTCTGGTATTTATGAGCATTTAATATATGCAATTTCTTCTATTAAATTTTATCATATTTCTGCTTTTTTTAAAGTTATAGTTTCTAGAGATCAAAAATCTTTAGAAAGAATTAGAGAAGTTCCTTTTATTTTTTTAATGATTCTTATTTCTGGAATAGCAACGGGAATTCTCTCTATGTCTAAACTGATTCCTTTTTTGATGGAAGAATATCCTTTCTATACTTATTCTCTCTTTTTTGGTTTAATTTTATTTTCAATCACAATTCCTTTTAAAAAAATGGAACATAAATGGTTTGAATATTCGATTTTACTAATTTTTTCAATTTTCACTTTTTTTCTGGTAAGCGTTAATCCTTATCAAAATTATTCTCTTGTATATACGGTTAATGAAAATATGCAATCAATAAAAATCGATGATAATGGAAAAGGTTATTTTATAATCCCCAAAAAAGATTTACAAAGTTTAAAAGTAAAAATTCTGGATAATCAAAAAGAAATTGATTTTGTAGCTAATATTCAGCTTCAGCGTTATCAATTTTTTTCTCTAAATAAAACAAATCTATTATTAAGGATGGAGGAATCGAAAGGTAATCTATTAATAAAAGTCAATTTGTCAAAAAAAGGTTTCTTTCCTTTTCTTCAAGAAACTATGGGGCGATACATATGGATTTTTTTTGTGGCTTCTGTTGCTATATGCGCGATGATATTACCCGGTATTTCGGGGGCTTATGTTCTGGTATTGTTTGGTGAATATCAAAATATTTTGAGATCCCTTTATGAATTAGATATAATTACAATTCTTGTATTTATAGTAGGGGTAATTACTGGAATATTATCATTTGTTAGACTATTAAAATATTTGTTAAACAATTTTCATTCTTATACTATGGCTGCTTTAACGGGATTTTTGGTAGGAAGTTTAAATAAAATTTTTCCTTTTAAATATTTACATTCAGAAATTACAAGGAAAGAAATTATAGTGGGCATATTAATTATGATGGCAGGTGCTATTTTTCTGTATTTCTTAGAAAAATTATCTGTTAAATTGGGTGACCCAGAGCCCCCCATTTAATCATTTTTTTCTATTATTTCATTTGATAATTCGTTCTGATCGTCTCTGGAAATTGTTAAACCTGAGGTTTCCAATAAGTTTCCACAATAGTGAACGGCTTCTTTGATTCCTGAAGCTAAATCGTTGTTATGGATACCATTAATAATAAGTTTTACAACTTCTTGCCAGGATTCCTGTTTTACTTTTTGATGAATTCCTGAATCAGCCAGAACAACGACTTTTTTTTCGAAGAAACTCAAAAAAATTAAAATTCCTGTCCTCTGTTTTGTTTTAAACACCTCTCTATCCAGAAAAGCAAGTTTCGCTCTATCGTTAACTTTTTTATCAATATCTGCTTTGGAAATAAAGAGTTTTTTGAAAAAAGGTATATAACATAGAATAAAACCAAAAGCCGTAGCAGTAAAGATCAACAAAGAAGAGCTGTATAAATCAAAATTATAATAAAGATCAACGGGAAAAACTTGAATTGAGAAAATGAATAAAACTGAAAGAAGGTTGAAAAATAGAGCACTTTTTAAATGAGATTCAATATAATCATCAGATTCGTGTACAACAAAAATTACAATTTCACCCGATGTCTTTTTTTCAGCTTCCTGAATGATTGTACTAATTTTTTCTTTTTCTTCATTGGTTAATAACTTTCTTCTGGAAAACATAAAGAAATTATATTTTTCTTACAAAAATTGTCAAATCAAAATTAATATTCAGTCTGGTGAATTTCAAAATATATCCAATCTTCTAGAAAGTTTTTATTTTTAATTTCTTTCCCATAACCTTCTATATCAGTGAGTAATAAATGTTCAATAAACCATTTGTGTAAATATTCTTTTACCTGTACAATATTCTGGTATTTTCTTTTTTTATGAGGATAGTTGGATGAACTTTCCTGTAAAAATTTAAAATAATTTTCCAGTTCTTTTTTATAGTAATTATGTTCTTTTTTATGATTTTCCAAATCCGAATATTGATTGATTCTTAAACAAAATTCTTCTGTGGCAAAGTGAACAAATATAAAATCCTTAAAAAATTCAAAAAGTTTTAAAAAATCATGAAATTGATAATATTCAATATTGTCTAAATAGTATTGTAAATTTTCTAAAATATAGATTAGAAGGCTATGTTGAAAATCAATAAATTTGAAATTAGTTCTATATGCTAAAGAAAATTTGATTCTTTCTTTCGTATGAAAAAAAGTTAAAAATAATTGATGGATAATTTGATTCATATAAAAAAGCATCAGGAGATCAGGTTCTGATTTATAGTAAATCTCTTTAATAATTCTTAGAGAAGTTGAATAATCTTTCCTATAATAACTAACAATAACTTGTTGTAAAAAATTTTTGGTTGCAATTTTATGTGTTAAATTTTTGTCTTCTTCTAAGAAAAGCTCAAATATTGTTTTTGTCTCTTTTTGATTTTCAATCTGATAAATCATTCTATTATTTTTTGTATTTAAACTTTTTATGAAAGAATCTGTAGCAGAAATATAAATTTGTTGATCGTATCGGGATGCTTTTTTTAGAAAATTAATGATTTGATGATAGGTTTCTTCTTGAGAGTTTTTTTCTATCTCAAGATAGTATTTATTTTTTCCTTGAATTTCTATTGTTATATATTTTTTATCAATGAAAAATATAAATTGCATACTTTCAAAAAAATCAGGAATAGTGTTTTTTATGAATTGTTTGACTTTTGTAAATAAAGCTTGAATATCAATAAAATTATAGGGCAGTGAAATTTCTAGGATTTCATTATTATAGGATTCTAATACTCCTCCCAAAGTTTCAATTTCACTCGAAATTTCTAATAATATTTGAGTTGAGAAATCATTGTTTCTTATAAAGTGAGGATTTTTATCTACTACGATAATATATAAACTGATTAGTTCTACTTTCAACTGGTCTTCAAAAAATTCTAGTTGAGGGAATAGATTTTGTATAGATTTAGGAAAGTAAGATTTATCGTATTTGACCTTATCTTTGGGCAAAGATTCTAAGATATTTTTATAAAATATATTTAATATTTTAGAAATAGATATTGAAGAAATAAGAATTAAAATAATTGTACCATAGGGAAGTAAAAAAAAGGTATCGATAAAATTTCTTGCATATAAATAATCATTAATTGTAAAGATTAAACTCATGACTAAGGCTCCTAAGATTTCCTTCACGATTTTATTCTTCTTAAAGTTATAAAGTAAGATGACAAAGCTTATAAAGATACTCAGTATTCCGTAAAAAAAATAGATACTTACATTTTGAGTAAAAAGAATGGGTTCAGAAAAAATAGTAAATAATACCAGAGCTAGTGCAAAAAAATTTATAATAAGATTAAAATATTCTTTTCCTGGAAAATCAGGGAAAATCAAAGAAATAAATTTATAAAAACTAAAGGCAGCTACAGCAGTGCTGATATATTATAATTTAACCAGAAATATCCATAGTTGATTTTGATTATCTAAAAAATTATAAAAAATATACTCTCCTGTTAATAAACTTCGAATTGCCATTGCAAAACAAAGTAAAGAAAAGTATAAATTTATCTTGGGATTGATTTTATCAGTAAAAAATGCAAAATAAAGTCTTTGTGAAAAAATTCCCAGATGATACAATCCGAAAAGAATCAGAATACCAGCTATATTACTTGCCAAAAAAAACCTATAAAAAACATTTCTTTCTAAATGGTCTTTAAGACCAAATTTAATATTATACCATAATCCGCCAGATTTGTGGAAAAAATTAGATACATGAATAATTATGTGTTGTTCTTTAGTAGTTGCTTTCCAGCTAATAAATCGACTTCCGTAGTTGGGAATTTGAAATTCTTTTTTGGTACTGAATTTCCCAACCTGTGTGTAGAGTTCATCGTTAATATATAAATTATAGGAGGTTCCTACAGTGGGGATATAAATAGCTAACCATTGACCTATCCATTCATCTGGTAAGAGAATCTTCAGGTAATAGGTAGCATATCCCTGACCTTCTTTTGAACAAGGAATCCAGTTATGAAAAACGAAACAATAATTTTTTTCCTGAATTTCCTGGATTTGATGAGCAAATAAAACTTTACTCCAGTAAAATTCATAGTTACCTTTTAAAGATACGACGAGTTGTTTGCTTTTTTGTAAATTTAAAACCCCCTTTTCCACATAGATATTTTTATCTGGTTTACAAAATAAGAATATAAGAGGAAAAATTAAAATGAACAATTTTAAAATCTTGAACATATTTTACATTCATTTTAATTCTAAAAATTAAAATTTCAATTCATTTATGACTTTTCATATGAATAAATCCAAAAAATTTTGCAAAAGAATGATAGATTTATCATTGATAAGAAATTTTAGTATTATTGCTCACATAGATCATGGGAAATCTACCTTAGCAGATCGGTTACTGGAAATAGCAAAAGTAGTAGATGAAAGAAACAAAAAAGATCAAATTTTAGATACAATGGATATTGAAAGGGAAAGGGGGATTACCATTAAATCCAACTCTGCTACTTTTACTTACACAAAAGATGATAAAACCTATATTTATAACTTAATTGATACTCCTGGGCATGTAGATTTTACTTATGAGGTTTCTCGCTCATTAGCTGCCTGCGAAGGTGTTCTTTTATTAATAGATGCAACCCAGGGAATTGAAGCTCAAACCCTTGCAAATTATTATCTTGCTTTAGAACATAATTTAGAAATTATTCCCATCATAAATAAAATTGATTTACCATCAGCAAATGTAGAACATACTCGTGAACTTATTGATAAAGTTTTAGGATTGGACCCCCAAAAGGCTATACCTGTGTCTGCAAAAACGGGTCAAAATGTTGAACAAATATTAGAAGCTATTCGCATATATATACCTCCTCCTGATGGAAATATCGATGCTCCTCTTAAGGCATTGATTCACGATTCCTTCTATAATTCTTATTATGGGGCTGTAATGAAAGTTCGTATTTTTGATGGGGAAGTCAGAAAGGGAGATAAAATCTTATTAATGAGTAACCAAAAAGAATTTACTGTATCTGAATTAGGTATTCAGCAAATCAAAATGATTCCCAGACAGGAATTGCAGGCTGGGGAAGTAGGTTATATCATTGCTGGAATAAAGTCAGTGGAAGATACACGTGTGGGAGATACAGTGACTCTTGTTACCAATCCCACCAAAGAACCATTACCTGGTTATAAAGAAATTAAACCTACAGTTTATGCAGGGCTTTTCCCTGTCAACAGTGATGATTATTTAGATTTAAAAGATGCAATCCAAAAACTTAGACTGAATGATTCTTCTCTAGTTTTTGAACCCGAAAATTCGGTTGCCTTAGGAAATGGGTTTCGTGTCGGATATTTAGGTTTACTTCATATGGAAATAGTGCAAGAAAGATTGGAAAGAGAATTTGGATTAGAATTAATTCACACTTCACCTTCTGTAAAATATAGACTAATTTTAACAAATGATGAAGTTATAGAAATTTCAAATCCTGCTCTCTGGCCAGATTCAGCTAAAATTCAAAAAAAAGAAGAACCTTATACAAAAGTGAATATTATTACTCCTGATGAATACATAGGAAATATTATTAGTTTATTGCAGGAAAAAAGAGGAATCCAGGAAAATATAATTTATATAGATGAGAATAAAGTACAGATTATATACCAATTGCCTTTAAGTGAATTCATTTTTGAATTTTATGATCGTTTGAAGAGTTGTTCAAGAGGATATGCTTCTCTTGATTATGATTTTATTGGCTATGTTGAATCAGATTTGGTTAAAGTTGATATATTAGTAAATGGAGAACCGGTTGATGCGTTTGCTATGATTACCCATCGTTCAAAAGCTTATGAAAGATCAAAATTTGTTGTAGAAAAACTCAAATCATTAATACCAAAACATCAATTTCAGATTGCAATTCAGGCTGCCATTGGTTCAAAAGTAATTGCACGGGAAAATATTTCAGCTTTGAAAAAAAATGTGTTGGCAAAGTGCTATGGGGGTGATATAACTAGAAAAAAGAAATTGCTGGAGAAACAAAAAGAAGGTAAAAAAAGAATGAAAATGATTGGTTCAGTGGAAATACCTCAGGATGCTTTTTTAGCTCTTTTAAAAACACAAAATGAAAATTAAAACATATTAAATTAAGTTCACAATAAAAAATTTAATTAGTAATTTTTTTTTATTGACTATATATAAAAATAAAATTTCTTATAATTTAGTATTAATTTTAGAAAAGATAGAGAAGTAAAATATGAATAAAAAAACAAAAACAAATTCCAATGTGCAAAATAATACAGAAAATACTTCCGTTCAAAATCAGGAAAAAAGACACTTTATTAATGATGTATTTGCAGAAAGAAAGTTTCTCTTAGTAAGAGAATATGCAAATAGAAAAGGTCTGGTTTATTTAGATGAGTTAAAAGATCATATAGAAAGTTTGAGAAATATGCGAGGTATTGGTAATAAGAAGTTAAATCTTATTATAAAAAAAATTAATAATCCAGATGAACCAATTGATTTAAGTCCTTCCCCTTTAAAAGAAATTGAATGGGAGATGCCTATAGAGAGAATTTTTCGTGGGTCCTACCATGCTTTAAAAGAGTATTGCTACAGGACGGGGAGAAAAAAACTTAAAGATTTAAAAGATATTACTATTGAAGAACTTCGTTCGATAAATTGGTCTGGAAATGCTATTTATAAATCATTATTAAAAAAATTAGAAAGATATGGTATTAAACCGAAACCGATTGAAATCGATAAACTTGATTTGGAAAAACATTCAATGGCAGTATTAACTGATGATATTAAATTAAATAAAGCTTATCAAAATGCCCATGTAAAAAATCTAAAAGATTTCTTACTTCTTGGTAAAGAAGGAAGACTGGCCATAAAAAATTATGGGGAAGTTAGTGAGCTTTTATTAAAAGATCTTCTGAAAGAATATGGAATTGATCTTGACGAATTTGAAAATAAGTATTTAAGTAAGTTTCCGGAAAGAAATATTAATCTTAAACCAGATGAAATATTATCCAAAATTAAGGAATTCTTAACCCATAGAGAATATTTTATTATCACAAGTAGAGCTTTCGAAAGAAGAACTCTTGAGGAAATCGGTATGGGACTTGAATTAACAAGAGAAAGAATTCGCCAAATTGAGAAAAAAGCAATTATAAGAACCAATATTTATATTGGACCAATAATTAAAAATTATGCAGAAGAAATTTATAAAATCATTTCTGAGAATGAGAATGCAGTAAAAACTGAAGTAATTTTTAATAAACTTCAATGTAGTGTAGAAAGCTTAAAACTTATTTGTTATTTAGCAGGATATAAAGATGTAAAAATAGGAAACAATTCATCATTTATTATTTCTTATGATACTCGCGAACAAGTAAATTAAATGCAAATATTAATAGTAAGAATACGAAATTTATTTTTAATTTCGATTCTTACTTTCTTTTTCTTAGATTGTTCATATCCTTATTTGTTTTTAGTTGATAAGATAACGATCAAAGATAAAAGAGACAATTATTTTCAAATTCATCCTCATCAGGTCTATATTGAAAATAAGAATTTATGTGTTGAATACAATATTATTTTTAATACGGAATTAAGGAATCCTTATTTACCCATTAGTTTTGATGTTGTAGATCAAAAAAAAATCAATCTAATTGAAAAACAATTCTTCTGGATCAGGATATATTTAAAAAATATTTCAGATCAAAATTTAAGTTTAGCTGTTTCGGATATTCGTCTTACTGATAATGAGAAAATTTTTATAATTCGCATAGAAGAATTTTATCAGATACCCTATTTTATAGGTGGTTATCCAATTTTCTGGTATGTATTACCTAAAAATCCCATATTCTATCTTTATAAAGAAAATGTTTTCTGGTATAAAGAATTATATAATATTTTTAATCCAGTTGTTAGAACGAATGAATATAAATTTGAATATTATAAAAAATTTTTTTCTTCACAACAAAGTCGTGTTTTAATCAGGGATGAAGAAATTTTATTTTATTTACCTTTTCCTCATTTAGAAAACAATAGAACCTATTTATTTATAATAAATTTATCAAGAAATCAAAATTGCAAAAATATAGAGATTCAATTTACTTTTTCAAAAGAAAATAAAAAAAATGATGATGATGATTCAATCCAGAGACAAAATTTATATTCAAAACTAAATCAACAAATTTTTGTTTGGGAAAAAAATCTAGAAAAAGTATTGAAAAAACATCAAACTTCAGAGAAAACATTTTGGGAAAGATTATTTAATTAAAAAACATTTTGAGATAAATTTTATGAGAAAGAATGATAAATTAAAGACTGACATAGTTATGATATTTAGGTTTTTAAAACTATAAAATATAAAAATTGTATAATCAAATATTTAGAATGAATAGTAAATAATATTTTTCAAGCTTAATTTTTTTTAATTCTATAATTCCAGTTTAATTCAAAAGGATTCCCTAATTCGTCTAAAAATTCTCGTATTTCTTTTAATTGAAAATATTTTCCTGAATCAGGTTTTGAAAAATATTCGTGTGTTTTGTTATTTAACTCAAATTTAATAGCATAAGAGTGTAAATAGGTTCGATCTTCTTTTTTTGCTTCTGTAACTTTGTTATATAAAATATCTCCTACAATCGGGGCACCCACACTTTTTAATGCTACGCGGATTTGATGAGTTTTACCTGTTAGAGGTTTTACAAGGAATAGACGAAAATAATTAGCTTTATTATCGATAACAGGGAATGATTTAAATAAAGTTATGGCTGGATTATTGGTTGTTTTGATAAGTTTCCATGTACTTCTTCTACTTTTTATCATATCTCCGATAATAACGCCTTGCTTCTTTTTAGGAATTTTTTTGGATAAGCCTATATATATTTTATGGATTCGATGAAACCTGAAATGATTACTTAAAATGCTTGATGATTTTCTCCCTCTTGCAAATAAGAGAATTCCTGATGTAACTTTATCTAATCTATGGATTGGAAAGATTCTTTCCCCTGATGGAAAAAATTTTTCCATTTCCATAAATCGTAAAATTTTCAAAAGATCTATCTGTGGACCGTCTTCATAAAATGATAGTCCATCAGGTTTATCAATCACAATAAAGTTTTCGTTTTGATCAATAACTCTTATTTTCTCTAGCCAGTGTAATATATTTTTTGAATCAATCACTTTAAACTTTGCCTTCTTTTAATTTTTCTTTCTCAATTTTTACCTTGTACTTTTTAAAAAGATATTGTTTAATTTCATTCAATTTTTTTTGTCTTTTTTCTGTAAGAAGATTATTTTTTATTTTTTCCCTAACCTGAGTAAAATTTTGACCTTTAAATTCATTATTTTTGCGAAGTTCATAATAGTTCATTAATTCTTGATTTGAAATATTTATATTATTCATTTGTTCAGCTATATATAAATTCGTATGATTCTGCTTTATAATTAAATCTTTAAATACTCCCTGAATACTATCTACTTTTTGAGCCAAAGGCGATAATTTTAATATTTCTGATAAAATATAGACTTGATTAAAAAGATTTAATAATTCTTCTTTGTTAAAGTCTTTTAGCATTAAATTTTCATTTTCAATTAGATCTACAAATTCTTGAAATAAATATTTTTTTTTATTAAGTTCAAAAATTTCAATACTATAATCCCAATCCTGAGTATTCTTTTGTAGAAAATTCTGTTCGAAATCCTTATTTATTTTAAATTTATATTTTTCTTTTAATTCATTTATATGGTTCATTAGAATATTTCGTTTTAAAAATTTTGATTGATGATTTGCTAATTCATTTGAAAATTCAGTGATTTTTTTTTCATCCATCAGGAATTGCTGTTTTAATTGTTCAACTTGGTGTTTATCTAAATTTTTTGTATAACCCGGATTTTCGAAAAACTTTCTTGCTATAAATTGTGTCTTTTTATGATAATCTTCGTATAAATCCTTGAGTTGGTTCTGTTTGACATCTTTAATTTCTAAATTTCGAACTATCCATATACCTTGAGGATTTTGTATCATAATAAATTTTTTATCTTTGTTTTCCATTAATGGTTGTGTAATATCTGAAATTGGATTAAATCCACAATTTAAGCAAAAAGGATCTACAAAACCACCTAAAAATTTATAGCGAAGGTTTTCATTTTTTTCGAAAATGATTTTTTCAATTTCTTTTTCATCTTTTGCTTTATTTAGCTGATTGACTAAATCTTCTGCTTCTTTTGTGCGATCTAAATTCCTATCATTACGAATGAAAACTGCCTGCATTAAAATCATTTTATAAACAAAATTTGAAGATTCTTCTTGTAAGTAATAATTCATTGCATTTAAAAACGTTTTTCTGTCGAGTAAAGCAAGAGCTTTCTTCGCTTTTTTTTGTAATTCAGTTTGTTTATTGGAAATAGAGTTATACTCAATATTTCCAGCTGTTAAGAAGGCTAATTCTTCTAGAACCTGGTTTTGTATAGCAACTGATATTTCTTTTCGTTCTAGTTGATTTAAATCTATTACAAACTTTAAGTCTTTACGAAGAATCCGGATTTTTTCGTCCCCATTTGTTAGTTCGGCTAGAACTTCTTTTTCATTGGAACAGGATGTGAGTATTAAAAGTGATAAACTAATCAATAAAATAATCTTTTTTTTCATATTTTTCATAATAAACCTCATTAAAATTTAAATTATTCAAAACGGAACAAATAAGGTTTTTTAGTTTGTCCTTTTTGTTCTTTGTCGTTCTCTTTGCTATCTTTTTTTTCGATATTTATTTTTCCACCAGAATTATGATTTTCTTTGGTTAATGTTCGAGTGTTTGGTTGATTTTGATTATTTTTTTTAATCTCAATTTCAATTTCTAAATTAGTTTCTTCAACTTTTTGGTTTTTTTCTATAACATCATTAATTAAGTGTAAAAAGTTTTCAGGAAATTTTACAGTTTGTCTTAAAATTTCTTTTTTAAGGTTTTTTAAACGATGATATTCATCAATAAGAAAATCTTTTAAACTTTGCGAATACTCTCTATCCATTTGCAAAGTATTTAATAGAGTTTGAATTTCTTCTATATCTCTATCTATTCTTTCAACTTTTCTAATCAGATGAATAACTTTTAAATTCATTTTTATGTCGATTTTATTTAATGATTTTTTTTTACAATGTTTTTTATTAAGAATATAAATATAATCATTAAAAGATTTATGTTTAATAATTTGTATTAATGTTTTTTTATTGACCCAACAGTACATCAATAAATAATGGAATTATAACGCTGCCTTAGCTCAGTTGGTAGAGCGGCTGACTTGTAATCAGCAGGTCGTGGGTTCGAAGCCTACAGGCAGCAAAAAGGGCAGGTGGCCGAGTGGTTAATGGCACCAGACTGTAAATCTGGCACCCGGAAGGGTTACGGAGGTTCGAATCCTTCCCTGCCCAAAAGCTATTTTAAAAATGCTAACCATTCCAGCTAACTCTTTTTAAATTGACAAAATTTGTTTATTAAAATATGTATTTTTTCTATAAAAACATTGTCAGTTGAAGAAAGAAAAAATATAACTCCCGAAAAAGCACTGGAAATATTGCTTAAAGGTAACGAAAGGTTTATTCAAAATAGTCACGAAGAAAAAAATCATAAAGAAACTTTAAAATATTTTTTAAATATGCAAAAACCATTTGCTTTCGTGTTAGGTTGTATTGATTCACGTGCACCAAGTGAAATCATTTTTGATCAAGGTCTTGGAGATTTATTGACTGCTCGGGTTGCAGGAAATGTTTTAAATGAAGATCTCATAGCAAGTGCAGAATTTGCAGTGGATGTTATTGAAGTTAAAATCATTATGATTCTTGGACATACAAAATGTGGTGCAATGAAAGCTTGTATAAATAATTATAAAAAGGGATATTTAAGTCATTTAGTTAGTAAAATTGAACCTATTTATAAAAAGAATTTAGAAATTATAAGTAATTCTCATAGTCAGGAAGATGAATTGGCAAAATTTAATGTTTTGGAAGTAATGGATGAATTATTACAGAAAAGTGAAATAATTTATCAAAAACTCAAAGAAAAGAAAATTTTATTGGTTGGAGCTATGTTTCATCTGGATTCAGGGAAAGTAGAAATCATCCACAAAAAAGAAATATAGAAAATAAATTTTTTTGAGTTTGTTTAATGATATATTTAGTATACTAAAATCTAAAAAAAGATATAGGATAAAATTTTTCAATTTACATAATTCAAGATCAAAGAGTAAAGTTTTTTTTATAAATTTTTATTACATCATTCAAATTTTATTTATTATAAGTATTTTTGTATAACTTTGATAGAATCATTATATTTGAATATCATAATTATTCTGTATGTGAGGAATGATCCCATCCCTCACTACCATAGTTATGGTATTTTTACTCACCCTCTTTTTTTTCATATACTTCAATTTTCTTTATTTTCTTTTCTCGTTTTTGAAGTATAGGAAATGAATG
>FWPU01004206.1_pt1 | contig 33985 bp, 25 predicted proteins | sample 2228361 | NCBI WGS metagenome assembly FWPU01 (sample SAMEA103939777, study PRJEB20133) | metagenome
ATAGGAATAGTTTATTGGATAAAGATTTGGAATTTCAAGGGAAGTTATCCTTCCAAATTGGTTTATCTTATTTTTAAATTGCTTCCCCATTGGAGTTGTAAAGGTAAAGGTTTTTGTGGGATTGTCATATTCAATTATATATGTTCTTCCATTTAAATTAATTGTATCTTTTTGGGTTTCAAGATTTGTTATTGAAGAAAAGGTAGCAGTTCTTTTCATTGTAGTTGTAGAATTTAAACCTGAAGGGGTTTTAATTGTTATTATTTCTGGAATGGGATTTGTCATTCCAAACCTTGGATCTGGTCCCCTTTGGGTTTCTATTGTTGTTCCATCTGGCATTTTGGTTAAAATTTTGCCTTCATTTCCATTTACTATTGATTCAGAGGCACAATTACAAGATGAATCAAGGACCTTATATTTTTCTTTGCCATCAGGAGTTTTTTCAATTGTGTAAATGGATTTTCTTCCTTCTGCTGTTGTTTTTATTGTTGTAGAGGTGTTAGAAGAAAGGGTTCTGGAAATTTGGATAAATCCCCCACCAGATTCTTCATCCTTTATTATATTTCCATCTTCATCATATGTGAAAAAACTCCCATTTCCCTTTGGCTTTGTCATACTTAAAAGGAGCCCCTTTGAATTATAAACCATTTTATATTCCTCTTGATTTGGATTTAAAACTTTTGAAAGATAACCATTTTCCTCATAAAAAAGCTCTGTCCTTTGACCATAAGGTGATATTATGCCAGTTGCTTTTCCTTCTCCATCCCTTTCAATTGTTGTAACATCCCCATAAGAATCTTGGATCTTCCATAAAAGCCCCTCTGGGTTATAGTAAAATGTATAAATTGGTTCCCCTGTTAAATAATTTAATGTTTTGATATGTCTTCCATACTTTTCAAATACATAAATTTGTAAACCATCTTCTGAAGGAATAAAATATCTTTCTCTTTGGGAAAGAGATTTTCCTGTCAGTTTTCTTATTTTAAAATTTAAATAATCCACAAAATAAATTTCATGGTTTGGAGAAATCTTTAATTTTTTTGGATTCATCCCTGCTTGCAAAGAAGGTAAATTGTCTCCATTGTATTGGGTAGTGCCTTTTCCTGCTATCTTATCTAAATTTTCATCAAATATGTAATAACCATTAGATGCAAATATATCACCTTCCTTGGAAATTTCAACATCAAAGGGATCCTCTAAGGATAAAACTCTACTTATTATGCCAAAGGGAGATATCTTTCTAATCATATTATTATATTCATCTGCAAAGTATATGTTTCCATATTTATCTTTTGTCAAATAATGAACCCATCTCCAGCAAGCATATCTTACAGGTCCGTCATTTCCCCCTGAATAGCATCCTGTACGGCCCCCAACATAACTTTGAATTCCTTGGGTGTTTACATATAAAATTGGCCCTTCTCCAACAGCACCCCAATCTTTTAAGTAAAAACTTCCATCTTCTAAGAGTAAAATATTATGTAGATCACTATATTTTGAATCTTTTGCATTGCAATTATAACAAGGTGAACCAAATTGTCCATTCCCAGCAATTGTCCATATCTTCCCACCCCTATCTATTTTATATGCTTTATACAAGGGAGAACCAGCTGTAATATAAATTTCTCCTTCCTTTGAAATTTCAATACTTTTTAATCCACATAAAGGTGCATCAATTGCATTTATTCCATCAGAAAATTGAGAGCAATTTCCATTTCCTGCAATTTTATCTATTATCCCATCTACACCTATTTTTCTTATAAATTTATCATTTAAAAGATAAAGATTTCCATAAGAATCAAATTCTAAATCAAAAACATAGCCAATTCCTGCCTCATTTGCAGGACCTCCATCTCCTGAAATTTGACTTGAACCATTTCCTGCTACATCCTTTATAATTAAATTTTTAACAGGATTTTCAATTTTTTTATAACTTCCATCGCCTGCATAAATAATTGAATTATAAGGATCATAAAAATGGTTTATATCTATAGTATATCCACCTATGTTTTGAATATTTAATTTAATATTGGATATTCTCTTTTCAAATTCCTGCCAAATTGTTATTTCATTATTTAATCTATTTCCAGAAATTGGAGTGCCTGAGGAAAATTGTGCAAAAGCTTGGGTTGTAAAAGCTGATGGGGAATAGTATACTCCATTATAAACATAACCAATTTTAATTTTTGCAACTACCTCCCCATTTACCTCCCTCCCATATAAATCCTTACCATCCCATTCAAAATTATAAGTTAGATTTTGAGAAGGGTCAAAGGTGTATCTATAATTTTTTCCTCCAATCTCTATGTTTAATTCAACTCTCTTTAACATATCTGGGGGATTTTCCTTTGTTAAAAATATCTTTATCTTATTTAATTCTTTTTTAAAGATTCTTTCACTTTTGTAATTTAATGTAAAAGGAGTTCCTATAATTGGTATTTCTTCACCTAAGTTTTGATTTTGAATTTCCACTGAAGAATTACCACTTTCACAGGGTTCTGAGGTTTGATATTCTGAAGGACTAATAGGTTCATTTTGGTTTGGAGCTTGTGCTCCTTCTGGTGGACCATAGGGCCAATTGCAATCCCAAGGGGTAAAATGTTTGATTGGAACTCTCCACAACTCTTGCCCTACTGGATATATTGAAGCCAATTTTTGCCTCTCCTGAAGTGTAATTCCTATGGCTAAGAGTTCAGAATCTGTTCCAGGTTGCCCATTTCCTTTTATATCAATATTTGCAATTCCCTTTGTAATTGAAAGTATTTTTATTACTCTTCCATTATCTGAAGGTCTCCAGGAAGAACTTTCAAAATCATAAAAACCAGCAGGAACAATTCCTCCCACAGGAAAACCAATGAAGTTTTCAACATAAAAGGGAATTGGCTGGGAAAATTCTACTTGCTTTGCACCTTGGGAAATTGCTTCATCTGCTGTTAAATCAACACAATAAGTATAGCCACTTGTAGGAGGTAAAGCTTGGGGCATTGCCTTAATCCCTTCTGATCCAACAGAATATTCAGTTGCCCTAACATTTAAATTATTAATTTGTAAAGAAGAACCATCTGAAAATTTTAATTCTGCTGTAACCCCTTCTGGAAATAAAATTGTTGCCTTCCTTTCCCCATCTTCATCTGAAACCAGAGAACCTTGTGCAACTTTCATTCCTGGTTGAGAAAGATCTATTGGATTTACTATTGGATCTAAATTTATCATTATAACTTCAGGGGCATATATGAATTCTCTCCAGGAGGAATCAATTGTCCTTTGAACTGGCAAAAACCCTTCCTTTTCATAATTTAAAACCAAAGCACTTCCTCCATTTACTGCAATATCAAAAAATCCATCTTCCCTTGTTAAGGTATATCCAAATTCTGGATGATCTTTTATAGAAATTTTTACACCAGATAAGGGGTTTCAATTCCTATCCTTTATATTTTATCAGAAGGAGCTCCAACATTTCCTGCCCCATCAGATGCCCATAAAGATAAAACATCTCCTACAATTCCCTTTACCTGTATTACAAAACTTCCATCACTTCCCACAGGTGTGCTAAATTTTTCATTTGTCCTATTATTTAAAACAAATAATGTAGTTAAAGGTTCTGCTGAATTTGGAAGTCCATAAAGCTTGTAGTTATCATCTGGTAATTTTGAAAGGGAAATTTTTGTTGTGTTTATCTTAGAAGGAGGGATTGTGTCCAAAATTAATTTTATTGTCTTAGTAGAAAAATTTCCTGCCAAATCAATTGCTTCAAAATTTATAAAATTTTCCCCTTCAATTAATGAAATTGGTGCTTGAAAGTTTAGATTTTCTTGTAAAGAAATTGGATTTCCATCCATTTTAAGATTTGAAAATTCAGATAAAAATCCAAAAATTGTTTGATCTTTTATATTTGTTAAGAAACCATCTTCTGGATATGTAATTGTTATAGATGGAGGAATTGTATCAATTTTAAAATTTACTTCTGCTAAATTTGACTGGTTCCCATAAATGTCTTTTATACTTGCTTTTAAATTAACATCCCCTTCTGGAAAATCATCTAAGGGATTGCAAATTATTAAACCATCTTCAATATAAGAATTCACAGAAATTATATTTCCCTTTAAATATATTAATAATGTATTCAAATCAATTTCATTTTCTGATTCATATTTGATTTTTATTTCAGGTCTTTTATTATTAATATATGAACCTTCTTCTGGATAAATTATTGATATATTTAAAATTTGTAAGGGATTAAAAAAATCCATATCATATGCATAATTTTCACTTAAAAGATCTAAAAAATTTAAAATTTGGCCCTCTTTTGAATAATGGATTAATTTTTTTTGGCTTAAAACAAAAATTGATTTATCTTCTTCTTGAACTTTTATTTTTTTTAATTCCCCAAAACCCTCTGGCAAATCAATGGTTCCTAAAATTTCTCCTTCTGAAGATAATGGTTTGAAAAAAATATTGAGCCATCTTCTTTTAATTTTAATCCATAATAAGAATTACTTCCCTTTGAAATTTGAATTTCTTTTAAAAGAACTCCAAACTTTAACCTTTCTTTTAGCTAATTTTACACCTCTTTTGTCCTTTTACCTCTGAAGCAGGACAATTACTGTTAAATAGAAAAATATATGAGCCAAAAGGGTCTTATATACCTTTTAATTGTCCACAAGCAGCAGAAATATCTCTTCCCTTTGATCTTCTAACAGTAATCTGGAAATCCTTTTTTAAAAAGAAACTTAAAATTTCATTTATTCTTTCTTCTTCAGGGGGTTCAAATTCAAATTCTTTTAGGGGATTGAAGGGTATAAAATTGATTTTTATTATCCCTTTTACAGGTTCTAATAATTTTTTTAAGCTTTGAATTTCCTTATTTGTGTCATTTAAATTTTTTATTAAAACATATTCAATAGTAACCTTTTCCCCTGTTCTCTTTGGATATTCTTTAATTGCTTCAATTAATTCAATTAAATCATAATTTTGAAAGGGCATGAGTTTTTTTCTTGTTTCTTCATTTCCAGCATTTAAAGAAATGGCAAGGCGAGGATGGGGTTCTATTTTCCCCAGTTCTTTTATCCCCTTTATAAGCCCTGCGGTTGAAACAGTAATTCTTCTTGGTGATATTGTTTTGTAAAAAAATGGCAGTACCTTTTTTAAGTTTTCTAAGTTTAAAAGGGGTTCCCCCATTCCCATAAAGACAATATTTAATCTTCTAGATTCATAACTCTTTGCCATAACTAAAAAGGTTCCATAAATTTCATTGGGTTTTAAATTTCTTCCCCCCTTTTTTCCCGTTAAACAAAAAACACACTTTAAATTACATCCACTTTGGGTTGAAAGGCAAAAGGTAATTGCTTTTCTTTGCTTCATTTTTACTGTTTCAACCTTTTCCCCATCCCTTAATTTAAATAAATATTTTTCCGTTTCATCTATTTTACTTTTTTCAATTTTCAAAATTTCTGGGAGTTGTTCCCCTGCAACTTCTCTTAATTTTTCCCTTAGATTTTTCTTAAAATCTGTCATTTTTGAAAAGTCCGTTTCATAAATTTCATAAAACCAGTGGTAAAGTTGTTTTGCTCTATACTTTTGTTCTCCAAGATTTAAAAAAAATTCTTCTAATTCCTCCAATTCAAGGCAGAGCAAAGGTTGGGACACTTTACTTTTTTATGCTTTTTTCCTTTTTTAAGGGCTCTATTCCAATGGATCTTAAAAAGTCCAAGTCCTCTAAGGATAGGATAAATTGGACTTGATTTTGAACAGGTGTCTTGAAAGATAACTTTGTTTTTAAAGGGGAAAAACTTTCCTTTTTAAATTTGCTTTCAATTGATAAATCAATATTTAATTGGGCTTCAAGCCCCTCTTCTTCTAATTTTAATAACAATTCTTCCAAAGGTTCAAAGCTTTGCAAATTTCTTTGCAAATGTTGGGTAAATTCCTTTAAGTAGCCCAAGATTTTTTCATTCATAGGGTTTTATTTTATCACCCATAAAAATATTTTTCAACTTTTATTTAAGCCCTTTTCAATGAAAAATTCCCCTTTAAAATTTTTTTTAATTTATCTTTGAGAAATAACCAAAGATTAAAAATAAATTAATTTTTCTTTACAAAATCATCAATGAGTTCTCCCAAGGAGGGTTCTAAATCTATGAATTTTATTCCATACCTCTTTAAATTTTTAAAAACTTCTTCCCTTACAACCTTTGCTTTTGTTTCAATTTGTTGGGGAATCTTTGGAAGAAAAAATTTTAAAAATATCTCTTCAAATAAAGGAATTGAAATATGGGTTTCCAAAAGCATTCCTGATTTAGAGATATTTACAGAGGTTCCTAAGTGGAGCCCCTTAGAAGATTTTGTTTCAATTTTTATTTGAACCATAACCCTTAAGGATTTTCTTGTTGCAATATTTAAATAAACTTCTAACTTTTGATCTAAGATTAATCTATTTAAGGGAAAAGTTATATAATCATTGCATCCCGAAGACATAATTTTATTTACAATTTCATCCTTTTCCTTTGCAACAATTAAAAGCAAAGAAGTTTTTTTTGTATCTTCCCATTCCCTTATTTTTTTACAAAATTCTATCCCATCTATATCCTTTAAATCTGTAGAAAAAAAGATTAAATGGGGCTTTTCCTTCCTTGCAATTTCAAGCCCTTCCAATCCCTTTGTTGTTGTAAAAAGTTTGTATTCCTTCCTTGAAAGACAAGTTCTTTCCAAAAGCAATCTCGTATATACGGGATCCACAATTAAAATTTTCTTTTCCATATACCTAATTTTAGTTATTTTTTATATTTTTTTCAAATACAATTAAAAAGCTTAAGCCTAAAAAAAGGTCCTTTTCAAAGATTATTTCATAACCAACAATTTTCCCAAAATTTTTTACCTGCCTTTTATTATATAGGTTTTTATGTTCTTCCTTTGCCATTTTTGAAAGAAAACCTAAGGTGGAACCTATTTTTAAAAAAAATTTAGCAAATTTTGAAGGAGTATAAACAATTAATTTTCCCTTATCCTTTAACTTTTCAAAGGTTTCCTCAAAAAGGTTTTCTGGGTTTTCTAAATGCTCTAAGATTGATAAAAGCAATATTACATTATATAGGTTTTTTATGTCTTTTAAAATTTCCCTACAGTCCCCAAAATAAAATTTTCTCTCAGGATATTTTTCTTTACAATAATTGTAAAGGAATCCATTTTTTTCAATTCCTTCATAAATTACATTTTTAGGCATTTCTTTTATAATTTCACCAAAACCACAACCAATATCTAATACAAAATCCCCTTCCTTTATAAATTTTAACGCATTTTTAATTCTAACTTTTTTTACTGCATAGGAAAGGATTCCAGAAATTTCCCTTTCTTTCATTTAATAGGAAAAGGTGGGGCTTGGATTTTTAAAGGTGGTTTTTTTCCCATTTCCTTTAATATGTAATTTATTCCAAAATCCAGTTGAGGATCCTCTCCTTTTAAGACCCTTAGGGGATCTTGTTCTACCAAAATATCTGGTTCAACTCCTTGGTTTTCCACCACCCATTCTCCCTTTAAATTTGCAAAACCCACATTTGACTGGGTAACAGAACCCCCATCTATAAGGGGTAAAATATTTATTATTCCTATCAAGCCACCCCAAGTTCTGGTTCCAATTAATGTGCCAAGTTTTAAGTCCTTGATATGTTGAGAAAAGACCTCTCCATCAGAACCAGTCTCTTCATCAATTAAAACAACTAGGGGACCTGAAAATATCCCATGGGGATATCTCATTGGTTTGAAATCCCTTGTTTGGGTTAAATACATTAATTTCCTTTCCAATTTATCAATAATAAACCAGGAGACAAAACCACCCCCATTTGATCTTACATCAATTATCAAGCCATCTTTGTACCTTAAAGCTCTAAAGGCCTCTTCAAATTGTGCCAAGCCCTCTTCATCCATATCAGCCAAATGCATATAACCTACCCTTCCTTTTGTTTTTTCTTCCACATATTTTTTATTTTTATAAACCCAATCATTGTATTGAAGATTATATAAATGGCGAAGGGTTTTAACCTTTACTTCCCAAGACCCCTTTAAATCTGGTTTATCATTTAATGTTAATAGGACTTCCTCTCCTCCTTTTTCAATTAAATATTTATTTAGATTTATATTAGAATCCAATTCTTTTCCATCAATTTTTAAGATATATAAACCTTCCCTTATTTTTAATCCAGGTGCTTCTAAAGGATTTTTATAATCTTCTAAATCATTTCTTCCTTTGTATATGTGTTTTATGTAATAATAGTTCTTATCTATGGAAATTTCTGCCCCCAAAAGTCCCATATTTGTTTTTTCTAAATTAATTCTTTTTGGTCCCCCTTTTCCAATGATATATTCATGGGAAGCACAAAGTTCTCCTAAAAGTTGTCCTAAAACATAATTCATTTCATCCCTTGTAGAAACATGGGGGATATGTTTTTTATATTTTTCATAAATTTTTCCCCAGTCCTTCCCATGCATATTGGGGTCATAAAAGAAATCTCTTATTTGTCTCCAAACATCTCTATAAATTTGAAAAAATTCCCTTTGGGGTTCAATTTTTTGTTTTAAACCATAAAAGGATAGGGGTTCTTTCTTTGAATCTCCTTTAATTTGTGCAAAGCCCATTTCTTTTTTACTTCTATAAAGAACTTTTTCTCCATCAAAAGAAATTTTATAATCTCCAATTTTTTCAATTATCTTTTCTATCTTTTCCTCTTTTATTTTATACCCCAATAAATTATAATGATCAACCCCCTTTGGATCAAAAAATTCCTCAATTCCTGGAAAACCAAAACTATTTTTAGATAAAAATAAAAGGTAGGAATCTGTGGATTTTAATGATTTATATGTACCTGGTTCTGCAGGAACTTTAAAAAACCTTTTTTCCATATCTTTAAAATCAATTTCAATATCTTTAATTATTTTATTTTCATAGATATCATAAAATTCCTTTGTGAAGGGTTCTGGACCCTCATCTTTTAATAAAAATGCCATTATAACTGTTGTATTTTGATTTAAGTTATTATCCATAAAGGGATCCAAGGCAGGTTTAAAGTTTCTATTTGAGAGGAAAAATAAAAAGTAGCCCCTCTTGTCAAAGACAGGAGAAAAGTCATCAAAATACCCATCTGTTATTTTATAAACTTTATCTTCCTTTGTATCATAAATTTTAATAGAAGAATTCATATTTTCTTCTACAACGGAATAGGCAAGATACCTTCCTTCGGATGACCAGGAAAAATCAACCCATTCCCAAAAAATTTCATTATCTTTTAAATAATAAAATCTATCAATTTTTTTTACTTGATTTTTTTCTATATCTGCTATATAAATATTAAAATCTTTATCTTCAAAGGCAATCTTTTTGCTTGAAGGGGACCATTGGGGAGGATAGTAATAGGTCTTAGAATTTTTTGTTATTTGGTTCTTTTTCCCCCCTTTTTTTAATTCCATTGTGTAAAGCTCATATTCTCCTGTTTCATCGGAAAAAAATGCCAAAAAATTATCCTCTGGAGAAATTGCAGGATGGATTTCTCTTATATCAGGGGTTTCTGTTAAATTTATTGCTTTTTCCCTTTCTTTATCAATGAGGTATAGATCACCCCTTGCTTCAATTACTGCCTTTTTCCCATCTTTTTGAGGATATCCATCATGGATATAAAGGGAGGAATCTAAATAATAATCCATCATTTGCCATTTTTCTAAGGAAATATCAATTTTTGCCTTAAATTCTTTTTTTTCCTTTATATCATATACATATAAATTTCCTGCCTTTACATAAACAATTTTATCCCCTCCCCTTGAGGGCATTTCAATATCCCATTCCTTTTCAAAGGTTAACCTTTCAATAATTTTTTCCTTAATTGAATATTTATACAGATTCATTCTTCCATCTTCTCTGTCAGAAAGGAAAAATATATTATCTTGAAAAAACATGGGGAAACTATCAAAGCCCTCCCAAGAAATTATCCTTTCATAAGAAAGGTTCTTTTCATCAAATAAATATATATCTTCTTGTTGTCCTCCTTTGTAGCCCTTCCAGTTCATCCTTGAAGCATTTGTGGGGACATACGCAATTCTTTTGTTTTTTTCATCAATTGAAGCAAAACTTACCTTTGGAATTTCAATTTTTTCTGGAAAATTCCCTTCTTTTTTAACTTTGTAAAGTTTAGGATCCAATTCGTAAGAAGCAATAAAATAAATAAAGTTTCCATCCTCAGACCAGCCAAGGGCTTTTTCCTGTAAAGGATGGTATGTAACTCTCTTTGGGATTCCCCCTTCGGAAGGCATATAATAAATTTCAGCAATTCCCTCATAATTTCCTGTAAAGGCAATATATTTACAATCATCAGAAAAGGTGGGATAATTTTCTTTATCAGGATGGCTTGTTAAACGAGATGCCTTCCCTTCAGGAAAATTTGAAATCCATAAATCATCTTCATATGCAAAAACAATTTTATCTCCACAAATATCTGGCGAAAAAGCCAAATGAACTTCCTCTGAAAATAAACTTAAAGAAATAAGAAAAAATAATATAAAAAACATAATTCCTCCTTGTAGGTAAAAAATACGATTAATTTTTAAAAAAGTTCCTTTACCATTTCCAAACATCCCTTGAAATTTTAAAGGAAATTTTCCCTCTAATTGCTCTTAAAAAAAGCCCAAAACTAAGAATTAATTTATATAAAAAAAGATTTTTCCCCCTTTTCTTAAAATACTTTAAAGCATTTCTTCCATAGATCTCAAAAAACTCTTCCCTTTTCATATCTTTTAAAGAGAGCCCAATTTTATGTTTTATTTTATAAAGGGGATGGCAATGAATTTCATAACCTGCCTCCTTTAACCTAAAACAAAAATCCACATCTTCATAGTATAGGGGATAAAAATCTGTATCAAAACCTCCCAGATTTAAAAATTTTTCCCTATCAATTAAAAGGGAAGCCCCTGCTGGTTGTTCTACCTTGAAGGGATAATGGGGAAGGGGTTCATAAAAGTATTTTTTGGTGAGGAAAAAATTAGGGAAAAAATATGTAAAACCTAAAAAATCATAAGCAAAATAAAATAAATTTGGGAGTTTTCTAAGTTGAAAGTTTTTATGGGGAACCATTAAGGGACAAACCCCTATTACTTTATCTTTTAAAATGTCTATGAGCCCATCCAGTGACTCAAGAAAAGTTATATCGGGATTTAAAAAAAAGATGTACTTTGAATTTGAATTAATTGCACCAAGATTTACCCCACCTCCATACCCCAGATTTTTCCCTTCCGTTATATATTTTATATCCAGATCTTTAAAAAATATCCCTTCTTCAGGGGAATTGTCCACAACAATTACTTCAAAATTTTTAAAAATTTTTACATTCCAAGCTGAATTGATTAAATTAATTGTTTCATCTTTTGACTTAAAATTTACAATTATAACACTTACTTCCATGGACGTGGATAAAATAAAAATAAGGGGTAGTAAAAAAAATAGAGGGGATTTTTCTTTAAAATTTTTAAATCCCCCCTAAAAATTTTTAAAAAATTTTTGAAATAAAATTTAAATCCAAAGTTTCTTAAAATTGTGTAATTTTTATTTCTAAAAAGATAAAAGTTTTTTTTATTTTTTAAAATTTCCTTGGAAGAACTTTCCTTGTGCAAAACCAAGGGTTCCTCTAAAACCCTTAATTTAAAACCAGCCCTTAAAAATCTTAAAGATAAATCCACATCTTCATAATAGGAAAAAAACCTTTCCTCTAAGGGACCAACTTTCAAAAGGGCATTTAAAGAAATTAAAACGGCAGTAAAATTTATAAGATTTCCTTCTTTAAAATAGGGAACTTCTATTGCTTCTTTATAAACATTAAGTTCTATAGATCCCACCTGAATACTTCCATTTTCCCTCTGGATAAAAGAACTTAAAGCAGCAATTTCCTCCTCTTTTTCAATCTCCTTTAAATTTTTTTCTGCCCAATTTTTCTTTAAAAGTGCATCATCATTTATTAAAGCAAAATATTTGCTTTTGCAATGAGCAATTCCTAAATTACATGCCCTAGCAAATCCATAATTTTTCCTTAAGTTTAAAAACCTTATATTTTTTGCATTTATCTTTTCCTTAAATTCTACTCCATTTAATAATACAATTATTTCAAAGGGTGGAATACTTTGAATTAAAATACTTTCAATTGTATTTTTTAAATTTCCAAAACCACAAGTAGGAATGATATATGTAATTTCCATCTAATTATGTTAACATAATGTAATGTTTTTGGCATTTTTCTTTTTTTACTTCACACCTGCCTTATTTTTTTTAAGGAGATCCTCAAAAAGAAATTTCCTATTTTATCTTTTAACCTTAAGTCCTTTAATTACTTCGTTTTTTTCTTTAATACTATTATTTTTAAATCTTTATAATTTCTTTTTAGTTCTTTTATTTAATTTAATTTTTACAGTTCTTGGCATTTTTAAATTAAAAAATCTTAAAATTACTTTTAAAAATTATACAATACCCTTTATTTTTTTAGCCCTTATATTACCTTTTTTTACAATCCAAGGAGAACCCTTTTTAGGGGCTTGTGATGCGGGTGTTTATGTATCTTCTGCTTTAAATATACAGGAAAAGGGAAGTTATTCTTACAAAGTAGAAGAAATTTTTCCCAAAAAGGATTTTCTTGAGGCTTCCATAAAAAAGACCCCCTATCAATTTCCTTGGGAGGAGACCTTTCCTGGTATTATTTTATTAAAAGACAAAATAGTCCCCCAATTTTTCCCTTTGTATTCCCTTCACCTATCTATCTTTTATAAATTATTTGGACTAAAGGGTTTTCTTCTATGTAATTTATGGTTTTTCTTTCTGGCAGTTTTATTATTTTACAAAATTTTAAATCTATTTCTACCAAAATTTTATTCAATTTTATCTTTAATTTTATTTACCCCAAACCCAGGCATTTTATATTTTTTAAAATACCCCACAGCTGAAATTTTTTTAACCTTTTTTCTTTTAAATTTTTTATTTTCGTTTGTAATTTTTGAGAGAAATAAGGGAGTTTTTTTTGCTTTTTTTTCTTCTTTATCCTTCCTTTTATCCCTTTTAATTAAATTTTTACCCTATTTCTTAATCCCCGTTCTTTTATTTTACTTAATCCATAAAAACTTTGAAAAAAAATATAAATATTTCATTTATTTTTCTTTAATTTTTTCTCTCTTGCCCCTTTGCTCAATTTTAAAATATAATTATCCTTACTTTTTAAACCACTTTTTGCCTATTGCAAGGATCAAGTATATATTTTTATTGATGCTTTCTTTATTTTTCTTTTATGTTTTCAAAAATAATATTTATTTTAAAAATTTAATAAAAATTTTACCCCTTTTATTTTTATTTTTATCAATATGGGCATTATTCCTAAGACCAAACCCTTCAGAAATCTTAGAAGAAAACAATTTAAAGGAATTTAGCTGGTATTTTGGAGCTTTTGGAACCACCCTTTCCTTTTTTGGAGTATTTTTTTCTTCTTTTAAAAAGAAACATCTTTTATTATGTATTATATATTATTTATTTTTAATTTTAGTTCTCTATGGAACAGGTGATAATCCTTTGCATCCCTTTTCCTTTAGAAGATATATTCCCTTATTTTTGCCTTTATCTTGTTTTTATTTTTCTTATCTTTTAAAAATATTTAATTTAAACAAACTTCTTTGCTTTTTAATTATTTTTATTTCCCTTTCTTTCCCCATATATAAGGGGAAAAATTTAATACTTTCAAAGGAAGGGGAAGGATTTTTGGATTTATATTTTAGTGCTTTAAGCAAGGATATTCCCAAAAACACCTTTGCAACAGAAGATACATTTTTTTTAACTTCTCAGTGGAGTTTGGTAGGCAAAAAGGAAATTTATCCTTTAAGTTTAGAAGATGGAAAATCCATTGAGAAATTTCAAAGTTTTTTAAAGAAAAATACAAAATTTTATCTTTTTTCTTCTTCTAATATTCCCTTTGAAAAGGTCTATGAACTGGAAGGAAAGATTGGGTCTTTAAGGGAAGAAAGAAATAGAATTCCAAATATAAAAGAAGAAATAAACTTTAAATTTTTTCTTTATAAATACGAAAAAAAGGAGATAAATCCTTATAGTATAAATTTTGGAATAGATGATTTTGGAAGAGTAGCAAATTTTTGGGATAGGGAGTTTGATGGGGAAAGATATTTTAAATGGAGTAAAAGGGAGTGCTTTTTTTATATTAAATTAAAGGAATATTTAAATTTATTAATAGATAAGGGTTCAAATCCAGAAAATCCCTTACCCTTTAGAATTTATTATAAAAATGAAATTTTATATGAGGGTTTTATTGGAGATGGTTGGAATCTTCAAAGGATTAAAATTCCAGAAAATTTAAAAGAAAAAGAAGTGGTTTTAAGATTTGTCACCCATTCTTTTCAACCCTTACCCGATTTAAGGGAATTGGGGGTAAAAATAAGTTTGATTTATAGCAATTGAGTTTTAAATAAAAAATTCTTGAAATAGGAGATTTTAAAAATAAGCTTAAAAAAATTCATCAATCAAATAGATGGCTTTAAAAATCCTAAGGCAATTTTCTGTGTCAGACATAACTGTCTAAGATCCTTCCTTTTTCCCAAAACAATTTCGGTATATCTATCTCTTCAAACTTACATCTTTTGCAACCCTTAAACCATCTAAATCACTTGTTTTTTTTATTATCATAGGCGCAATTCATAAATTGCCCTACGGACAAAGGAAAAGGGACACGGAAAATGGACATTCCTCACTTTTCTCCTTTCACTATTGCTCTGTTGCTCTTCTACTTTATATTCAGTCTTCACGCTTCACTTTTCAAAAACTCTCTTAAACTGTCAACTACTAGTTCTATCTCCAGTTTGGCAAATAAAAGGAGATGACTTTTGGTTCAGTCATTTCAAGAAGAGAAAACTTTATACCTTCCCTTCCAAGTCCAGAGTACTTTACTCCTCCAAAGGGCATTGAATCAAGGCGATAGTCCGTGGAATCATTTATCATAACTCCTCCACATTCCAATTTATATGCTGCTTTGAATGCTTTTTCCACATCCTTTGTAAAAATTGCTGCATGCAAACCAAAGGGTAAGGAATTTGCTTTTCCAATCCCCTCATCTAAATCTTTAACTGGATATAAATTTACAGTGGGACCAAAGACCTCCTCTTTATGGATAGTTGCATCCTCTGGAACATTTTCTAAGACCGTTGGATAAAGGACTGCCCCTTCCCTCCTTCCTCCACATAGGACCTTTGCACCTTTTTCCTTTGCTTCTTCTATCCACCTTTCAATTCTTTTGGCTTCACCTTCTGTAATCACTGGGCCCATATCACAGTCTTCTTCAAGTTTTGGACCAACTTTATATTTTTTTGTCCTTTCAACAAACTTTTCTTTAAAAATCTCATAAATTTCCTTTTCAATATATATCCTTTGAACCCCAATGCAATTTTGACCACAAGCCCAAAAAGCCCCTGAGACGCAGGATTCCACTGCCATCTCCAAATCACAGTCACTTAAAACAATTACAGGGGAATTGGAGCCAAGTTCCATCCCTATTTTCTTAATCCCTGCAAGGGAGGCAATTCTTTTCCCTGCATCAAGCCCTCCTGTAAAGGAAATCATTCTTATCCTTTCATCTCTTACTAAGGGATCTCCAATTACAGAACCATACCCCGTCAAAATGTTTAATGCCTTTGGTGGTAGCCCTGCCTTTAAAAATGTTTCACCCAATTTTAAAGCAGATAAAGGAGTAACTGTTGCTGGCTTTAAAATTACAGAATTTCCTGCTGCAAAGGCAGGTCCTAATTTATGGGCAACTAAATTTAAAGGATCATTGAAGGGTGTAATTGCAAGGACAATTCCAATGGGAAATCTATAATAATATCCAATCCTCTTTTCTCCACCAGGGAATGAATCAAAGGGAATTGTCTCACCCAAAATTCTTTTTGATTCTTCTGCAGAGACAGTTAAAGTATTTGTGCATCTCCTTGCCTCTTTCCTTGCTTCTTTTATTGTCTTCGAACCCTCCAAAGCAATTGTCTTTGCAAAATCTTCTAAGTTTTCTTCCACAATTTTTGCTGTTCTGTAAAGGATTTGTGCCCTTTCATAAACTGTTAAAGAAGAGATTTCCTTAAAGCCCTCTTCTGCTGCCCTAATTGCTGTTTCAACATCTTCCAATGTGGCAGAGGGAACTGTATCAATTAATTTGTTATCCCAGGGATCTCTTACTTCAATCTTTTCTTTCCTGTCTACCCATTCTCCATTTAATAAAAATTTCATAAGTTACCTCCTATTTTTATGGATTGAAATAAAATCTGAAAGCATAGCATAGCCGGTCTCTTTTCTCCCAGCTCCAGGTCCTACAATTGTAACAGAGTTCAATAAATCATTTTTAAAATTTAAAGCATTTGTGGAGCCCATAACTGAAGATAGGGAATCTGATAAATCTAAAACCTCAGGTGAAACTTTAACCTTAACTACCCCTCCTTCTTTCCAGACCTTACCAATTAATTTGTACCTTTTTCCTTCATTTTTTGCTTTAATTATATCCTCCTTTTTTATATTTGTTATCCCTTCACAGGTAAGTTTTTGGGGCTCTGGTTTTATATTTGCATCAAATAAAACATTTGCCAAAATGCAAACTTTTGCAAGGGCATCCCAGCCCAAGACATCAGCATCGGGAACTGCCTCTGCATAACCCAATTCCTGTGCTATTTTTAATGCTTCTTCATAGGATAAACCTTCTTCCATTTTTGTCAAAATAAAATTTGTAGTTCCATTTAAAATACCTCTTATCTCTGTAATTTCACATCCCGAGAGGCAGTTTTCAATTAAGGAAAAGACAGGGGTTCCAGCCATAACAGTTCCTTCATATCTGAAAAATACCTCCTTTTCCCTTGCCAGTTTAATAAGGTCTTTAAAATACAAAGCCACTGGACCCTTGTTTGTGGTTACCACATCCTTTTTCAATTCCAAAGCTTTTTTAATATGGCTTGTGGCTGGTTCTGCTGTTTTTATATCTGTATAGGTTGCTTCAAAAACAACAGTTGCTTCTGCTTCTTCTATTGATTTTATTGCATCAAGCCCCTTTTTGCCTTCAGGATAACCATTTAAACTTTTCCCTTCCTTTGCCCAGCCCAAAACCTTTTCCATATCAAGTCCCTCATTTTTTAAAACAGAACCCTTAAGCATATCACAAATACCCACAAGCAAATATTCAAGTCCAAATTCCTTCTTTAATATCTCCTTTTTTTGAATAAGGAGTTCTAAAAAACCTTGACCTACGGTTCCAAAACCAATTATCAATAATTTTTCCATAATACCTCCTTTAATTTTAAATTACTTATTTTATCATTTTTATTCTAAAAGATAAACTCTTATGCTATTAAAATCCTTTACAAGCTTTCCCCTACTTAAAATCTCTTTTAATGGTGTCCTATATAAAAGATATGTAACTTTAAGATTTTCTTTTAAAAGAATGGAATTAGTATCAATTCCATACCTTTCAAAAGATAAAAAAATATTTTCGTAATAATCACTTATGGCATAATAGCCCTTTTCAAGAAAAAAATTTGGTTTTAATTCTTCTAAATTACCTTCTTTTAAAAAGGGCTCAGAAAAACCATATAAAAAGCAATTTATTTTTATATTTTTTTCCTTAGAATAAAGATAAAGTTTATATATCTTTTGCCCCCAATCATAGTTTGAATCATTTATTAAATAAGAACCTCTATTTTTAGATATTAACAAATTGAAATGTTCCATATAATTGGGATAACTTATAACTGTTTCTAAAAAAAAGATAAAAATTAATATATAGGGAATTAAAATATATGCTCGTTTTTTTAAATAATCTATAAAAATATGGTTTGAAATAAAAAAGGACAAAAATATAATGGCAGGGATTAAATGTCTTACACCAATGTTATAATTAGAAGAGAGGGAAAGAAGAAAATAATAAAGAGATATGTATAAGAAAAAAAAATCCCTTTGGGTACCGTATTTTAAAGCAAGGAAAAGGGAAAAAATAAAAATCAAGATAAATCCTAAGTTATTTTTAATTAAAAAAGCCAAAGGAAAATAAAAGATATATCCCTTTTCATAAAATCTTCCTTTAAAATAATTTAAAGGAGCACAATATTTATTATGAAAATATACCCTATAAATCCCTATAAGGTAAGGGGAAATTAGGGTGATTTTATTTAAATTTAAAGCCCTTTCCTTAAAATCCTCCTTTAAATTATTTTCACAGGGAAGTTCTAAGGCACTTACAAAAATTGCTCTTTCCATTTCTTCCTTTTTATTTTTGTATGAAGATAATAAAAGAACAAAGAATATAACTAAAATTGCAAAAGTGGAAAATAAAAAACAATTTATTAATTTCCTGTATAATTTTATTCTTTTCTTAAGGAATAAAAGAAAGACAAAAATTGGAAAAAAGAGGAGAGCTGAATATTTTGTTGCCAAAGCAAATCCAAAAAAAATTGAACTTAAAAAAAGATTTTTTTTTGAATTTTTTTCATAAAAGAGCCAAAAGAAGTAGCCAGAGACCACCAAAAGAGATGCCAAAGGAACATCCGTATGAACAAGGGCACCATTTGCTAAAACTATGGGATTTAATCCAACTAACATAATTAAAATTAGTGCCCTTTTGTGGGAAAAGATATCTTTTGCCCAAAGATAAGAAAATAAAATCAAAAGAATATAAAAGAAAAAGGGAGAAAGGCGAGAAATCCTTAAAATCTTCATTGTATCTTTAGGATTTTCAAAGGTACCCTTTAACAGTTCATATAAATTTTCTAAATTGGGCTCTTTTTGATATTTTGCCATTAAATCTTTTTTTAATTTTATACCAAAGAATTTTAAGAGATAACCAGAAAAAAATTTCAAAAGAGGTGGATGTTCAAAATTTGTTTTCCAATACCCCTCAACATTTTCCATGCCTGAAATTATATGAATTGGTTCATCTATTGTAGGAGAAATATTCCAGTTTGAAAAAATCATTAAGAAGATCAAAAAAATAAAAAAAAGAAAAAAAGAAAGCCATATTTTATGCATATCTTTTAAAATTTTAACATAAAAAAATTTATATCTTAAGGATTTTATGTTAAAATTAAATTGTGAAAATACCTATAAGAAAAGAAGGAATTGGTTTTTATGGAATAAGTTTAATTTTAACTTTTCTTATGTTTTTTTTCCATATCTTTTTTGCTTTGATTTTTGCAATTTTAACTATATTTTTTTTGTGGTTTTTTAGAGATCCAGAAAGGCAGATACCCCAAGAGGGAGTTTTATGCCCTGCAGATGGCAAAATAATTGAAATTGAAGAAAGGGAAGGGGAAAATTTCATTGCAATTTTTATGTCCCCCTTTAATGTCCATATAAATAGGGCTCCCATTAAGGGGAAAATTACAAGGGTTGAGTATAAATTTGGGGAAAAATATCCTGCTCATAAAAAGGATGCCTCTCTAAAAAATGAATCCAACACCTTTACAATAGAAGGGGAAAAATTTTCTTTAAGAGTAAAACAAATTGCAGGAATCTTTGCAAGGAGGATTGTCTCTTTTAAAAAAGAAGGGGAAGAAGTGGAAAGGGGCGAAAGAATTGGGCTTATCAAATTTGGTTCAAGGGTTGAAGTATTTCTTCCCAAAGATTTAAGAATCCTTATAAGGAAAGGAGAAAGGGTTTATGGAGGAATTACAATTATTGCAAAAGAAGAAAAAACCCCGTAAGGGGATTTACATTTTTCCAAGTATCCTCACAATTGCATCTATTTATTGTAGTTTTACTGCTTTGATAAAGGCATTTAATTTCAAATATGAAACTGCAGGAATTTTTATTCTTATTGCAGCAGCATTGGATACCTTGGATGGTAGAATTGCTCGTCTTACAAAAACAACAACAGATTTTGGTAAAGAATTAGATTCCTTGGCAGATGCCATATCTTTTGGTGTTGTCCCTGCCCTAATAATTTATAGTTACTCTTTAAAAGAACTGGGGAGGGCTGGAATCCTTTTAACATTTTTATTTTTAACTTGTGGAATTATCCGCCTTGCCCGTTTTAATACCCTAATGCCTGTTTCAAAAGCATACTTTTTAGGACTTCCAATCCCTGCTTCTGCTTCCTTTATAGCATTGTGTTTAATCTTAGAAGTTCCTCGTAACTCCCTTATTTTTCCAATTTCTATCCTAATATTATCTTATTTAATGGTTTCAACTCTTCCTTATCCTTCCTTTAAGGAATTGGATGTAAAAACAATGAGACCTACCTTTACTCTTCTCTCCATAGTTTTATTATTTTTAATTTTTGCTTTTCATCCTCCTTTATCTATGTTAATGTTGCTTTTAACTTATTATCTTTCAGGTCCTTATCTTTTCTTTTCAAAAAAATTAATAAAGAAAAAGAAAGAATTTAATTTATTTGATGAAACATAAAGTAGCTGTTTTATCCATAAATTCCCTTGAAGGAGAAATATTTAAAAATTATATTGAAGAAAATCCCATAAACAATGTAGATTTTTTTTATTTTCAAGATAATGAGACAACCTTTGCTTCTTCCTCTGAAGGTGCTTCCATAGTAATTGAAGAAAAGGAGGAGTATCTTTTAGATTTCCCCATAATTATTGATTTTAAAAAAGAAAGAAAAAGGGAACTTTCCTTGGAGGGATTAATATTAAATGCAGGAAGCTTAAAAATTAAAGATAGGTTTATTTTTTATGGAATTAATCATAAGGAATTAAAAAATAATAAAAGATGGGATATTCCCCACCCCATATCATGTCTTCTCTTGCGATTTTTTTTAGGTTTTAAGGGTTTAAATTTAGATTATTTATTTGGAAATTTTATATTATCCACTTCAGAAGAAGGTAGGGAAGGGCAGGATGAACTTTACAATCAAACAATTGCCCTTTTGAATATTCAAAGTTTTGAAAAAAAGGTTTACAAAAATCAAATTGCCTTTAGCTTAAATTTTATTTTTGATGAAATTTTGCATAAAAATATAGAAAAGGAGTTAAATTACTTCTTTAAAGAACCCTATCCTTTACACTTACAATTTATAAAAGGTGGCATATTCTTTGGAGTTCTAATATTTTTAAATATTATTTTTAAAACAAAAAAAGATAAGGAAGCATACTTAATTTGGCTAAATAAAATTGGGGGATTTAATTTCAATTCAAAAGAAGGGCTTGTGGAAGCAGTTCAAAGGGGAGAAATTTTTATAAATTTAGAAAAAGAGATGGAGGAAAAGGTTTTAAGTTTAATTCAAAAGAAGGGCTTGTGGAAGCAGTTCAAAGGGGAGAAATTTTTATAAATTTAGAAAAAGAGATGGAGGAAAAGGTTTTAAGTTTAAAGATCTTTGCAGACCCCCTTTATTCCGGGTTAGCATACAATTTATCAAATCTTGTAAAAGAATTTTATACAGCAGAAAAAGCTTAGGACCTCCTTGTTATGAATCATATATTTGTTAAGTCCAATTTTTTAAGAAAAATTTGAAAATTTAATTTAACCCCGTCCCTCTGCCTTCTTTTTTATTTATTGATGATTTCTTTGTGAAAAATTTGCAATCTTTAGGGTTTAAATTATTTCAAATGCTCAAATAATATTTTAAAACCAATAATAATTAAGATTATACCCCCAAAGATTTCCACCTTTTTCCCAAAATATTTTTTTAATTTTTTTCCTATTTGAAAACCCAGACTTGTAATTAAAAAGGAAGTTAGCCCAAATAATATGGCTGGTTTTAAAATCCCAAACCCCAATAGGGAAAGGGTGAAGCCAACTCCAAAGGAATCAATACTTGTAGCAATTGAAAGGGCTAAAACTTCTTTAATTTTAAAGGGTTCGTATTTTATTTTATTTTCATCTTTTTCAAAGGTCTCGTAGATCATTTTAGCACCAATTATTAAAAGTAAAGAAAAGGCAATCCAATGGTCTATGGCTTTTATAAAGGAATGCATAAACTTGCCAATAAGAAAACCCATTATTGCCATAGAAGTTTGGAAAAGACCAAAGGAGGAAGCCATTCTGTAAAAATTTCTTTTTTTAATATTTTTTTCCCTAAAGGCAACAGCACAAGAGACAGCAAAGCAGTCCATACTTAGGGATAAAGAAATTAAAATTAAAAGGAGTAAATTTTCATACATAAAAGAAAATATTATCATAAAATAATAAATTTTCAAGGTTTTAAAACTCAAACCAGCAATTAAGAATAAAAATCCTTATTTTTTTAAATTTTTATAACTTAAGTTCTTTTACCCTCTAAATTTCTTCTTTCTTTTTATTTTTTTTCAAAAAATTTTTATTCTTCGTAGTTGAACTTCAAAGGAAGAAATTCTTCTAGCTTTAAAATGATTTCATTATAAACTAACATTCCTTTATCAGTTAAATAAATTTTTTCTTCATCCTTTTTTAAAAAACCTTCTCTTTCTAAATAATCAAATCCAAAATTTTTAAAGTATTTTAAAGGAAATCCCCTATTTGTCCTTAAACTTAAAATGAAAGATTCCCAAAATATTTCTTCTTCTTTAAGTTTGTTAACCTTTGATAGGGGAAGTTTATCCTTTTTTAACCTTTCTATGTATTTTTCAAGGGATTTGAGATTATAAAATCTTTTTCCATCTAAAAAGCTATGGGCAGAGGGTCCAAAACCATAATACTCCTCCCTTAACCAATAACCCAAATTATGCTTTGCTTCAAAACCTCTTAAAGCAAAATTTGAAATTTCATAGTGGATATATCTTCTCTTCTTTAAAAAATTCCAAGTAAATTTTAATAATTTTGCTTTTTCATCTAAGGGCAGGGAAATTTTTTTATTTTTTTTAATTTCTAAGGGATAAATTGAAATATGGGGTGGTTTAAATTTCATTAGCTCCAATAAATTATTTTTAACTTTTTCTTTATTTTGACCCTTTATCCCTATGATTAAATCACAAGACCAATTTTTACAAGTTTTATTCATAATTTCCAATGCCCTTAAATTATCCCTTTTATTATGTCTTCTTTTTAATATTTTTAAATCTCCTTCAGCCAAACTTTGAATTCCTATGGAAAATCTATTTACACCATCCTTTAAATAATTTAAAATTTTTTCCTTAGATAAGTCATCGGGATTGCATTCTAAGGTAATTTCACAATCTTTTTTTAATTTAAATTTTGAAATTATTTCTTTTATTTCAAAAGGGGATAAAAGAGAAGGAGTTCCTCCACCTAAGTAAATTGAAGAGACCTCTTCATTTTTATATCTTAAATCTATCTCCTTTGTTAAAGATTTTAAAAACTCTTCTTTTTTTTTAATTAAATTTATGGAATAAAAGTCACAGTATATGCATTTTTTTTTGCAAAAAGGAATGTGAATATATATCCTTTTTAAAGCCATATCTCTTCATCGGGATATAAATACTTTTCTCCCTTAAGGTAATCTTCTAAAAAATTAAGTTCAAAGAGGGAAAGATGCCCTTCTTTAAAAACTTCCTTTATTGGCCAAGATAAATTCCATAGGCGAAAACCCAACCTATGGAATTGCCAAGCTTCAATATCTCTTTCCATCATCAAAAGCCAATACCATAAAAAAAATGCCCTTTGGCTTAAAAGCTTATTTTCATAAAGTTCACCACTTTGTTGTGGAAGGGGAAAGAGGATTTGGAATCCGAAGTTTCGGGCAAAGGGTAAAAATTTTTGCCATAAATTTTTTACATATTCTTTCCTGCTTTTTGTGTGGAAGAGCTCTTCAATTTTTTTTGTAATGTTTGGATAGGGCTTTGAAATCTCAAAGAAGTTTTTAATTGTTATGGAATCAAAGTAAACCATAAAGGGAAAGATATGGCTTACTCCAATGTTTTTTAAGTATGAAAGATGTTCTGACCATAGGGAAGTATCATCTGAAAAACCAGGGAAAAAGGGATATAAAAACCCCTTTACATTTTTTAAATTTCCCTTTATTTCTTCTTTAAAAAGTATGAAATTATGGACAGATAAAAGATTTAAAGTATCTTCGTAAGGCACAAAATTCTCAATTTTATTTAAAATTAAAATTACTCCCGATTGAGTTGAAAAAAAGTAAGGTAGTGATTTTTTTATTATTTGGAAGATTTCTTCTTCTTCTGGGATATCAAAAATTAAGATGCTTTCCCTAGGACTTTTAAAATTATTTATTTCTTTTAAAAAATTTTCATTTACAAACCAAATATCTTTTTCCCCTCCTTTTATAACTTGCCTTTTTTCAAAATTTATATAAAAGTTTTTAGATTCCTTTAACTGGTAAGGGTACATTGTTGTAGTGTGAAAAAAGTATGGAACTTGAACAGAAGAAAATCTTTTAAAGCTTGGAATGAAACTTTTATTAAATATTTTCATTTTTTAAAAATTTTTTCTAAGTATTTTGCAATTATATCAAATTCCAAGTGAACAGGGCTTGGTATCCTTAAATATTTTAAATTTGTGTTTTCTAAGGTAAAAGGCACAATAGAAACTTCAAAGGTATTTCCTTTCAAATTTGAGGTGGTTAAGGAAATCCCATTTACAGAAATTGAACCCTTTAAAACAACATATTTTTCAAAATTTTTTGGAAATTGTATTTTTAATATCTCTTTATCCTTAAAACTTAAAACTTTTCCTATGCAGTCAATATGCCCCGTAACTATATGACCCCCTAAAAAAGTATTAGGCGTTACAGACCTTTCAATATTTACTTTTGAACCCTTTGCCCAAAGGGAGGGATGGGACTTTTTTAAAGATTCCATTGATAAATAAAAAGTTAAAAGATTATCTTTAAAATCTTCTAAGGTTAAACACATACCATTTATGCAGATACTTTCCCCTTTTTTTAAATCTTTAAAGTTGTCTGCTTTAATTATGACTTTGTTTTTTTGAAAATTAATTATTTCACCTAAATTTTGAATAATTCCAGTGAACATAAAAGTCCTCTTATGTAAAGATCTTCTCCTATTTTTTTAAAAGAAAAGGGTTCTATCTTAATAGCTTCCTCTAAGGGAAGATTTACCTCTGAAAAGGTCTTTATTCCCCCACCCAAGAGCTTTGGACTATAAAAAAATGCTACCTCTTGGATAAGTCCTTCCTTTAAAAAGGAACTAGCTGTTTTCCCTCCCCCTTCAACTAAAATAGAATAAATTTCCATCTTTTTCAATTTTCTTAAAAGTTCCTTTAAAGGGAAACTTCCATTTATCAGGGGCATATTTAATATTTGTACATTTTCCTTTATTTTTTTATTTAATCCTTCCCTTAAGACCCAAATTACTTCACCATCTTCAAAGACATTATAACTTTCAGAAATTTTCCCTTCAGGATCTAATAAAATCTTTTTTAAGGGTTTTCTTGGAGGGTGTTCCCTTAACCTTTTTAACTTAGGATTGTCCCTTAAAATTGTATTTGAACCTAAGAGGATAGCATCCACTTCTTCCCTTAATAGTTTCCCCACCTTCCTTGTATTTTTTTCTGTAATCCATTTACTGGAGCTTTTAAAATCAGCAATGTATCCATCTAAGGTAGATGCCCATTTTAAAATGACATAAGGTAAATCAAAAAGATTATTATAAAAAAAGATTCTATTTAAAAAAATTGCTTCTTTTTCTAAGATTCCCAAAAAAACTTCAATCCCTGCCTCTTTTAACTTTTCAATCCCCTTTCCAAAAACGAGGGGATTTGGATCCTTTGTAGAAATAAATATCTTTTTTATGGGGCTTTTTATTATTTCATCCACACAAGGACCTGTCTTCCCAAAATGACAGCAAGGTTCTAAGTTTATATACATTGTGCTTGGGAGGTTCGTATATTGAAAATTTTTTAAAGCTACTATTTCAGCATGGGGTCCTCCTGGATGGTGGTGATAACCTTCGGATACTATTTGACCTCCTGAAACAATTACAGCTCCTACCATAGGATTGGGTGATGCAGTAAAATAGCCCTTTTTTGCAAGTTGAAGGGCTCTTTTCACACATTTTATATCAAAATCAGTAATTGGCATCTTATCCCAACTCCTTTGGATTTAAAATTAAAAACATTATTAGTAAAAGGATTCCCAAGGGACAGATAAGGGAAATAAAAACTTTAAAGGTTTTTTTAAAGGGGAAAGGTTTGGGGTTGTTTAAGCTTTCCATAATTTTTGAAAAACCAATTTTATATGCAATAAAAATGCAAAGCAAAAGGGAACCTACGCTTAAAGCAAAATGTCCAAATATAATATCCAAAAACTCTAAAAATCCCCTACTCTTTCCAAAAAATTTAATAAAGGTAGAAAAGGGTTTTGAAATTCCAAAGGAAAGGGCAGAAGGAATTCCTAATAAAAATGTTATAGTTGAAACAAGCAAAACTGCTTTTTTTCTTTTTAATCCCCTTTCATCTATTAAATAAGTTACAGGAATTTCAAGGAGGGAAATTGTGCTTGTTATTGAAGCAATTATTATTAAAAGGAAAAATAAGATTTCAAAAAATATTCCAAAAGGAAGGTTATGAAAAACAATGGGGAGGACTAAAAAGATTAGGGAAGCCCCAGCTTGAGGTGTTGTATTGGGTATAGAAAAAAGGGCTGGGAAAATCATAAGACCTGCTAAAAAAGCAATGGAAGTATCTGCAATAGCAATCCAAAGGGATGCCTTAAAAATATCTTCTTTTTGTGAAAGGTAACTTCCATAAGTTAGCATAGCTCCAACCCCTAAACTTAAAGAAAAAAATGCTTGTCCCATTGCAGAAATTAAAACCTTGGGGTTTATCTTATGAAAGTCAGGAAAAAGATAAAATTTTATACCCCTTATGGCCCCTTCAAGGGTTGTGGATTTAATCACTAAAACTAAAATTAATATAAATAAAAGGGGCATTAAAATTTTACAAATCCTTTCAATTCCCCCTTTAATCCCACCTAAAACAATTAAAGAGGTAATAAATATTATTAAAAATAAACCAAAAATTTGATAAAATGGGGATGTGGACATAGAAAAAAAGACATTTTTTGTATGCTCTATACTTGATAAATTTGAAAGCTTACCGGAAATTCCAAAAATAAAGTAATTAAAAACCCATCCTGCCACTACGGAATAATAAGATAAAATAAAAATAGAGGTAATAATATATAAATATCCTAAATTTTTCCAAGGACCCCTGGAAACAAAATTTTTAAAAATACTAACTACACTTTTTTGTCCTGCTTTTCCTAAGGATATTTCTGCATTTAAAATTGGAAGGGCAAAAAAAAGGACACATAAGAAATAAATAAATAAAAAAATTGCACCCCCATTTTCTCCTACCATTAAGGGAAATCTCCATATATTTCCTAAACCAATTGCAGATCCAGCTGCAACGAGGACAAAAGAAAGCTTTGAGGACCAGTTTTCCCTCATAAAACTTCTTCTATCAATTTAAAAGCTTTCTTTAATTCCTCTGAGGGTTCTTTTATTTGTTTTGAAAAAAGGTTATATATTTGTTTTACTTTTTCCTTATCTTGTAATTTTAATCCATTTATTATTTCCTTTAATGCTTGTAAGGAATCGGGGTCGTAAATACTTAAATTAAATTCCCTCTCAGCTATAACAAGGGCTAAGGATAAATTTTCCTTTTCCTTTGTAGAGGAAAGGGCTCTTTTGGGTTCTTCCTTAGACATATCAATAGAAGAAGGCAAACTCTTGAGTTCAGGAGCAAATTTTGCCAACAATAAATATATTTCTTTTTCAGAAGAAAAATTACCTACCAAGCGGGAGGTTTTTGAAATTTCCAAGTCCTCTGATTCTTGGATCATTATAAATGCCTGTGCCTTATCTTCAAGTAAAAGCTTTTTTGCCTTCACTTTCCAAGCAGTTAAATTTCCTTGGATGAGGCAGGTGTCTGCTGCTTCAATTTCTACAGCTTCTACATTTACTGAGGGTTCTACTTTAATGGAACCTTTCTCTGATTTTATTAAAGAATAATTTCCTGAATTTTGAATTACCAAATTGCCTGGTGTCTTTATAGACAATTGACCCTTCTCATTTACCTTTATTTCAGTACCCCTTGGAATTATCATAGTTGGATACTCTTCATTTTTTTGACTCATATAACCTCCCTTATATATATTAACATAATTTTATCTTCAAAAACTTCTTTTTCCCAACCCTTAAAACAAACTCCCTTAAACCAATATCTTTTAACTTAATTTCAGGGTTTGAAACCTTTTCACCATTTATTTCAACCCCCCCTTGGTTTAAAATTCTTCTACCTTCTGATGTGGAAGATACTACATTTAAATCCTTTAAAATTTTGCAAAGTAATAAATTTTCTTCAAATTTCACCCTAAATTCTGGGATTTTTTCAGGGATTTCCCTTTTAGAAAAGACCTTTAAAAAATTTTCCTTTGCCCTATCTGCATCACCCTTTGAATGGAAATCGGAGACAATTTTATGTGCCAATTCCATCTTTGTTTCCATTGGATGTTTTTCACCCTTTAAAACTTTATCTTTTAATTCTTCAATTTCCTTTTGAGAAAGATCCGTTAATAAAAGGTAATATTTCCACATTAAACCATCTGAAATAGATAAAATTTTTCCAAAAATTTCTTCTGGAGATTCATCTATTCCTATATAGTTGTTTAAGGATTTGCTCATTTTTTCAATTCCATCAAGACCTTCTAAAAGGGGCAAAGTCATAACAACTTGTGGTTCCAAACCATATTCTTTCATTAAGTTTCTTCCCACAATTAAGTTGAATAATTGGTCTCTACCTCCAAGTTCTACATCTGCATTTAAGAAAACAGAATCATAACCTTGGGCTAAGGGGTATAAAAGCTCATGCAAACTTATGGGCTGATTGGAGTTCCATCTTTTTGAAAAGTCATCCCTTTCCATAATCCTTGCTAAGGTATATTTAGATGCAAGAACTATAAATCCCTCTGCTCCCAACTTAGATAGCCATCGAGAATTAAAATCCACAATTGTTTTTCCAGGATCCAAGATTTTAAAAACCTGTTTTTTATATGTTTCAGCATTTTTTAAGACCTCTTCCTTTGTAAGTTGTGGTCTTGTGGCTTTTTTCCCAGAAGGGTCTCCAATCATTCCCGTAAAATCTCCAATTAAAAATATAACCTTATGTCCTAAATCCTGAAAGTGCTTCATTTTCCTTATTACAACTGTATGTCCTAAATGTATATCTGGAGCAGAAGGGTCAAAGCCCACTTTTACTATTAATTCCTTTTTATTTTTTAACTTATTTATTAGTTCTTCTGGTTCAATTAGATGCTCAACTCCCTTTTTTAAATAATCAAACTGTTCTTGAGGATTTAAGTCCTTAAAAATCATAGGTATATTTTATCATTTATCATAAAGGTTTTGGAAATAAAGTTCTCAAAGAATTCAAAAAAGGTATAAAATCCCTTTTCCCCCCATATCTTTTTTCTAAGATTTCTGTCAACTCTTGCCATTCCCTGTGAAAGACAATTTGGTTTTTCTTTGAAACTATATACTTTATTTCCTCTGTCATCTCCTTGTATTTTTCCAGGTATCCCAAAGATACTGCAGAAATTTCATGGGCATAAATCATTTCTGGAGCAATTCTAATAACTTCCTGAGAATATTTAAAGGAATTTTCAAAATTTTTCAAATATAGGGAGGTTTCAGCTAAAATTAAATTTATTGAAAGGAAATCATAATATTTATTTAAATCCCCTTTACCATTTATTAAGTAATCTATGGCTAAAATTGATAAACGAGCTGGATATTTTTTCTTTGCAATTTCTAAATAATTTTTCCCTTCTTCTTTTCTCCCTTCTTTAATTAAACAAAGAATGTAGTAATAAAGTGGTAAATTATTATCATAATAATGTCTTTCAATTTTTTTAAATTTTATTTCTTCAAAAAATTTTAAAGCATTTTTTATTTGCCCATCATAAAAATACAAAAGCCCATAATTAAAATAATTTTCAGCCAAATGTAATTTTATTGCTTGGGAATAAGGAGTCCCACCTAAGAAGGGGATATAAGCAAAGGAATGGGAATAGGAAAGATATGGTGCCTTAGCAATGGAAGCAGATAGGGCAATTGAGGACTCAAAATTTTTCTTTTCCTTTAAAAAATTATGAGAAGATATTCTCATTGCCCCTGCTTTTTGGACTTCTTCATAAGTTTTTTCATAATTTTTAATATCCATATTTTTTATAAATAAAATTCCATAAATTGCAAAAAATAATAAGATATTTTTTTGATTTTCCCTTAAGGTTTCAACTCCATAAAGGGCTAAAAAGATGGCAAAGGGTAAGAGGGTAATTCTTTGCCTTGAAGAAAAGTAAAAAAGGGATAAAACCATTAAATTAAAAAGAAAACAAAAAGTAATAGGGAAGGGGATCTTTTTAATCTTGAAAGATAGGGCAAGGAAAATTAATGCAGAAAAAATTCCAAAGGATATAAATTTGAAAAATCCTAATTTGTTGAAAATAATTATCAAAGAAAAAATGTCGTGGGCTTCATAGGAAGATAGATAAAGCCAAACTTTTTTTAAGAAATGTTTAATCCATATAAGGGGGTATGAAATTATGTAATTTAAACTTTTATTAAACCAGAAAAAATGGTTTTGAAAAAGGGATAGCTTTCCACCACTTTCATAATCTGCAACCTTTCTATACAAAGCATGAGCAAAATCAGCTTCTTTTCCTGAAAATTCTCCTTCCCAAAGTTTAATTGATTTTGGATATGTGGAAGCAATTCCCGTGGAAAGGGGGTTGTTTCCTTCATAAAAGACAGTTCCGGGGCTCATAAAAGTTAAAGTTGGAGAATTGGTTGCCCAAAGGGAAAAAAAGATTAATAAAAGTAAAGAGGTTATTAAAGGAATTAAGTAATAAATTCTATTTTTTTTGATGAAAAAGAATATGATTAAACTAAAAGGCAAGAGGGAGGGTCTTAAAAGAAAAGATAAAGAAAAAAAAGTTCCTGAAAAAAGGGAGCTTTTTCCAGATAAAAAAAATGTCATCCCTATCAATAAAAAAGAAAAGATAAGGGCTTCTGGTTCAATACAATTTAAATATAAGAGATAAGAAGGATACAAAGATACCAAAGTTGTTATAATATATGCAGAAAAAGATGAGACCCTTTCCTTTGCCCCTTTGAAAAATATGAAAAGAGAAACTATTCCAAAGAAGATTTGAAGATAGGGAATAATTATATAACTTTCCCTATATATACTTGCCAAAACACCATTTAAAAATAAATAAAGGGGGGAAAAATCCAAAAACCTTTCAGAGGGTTCAACCTTTGAAAAAAATTTTAAAGCATTCAAAGGATATTTTAAAAATAACCTTTGGGGAAAAATTATAAAATTATATACTAAATACCAGAGGAAAAGGTATAAGAAAAAAAGATATTCTAATTTTTTTTCTTTTTCTTTATCCAATATTACATTTGAACACTTGGAGGAGCTTCTTCATCCTTTGAGCCTGCTTTTCTTAAAGGCATTAGTATTAAGTAAAAGGCAATAGCAAGGGCAAAGATTACAGCCAAAAATCCAGGAGCTTTCCAATTTGGAATAATATCACTTATGGAAAAGAAACCCTTATCTCTAAAAAACACAACAGCAGCTACAATAAGTCCCATTAGGGCTTCCCCTGCAATTAAACCAGAGGCAGATAAAACCCCAGCATTTTCAACCCTTACCTTTTGGGCTTCATTATAATTCCTTTTCTTTACAATTACATCCACTACCCACCTTATTATCCCTCCAATAAAAATTGCAAAGGTTGTCTCTAAGGGTAGATACATACCAACTGCAAAGAGCATAGGGCTTTTTACTTTAACTAAAATTAAGGAAAGTCCCATTAGGATTCCTACAATGACAAGGGGCCAAGCCATTTCTCCACCAACAATTCCTTGGGATAAGGTTGCCATAAGACCTGCTTGGGGGGCTGCTAAATATTTATCCCCAAAGCCAACCCCACCTTGTTTTATGTTTGAAAAATGTAAAACATAAAGGGGAAAAAACATTAACAATCCTGCAATTACAACACCAATAATATCTCCCACTTGCATTTTCCAAGGGGTACCCCCAAGGATATGTCCTACTTTTAAGTCCTGAAGCATTTCCCCAGCAACAGCTGAAGAAACACAAACCACACTTGCCACCCCTAAGACAGCTGCAACTCCTTGATTTCCTGAAACACCAATAATAACCATTGTTAAAGCAGCTAAAATTAATGTAGCAAGGGTTAAACCAGAAATTGGATTATTTGAGGAACCAATCATACCAACCAAATTTCCAGAGACAGCAGCAAAGAAAAAACCCGTTATAAGCATTACCAGTGCAGCCATAATAGCTCCAGAGATTTTTCCCGAAAAATAAAAATATAAAAGGCACATTAAAACAAAGACAACAATTATACCAATAAGAACTGTTTTAAAATTTAAATCTTTATCTGTTCTTAAGGTTGTACTGTGGGTTTCTGCTGATTTTTTCAAATCAGAGATGGACCTCTTTAATCCTGCTTTCAAGTTTTTTCTCATTTTATATAGGGTATAAACAGCACCAACTAGCATTCCCCCAACAGCTATGGGTCTTACAATAAATTTCCATAAATTTTCTGTAAGTTTTATCCAAGCAGATTCAGAAGAAGGGTCAAGCCCTTGATTTGTAGCAAAATCTCCAATCATTGAAGGACCTAAGAAGAAGACCAAAAGGGGAACAAACAAACCCCAAGCCAAAAGTCCTCCTGCAAAATTTAAAGAAGCCAGTTCTGGACCAATGATATATCCAACACCTATATATGCAGGACTTACTGCTGGAGCAGAAACTGTTGAAGTTCCTCCCACATTTGAAATGGAATAGGCGTCCTTTTTAAATCCAAGGCGAACAATACTTTTTCCAATTTCCCCAATTTTAATTATAAAGTCATTTGACGCTTTGAAAACCCCAAAATCTCCTAAAAACTTAATCAATCCACCAAAACCCATTGCCTTAAAAAGTTCTGTTGCTGATTCTGCACCCTTTTGTCCTGCTTTATGGATTTCTCCTGCTGCAACTGATTCTGGAAAGGGCAAATCCCTATCTTCTACCATAACCCTTCTAAGCATTGTTACAAATAAAATTCCCAATATTCCACCAACTACCATCAAAGCACTTGCAGTTATATAATCCTTTAGTGTGTTAAATTGCCATAGACCCAAAATTACAAAAGCAGGTATTGTAAAAATTGCACCTGCAGCAACAGATTCACCTATAGAGCCAACGGTTCTTGCAAAATTTTCTTCCAATAAAGTGCCCCTCATTACCCTTAAAACAGCCATTCCAATTACAGCAGCAGGGTAGGTGGCTGCAATTGTCATTCCAGCCCTAAGGCCCAGATAGGCATTTGCAGCACCTAATACTACACTCATAATTAGTCCTAAAATTAAAGCTCTAATAGTAAATTCACTCATAGTTGTTTCTGGTTTTACAAATGGTTCATACTTAGAAGACATATTTTCCCCCTTATATTAAATTTTTTATTTTTGGTATTTACAATTAACTCATACCTAAAAAACAAATGACTTTCCTCTCTTAAAAATTTTTTTAATTTTAACTTAAAAAATCAAATTGGTCAAGTTTTATGCAAATCCAAAAAAATAGAAGTTGCTCTGTTTCATGTTGAATAGCACAAGAAAGTGGATACCTGATTTGTATATGGAAAATGGTGCAAAAGATATTAATAAAAATAGTTAATTTTATAGATCAGGAAATAGAAATTCATAACATTTCAATAATTGGAAGTGAAAAAATGGGTCAAAATTGCATTTTCAGAGAATACTCTAATTTAAACTCCTACCATGTCAGAGTGTGTGAAAACTTAAATTGAAAAAATGTTTTATTTATATTATCTATTTTTTCATTAGTATGATAATGTTTTTATGGTTTATCTATGCTATAGCTTTTGCTTCTTTTAATATCTTGTTTCTCCTTTCCTTTATCTTTAAAATTGCCTCTTTTAACTTCTCAAATCCAATTATTTTAAGCACCCTCTTTATATTATAAGCCAATAGAATC
>FWPU01004207.1_pt1 | contig 33983 bp, 26 predicted proteins | sample 2228361 | NCBI WGS metagenome assembly FWPU01 (sample SAMEA103939777, study PRJEB20133) | metagenome
CGGGGGCGGGAGGGCGGGGGCCCAGTCAGGCCGGCCGGGCGAGGCGGCCGGCAGAGCCGCCTCCTCCAGGTCGAACTCGGGGTGGGTGGCGAGAAACTGCCCAATGACAACCTCGTTCTCCTCCGGGGCAAAGGTGCAGGTGGCGTAGAGGAGCACCCCACCGGGCCGCACCAGGCGGGCGGCGGCCTCCAGAATCTGCCCCTGGCGGAGGGCGCAGCCCTGCACCGCCGCCGGGCTCCACTCGCGCACCGCCGCCGGGTCCCGGCGAAAGAGCCCTTCCCCGGAGCAGGGGGCGTCCACCAGGACGCGGTCAAAGTAGCCGGGGAGATGTTGGGCCAGCCGGTCGGGGTGGGCCGCGCTGACTATGGCGTTGGTCGCCCCCCATCGCTCCAGGTTGTCGGCCAGCGTCCGGGCGCGGCCGGGGTGGATGTCGTTGGCCCAGAGGAGTCCCTGGTGCTGGAGTCGGCCGGCGATCTGGGTGGCCTTGCCGCCGGGGGCGGCGCAGAGGTCCAGCACCCGCTCCCCCGGTTGCGGGTCCAGCAGGGGGACCGCCGCCATCGCACTCGGTTCCTGGAGGTAAAAGAGGCCGGTGGCGTGGAGGGGATGGGTTCCCAGGTAGGCCGTCTCGGGCAGGAGCACGCCCTCGGGGCACCAGGGGATGGGCTCGGCCGGCAGGGCCAGCAGGGCCAGGAGGTGTTCCAGGGTAACCTTGAGCGGGTTGCTGCGCAGGCCCCGTTGGGGCGGCCGTTCCAGGGCGGCCCGGAAGGCCGAGAACTCCGGCCCCAGGAGGCGGGCCATCCTCTCCAGAAAGGCCGAGGGGAGTTCTCTGCTCCCGGCCGGCTCCGAATCGGGCATGTCGTTTTCCTCCGCCCTCCTACCGTCGAGGGCCTGACGCATCCGGGGGGTATTATAGCGCATGGCGCTGTCGGGGGGCAAATCCCGCCACCCACACGGCCAGTGCCGGTCTTTTCTCTCGCCGGCTCTTAACCATTTGACCCGCTCCCCCTCTGTGTGCTACAATTCCCTTTGCCAGAGGTCTCGCTCAGGAGCAAGGAAATGCCTGTCGCAGAAAAACCTGCCGCCCCTTCGTTCTGGAAAATGTCCATGCCACCTTTTCCTTCTAGCGGTGAGGCCCGATGAGCCTGTCCGTCGCCATTCCCGCCCGCAACGAAGAACGTTACATCGCCGGTTGTATCGAGAGCATCCAAGGGCTGGCCGATGAGGTGCTGGTCGTCCTGGACCCCCACAGCGAGGACCGCACCGAGGCGATCGGCCGTTCGCTGGGCGCCCGCATCGAGGTTGTCCCCTTTGTCTCCTTTGCCCGGCTGCGCAACCGTTGTCTGGACCTGAGCCGCCACCCCTGGGTCTTTTTTCTCGACGCCGACGAGCGGGCCACGCCGGCCCTCTGTGAGGAGATTGCCGGGGTCATCCGGCAGGAGCCGGACCCGGCGGATCCGCAGGCGGTGGTGGGCTATTGGATGCCCCGGAAGAACTACTTTTTCGGTCGGCGGGTCGGGCACGGCGGCTGGTACCCAGATGAGCAACTGCGCCTCCTCTGGCGGGCACGGGCGCGTTACCCGGAGGAGCAACGGGTCCACGAGGTTGTCCAACTGCAGGGGCAGGCGGGGCACCTGGCCGGCCACCTGCTGCACTACAACATAGACACGCTGGCCGAGTTCCGGGCCAAGCAGCGGCGCTACGCCCGGCTGGAGGCGGAGTCGCTCTGGGAGCAGGGGCAACGGGCACGGCCCCGGCACCTCCTCACCCGGCCGCTGCGCGAGTTCTGGCGGCGCTACATCACCCTGCGGGGCTGGCGCGACGGCCCGCTGGGGCTCTTGCTCTGCGCGGCAATCGCCTACTATACTATGCAGACCTATCGCCATCTGCTGCGGAGACAACGACGAGTCTAGCAAGAAAGGACGGGCGCAAGACCGACCCAGATGGACGTTCCGGTTCCCGGCTCATCGTGCCCCCGTCGAACCTGCAGGGCTCTCCTTGCCCGCATGGGGGGGGTCTGTCCTGGCGGGGGCAGAACCCCGGCTACCCCTGGTTGAGACATGCCGGGCGGCCCTTTCGGCACGGGCCATCTCATCCAAAGGGGCGCCGACCAGGAGGTCCAGCCGTTGCACCTGGGGGTCGCCCACCACGAACCGCCGGGTGGGGCCCGCAGCCAGGCCGACCCTGATCGAAAGGGAGACCGTTCCCCCACCGGGGAGATGGACGGCGGCAAAGGAACGCATCGCCTCCTGCATGGCCAGGCCACAGGCCACCGCCCGTTCCCCCTCGTCATCGCCAAACCAGCAGGTGAGGCCATCGCCGAAAGCCCACCACACTGCCCCGATACCGATGCACACAGGAGATCAACGCCGTATAGATGTCGTTCAGCAAGCAGGTCAGTTCCTCCGCCCCCCGTCGAGGCCCCAGCGCATCCACCAGCGCTGCGGTGAGGAAAGCTGGCAATGTCCACAAAGAGGGCCGCGCCGGTGGTCTGCCGGGGAATCGGGCGACCCGAGGCCAAAGCCTGGCGGCGATCAACGGGCAGATATGCACTCAGCAGGCTCAGATCCATAGTACAGGCAGCACATTCGTGCCTGTACTCGTGCCGGTTTATTGGCAGAAAAACCCCAGATAGGGCCGGCACGAACTTGCGAAACCGTGCAGTTGGAAGATTCCAGGTTTGAAGGTTCAATCGAACTTGTAGGGCAACTCGTTGCCGGCAGGAGGTGCCTACCGAGGGCCGGCAGGACCAAGAGCACGTACTGGGGCCACCTGACCGGCCAGAGGCAGAGGAAGAGCAACCCCGGGCCGGCCGACGGCGCACCGCCCAGGGCAGCCCCAGCAGGCCCAGCGGCAGAAGGACCAGGTCGGCCAGGGCCGTCCGAAAGACGGTCGGGGGCCACTGCACCGGGAGGGCCTGGGGCAAGGTGCGGAACGGGTCCCACCAGGGCACCTCCCCTCGCGTCTCGACAACCTCCCGGGCATAGTCGCCGTGAAAGGCCAACGACTCCTACAGGCGGAGCGGCAGGTTCGGCCAGAGGAAAGGGTCGGCCGGCAAAAAGGCGACCAAGGCGACCGCGCCGTAGAGCAGAATCCACCGCCGGCGCCGCCACAGGTAGAAGATTCGTGCATCCAGCATCTCAATCCCTACAAATCGCGCAGGATGGCCGCATACAGGTGCAGCCGCTCCCGGCGCAGGGGGCGTTTGTGCCCCAGAAGGTACTTGGCCCCCTCCAGGAGCCACTGCCAGGCGGCCATCGTCAGGAGAAAGAGACGCAGCAGGCCGGCCGCGGCCGGCCCCCAGACCTGTCGGGTATAGCGTATTTTGCTCTTTTGAAAAAAGAGGTGCCGTCGCAAGGGCACCTGGGCGGTGGAACGACCCTCGTGGTGAACCACCTGGGCGGCGGGCAGATAGTGCACCCGCCAGCCGACCCGCCGCACCCGCCGGAACCACTCGGTCTCTTCAAAGTAGAGGAAAAAGCCCTCGTCCCAGCGGCCGGCCTGTTGAAAGACCTCCCACCGCGCCAGCAGGCAGGCCCCCACCAGCCAGTCCACCTCCTGCTCCTGGTCGTCGGGGCGGTCGCGCAGATGGTAGCGCCGTGCCCAGGGGTTCCCCGGCCAGAGGAGTTCCAGGGGAGTGCTCTCCCAAAAGAGGGTGCCGAAGGTGGGAAAGCGGCGCCGGGAGGACTGCGGCGTGCCGTCGGGGAAGCGCAACTGCGGGCCAACGACGCCGACCTCGGGGTGGGCCTCCAGGCAGGCGACCAGGTGGGGGATGGCCGGCCCGACCACCTCAACGTCGGGGTTGAGGAGGAGGAGATAGCGAGGGTTGACCGCCTCCAACGCCCGCAGGCCGGCGTTGACGCCCCCGGCAAAGCCACGGTTCTCCGGCAGTTCCAGGAGGCGGATGTGGGAAAACTTCCCCCGGAGCATCTCTGCGCTGCCGTCGCCGGAGGCGTTGTCCACGACCAGGGCCTGCCAGGAAAGGTCGCTTTCGGCCAGGGAGCGCGCCAGCGAGCACAGGCAGCGCGCCAGCAGGTCGCGCACGTTCCAGTTGACGATGAGGACGGCCAGATCCACCTGGTCCTCCATCAGCCGGTGCATCTTGCAGAGGCCATCGCTAACCTGAAAGAGGCGACGGAACCTTGCCTGGAAGAATTCCCCTTGCCTGAAACCGGCCGGGGGTGCTGACCACCTTTGCGGCCATGGTCCAGGCCTAAATTGCGCAAGGTGTCAGGAGAAGAAACAATCCGGGCACCGGAACGTCTGGGGGGTTCAGGCGAGTGCGGCAACGTGGCCGCCATGCAGGACTCAACACCGGAAGGCACCGTCGGATGTGTGCTCCCCCTACATCGTGCGTTGGCGATCGGGACGTTGAGGGACATCCTGCGGCAAGCGCAGGTGACACCTGACAAGTTTGTGAAGAACCTGTAGGGCACGAAACTCCCTCTCAGGAAAATTTACCGGCGCAGTGGGCTAGTATACGGAAATGCCTTGCCTGCTCTACCCGACGCCCGGCCCCGGCTCCTCCGGCACAACCAGCCACATGACCAGGTAGACCCAAAGGCCCAGCGAGCCAAAGAGCACCGAGAGGGCAAAGGCCACCCGCATAATCGTCGGGTCCACTCCCAGGTACCCGGCCAGGCCGGCACAAACCCCGGCGATCATCCGATCGTCTCGGGAACGGTACAACCTCTTTTTTTCTGCCATCTGTACCTCCCCGGAACGGCTGCGGGGCGACCGGCTGTAGTCGCCCCGCAGCGGTCCCGCTCCAACCTACGGCTGCCAGACGTTCTTCAGATAGTTTGGGATGTCCACCGCCTCCCGGGGACCGACCAGAATCTGCCAGTCGGGCATCTCATCTTCCAGTTCGCCCAAGAGGGAGGAGACGTACCCGGGGATGATCAACTTGCGGTGGGACACCCTGGAAGCAGCGTCGAACTGCTTGACCGACTTGGCGATCTTTTCGGCGTCAAACTTGCCCGCCGCCCAGGCGGTAAGCACGCTCATCCCCTCCGAGTCGGTAATCAGGAGCCAACCGGGCACACCGCTGCCTTCGACCTCGCCGGCCACGCTAAAGTAGGTCAACGAAAAGTTGGTCGTGACCATCAGCGGCGACTCGGCGCCCGGTGTGCCGACCTCATAGAGGCCAGGGCTGACCTGAATCGGCTTTTGCGGGTCGGTATAGATGTTCAACCGCAGCGTCAGGAGGGGATAGACCAGTGCCGGGGAAAAGTGGTCCAGCACAATGACCCCGGCGTACTTGGAGATGTGCTCGGCGGCGAGGGTCGCTTCCTCCAGCGCATCCTTGGCCCCCTCTCCGGGGAAGGTGACCATCGGGTACCCCAGGGGGCGAAAGTTCTTCTTCAGGGCCAGCCGGCGGAGGTGGGTGAGCATATGAAGGGAGCCCAGCGCGTCCCGCACCGCCGGGTCTAGGACGATATCCTCGACCCCGGCCCCCTTGACCTCCTCGGTCAGTTCGGCCAGGCCGTCCAGGTCCTTGGCGCGCACAGCCAGAGGCAGGCCGGCTTCTTTGGCCAGCTCGGCCATTGCCTCCCAATTGTCTGCGGTCGCGGCGTAGAGGAGGGGCCGCTTGCCCCCCTCGGCGGCCAGGGCGGCCTTGAGCGCGTCGGGCGACTCGGCCATCAGGATAAGCGGCTTTTCGGTCAACCCCCGCACCCGCCCGACGCACCCAGCAAAGGTCTCCGGGTCGCCGGAGGCGTTCTCCACGGCAACACCGTTCAATCCCAGCATCAGGCCGACCCGCTCCACGGCGTAGCCCATCGCCTCAGAGACCTTTTTCTCCACCTCGGCGGGGTCTGCGGTGTCCCGGACGCGCAAAAAGATGCCCGGCTCGTGGTAAAAGGTCTTTTCATGGCGAAAGAGGACCGTCTCGTTGCCCACTTTGACCTGGTGTTCACCCTCCCCAATCGCAACCAGGCGAATCGGGGGAGCGGCAGCGGCGGCCAGGGCCTCTTTGGCCTCTTCCGAAACGTAGGGACAGGCGTCCAGTTCGGCCTGCTTGGCGGCCAACTTCATGGCAAAGGACAAACAGGTAGGAAAACCACATTCCTTGCAGTTCGTCTTGGGAAGCAGTTTGTAGATTTCCAGACCACTCAAGGCCATCGTTACGCCTCCTTCTGCCCCATCAACCGGTCAATCAGGTGGACCGTCCGGCGAATCGTCTCGGGATGGCGCAGGACCAAAATGTCTGCGCCGGCCATCAGCAGAGCGGTGGCCGTCAGCATCTCCCAGGCGACCGACCGCTCGTCCAAGTCTCCCCAGGCCTCGGGGACACCCTCGTTGACCTTGGACTCTTTCTGTCGCCACGACTCCAGGCCGGCGGTGCAGATGAAGGGGAGTTGGGTCATCTTGTCTCCGGTCAGCGCGGCGATGCGCAGCCGTTCCATCACCGAGTAGGTGTACTCCAGGCCATAGCCCAGCGCGCCGGTGGTCGGGTCAATCAGGATGCGCTCCAGCGGGAGCCCCATATCGCTGATCAGGATGTTTAACTGTTTGGCCAGGTTCACGTCAATGGGAGATGAAGCGACGACCAGGTGGCCGTAGCCCAGGGCAGAGGCGACGATGGTGCGGTAGTTCTTGTCTTCGCAGAGGCCCAGGGCCAGGCGTTCGCCGGCCGCGGCCTCGGCGACGGCGGAGAGGACCTCGTTATCGGCCTCAGGTTGGCCCGGTCCCAGGACGATCAGAGGCACCTCCACTCCGGCCAGGATCGCCTTGACCGTCTCGGCCCCCTCGGCCGGCGAACGGCCATCACCGTCGGGGTTGGTCCCCTCCAGCCGAACGCAGACCAGGTTCGCGCCCAGTTCGACGCCCCTGGCCGCCCAGGCCACCGGGTCTTGGAGGAGGTCTCCCCAGGCCTCCTCCAAGAGCGGCGACCAGTCGGCGGGATGGCGGTCCAACACCTCCACGGCAACCACCGGACGGTGGGGGATCGCCCCCTCATAGTGGAGGAACGGCAGGGTCTTTTCTCCACCCACCGTTACGGTGCGCCCGCGCGTACCGCCCTCGGCGGGTGTTGCCCCCAGCGTGACCTCCAGCACGCCGCTGCTCCACGCTTCTTTGGGAATTGCAACTGGCATCTTTGCCCTCCTTCAACATTGATCGAACCGGTTTACTGGCGTTCCCAGAGCCACGGCCGGCCCCACATCGCATCAATCACATCGGTCGTCGAGATAATGCCCACCGGAATCCTGGCCCCACCTTCCTCACGGGCCACCAAAAGGCGGTGGAGGCGGTGTTTGAGCATCTTTTGGACCGCCTCCGCGAGGGGGGCCTCAGGGGAGATGCTGTGGACCTCCCTGGTCATCACGTCGGCGGCCTTGAGGGCGTGGAGGTCCTGCCCAAAGACCCGCAGCAGGTCCATGTGCGAGATGACCCCCAGGGCGTGGTCTACCTCGTCCACCACGATGAGGGCGTGCACATCGGTGGCGTTCATGATGCGGGCCACTTTTTTGAGAGGGGTGTCCGGTGCACAGGTAATCACACCACGGTGCATGGCGTCCTGCACCGTGGTTCTGTCCAGATAGGTCATTACCGGCCTCCTTATCTTTTTCGGGCAATCCCAGTTTCTTATTTTACCCCGAAACAGAGATTTTGGCAACTGGTTCGGCTCAAAAAAATTCCCCTGCCCCCGCCGGGACCGGTGGGGGCAGGGGAAGACGTTCGCCTTAAAAGATCGGCGGCAAGGTCAGGGCGGGATGCTCCTTTTCCTCCAGGTAGGCTAGCAGTTCCTCCACGGTGGTAGCGACCCGCTCGTCGGCGATCTTGTCAATCAGGTCGGGGTCGCCCTCGCGGATGGCCACCTCCTTCAGTTCCTCGGCCATCGTCTCCTTGAGGAAGGAGGACATCCAGACGACCCGCTTGAAGCCACCATCGGCGGAGATGAACTTTTTGCTCAGGAGGTAGTATTTGCCCACCCCCATCACGCCGGGGGTCTGCAGGCCGCCGCCGGCCATCCCGGCCAGGGTGGAGAAGGTCATGCCGGCCGGCGTCATGCTGGGGTCCTCGCGGGAAACGACCATGATCCCGTTCGCCTCAGGGATGAGCATAGCGATACATTCGAAACAGCCGCAGTTCTTGACCCAGACGCCATTGGCATAGTAACTGTGGATGTCCATCAGGGTCAGGTTGTAGACAAAGTCGTGCTCCTGGTCGTTCGCGACCGCCTCGACCTGGACGACCGGGTCCAGGAAGGTATCACTCTCCAGGAACGGCTCGAACTCGGGGGCGAGTTCGGGTCTCACCCCCAGGACGCGCCGGAGGCTGTCCTGCACCGGGCGGGAGCGGGCCGTGCGATAGTCGTAGCGGGTGGAGGGCGGGAGGATGGTCGCTACCCCGAGGGCCTCGGCGAGTCGCCGGCCAACATGATAGGGCAGGACATCCTCCAACGACTTGCTCAGGCCTCGGCGCGGCAGGCCGGCGATCTCTTGCAGGAGGGCGGCCTTGCGGGGATGGCGTGATGGGATCACCTCGGCGAAGCGGCGCAGGCTGCTTCCGTGGAGGACCAGTTGATAGACCGAACCGGCATGGCGGAGCGAGGCCACAAGGCCCAAGCGGTGGAGAAGGAGTTTGAGGTGGCGGGCCGTCCGCTCGTCCTCGATGCAGAGGTAGGCCTCACCTGAGGGCCGGCGACCGTTCTGCCGACGCAGGCGCACACTGCCGTCGCCGTCAAAGTGGCCGGCCAGGAAAGCGGCGACCCACTCCTGGGGCAGGCTGAGCAGTCGCCCCAGGTCCTTTTGCCCCTCGCCGGCCATCTTGACGCCCAGGGCATCGGCCAGAATGCCCAGGAGGGGATTCGCCCCGTAGAGGCTGTAGCCGGGTCGGCGGGAGTGGCTCGGTCGTCCCGCGATCTGGGAACGGCCGGCCGCTTTCCCCTGCCGTCCAAGCCGGCGGCCGGGGAAAAGCCGCCGATAAAGGTCCTCGACCGCGTCCAAGAGGGCCTCGTCGGTGTTGACCAGGTTGACAAAGCACTCATCGCGCCCGCGACGGGAGAGGGAACCATCCGCCGCCAGCAGCCCCAGCAGGTAAAAGAGGTCCGCGTTCAACTCGGGGAGCGTCCAGGTGGACGAGCCAATACGAACCTGGCGAATCTGCCCCTTGAGGCGGTCCCAGTCCTCGCCGGCCGCAGCAAGCAGGACCTTGAGGTCGCCGAGCAACCAGGCGTGGTCCTCCGCCGAGGGTTGCCGCACCGAGGCCGCCCGGCAGGCCGCCGCCGGCGAGCCAAATCGCTGCTGGAGGATCTCTTTCGCCTGATCCAGGAAGGCGCGGTCGGCCACCTGCAGATCGTCGGGGAGCAGGTCTATCGTGGCGGGTTGCCGTTCGGGCAGGCGCAGGTGGCGGAGGGCATAGACGCGGTCTCCCTCGCGCACCCCGTCGGCGCGTACCCAGACCTGGCCCTCCGGGCGATCCACGGCGATGCGGTGGTTCGGCGTCAGGAGGAGTTCATTGCCCGAGCGGGTGCGCAGGCGGATCAGCCGATCCGGGGCCGGGTTCTTGTGCATACCGACGATGCGGTCGGGGCGGGTATGGCCGTCCGGCCCCTGGGTCAGCGCTGCAGCCCGGTGGAAGGTTTCTTCGATGTGGTCATCCACAAAATCGCCGATGGCCACAGGTCGGTCATCCACAATGATCTCCGCCTCGCGGGTAAAGCACGCCGTCATCGGGTTCTCGATGATCGAGTACATGGACACTTCCTGGACGGCGCTATGGGAGGTCTGCTGGACGAACTCGTTGACCTTGTCAAAGTAGCCCTTGACCGGGTCCAGGCAGCGGCCCTTGGGGATCGGCTGGTTGGGACCGGTTGGGTTGATCTGGAACGATGCCTTGCAGTCGAGCCAGTTGTAGGCCCCGCAGAGGCCCAGTCGCTCCGGCGAGATGACGCAGACGTGGTTGGGAGCGAAGGACTGGCAGTTTTGGACGACGATCCCGTTGACCACATAGTTGTGCGTCTCGGCCACGCTAAAGTTATAGACCCGGCCGTCGCTGCTGTCCACACGGATGACCTCGCGGACGCGGCGCAACTGCAGGTCCGAGGCGGCCCAGGCCCGTAACTGGCGGTAGCAAGGGTCGTCCGGGTCCACAAATCCGGCCAGGGCGTCCAAAAGTTGCCCCAGTTTGACCCGTGACGGCCGGCGTTGCCCCGCCAACCAGGCCTGTAACGTCTTGTAATTCACCGGGAGCCGGGTGACCCGCAACCCCCGAGGGCGGGCCTGCTCCACCAGTTCCCGGAGGAGATGGCTGCAGAACAGCGGGAGCACGTCGGAGCGGACCCCGTGGCGCGCGTCCTGCGGCGGCGTATCCTGCAAAAGCGCCCCCTTTTGGGGATGCTCCGAGGAGATCAGGTCTCGGAACCGTTCAAAGGCCCGGCCATGGAGAGTACCCACCTGGTAGCCTCGCCGAATCTGGGAGATATAGGCGGCGATGCCCAACTTTTTCAGGAGGAGGTAGAGGTGGCGCGCCTCGCGGTAGGTGCGGGTGGTGAAAAAGGCCCGTTGGCGGCTGACGTGGCCATCCCCGTCAAAGAGACCGCGCAGGAAAGCGGCTACCAGGGGGGCGGGCAGGGTCGAAACACGATCGCCACGCCACTTGCCCTCCTGCCCAGAATCGCCGATTCCCAGGCCGGCCAGGAGCCGCCCAAAGAGGGGGTGGCAACCATAGCAGACCTCGCCCCGGCGTTCGCCCTCGATGCGCCGGTCGCCCTGCTGGCTCATCTTGGCTTCCAGCGGGTAGCGCTGTGGGGGTTCGCCAAAGAGATCGCTGAGGATGGCGCAGAACCGCTCCACCAGGGCCGGTTCGGGGTTGCTGAACTGGACGTAGGTGCCGCTCTGGCCTTCCTCCCCATGCCGGCGGACCGAGCCGTCGGCGGCCACCAGGCCGGCCGCATAAAGTAGGTCCTCGTCCAACTCGACCCGGCGTAGGGTACAGCCGTGTTGGAAGGTGCGGAGGGATTGTTTTTCCTCATCCCAGTCCCAGCCGACGGCCCTGACGATCCGCCGGACCTCCCCCAGGGTCAGCCGCTGGCGGGGCAGGTCTGTCCGTTCGCAGAGCGCGCTGTAGAGGCGGCCGTAGGGGATCTCGAGAGAGCGCGCCGCCTCGACGTAGGAGCCGAACTGGGCCAGGACCCCCGCGCGCAGGCGGGCCAGGAACGGCTCATCGCTCACGCGATAGTCGTCGGGGAGCAAGTCCACGATGTAGTGAGGCCCGGTCGCTGTGGCCGGGGCAGGGCCCTCCCCCTCGAAGAGCCGATCACCGGGCTGCAACTTGCCCGCCGGCACCCACTGCAGACCGGTCGGTGTATCCACCAGAACGCGGTGGTTCGCGGTCAGGGTGAGCGAGTTGCCGTTGGCCAGGCGGATCGTGACCAGTTTCTGCGGGGCGGGGTTGATAAAGAGTTCCTCCACGGGGCGGATGTCCAGACCGGTCCGGTCGAAGGTCAGCACGGAGAGGTCTCGTTCTTCGACCACGGTATCCATCAGCCGCTCCACCGGCATGAAGGAGCCATCGGGGAGGACAATCTCCTCCCCTTCGGGGAGGCACAGCGTGCAGGAGTAAAACTCCTCCACGGCATCGTCGGTTAGGTCGGCCAGACGCTGGTTGCGGTAGTTGTAGGCCTCGCGGGCCAGGGCCAGCCACTCCTCGACCTTTTCCTTGTCGGTATAGATCGTCACCTGGACCTTGTCCACGATGGCGCCAAAGTCGGCGTGGAAACGGGCATGGAGGATCTTGCCAAAATCCTCCAGGGAAAAGCCCTTCTCGGTGGCGGCTTTGGAGATGCGAATCCAGGCGATGTCGCGCTGGCCGATGTGCTGGATGCCGGAGGCGCCGTTGATAAAGTAGTGGATCTGCCGCTCCAGGACCGGCTCAAAGTCCTGTTGCATCTTGCGGCCGGCCACCTCCACGACGATCCCCATATCCATCGAGCCGCCTTCTTCAACAGCGTCAAAGGCCGGCCCGACCACGGTAATCCTGCCGTCCTCGACCTCGTCCAGGCCCACCATGCGCAGGTACTCGAAACAGCGGGAGTTCTTGCCGCCAAACTCGATCCGCATGTCGGCCCGGCGGACCCGCTCCCCCTCAAAGGCCGAACCATAGGGCACCGGAATCGGCACCTCGGTGACCTTGACCTTGACGCCGCGCACCTCGATGCACTTCTGGACCAACTTTTTGGCCCGCTCCAGGTCGTTCTCGCCGGGGATGTCGTCAAAGGGCATCGAGACGACATGCTCGTACTGGGTCACACCGGTGGGGAGGACCTGGGGAATGATCGTGTCGGCAATGGTAGGAAAGCCGTAGGAGATGGCGCCGGCAGCGGTGGCATACTTGAGGTCGTCCACCTCACCCAGGGCCAGGACAAAGGCAAAGACGCGGTACTTGTTGTAGAGGAGGATCTCGCGGGTCTGGCCGCCCTTCTTGCCGCCGAAGGTCAGGGCGGAGCGGGTGGCAAAGCCCAGGGCATAGATCGCCGAGAGCGTGTCGGTGCCAAAGGGGACGGTGTAGGTATCGTAGCCCAACTCGACCCCTTCCTCCATCAACTGATGGATGATGCTGCGCCCATCCACATTTCCGCAGAGAAAGACCAGGATGTTGCGCTGCTGCAGTTGGCGGACAATCTCGACGGCCACCTGGTTCGACTTGGCCGCGCCGACGATGGCGGCAAAGCCAGGCATGCGCCCATCCACCAGTTGGATGCCCCAGGCGCGTAACTGGATGTCATCAATCGGGCCGTTGGCATAGCCGCTCGCTTCGGGCGCGCTGGTGCCGGTCAGTTCCAGACCGGGGATACGCTCCGGTTGCTCGCCCCGGACAAAGCGAATCCCCTCGATCGCCTCCTCGGCCAGCAGGGTAGCCACCCCACAGTCCAGGGCCTCGCCCAGATAGGGCAACCAGTTTTGGTCCTCGGGGACGGGGTGCAGCAGGGCGCGGGCCCGCTGCAACACCGGCCCCAGGTCGCTCAACTTTTGCACCTCGATTCCGGTAAAGCCCAAGATCACCGGCAGGTAGTAGGCCGTGTTGATAAAGGCGACCGGGGTATCGGGGCCCAGTTCGGCGATCGCCCGGGCCAGCATCTCTTCGGCTTCTTTGACGATGGCGTTCGCGCCGCGAATCGCTGCCGTAGCGATGTAGCGGGACATGCTCTCCTCCTTATTCCACCTGCTCTAGGCCCCTGGCGCTGTAGGGGCTGACGGGTACACCTTTTTCCCAAGCCTGCAGATAGCGCAGCATCAGGGCATCTCCACTGGCCCCGAAGCGGTTGGGGACGTACTCGGCGAGACCAAGGGCCTGCCGCTTGGCCTCGATATGGGCAAAGGAGCGGGCCAGAATCTCATCGGCGTCGTGGATAAACTCGAACTTGCCGCCAACCCGCTCCTCCCAGCCCTTGCTGATAAACTCGGTGACCGTTTCGCTGGCCTCCACCGGGCTGGTCCCGCCAAAGATCGTGTAGACCCCCGAGGCCACCAGGTAACAGCCGATCGAGACGGCCTTTTCGCTCATCCACTCCGGGGCAATGCCCACTCCGGGGATGTCGCTGATGTCCTCGCCCAGGCCGCCCTCGGTGGCCATCTGGGTCAGGACGGTGAGGATGCGCGAGTTGTCCACACAGGAGCCCAGGTGGAGCACCGGCGGGATGCCCAACGCCTCGCAGACCTCGCGCAGGCCCGGCCCCACATCCTGCCAGGCCACCTCCGGCCGGAGCAGGCCGTACTTGGCCGAAGAGAGGGCGCCACAGCCGGTCTGCACGACCAAGACGTCGTTTTTGATAAACTCACGCACCAGATAGTCGTGCATCTCGTCCTGGGTGCAGGTGCGGGGGTTGTTGCAGCCGGCCACGCCGGCCACGCCGCGCAGCCGCCCCTGCATGATGGCGTCGTTCAGCGGGCGGAAGGAGCCACGATAGTAGCCGCCCAGCATATAGTTGATATACTCGTGGGAAAAGCCGGCCACGATGTCGCTGCTGAAGCGGGGGATATGGGTCTCGCCCCGGTTGGGATAGTTGTCAATGGCCCGGCGGACGATCTCTTTGGCGATCTCGAGCGCGCGGCCCTCGTCAAACTCGATGTGGATGGCATTGTGAATCTTGACCTTGGGCGAGGTCGTAATCAGTTGGGTGTGGTAGCGCTGCGAAAGCGGCACCAGCGACTCCATGATGCACTGCACATCCACCACCATCGCCTCGATCGCACCGGTCATCACGGCCAGTTCCTGGCTGAGAAAGTTGCCCGCCGTGCCCACGCCCTGGCGCATCAGCACCTCGTTGGCGGTACAGCAGATGCCGGCCAGGTTGATTCCTTGGGCCCCCTTGCTGCGGGCGTACTCGATCAGTTCGGGGTCGTTGCAGGCCACGGCGATCATCTCGGAGAGGGTCGGTTCGTGACCGTGGACGATGATGTTGACCTGGTCTTCGGCCAGGATGCCCAGGTTGGCCTGGGACTGCAGGGGCACCGGCGTACCGAAGAGGACGTCGGTGATGTCGGTGGCCAGCATGGAACCGCCCCAACCGTCGGCCAGGGCACAACGCAGGGTGGCCATCAACAGGTGCTCATAGTCCTGGTCGTCCCCCACGTGGGTGCGGTGGAGGATGTCCACCACCTCGCGGTCAATTCCCCGGGGAACGAGGCCCCACTTGCGCCAGATCTGCTGCCGCCGTGGGGGCGCCCGGTTGATGAAGGGCAGTTCGCCTCGCTGCTGCCCAAAGAAGGAGACCATCCGGCTGGCCACGTCATGGGCAATCTCGAGCGTTTCGCGGCCCTGGACAGGAATGCCCAGATACCCGGCCACCTGGCGCAGTTTGCCCTCGTCACGGATGCGATAGTCCGGGGCATGCCCCTCGGCCACCGCCAGGAGGGTCAAGGCCAGGTCGCGTCCGTGGTCCGAGTGCGCCGCCGCACCGGCGGCGACCATGCGGGCCAGGTTGCGCGCCGTCACCGTCTCCAGGGTGGCCCCACAGACCCCGGTCTGGTCCTCCTTCATCAACCGGCACGGTCCCATGTGGCAGTTCTTGCAGCATCGGCCGACGTGCCCGATCGGGCAGGGTTTCATCGCCTCCGCCCGGCTAAAGGCGGTAGGGATACCCTCCTGCTCGGCCAGTTCCAGCATCTCGCAAACTGCGGGGTCAATACTCGTTACTTTCGCCATGGATCACCTCTCTGCAACGCTCCGGCCTGGGGCCGACCTCGGTCTAGTACCGGCGGAAATCGCCGGACATTTCGATGTCCAACGGGTTGGTGCGCGTATCGCGCGGGTACCAGGTATGCCAGAACGAGCCATCCTTCGCCGCCGGTTGCAGCCGGGCCAGTTCCAGGGCCTCCCCTGGCCCATAACCGGCCTTCTGCAACACCTCCTGCAGGGCCTGCGCAGAGGTGACGGCCGGGTCAAAGGTGACCCAGACCTTTTTCAGGAGGGCACTGGTGCGCACCTCCTCCACCCCCCGGGTCTGCAGGAGCAGTTCCCGAACGGCCAGGACATGATGGTCGGCGTACATTCTGGGGATATCAAAAGACACATTCTCCATCGAAAACCTCCTCTGAACGGTTCGTCCACAGCGACGAACTGGAGCCGGGCACACTGACAGGTATTGTACTATAAAACGCCCACCAGGGCAAACAGCCCTTTCTCGGCAGGCCAAATCCCCATCAGGCCCCTCGCAGCGGGGACGGACAGCACGCCTTTATCTTGCCTCAACAGGCCGGCCGGGGCAGTGATGGGGGTTACAAAAGCACCCCCCCGGCCGGCGGGCAGAGCGGGCCGACTCCGCCGGCGACGGCCCTACGGTCGTTCCGGGCGCACCCAGACCCGTTGCCCGTCGCTGAGGACCTCGATCGTGCCCTGGAGGTCGGTGCGGTAAAAGGGGACGCCGGCCTCGCGGAGGAGGCGTAGGGTGCGGGCATCGGGCCCCTGGTGGTAACCCGAGCCGGTCGAGACCAGGGCCAGCGCGGGCCGGACCGCCTGGAGGAACCGCCGGTCCAGCACCTCCGGCCCCGCCTGCCGGGGCACCAGAAGGAGGTCGCAGGCAAGGTCAGCCTCGCGGCTGCGCAGCGCCTCCTGGGCGGCCGGCCCGGCCGCCGTCGGCAGCAAGGCACAAAAGCGGCCATAGCGCAGCCGCAGGACCAGGGCGTCGTCCTCCCCACCGGGCAACGCGCCCGGAAGGACCTCGGCCTCCGGGTGCAGCACCTCCAGCACCACCCCATCGCCGGCCTCCAGGCGCGCCCCCCGTTGCAACGGCAGCACCCGACTGCCCTGCGCATCGAGGAGGGCCAGCCAGCGGGTGCTCCCCTCCCCCGAACGCAGGCGGCCGGGCCGGCCGGCCACCTGCGCCCGGTAGCGCTCCACCAGCGCCACCGGGCCGGCCATCCGCTCCGGGGCTGTCTCGGTCAGGAGAACCATATCCAGTTCGCGCTCCCAGAAGGGCAGGCGGGCCCCCAGGTTCTCCAGGAGCGCGGTGGGGTCACCCCCGCCGTCAATGAGGAGGTGGCGGCCGGCCGGCGTCCGCACCAGGATGGCGTTCCCCTGGCCCACGTCGAAAAAGTAGAGGTGCAGACGACCGTCCGGGCGGGCCTGCACCAGGGCGACACCGGCCAGGAGGAGCAGCAAGGCCGGCGGGAGCAGCCGCCAGAGGAGGGGGATCTTTTGCCAGAACTCGCGCAAAGCCCTCGCTCCCTCACCCATCCGATCTCATCTCTAGAAACATCCCCACCAGCCCCTATGGAAAATCGCTCAGAGTAAGCACGAAAAGATAAATCTTTTTTCATCATTTATTATACAATAAGAGATTACATCTGTCAAGAGGCGGGGGCAGGGAGCAACGCTCTCGCAGGGGGCCACGGCCATATCAAAGTCATTGGCCGCTGCCGGGAAGGGCCCGGCCTCGGCGCCCGTGCCGCGTAGAGCCGGCCCGACAAGGCGCCATCGCACGCGCGCGTCACGTGCCTACAGCCGGGCCCTGGCCATTCCTGCCACACCGACGCGACTTTGGTATCGCCGTGGCAGGGGGCCTGTTCGCTGGACAATCCGGCCAAAAGTTGCTAAAATGGCCTCGAAACCAGGAGAACCGAGCGATAAGGAGGTGTCCCGATGCCAATGATCGCCGAGAAGGATCAACAAACGATTCGAGAATGGTTCAAACGGCTCCAGAACCCTGTCCGTCTGGTCGTCTTTACCCAGGAGGTCGAGTGCGAATATTGCCGGCAAGCCCGCCAGATGTGTACAGAGATCGCCGCCCTCTCCGACCTGGTCTCGGTGGAGGTCTATGACCTGGTCCGCGATCAGAAAGTGGCTCAAACCTATGGCATTGACAAGATTCCCGCGGTGGCCATCATCGGGGAGCAAGACTATGGCGTGCGCTACTACGGCTTGGCCGCCGGCTACGAGTTCACCGCCCTGGTTGAGGACATGATTGACGTCTCGACCGGAGAGCATGGCCTGAGTGAGAACACCCTGAGCGAACTGGCCCGCTTGGACCGGCCGGTGCACCTGCAGGTCTTTGTCACACCGACCTGCCCGTACTGCCCCCGCGCGGTCAGGTTAGCCCACAAACTGGCGATTGCCAGCGACCAAGTCCGCGCCGATTCGATCGAGGCGGTCGAGTTTCCGCACCTGGCGAACAGGTACCAGGTCTTTGGCGTGCCTCTGACGGTGGTGAACGACCGCCTGCGCATCGAGGGGGCCATGCCGGAGGCACGCTTTGTCCACGAGATGATGCGGATTCTAGAGGAACGAGAAGCAGCCTGGCATGGCTAGGGGGAGAACGATGGCCATGATGGAGGTTTCGGTCGTCCCGCTGGGCACCGCCACACCGAGCCTGAGCCGGTATGTAGCCGCCGTCATCCGGGTGCTGGAAGAGGCCGGCCTGGAGTACCACCTGGGGCCGATGGGCACGACGATCGTGGGCGATGTGGACGACCTTTTGGCCCTGGCCCGCAGGATGCACGAGGTCCCCTTCCGCATGGGGGTGCTGCGTGTGGCCACCACGATCAAACTGGACGACCGACGGGACAAACCGCTGAGTGTTCAGGGCAAGATAGAGGCGGTGCGGGAAAAGTTGCACGCCCCGGATGAGGCCTGAGCAAGGCGTTGTCCCGGTCTACAGGAGGCCCGATGGCGGCTCAGTTTCTACCCCTGGAGGCGGCCCTGGCCGCCGTCCTGGAGCATTGTCCTTCCCTGACGAGCGAAGAGGTCCCCCTGGCAGAGGCCGGCGGCCGAGTCTTGGCCGAGGAGGTCATCGCCGGGGGGGACCTGCCTCCCTTTGCCCAGGCGGCAATGGACGGCTATGCGGTGCGTGCGGCGGAGGTGGCGGCGGCCACCCCGGCCGCGCCGGTGTGCCTGCGGGTGGCCGGGGAGGCCGTCGCCGGGGAGGGGCCGGGCGCGACCCTCGCAGCGGGGACGGCCCTGCGGGTGATGACCGGCGCACCGCTGCCGGCCGGGGCTGACGCCGTCGTTCCCCTGGAGTGGGCCGAGGAGAACGAGGCCGGCCTAGTCTGGATACGGCGCGGCGTTTCCCCGGGCCACCACATCCGCCGGGCCGGCCAGGACCTGCGCCGGGGGGAGCGGCTCCTGGAGCCGGGCCACCGCCTGCGGGCGCAGGAGGTGGCCCTCCTGGCCGCGCTGGGCCGGCCGACCGTCCGGGTGAGCCGCCATCCCCGCGTGGCCATCCTCTCCACCGGCGACGAACTGGTGGAGGTGGGCCGGCCGCTTGCCCCCGGCCAGACCTACAGCAGCAACGCCTACCTCTTGGAGGCGCTGGTGCGTCGCTGCGGCGGCGAGCCACTGCGCCTGCCCCCGGCCGGCGACCGCATGGACGACCTGCACGCCGGCATCCAGGTCGGCCTGGCCTGGGGGCCCGACCTGTTCCTTACCACCGGCGGGACCGCCCTGGGGAAGCGCGACCTGATTCGACCGGTGCTGGAAAAGCAGGGGGGGCTTTTTTTCTGGCAGGTGCGCATACAACCGGGCCGTTCGGTGCTCTGGGGGCATGTGGCCGGCGTGCCCCTGCTGGGGCTGCCCGGCAGCCCCACCTCCTGCTGGGTCGCCTTTGAGGTGCTGGGCCGGCCGGCCCTGCTGCACATGCAGGGGCAGCGGGCCCTGCGCCGGCCGGCGGTGAGCGCGACCCTGCACGAGGGACCGCGCCCCCTCCCCGACCGCACCCGCCTCCTGCCGGTCGTCGTGGAGTGGGGCCGGGCGGGCTATGCCGCCCGGCCGGCCACACCGGGAGGCCGGCTTTGGGCGACGATGCTCCACGCCAACGGTCTGGCGGTCCTTCCCCCCCAGGGGGAAACGACCGGGAAGCAGGTGCAGGTGTGGCTGCTGGATGCCCCGGAGATCGAGTGACCTTTCCGCACCTGGAGGAGATGATGCGCTACGAGTTGCCCCTCTCGACCGACCGCCGCAGCCAGATGCTCGAAATCACTTCCGAGGTGCAGCGGGTGGTCGCCGAAAGCGGTGTCCGGGAGGGCATCGCCGTGATCTATTGTCCCCACACCACCGCCGGCCTGACGATCAACGAGGACGCCGACCCCTCGGTGCAGATGGACATTCTGGAGACGCTGGAGCGGTTGGTCCCCTGGCGGGCCGGCTACCGCCATATGGAGGGCAATGCCGCCGCCCACGTCAAGTCCAGTCTGGTCGGCCATTCCCTGACCGTCCTGGTGGGAGGGGGGCAGTTGCTCCTGGGCCGCTGGCAGGGGATTTTCTTCTGCGAGTTTGACGGGCCGCGCAGTCGGCGAGTGCTCGTTCGGGTGCTGGCAGACACGGCGGCCGGCCCGTAAGGGAGCGGCCGCTGCCCGCCCATCGGCTGGCGGCAGGGGCAGGCAGGCCCCGCCGGTGGGAAACTGCTTCGCCTGCTCAGGCCAGGCGGACATGGAAAGTGAGCCATGTCCTTGATGGTTCCCCAGCACTGTGGTACAATAAAGACAAAGGCGGGCAGAAGAAACCGATCTTCGGGCCGGTTCGTTATCTACTGCGATGAGGATACCTGTGAGGGCACTGTCTCACCTGCGATATTGGACATCTCTGGATGATCGTCTTGTTCTTGAATAGTTTGGTAGTCGGTGCTGCCCAACTGGCGGGGCCTCCGGTCAGTTTGGAGCAGGCCAACCCCCGGTCGGCTCGACGAGGTGGTGTGGAGGAGGTCGGAGATGCCACGAAAAGATTTCGACCGCGAACTCAACCGGCTCAAAGAAGAGCTCCTGCTCCTGGGCAGCATGGTTGAGGAGGCGATTACCCAATCGGTCAAACGGCTCAAAGAGCGCGACCTGGAAGGGTCCCGCCGCCTGATCGCCCAGGACCGCCAGATTAACGAGAAGCGCTTTGCCATCGAAACGGCGGCCCTGGTGCTCATCGCCACGCAGCAGCCGATGGCCGGCGACCTGCGCACCCTGGCCGCTGTACTGGAACTGTCCAGCGAACTGGAGCGCATCGGCGACTATGGCAAGGGGATCGCCAAGATCAACCTGCTGATCGGGGAGCAGCCGCTGCTCAAGCCGCTGATTGACATCCCCCTGATGGCCGAGAAAGCCTGCTCGATGCTCCACCAGGCCCTGGATGCCTTTATGGAAGCGGATGTGGAGGCTGCCCGCACCATCCCGGCACAGGACGACGAGGTGGACCGGCTCTACCAGCAGGTCTACCGGGAACTGCTCACCTACATCATGGCCGATCCCAGCACGATCGAGCAAGCCAACTACCTCTTGTGGGCGGCCCACAACCTGGAGCGTGCTGCCGACCGGGTGACTAACATCTGCGAGCGGGTCATCTTTACCGTCACCGGGGAGATTGTGGAACTGGATGCCGGGGAGGGGCAACAGGTCAGTCTGGAGGGGATTCGCTAGGCTGAGATCCTGTCATAAACTATGGTGTGCCACGAACGGACGTGCGCCCCCTGGCGGCGGAAAGACTGCCGTTCAGGCGGGTCCGGTTGCCTTGCACGGGCGCAAGGCCTTGCGCTCCTACCGTGGGCCCGTCGAATTCAGGAGGGGCCCCGGCCGATTGCCCCTCCTGGCAATGATGATAGGATCCGTCGCTTGCAGATTCGGCCGGCCTGTAGTACAATACGGCCCGGTCTGCCGCGGAGGTGATGGGGCCTTCGCCCAAGGACGAGACGCCGGGGTCTGGACAAAGGGCCTGATCCCGGTATTTTTCTGTGCCGGAGGTGTGCATGAGCGAACAGGAACCGTTGCGTGTCCTTTACCTGGCAGCCGAGGCCGTCCCCTTTGCCAAGACCGGCGGGCTGGCCGACGTGGCCGGTTCCCTGCCCAAGGCCCTAAAGGCCCTGGGGGTGGATATCCGCCTGGGCCTGCCCCGCTATGCCTGCATTGACCGGGAACAGTTCGGGTTGACCCCGCTGATCGAGTCGTTCCCCGTCCCGGTGGACAACCGGACGATAGCGGCCGACCTCTACCGGACGACGATCGGCAAGGACGTCCCCGTCTACCTGGTGGAAAACGCCCACTATTACGACCGTGAGGGCATCTACATGTACCCCGACGACGCCGACCGCTTTATCTTTTTCTGCCGGGCGATCCTGGAGGCCCTCAAACGGCTCGACTGGCGGCCCGACGTGATTCACTGCAACGACTGGCACACCGCCATCGTCCCCAACTGGCTAAAGACGATCTATGCCGACGACCCCTTCTACCGGGACACCGCCACCCTCTACACAATCCACAACCTGGCCTACCAGGGCATCTTTGGCCACCGCGTCCTGGAGGTCGCCGGGATTGACGAGTATGGCTTTATCGTCCACCCCGACATCCCCGACCTGGACAACGTCGTGGACATGATGGGGCGGGGCATCTACTTTGCCGACCTGATCAGCACCGTCAGCGAGACCTACGCCCAGGAGATCCTCACCCCCGAGTATGGCGAGCGACTCGATCCGCTCCTGCGCGACCGGCGGGACCGTCTCTTTGGCCTGCCCAACGGCATTGACACCGCGGTCTACGACCCGGCCACCGACCCCTACATCGCCGCGCACTATGACCTGCACGACCTTTCGGGCAAGGCCCTCTGCAAAGAGGACCTGCAGGCCGAGGCCGGCCTGACGCGGGACCCCTACGCCCCGCTGATCGGGGCGATCTCCCGCCTGACCGACCACAAGGGGTTCGACCTGATCGCCGCGGTCATCGAGCCGCTGCTCCGCCACAGCAACCTGCAGTTCGTCTTTTTGGGCACCGGCGAGCAGCGCTATCACGACCTTTTCCGGTCGCTCCAGCAACGCCACCCGGAGCGGCTGGCCATCTTTTTCACCTTCAATGCGCCCCTGGCCCAAAAGATCTACGCCGGCTCGGATATCTTCCTGATGCCCTCCCGCTTTGAACCGTGCGGCCTGGGCCAGATGATCGCCATGCGCTACGGTTCGATCCCGCTCGTCCGCCTGACCGGCGGCCTGGCCGACACGGTGACCGACTTTGACCCCGAGACCGGTCATGGCAACGGCTTTGCCTTCAAATCCTACGACCCCCTGGCCCTCTACGGCACCATCATCCGGGCGGTCGAGAACTACAAGTACCGTGACACCTGGCGGCGATTGATGCTCCAGGTGATGTCTGAGGATCACTCCTGGGAGACCTCGGCGCACAAGTATGTGGACCTCTACCGACGGGCAATCGCCTCCCGCCTACCCCGTCCGCCCCGCGAGGTCTATCAGATCGCTGAGCCCATCTGACAGGTCAAAATGAGCCGGTAGCCTTTCCTGCTTGCCCCGGCCGGCCAGGACTGTCCGGAAGCGCACCCCCTGTTGTCAAAAATAGGAAGCGGACCTTCCTATTTTTGACATCTCCTTGACAAAAACCGGAAGGTGTGGTACAATAAAGGGGAGGAGGTGAACGATGTCAACAATCGGTGGGATCTGTCCGCTTTGTGGAGGTCGGCTGCGGGTGGAGCGGGTGCGCTGTCATCGTTGTGGGACGGCAATCGAGGGCACGCTGGAGTTGAGCCCGCTCCTGGCCCTGGAGCCGGAGCAGTTGCGCGTGGTGGAACTTTTGGTCAAGCACCGAGGCAACATCCGCCGGGTGGCCGACGAACTGGGCGTTTCGCACCGCACCGGACGCAACCGCGTGGATGAGGTCGCCGAGGCCCTGGGTTATTCCCGAACGGAGCCTTTGCCGGACCAGGAGCGGCGGCGGGAGATCCTCAAGGCATTGCAGGAGGGACGCATCAGCGCGGACCAGGCTGCGCGTATGCTCCGAGAAGAGGACTGAGGATGGTCGAAGGGCGGGTTTCCCCCTGGACCCTCTGGAAGAACCGCAACTTTTCCCTGCTCTGGGTCGGGCAACTGGTCTCCTTCATCGGCGACTATTTCTACTTCCTGGCCATCCCGATCCTGGTGGAACGGCTGACCGGCTCGACGACCCAGGTCGGGATTGCGGTCATTTCCAGCGCGCTGCCGCTGCTTCTTCTGGGGCCGGTGGCCGGTGTCTTTGTGGACCGCTGGGACCGCAAACGCACCATGATCGTCGCCGACCTGCTGCGGGGGTTGATTGTGCTCCTCTGTCTGTTCGTGCGCACCCCGGAGCAGGTCTGGATCTACTACCTGGTGGGGTTTGGCATGTCCTGCGTCAGCCGCTTCTTCTTCCCGGCGCAGAACGCCGTCCTTCCCCTGATCGTTCCCGAGGAAAAGGCCCTCCTGGCGGCGAACGGGATGATGCAGGTTATCCAGACGGTCGGATTGCTGGCCGGCCCGGCCCTGGCCGGGGTGACGATTGAGTGGCTGGGCGCGTCGACGGCCTTTCTCCTGGACGCATTCAGTTACCTCTTCTCGGCGGCGATGATTCTGCGGATGCAGGTGCCCCAGGGAGAGGGCCACCCGCGGCCCTCCCAGGGACAGGTCACCGCCGTCTGGGCTGACCTCCTGGAAGGGGTTCATTACATCCTCCAGAGCCCCACCCTGATCGGTGTCCTCATCTGCCTGTCGGTGGTCCAGTTGGCCATCGGGGCGATCAATGTGATCTGGGTCCCCTTTCTCCAGCGCACCTTTGAGGTGGGGCCAAGCGGCCTGGGCGTGGTGGACGCGATGCAGGGGGCGGGGATGGTCCTGGGCGGCCTGGCCCTGGGTTTCCTCAGCGCGCGCCTGAGCAAGCCGCTGCTGGTCGGCCTGGGCATCATCCTGATCGGCCTGTGCATCGGGGGCATCGGGGTCGCGCCCCTCTTTGGCTACGTCCTGGCCCTGGGCTTGGGAATCGGCCTGGGGTTGGTCCCGGCGCAATCCGCGCTGATGACGATGATGCAGATCGCCGTGCCCGACCGCAAGCGGGGTCGGGTGGGCAGCGCCCTCAACGCCCTGCCCACGGCCGCCAGCCTCCTCTCAATGGCGATCGCCGCCATCACCGGCGATCTGGTGGGCCTGCCGACGATCTATCTGGCCGCCGGTGGGCTGCTCATCCTCTCGGGTTTTCTGGCCTTCCGCATCCCCGAGCCGGTCGCGCCGCCGAGGGCTGAGGAGCCGCTCTCCAAAGAGGGTCCCTCGACCGAACTCTCCGCCGCGATGCTGGCGGCCTCGGGCGATGGAGGAGGCGAATAGGTCGGAAACGCGCTGCAACGGAGCGTGCCTCTGGGCAGGCAGTTATGGAGGTGGTAGATGAACCAGGAACGGATGCAGATTCTCAAGATGCTGGAAGAGGGCACCGTCACGGCCGCCGAGGCCGCCGAACTGCTCTCCGCCGTGGACAAGACCGGCCGACCTTCCCCCGAGTCGTTCCACGGCCGGTGGATGCGCGTCGTGGTCAGTGACCAGGGGACGGGCAAGGAAAAGGTCCGCGTGACCGTCCCGCTGGGACTGGTCGAGGTGGCCCTACGCCTGGGGGCGCGTTTCGTCCCCTCCTCGGTGCCGCTGGACCCGCAGGAGGTCCTGGAGGCGATTCGCTCTGGCGAGCCGGGCAAGATCATCGAGGTCGAGGACCTGGAGCACGGCGAGCGGGTCGAGATCTATGTGGATTGAGACCGGCCGGGTGCGCCGGTCACCCTGAAGGAGGTATCGGACCATGTACAAGCAAAGGATCGAGGTCACCGAGGGAACCGTTCTGGAGGTTGTGGCCACGGGAGACCTGGTTCTCCGGGCCGGCCTGGAGGAGCGGGTCCTGGAGGTCCAAACGACCACCCCCGCCGGCGTCGAGGTGCGCCAGGAGGCCGGCCGCATTCAGGTGCACCTGCGCGAGGATGCCCGCCTGCGGGCGGGCGCGGACCTGCCCCTGACCCTCTCCCGCGTGGATGGGGACCTGACCGGAAAAGGGCCCCTGGCCTCCCTACGCCTGGGGCGCATCCGGGGGGATGTAGCCCTGGCCGATGTCGGACCGGTCGAACTGGAGGCAGTCGAGGGCGACCTGGCCCTCTCCAGAGCGGGCGATGTGCGGGCGAGCGGCAGCATGGACGAGGACGTCGCCCTGCGGCAGGTCGGGGCGGTCGTGCTGGAGGAGGTGCGGGGGGACCTGGCCGTGCGCGGTGCGGACTCGCTCTCGGTGGGCCACGTCGCCGACGATGTGGCCGCCAGCAAGATCGCCGGCGAGGTGCGCTTCCTGGAGGTCCGCGGGGATGCCATCCTGCGCCAGGTCGAGGGGGCGGTCGAGATCGGGCGGGTCTATGGGGACCTGGTGCTCCGCGACCTGGGGCACAATGTGGTCGTCACCCGGGTGGACGGGGATATTTCAATGCGCACACTCGTTCAACCGGAGCGCATCTACCGGTTGGCCGGCCGGCGCAAGGTGCGCCTGCACCTGCCGGAGGGAACGGCAGCCCGTCTGATCGTCAAGGCCCCCCGTTGCCTCTACCCCAAGGAGGCCGTGCAGGTCGAGTCAGAGGAGGAGGACCGCATCGTCCTGCAGGTGGGCGAGGGCGGGCCGGACGTGCACGTGACCGCCGGCGGCGAGGTGCGCCTGCGCGTCGGGGAACAGGGCGATTGGGAAAAGGACCTGAACGAGTTCGGCCGGCGGATGGAGGCCTGGGGGATCGAGTTTGGTCGGCGGATGGAGGAATGGGGGGAGGAACTGCGCCGCCGCCTGGAGGAGGCCGACTGGGAGCGGTTGGGCCGCGAGGTCGCCGAGGCCACCGAGCGGGTCACCCGCCTGGTGGAGACCCGCCTGCAGGAGATTGACCTGGACGAGATCAGTCGCCGGGCGCAGGAGGCGGCCAAGCATGCGGAGACCCGGGCGGGAACGGTGGACTGGGAGCGCGTCTCGGCCAAGATCGAGACGGCCATCCGCGAGGGGGTCAGCCGGGCCCAGGCCGGCCTGGAACGGCTCCGCGAGCGCATCCGCCAGCAGCAGGAGGCCGGCCGCTCCGTTGGTCCGGCCGTCGTCGTCGCGGTGGCCCACAAGGAAGAGGCGCCCCCTCCCGCCGAGGAGGAGGCCGCGGGGGAAGTGACCGCCGCCCCGCCGCAGGAACCGGCCGTCGAGGAAGAAGCGGCCCCGGCCGGCCCCGCCGACTCGCTGGAGGAAGAGCGTATGGCCATCCTCACCCTGGTGGAGGAGGGCCGCCTGACAGCCGAGGAGGCCGACGCCCTGCTGGACGCCCTGGAGGACTGACCGCCTCTGCGCGGAGCCGGCGATGACGATCACGATTCGCCCGATCCGGCCGGGCGATCCCTTCTGGCATCGGGTCCTGCAGGACTACCGGGCCCGCCACGCCCTTTCCGAGGAGGTCGTCCTGGATGCCCTCCTCGGCGCGCTCGCAAGCGGGCAGGCCCGGGCCCTGGTCGCGCTCCGGTCCGGCCGGCCGGTCGGGGGAGTCGTCCTGAGTCGGCAGGCCGGCCGGGGGCGCATTCACCTCCTGCACGCCCTGCCCGAGGCCGCCGGCCTGGAAGCCGCGCTGCTCCGGCGCGCCGAAGAGGCCCTCCGGTCCGAGGAGGGCCTGACCCGGATCACCGCCACCCTGCCGCTGCTCCCCGACGACCGCCTGGCAGAGACCTTCCGCCGGGCCGGGTATCGGGTCCTGGCACGGGCGCGGATGGAGCGGGACCTGGCCGGCCCGCTGCCGGAGCCTGTTCTGCCGGCCGGCTACCGCCTGTCCCGCTGGGCAGAACCGTTCCGGGAGGCGGCCGCGGCCCTCATCGCGCTGTCCCACCAGGGGGAGGAGGACCTCTTCCTGCACCCGGAACTGGCCGGCCCCACCGGAGGGCAACAGTTGGTGCAGCAAGTGCAGGAGGGGGTCTTTGGGACCTTTGCCCCAGACTGCTCCCGACTGGGGCTCCAGGGGGAGACACTGGCCGGCCTGTGCCTGGCCGTCTGGCACGCCGCGCTGCCCGGTGAGGGGTTTATCTTGGACCTCTGCGTGCATCCGGCGCACCGACGTCGAGGGGTAGGCCGCGCCCTGGTCCTGGCGACGGCGCGTGCCTTTCAATCCGTCGGGGCAGAAACGTTGAGCCTGGCCGTAACCCTCTCCAACCGGCCGGCCCTACACCTCTACCAGGACCTGGGCTTTGTCATCGAACAACGCTTCGGCATCTTTTACCGCGAGGTGGCCGGCGGGGCTTGAGGCAGCCGTCGGGGGGGGAGTGGGAGTGGGAGTGGGCAGCAGGGTCGGGGTGGGCGAGGCCGGCGGCGTCCCGGTCGGTGTGGGGGTGAACACCGGCGCAGTGGGGGTGGGCGAGGCCGGCGGTCTTTGGGTCGGTGTGGGGGTGAGTGAGGGCGTGACGGTGGCCGTCGGGGTCGCGGTGGGTGGCGGGGTCAGGACGGCCGTCGGCCGGGGCTGGGGCGTGGGGGTAGCGGTCGGCGTGGGGGTGGGCGTGGGGGTCGGCGGCAGGGTCAGGGAGAGGTGCACCACAGCCGGCCCGACCGGGGTGACTACCACCCCACCGGGGGCGCGAAAGGCCGGGGGTAGGTCGTACTCCCCTGCCTCCAGGCCGGTGGCGTCCACCTCGGCCCACAGGTCGTCGAGGGCGAGGCCGGCCAGGACCTCCAGGGGGCCGCTGACCTGCACATCCAGCCATTGGGGTTGCCAGGTGGCCTTTAGCGGCGGCTCCAACCCGACCAGACGCACCGGGATGCGCATGCTCAAGAGGGGCTCAATCGCCGCCAGGTGTACGGTCACCGTCACCAGGTTCGGCGAGTTGAACAGGGAGATGTTGGGGGGCAGGTTCAGTCCGACCGTTTGGGTGAACCCCTCCCGCCGGTCGGTCAGGTCCACGGCGGCCGCCTCCAAAAAGGGCACCTGCTCCAGGGCGCGGGGGTCACCGCTGAGGATCGTGGCGGTGTTGGGGAACAGGTCAATGGAGCGCAGATAGTACCCTTCGGCCGGCCGGCCGGTGGTCACCGGGACGATCGAGACGACCTTGTGCCCACCCTGCAGGCTGATCGGCACGCTCACCTCGACCTGGTCTGGAATCACCGTGACCCCGGCCACCTGCCGGCCGGCGGCGTCCACCGCCAGGACCAAAACAGGGGCATCTTCCAGAGAAACGACCCGGCCGGCCAGGTTGACCTGGGCCTGCACACCGCCCACCCGTTCCACCCGGCTGGCGGGGCCCCGGACGATCACCTGGGAGGGGTCCACGGTGGCCGTGCCCACGATGTAGGGAACCCCCGGCCGGTCCTGCAGGACCACCTGGACGGGAAAGAGCCGTTGCTCCAGCGACTCCACCCGCAGGGTGACCTCTTCCGGCGAGACGGTCCATGTGCGAACGGCACGGGGAACCTCCACCTGCACGGCCAGGGTATAGTCCCCCGGCTCCTCGATTCCACCCAGGTCCACATAGGCATGGATGTCACCGGCGGTCAGGCGTTCTTCCGCCGGGGCGTGGGCGGCGAGGGAAACGCCCCCCAGGGAGGGCAGGGGCAGCCCCTGGTCATCGGTCAGGACAAAGGCCTCGTTCAGGTTTCGGGCCTCCAGGGGCAGGTCCTCAAAGATCGTCTGGCTTTCCGGATTCTGGCTGAGGGTTACATAGGCCCACATCCCCAGGGCCAGCCCCAGGGCAGCGAGAAAGCGAAAGAGGTGTTCCCGGGTGGGTCGGTATTGCTGCCACCAGCGCTTCATCGTTGCTTCCCCCTCCTTTCCGGCAGGCCCTCGTCCAGGTGCAGCAGGGTAACCAGCAGGCGGGTCAGCCGTTCGGCATCGAGCCAGCGGACGATGCGGCCCCGTTGAGCCATCGAGATCACACCGGTCTCTTCCGAGACGACGACGGCGACGGCATCGGTCTCTTCGCTGATGCCGATCGCGGCCCGGTGGCGGGTGCCGTACTGGTAACTGTCCAGGATATCCTCGCTCAGAGGGAGGACGACGCCGGCGGCCAGGACGCGGCCCTGGCGGATGATAACGGCCCCATCGTGCAGGGGGGAGTTGGGAAAAAAGAGGTCCACCAAAAGTTGCCGGGAAAGGCGGGCATCGAGGAGGACGGCCCGTTCGGCGAACTCGTCCAGGAGAATCGTCCGTTCGATGACGATCAGGGCGCCGATACGCTGGCGGGACATTTCGCTGCAGGCGGCGGCGATCTCGTCAACCGCCTGGCGCATCTTTTGGGCGGACGATCGGTTCCAGGGTCGGCGGGCCCAGAGCCCGGTCTGGCCCAGGCTTTCCAGGGCCCGCCGCAGTTCCGGTTGAAAGACGATCGGGATGGTGACGATCAGGGCCGGCAGGGCGTTATCCAGAATCCAGCCCAGGGTGGTCAGTTTCAGCACGGAGGGGATGACCAGGATGAGCAACAGGATGACCAGGAGCCCCCGCAACAGGGCGACCGCCCGCGTGCCCCGGAGGAGGGAAAGGAGGCCGTAAAGGAGGAGGGTGACCAAGAGGATATCCAACAGGCTGGACCAATCAAAGCGGGAGAGCAAGATTTCCACAAGTTCGGTCATCACCACATCCTCTGCAACCGACCACCTGGACAGCAGGTCGTCCGGGTGGTCCCCTCACCCAGTACTCAGGCGGCCGCCGGGCGATTTGATTTCCAAACTCGGACAGCAGGCCGTCCGGGTAGTTCCCTTACCCCCGGTACAGGCCGGCTCAATCGCCGCTTTCTGCACTTCCGCTCAGTCGTTCCGCCTCGGCAAGTCGCTCGGCCACTTCCGCATTCCCCGGCTCCAGTTTGGCCAGGCGACGGTACAGGCGCACGGCCTGCGCATGCTCGTCCATCGAGGCGAGGAGGGCGGCCAGTTCGCGAAGGGCCCAGCGGTCCTTGGGGTCCAGGGCCAGCACCTGGTGGAGGGCGGCGACCGCGTCCTCCCACCGTTTTCTCTTCAGGGTAATGCGGGCGATGGTGCGTTGTTCCTCCAGGGCATCGGCGATGCGTCCGGCCAGGATATGCAGGTTGATCAGTTGCTGACGGGCAGCGACATCCTCGGGGGCCAGTTGGACGATGCGGTCATAGATCTGGTAGGCGCGGTCGTGCTGGCCCATCGTCCAGAGAATCTCGGCCATATACTGGAGGTTCTGGACGGCGGCCTCGGTCAGTCCCCGCTTGTGTTGCAGGTCGGCCAGGGCCTCCAGTTCGCTCAACCCCTGGGCGATATACCCCCGGCGGATGTAGAGGCGGCCCAGCCGTTCGCGCACGACCAGGTTGTTCGGGGCCAGTTGGCTCATATGGCGGCGAATCTCCAGGGCGCGGTCCAGTTGTTCCTTGCTCTCATAGTACTCGGCCAGGCCGTTTAGTTCGGCCAGGGCCTGGCGCAGGTCCCCCTGGCGGAAGTAGAGGTCGGCCAGCTTGGTGCTGGTCTCCCGGTCGTGGGGATAGCGGGCCTTGGCCTGGGAGAGGGCCGCGATGGCCTGGTCCAACTGTTCGGCTTTGGCATAGGCCTCGGCCAGCCAGTGATAGAAACTGAGTAGGGAGGGGAGGGTCGCCGGGTCCTCAGGCGCCCCGGTGGACTTTTCGGGGGCCAGCACCTCAGCCCATTCCAGCCCCTGTTGGAGGACGCGAATCGCCTCTTCCACCTTGCCCATGGCCAGTTGGGCCTCGGCCAGCAACCGACAGATGCGCAACTGCATCGGGTCGTTGGGGGAAGCGCCAAAGCGGCGGTAGGGGTCCTGGAGGACCCGAATAACCTCGTCCATGTGGCCACCCTGGCGGTACAGGAGGGCCTGCGCGTAGGCCAAGCGAGGGGAGTCGTAGACCTGTACGGCCGGGTCTTTGTACTGGCCGACGATCGTCTGAAAGGCGCTTGCGTCCTCCCGCGCCCGCTTGAGTGTGGTGGCCAGGGAGTCCCAAAAGGCCTGTTCCTCATCCAGAAGGGCCAAGGCGATATTCATGCGCGCCAGGGCCAGGGGGTCCTGGGGGTCCAGTTGCAACGCCCGGCTCAGTTCACCGACGGCGGCCTCGGGCCGGTCCATCTTGAGGAGGAAATAGCCGTACTCCAGATAGACCTCTTTGCTCTCCGGGGCCAGGGCGCGCACCTCGCGGAACTTGTCCACCGCCTGGTTGGTCTGCCCCAGACGGAAATAGAGGTGGGCCACCTGAATCAGTTCGTGCGCGGCCTCCTCGGTTCGTCCCATCCCGCTCAGCAGTTCTGCCAGGCGGCTGCGGGCGGCGATATTATCGGGGGAAAGGGTCAGGAGGGATCGGTACACCGCCACCGCTTCCTTCTCCTCCCCCCGGGCCAGGTAGGTGTTGATCAGGGCCTGGTACTTGTTCAAGGCCAGGTCCAGGCGTTCTTGCCGCTCATAGACCTCCCCCATGCGCAGGTGAATCGGCAAATAGCCGGGGGCCTGGCGAATGACCTCACAGCAGAGATCCAGGGCGGCGTTAAAGAGGCCCCGTTCCAAATAGACCGCGCTGGCCTCGACCAGTTCCCGCACCGGCTCGTCCAGGTCGGTGGTGTCCAGTTCGCGGACGGGCACCTGAACCTGGCGTGAGGGGAGGATCGAAAGGGCCTCTTCGAGCGGCTTGATCGCCGGGACCGGCTCGACCGCCAGACCCCCCTCGGGCCGGCCGCCGCGGCGCAAAAAGTCGGTGATCGGCCGGAGGGTCCCCTCGGCCAGCGAGGGAATGGCCGACTCGCGAGGGCCGCTGATCTCGGGTAGCTCGGCGACCGGCTCGCCCCGGGCGTGCCCCTCGATCGCCGGCAAGAGCCCGGTGCCCAACTGGCGCAGTTTGGAGAGCATGCTCTTTTCGGTCAGTTCGTGGGCCCGCTGGCGAAACTTGTCGGTGAGGCCCTTCCGCCAGCGTTTGCTCTGCAAAAAGCCGGCCAGGGTGGTATAGAGGGAGGCGGCCCGGGCCAGGTCGTTGCGTTGCTCGTAAACACTGGCCGCAGCCTCGTACATCTGAATCAGGTCGTCCACCGCCTCCCGCCCGATCGTCTGCAGGTCCACCAGGTGCAGCGCCCGCTCAAACTCCTGGGCGGCCTGGTCCAACCGCCCCAGGTCGCGGAAGCACTCCCCCATCGTGTAGTGGCTGGAGAGGGCATATTCCGGGTCCGCCGAGGCCGCCCGCAGCCGTCCAATCGCCGCTTCGAGCTGTCCCACCTCTTTATACAGCAACCCCAGGCTGTAGTGGACGTCGGCGCGATCCAGGCCGGCCTCCACCGCCCGCTCGTACAGGCGGATAGCCCCCTCTAGGTCGCCCTGCCCCTGCCGCTCGGTGGCCTCGCGGACCCACGCCTCCATCTGGTAGAGGCTGACCGCCCCGCCGGCGACCCGCTCCCCGATCGTCTCCCCCCGCTGCCGTCGGGCATCTATTTCGCGGCGAATACGGAAAAAGAGTTCCCGACCGGCGCGGTTATCGGGGTCCTCCCGGAGGACCTGCTCACACAGGTGCATCGCCTCGGCCAGTTGCTCCTCTCGAAAGAGCAGGCGCACCCGCTCCAGATCGGCCTCGATCGCGGCGGAACGGTTCCCTCCCTGGCGGTAGAGGCCGGCCAGTCGGGCCAGCACCTCCCCATCCTGAGGCAAAAGTTTTTCCAGCCGTTCCAGGGTGGCAACAGCCTGGGGAATCTTGCCCTGCACCACGTACTGGTTGCTCAGGCGGAGAAACTGCTCCCGGGCCCGCGAGAGGTCTTTGACCTCCACATAGGCCTCGGCCAGCCGCTCCAGGATGACCAGGTCATCGCGGAACTCTTTGTGTAGGTCCTCATAGAGGGACAGCGCCTTTTTCCACTGATTCAACCCGGCATAGGCGGAGGCGATTCCCATGCGGGCGTCCAGGTCGTCGGGAAACTCCTCGGCCGCCCGCTGGTACTCTTGCAGAGCCGCCTTCCACCTTTTCTCCCAGGCGTGGGCCTGGGCCTGCTTCATCGCCGCGTTATAGATGCCCCGATTGCCGGCCACCTGCTTCCTCCTGGCCTGGTGGTGCACCCAGCACCTTTATCCTCCATCTGTCGCCAGACACCATCCGCACCGAACATCCTGACAAACCGGCAAACCCTATCCGCCCCTTATCCCGCTTATCTATCCGCTCCCCATCCCTCTACCGGTCCTCATCCGGAATCTGAACCTTCAACCCTCAACCTTCAACCCTCAACCTTCAACCCTCAACCTTCAACCCTCAACCTTCAACCTTCAACCCTCAACCTTCAACCTTCAACCTTCAACCTTCAACCTTCAACCCTCAACCCTCAACCTTCAACCCTCAACCTTCAACCCTCAACCTTCAACCTTCAACCCTCAACCATATTAGCGTCCCAACAGTTCCACAACCAGCGCCTTTTGGACATGCATGCGGTTCTCCGCCTCGTCCAGAACGACCGAATGGGGGCCATCAATGACGTCAGAGGTGATCTCTTCTCCCCGGTGGGCCGGCAGGCAGTGCTCGACGATCACATCGGGACGGGCCAGTGCCAGCAGACCGGCGTTGATCTGATAGGGAGCAAAGAGTTTGCGCCGCTCCTCGGCCTCCTCCTCCTGCCCCATGCTGGCCCAGACATCGGTGTAGAGGACGTCCGCCTCCCGGGCCGCCTCCTGGGGGTCGTGAACGACTTGAATCCTCGAACCGCGCATCTGGGCCCGCCGGCGGGCCTCCTCCACGATATGCGCCTGGGGTTCATAGCCCGGCGGGCAGGCTGCCCACATCTCCACCCCCAGTGTGCCACAGATGAGCAGCAGACTGTGGCAGACATTGTTCCCATCGCCGA